>VFSW01011224.1_pt1 | contig 12611 bp, 6 predicted proteins | sample 5358111 | NCBI WGS metagenome assembly VFSW01 (sample SAMN11554181, study PRJNA540505) | mine drainage metagenome | isolation source: sediment from site ElyBrook_90M | place: USA: Ely Copper Mine, Vershire, VT | collected 2017
TCCGCGCCTTCGCTCCGCCCAATCCAATTGCGCTGCATCAGCTTGATGTGTTCGGGCCAATCAATTGTTTCCAGGTCAGCCAGCAAGCGGTCGGCGTACGCGGTGATGCGGAAGAACCACTGCATCAGCGTTTTCTTTTCCACCAGCGAGTCGCAACGCCAGCAGCGTCCATCGACCACTTCTTCGTTTGCCAAAACTGTTTTGTCTTTCGGACACCAATTGACGAGCGCGGCGCGGCGGTATGCCAATCGAAAGTTACTCAGGAATTCCTTGCGCGCTTTGACGCCCAGCGCGTTCCACTGCGCGGCAGTTTGCGCGTCCGCGTTCGGAATCTCGCGCGTGCCTTTCTCCGCCAATTCGTTTTCCAATTCTGAAATTGGGCGTGCGGCATTGACGCGCGGATCGTACCACGATTCATACAGTTGCAGGAAAATCCACTGCGTCCAGCGATAATACTCCGGCTTGGACGAGTTGATCTCGCGGCTCCAGTCAAACGAGATGCCGATCAAGTTGAACTGCCGCTTGTAATTCGCCGAGAATTGGTCGATCAATTTCGCCGGGTTCGTCTTCATTTTGATCGCCGCGTTCTCCGCCGGCAATCCGAACGCGTCCCAGCCCATCGGGTGCAGCACGTTGTACCCGCGCATACGATAGTACCGGCTCAGCACGTCGGTCGGAATATAGTTGCGGCAGTGCCCCACACTCAACCCGTCGCCCGATGGATAGGGAAAGAAATCCAGAATGTACGCCTTGGGGCGCTCGTCCGCCGGCGCGGTCTTGTACAGTTCGTCGGCTTCCCATCGCTTCATCCACGCTGGCTCAAATTCCTGCGGGATGTACTTGTCCGATTTAGACATTGAACCAATGGGTGATTGGGTGATTGGGCGATTGGGCGATTGGCGCGGCGCGGTTTTGCGCGCAACGATTTTGCGAGGCGCAGCTTTCACTTTTGTAATTCTTGTTTTCGTCGTTCGATTAATCGTCTTCTTCTCTTTTGCCATGTCTACCTCAGACCAAGTCCGCTGATGGATTACTGTTCACTGGTTACTTAAAAACCCCGCTACCACCTTATTCCACTCGCGCGAGTGCGTTTCTTGCGACCAGTGGCGATTCTCGGGATTCGCGTCGGGATCGCGCTCGGCGCGCGTCAGAACGCGCACGCGCGAATTGGGGATCGCGTCGCCCAGGATTTGCGCGCCCGCGACCGGGATCACCGCATCCTCCTCATCCCACACGATCAGCGTAGGGCACGCGATCTGCTTGAGCCGCGCGATACCGCGTGCGCTTTCATCGTAGCCGCTGTCGACCAGCACGAGTTGGTCGATACGCGCCGGCGCGCGGCTGACGACCATCTGCGCGATCAAGCCGCCCCACGACAAGCCGATCAGACTCGCGCGTTCGATCCGCGGCGCGTCCGCGTCGAGCAGTTCGATCAACGCTTTCGCTTGACCGGGCGCGTCCAGGAGCGGCTGCGGCTTGTCCGATTCGCCATAGCCGAGCAGATCGAGCGCGTAGACGCGATGATGCGCGGCAAGCGCGGCGATGTTCTTTTCCCACGTGCGCCACGAGTTCACCTCCGTGCTGCGCCCGTGAATCAAGAGTACGGGGCTGCCCGCGCCATCGACCATGGCGTGAAATTGTCCAGAAGACGTGCGAATAAATTTGGATTCCATTTTATTTTGCCTCGCCGCGACGCCTCACCGGAAAAACGCCTCGCCGGTAAAAACCTTGGCGTCCTTTGCTTTTGCCGCACAACACGCAATCATCGGCGGCAAGTGATCCAGATCAAACCAGCCGATCTCAAGCACTTCCTCTTCTTGTAGCTTCAGATCGCCGCCCAGCACTTGACACTCGAAGAACGACATTGACATTTGCGATTGATCGCCGTTGGGGTACACGCGGTCGAAATCCGTCGACGTGTAGATTCCGATCAAACGCTTCGGCTCAACCACCAAGCCGACTTCCTCCTGCACCTCACGGCGCACCGCGTCCATGGCGGTCTCGCCCAGTTCTTGCATCCCGCCCGGGAAACCCCACAGCCCATTGTCGCGGCGTCGTTGCAAGAGCACGCGCCCTTGCGCGTCGCGGATCAGCCCCGCCGCGCCGGTGATGATCACCTTTTGATGACCGACATATTTCCGCAACCAGCCAATATACGAAGGCAGCATCGGTTACGCCGCCGTGAGCCAGTGATGTCGATCCGCGGCGCGCCCTTCGACAATCGCGAAGAATTCTTCCTGCAATCTTTTCGTGATTGGACCGCGCCCACCTGCGCCGACCTGCACGTGATCGACCGATCGCACCGGGACGATCTCGGCGGCGGTGCCGGTGATAAACAGTTCATCGGCGATGTAGAGCATCTCGCGCGGAATGTTCTGTTCGATCACCGCGACGCCGGCGTCGCGCGCGAGGGTGAGCGCGGCATTGCGTGTTACTCCTTTTAGGATCGACGAGCCAATTGGCGGAGTGTATAGCGCGCCATCCGACACGACAAAAATATTGTCGCCGCTCGCTTCGCTGACGTAGCCGTTGATGTCCAGCCCCAGTCCTTCGGCATAACCATGATCGTTCGCTTCCATCATGATGAATTGCGAATTGACGTACTGCCCGCCGATCTTGCCCATCGCCGGAAATGTGTCCGGCGCGAGCCGCCGCCACGTGCTGATGCCCACGTCGATGCCTTGCTCCAACGCCTCCGCGCCAAAATAGCGCCCCCACTCGAACGCGAAAATTGCGACTTCGACCGGGCACTTGCGCGGGTCGAGCGAGAAATTATCAAAGCCACGATAGACGATGGGGCGGATGTAGCACGACTGCAATTTGTTTTCACGCACCACTTGGGTGATCGCGGCGCTGATTTGCTCGCGGGTGAACGGCACCGGCATCTTGAACATTTTGCACGAATCGAAGAGCCGCTTGACGTGCAGGTCCAGGCAGAAGATGGCGGGACCACGCGGCGTGCTGTACGCGCGGATTCCCTCGAAGACGCTAGAGCCATAGTGCAGCGCGTGCGTGCCCACGTGGACGGTCGCCGCGTCCCACGCGACCATTTTGCCGTTCATCCAAATGAGTTCGGATTTCGGTATCGGCATTGTGTTCCTCCATCGATAGATTATTTCGAGCCGCGCGAATAAAAAATCCCTCGTCCTCAAAGGGACGAAGGACTTGCCTCCGCGGTACCACCCTCGTTAGGTGGTTAGGTAGTTGGGTGGTTGGGTGGTTGGGTGGTTCGTCCTGACTCCTAACCACCTAACCCCTAACAACCTAACAACCTACCAACCTCACTTGTTCGATGCTTTAACGGACATCGCTCCGTCGTCGGTTACTGGATTCGCCGCCGCGGCTCCCGGGCGAGTTCGGTCTTGGCGCTCCTCGGTGGCGCTTGCGTTGGGCTTGCACCTAGTCTTTCCCAACTCGCTGCGAGGATGACCTACTACTCCCGCTCTTCGCCATTTTCGATTTATGATTTATGATTTTCGATTTCGGAATCCCCAAATCTTAAATCAGAAATCTCAAATCCTAAATTCGTGGTGGAGCTGATGGGATTCGAACCCACTACCTCTTCAATGCCATTGAAGCGCTCTCCCAATTGAGCTACAGCCCCGAATCAATTTTAGATTTATGATTTCAGATTTAGGATTGGCTGAAACGCAAATCTGAAATCATAAATCTTAAATTCCCCTTGTGGAGCCGATGGGATTCGAACCCACTACCTCTTCAGTGCGATTGAAGCGCTCTCCCAACTGAGCTACGGCCCCGAACGCAGGTCAGTATATTCAATAGAGTGCGGATTGTCAAATCCGCTTTCCACTTTTTGCAAGATTGATGTCTCGGTGGTAAACTGAGATCGAAGAAGCAACGCTCTCACGCCAAGGAGTCCACCGTGTCCGCCGTAGCCATCGTGACCGATAGCGTCGCCAGCATTCCTGAGTCGATCCTTCAGTCGCTCAACATTCACTGGGTCCCGTACTACGTCCATCGCGGCGCCGAAGCGCTGCGCGATCTCGTGACCATTCAGCGTGACGCGTTCTACGCCTGGCTGCCGACCGCGCGCGAACTCCCCAAGACGGCTTGCCCTAGTCCCGGCGATTATCTCCAAGTCTACCAAGCGCTCGCGCGGAATGGGATCCGCGAGATCGTCAGCATCCACATCACCTCGAAAGGCAGCGGCGCGTACCAAGCCGCGATGGCGGCGAAGACCATGCTCGCGGAAACCGGCAGCGACCTGCGCGTCGAAATCATCGACACCTTAAACGCCTCGATGTGCCAGGGCTGGATGGTGATCGAAGCCGCGCGCGCGGCGCTCGCCGGCAAGTCGCTCGCGGAAATCGTCGCGCTCGTTCAGCGGATGATTCCGATCACGCGGATGCTGCAAACCGCCGACACGCTCAAATATCTCTACCTCGGCGGACGCATCGGCAAGGCGAAAAATTTGGTTGGCGCGCTGCTGAGCATCAAGCCGCTCATTGGAATGGAAGACGGCGTGATCGTCCCGTTGGGGACGGCGCGCAGCCGCCATCAAGCGTACGAGAGGATCGCAGACCTGGTCGAAGCGGCGGTAGGCAGTCAGGGCAAGATCAAGATCGCGTACGTTCACGCGGCGGCGCTGGAGGAAGCGGAGAAACTAAAGGCATTGATCGAGCCGCGCCTCACGTGCGTCGAGTCGCTCATCGCCGAACTTTCGCCGGCGTTGGGCGTCCACACCGGACCCGGCACCGCCGGCATCTGTTACTTTCCGGTTCTGGAATGACGCCGTCGAAACGAGCTCTCCTACTTTGGGCGGCGATCCTCTGCGGACTTTACGTGCTGCTGGCTCTTTTGGTGAACGCTCGTTTGCTGCAACAGCTTGATCTCCAAACCACGCTTTTTCTTCAGAGTCTTCTCCCCCGCTCGCTCGATCTGCCATCCTCGATCCTGAGTCTGCTCGGTTCCGCCGAGATTACCGTACCGATTTTTGCGGGCTTGGTTTTGATTTCTCATCCGCGCCGACGCGTGCGCCTTCTGCTTCTCTTTTCAATCTTGGCACTTTTGGAACTGCAAGGCAAAATGATGATCGATCAGCCCGGACCGCCGGACGCGCTGCTGCGTTACGTCTTTACATTCGGCACACCGACCGGCGGCTTGAGCACGCCATACTCGTATCCGTCCGGTCATGCCGCGCGATCGATGTTCATTGTCGCGCTGGCGATCGGGCTGATTCTGCCCAGCCGCGCGCGGCGAGTCACGAAACAGATTTCCATCGCGCTGCTGCTCGCGCTTGCCGCGACGATGCTGGTCAGCCGCGTGTACATCGGCGATCATTGGATGAGCGATGTGATCGGCGGGACGCTGCTCGGCGTGGGACTGTGCCTCTTCGCTTTCTTGACCGATTCAACGCACGCGAGTAGAATCAATTCGACAATATGACCGGACGACGAACGACCTCGTCCGTGAGCGGCACAGGGAGGTGCAACGTGACATTTTATCGTGGAGGCGGCACATCGCGGGACGTGACGCCCATCGACTGGGACGAAGTTCTCCGTCGCCCGCTGCCGGATTTGCGGCGTCCGATCCTGATCGGTCTGGCGCTGATTCTCGTTTGGATCGGCTTCTCCGTGGGTCCGCGCCTGTACACCGATTTTCGCTGGTTTGAGGAGCTGGGCTTTTCGTCCGTCCTCCTCACCGAATGGCAAGCGCGCATCGCCATTTTCTTCATCGCCGCGCTTGCCTTTTTCATTTTCTACGCAATCAATATCGCGATCGCGCGCCGCCTGACGCCGCGCATCACCGACGAGTCGTCGCGCTGGGCGCAGCTCGCCGCGTTTGCCGGCAAATCGGTCAACTTTCTCCTGATCGTGGGCGGGCTGCTCCTCGCGGTGATCGTCGGACTCGTCACGCAAAGCGAGTGGTTGACGTTCCTGCGCTATCAGCACGCCGCCGCGTTCGGCGTCGTCGACCCGATCTTCAATCAGGATGTGGGGTTCTACGTCTTCACGCTGCCGGTGTACCAATTTCTCGTCACATGGCTCGGCGGCGTTATCATTCTCGCCGCGCTCGCGACCGGCGTCACGTACTTGCTGGGTCTCGGACGCGTGCAGTGGACCGGCGCCGTCAAGGCGCATCTGTCCGCGCTCGGTTTCTTTTTCCTGCTGATCAACGCGTGGAGCTATCAGCTCGACGTGTTCGGCTTGGTCTATTCCGCGCGCGGCGTGGTCGTTGGCGCGAGTTACACCGATGTGAACGCGCAGTGGCCCGCCTACAACGTGCTCACGATCCTCGCCGTCGCGCTCGCGGTGTTGCTCCTCATCAACATCTTCGTCCGCGCGCTGAAAGCGATCGGCATCGCCGTCGCGCTGTGGATCGCCGCGGCGATTTTGCTTGGCGGGATTTATCCTGACCTGGTGCAGAATTTCGAAGTCAAGCCGAGCGAGTTCAGCAAAGAGCAGCAGTACATCAAATTCAATATCGCGCTGACGCGCCAAGCGTACGCGCTCGACGGCATCCAGGAGAGCGCCTTTCCGGCGCAAGATACGCCGACTACGGCGGATATTCAGAACAACCAAGACACGATCAACAATATCCGCTTGTCGGATTATCGACCGCTCCTGCAAACTTACAATCAGATTCAGACGATTCGCACGTACTATGATTTCAGCGATGTCGACATCGACCGCTATACCATCGACGGCAAGTACCGGCAAGTGATGTTGAGCGCGCGCGAACTTGCGCCGCAGAAGCTGACCGATAAAGCGCAGACGTGGGTCAATCTGCATCTGCTTTACACGCACGGGTACGGCGCCGTGCTTTCGCCGGTCAACGAATTCACGGCGGACGGCCTGCCGAATTTGTTGATCAAAGATATCCCGCCCGTCGGCTCAATCCAGATCACGCGACCCGAAATCTATTTCGGCGAAGAGACGACCAGTTACATCTTTGTAAAAACGAAAGAGCAGGAATTCGATTATCCGAAAGGGAACGACAACGCCTTCAGCACCTACGCCGGCACGGGCGGCGTCTCGGTCGGCTCGTTGTGGGATCGCTTGATGTTCGCGCTGCGGTTTGGCGACGGGAACTTTTTGCTCACCGATGCGCTCACCGCGGACAGCCGCGTGATGTTCAATCGAGAAATCCAAACGCGCATCAGCCGCGTCGCGCCGTTCCTGCTGCTGGACAAAGACCCGTACCTGGTCATCGCCGACGGCAAACTTTATTGGATGCAAGACGCGTACACGTACTCGGATCGCTATCCCTTCAGCGAGCCGTACGACAACGGGCTGAACTATATCCGTAATTCGGTCAAGGTCGTGATCGATGCCTACAACGGCACCACGACTTTCTATGTCACCGATGTGAATGAACCGCTCATCAAGTCGTACAGCGGCATCTTCCCCGCGCTCTTTAAGCCGATCGATCAAATGCCGGCGTCGCTGCGCGCGCATGTTCGATATCCGGAAACGCTCTTCAACGTTCAAGCCGCGATGTACAGCACGTACCATATGACCGATCCGCAAGTCTTCTATAATAAGGAAGACTTGTGGGCGATTCCGAACGACACGTCCGGCACGCAGGCAGCGCCGATGGAACCGTACTACACCATTATGCGGCTGCCCGGCGACACGAAAGAAGAATTCATGCTGATGCTGCCGTTCACGCCGGCTAACCGGCAGAACATGGTCGCGTGGATGTCGGCGAAGAGTGACGGCGCGGACTATGGCAAACGGCTGGTGTATCAGTTCCCGAAAGACAAACTGGTCTACGGTCCAGAGCAAATCCACGCGCGGCTGAACCAAGACCCGGTGATTTCATCGCAACTGACGCTGCTCAATCAGCGCGGCAGTAGCATCGTCTTTGGCAATCTGCTCGTCGTTCCGATCGAGAAATCGATCATCTACGTTCAGCCGCTCTACCTGCTTGCCGAGTCGAGCCAGATTCCGCAACTCAAGTACGTCATCGTCGCCACCGGCAGCTCGCTGGCAATGCAGCCGACGCTGGCAGACGCCCTGACGCGCGTCTTCTCCGGGCTTGGCACTCCCATCGCCGGCACGACACCGACGACACCGACGACGACCACTGCGCCGCCTAGCGGTACGACGACCGTAGTGAGTCCGGATGTCGCCGCGCTGGTGCAGCAGGCGAACGATCACTACAACAAAGCTCAGGACGCGCTCAAGCTCGCCGATTGGGCGACGTACGGCGCGGAGATGAAGCTGCTCCAACAAGTCCTGAACCAGCTAGCGCAAACGGCGGTGCCGAAGTAAGACGGCTTTCCAAGAGCCAGCCAAGCCACAATTGATCTGTTTGCCGCCCGCCGAACGAGTTGCATTGCGTTCGGCGGGCGTGATTGCCGACGAATTTTTTTACAAAATCTAAACTTGACAGCAAACGTCATTCTCGCTATAATGTTTCCTTGCTCAACAACACCATCAAACGGGCGCGGGGCAATTTTGCGAGTCGCGGTCGGTTATTTTTGTTCGGCAGTCACTTGTTGCGGATCATTTCGTTGGCTGTAATCATCTGCCGACCGCCAGTGCGTTGAATTCTTTTTCGATGATTTTCCCTTCCGTTTTTGCCCCGTTGGTGGACAAGGCATCAACCTTGCCTCTGCTCCAATTTGGAGAGTGAGTTCAAATGGTCGCCCAGGCGGGCGACTCGCGTCCTTTGCTCTCCATCCCCCGCTCTCGATGGCTTTGAAAAGACGCGATGACGTACCCGCGGTTGTCCCGAAGACAACCCGTGCGTTCCGTGCCGGTGGGCATCGCCGCCCGATTGGACCTCCGCGCGCCTTGCGCGCCTCTTGCATGTTGCGATAAGGAGAAGCGAATGAGTCAATTGACGATGACGACCATGGTTAACAGCTTGATGCCCGATCAGAAATCGTATGCCCGAATCCCCGATGTTCACAACATCCCCACACTGATCAAAGTCCAGATCGAATCGTTTGAGTGGTTCAAAACCGAAGGTTTGCGCGAACTGTTCGACGAAATCTCTCCCATCGAATCCTTCAACAAAGAATATAGTCTCTACTTTCCCGGCGACAACGAGATCGCCCACAAGTTCAACTTGGATTATTACTTTGGCGAGCCAAAGCATTCCGAGGCGGAATGCCGCGAGATGGATATGACGTACGCCGCGCCGTTGCACCTCAAAGTGGCGCTCGTCAGCAATCAAACCGGTGAGGCGACGACCCAGGAAGTCTACATGGGTGACTTTCCGCTCATGACCGAGCACGGTACCTTCGTGATCAACGGCGCCGAGCGCGTGGTGGTGTCGCAGTTGATCCGCTCGCCGGGCGTGTATTTCAGCGCGCCGGAAGACCGCGCTACGGGCCGCGTCCTGGCATCCGCGAAACTGATTCCAAACCGCGGCGCGTGGTTGGAGTTTGAAACTTCAAAGCGCGATATTCTTTCGGTGAAGGTCGATCGCAAGCGCAAGATCCCGGTGACGCTGCTGCTCAAAGCCATCGGCGTGGGCGACAGCAGCGACGAAGGATTGCTCAACATCTTTGCTGGCGTGGACAACAATGCGGAGCATGAGTATATCCGTACGACACTGGACAAAGATGTCAAACCCACGGACACCGATCCCGCGAAGATAACTGAATTCTATCTTTTGGAATTCTACAAAAAACTTCGCCCCGGCGATCCGCCGACGATCGACAACGCGCGGAATTTTATGACGACGCTGCTCTTCGCGCAGCGCCGCTACGACTTGGGCAAAGTTGGACGCCACAAATTGAACCGCCGTTTGTATGGCACGGATGCGCCGGCGGGTCAACTGCCGCAGGAACGCACGCTGCGCGCGGATGACCTGGTCAAAGTGATCGAGCATTTGATCTTGGTGAACAACGGCGTGATGGGCGGCGACGATATCGACCATCTGGGCAACCGCCGGGTGAAGACGGTGGGCGAGTTGATCCAGAATCACTTGCGCATCGGCTTGCTGCGCCTCGAGCGCGTTGTGCGCGCGCGCATGAGCGTGCGCGCCCCCGACCAGATGCCCGCGATCAATCTCATCAATATTCGCCCGGTCGTCGCGGCGATGCGCGAGTTTTTCGGCGGGTCGCAGCTTTCGCAATTTATGGATCAGACGAATCCGCTGGCGGAACTGACGCACAAGCGCACGCTCTCCGCGCTGGGTCCGGGCGGCTTGCGCCGCGAGCGCGCGGGCTTCGACGTGCGCGACGTTCACCACAGCCACTACGGACGCATCTGCCCGATCGAAACGCCGGAAGGTCCAAACATCGGCTTGATCGGTCGGCTCGCGACGTACGGACAGATCAACGAATTCGGATTTATCGAAACGCCGTACCGCATCGTCAAAAATACGCTGCCGAACAAAAAAGATTGGCTCGTCGGTCGCATCATCCGGGAAGATGTGCACGATCCCGAAACAGACAAGGTCATCGCGAAAATGGATACGGTGGTAGACGAAGACCTTGCCGTGAAACTCGCCGCGCTGCCGAAGGGCACTGAGATTCCGGTGCGCGCGTACGCGACCGATGAAACCGTCTACCTCGCCGCGGATGAGGAAGACCGCCACACAATTGCCCAGGCGAACGCGCGTGTGGATCGCATGGGGCAGTTCATCGACAAGCGCGTCGAAGTGCGCCGCAAGCAAACCTTCTTGACCGATCTATCGGACCGCGTCGAGTATGTCGACGTCTCGCCCAAGCAAATTGTCGGCGTCTCCGCCGCGCTCATCCCGTTCCTGGAACACGACGACGCGAACCGCGCGTTGATGGGCTCGAACATGCAGCGGCAGGCGGTGCCGTTGCTGCGTCCCGAAGCGCCGGTGGTCGGCACCGGGATGGAAGCGCAAGCCGCGCTGGATTCCGGCCAGGTCGTCGTTGCGGAGGAAGATGGCGAAATCATCAGCGTGACTGCGAAAGAAATCAAAGTCCGCTACGGCAAAACCGAAGGTCCCCGTGGGAAGGATCACGTTTACGTGCTGCGCAAGTACAACCGGTCGAATCAGTCGACCTGCATCGACCAGCGCCCCATCGTCAATCGCGGACAGAAGGTGAAGAAGGGCACGGTCATCGCCGATAGTTCTTCCACGGACGGGGGTCAAATCGCGCTGGGTCAGAATGTCGTCGTCGCGTTCATGTCCTGGGAAGGCGGCAATTTCGAAGACGCCATTCTCATCAGCCAGAAGATGGCGTGGGAAGACAAGTTCTCCAGCATCCACATTGAAAAGCACGAAATCGAAGCGCGCGACACGAAGCTGGGTTCGGAAGAGATCACGCGCGACATTCCGAATGTCGGCGAAGACGTCTTGAAAGACCTGGACGAGGAAGGGATCATTCGCGTCGGCGCGGAAGTGGGACCGGGCGATATTCTAGTCGGCAAGATCACGCCGAAGGGCGAGACCGATTTGACGCCGGAAGAGAAACTGCTGCGCGCGATCTTTGGCGAAAAAGCGCGCGAGGTCAAGGACTCGTCGCTGCGCCTGCCGCACGGCGAACGCGGCAAGGTCGTGGATGTGCGCGTCTTTACGCGCGATCAGAATCACGAGTTGTCCGCCGGCGTCGACAAACTGGTGCGCGTTTCGATCGCGCAGCAGCGCAAGATTACCGAAGGCGACAAGATGGCGGGTCGGCACGGAAACAAAGGCGTCATTTCCAAAGTCGTGCCGATTCAAGACATGCCGTACCTTGAGGACGGCACGCCGGTAGACATCATTCTTAATCCGCTCGGCGTGCCCGCGCGTATGAACATCGGTCAGATTCTTGAAACGCACCTGGGCTGGGCGGCGGATCGCCTCGGCTTTAAGGTGGTTTCGCCGGTCTTCGACGGCGGCGACGAAGCGGAAATCAGCGCGGAACTTTCGCGCGCGTGGATGATCGATCAAGCATGGGACGAGGCGACGCGGCGCGCGTGGATTTGGCTGAAGGAACAGGAATACAACCTCGACGATCTGGACGATGACGACGAGGCGCGCCTGCTCTACCTGCAAGACTGGCTCAAAGAGGCGGATCGCCGTAAGCTGGCGACGGATCGCATTTACGCGCGGCGGCAGGTGTTGCGCGCGTGGCTCGATCAGAAGGGCTACAACTCGGAGGAGATCCTCTCATTTGAAGATGATGGACGGACGCCCGAAGAACGAACGGTCGCTGATAAGAAGGCGCGCGTGGCGTGCTATCGGTTGTGGCTGGAAGCGCATGATCGTCCGTCGCCCGCCAAAGCGACCGAGGAACAATTGGCAGAACTCGTGACCCAAGCCACCCGCGAACTCAAGATTCCAATTCCGACCGCCGGCAAGTCCACGCTGTACGACGGCAAAACCGGACTGGCGTACGATCAGCCGGTCACGGTGGGTGTGATCTACATGATGAAGCTCGCGCACTTGGTTGAAGACAAGGTGCACGCGCGCTCGACCGGACCGTACTCGCTTGTCACGCAACAGCCGCTGGGCGGCAAGGCGCAGTTCGGCGGTCAGCGCTTTGGCGAGATGGAAGTGTGGGCGCTGGAAGCGTACGGCGCGGCGCACACGCTGCAGGAAATGCTGACGGTCAAATCGGACGACGTGACGGGCCGCGTCAAGACGTACGAAGCGATCGTCAAAGGCGAAGAGATTATGGAGCCGGGCGTGCCCGAATCGTTCCGCGTTCTCGTCAAGGAATTGCAGTCGCT
>VFSW01011225.1_pt1 | contig 12611 bp, 12 predicted proteins | sample 5358111 | NCBI WGS metagenome assembly VFSW01 (sample SAMN11554181, study PRJNA540505) | mine drainage metagenome | isolation source: sediment from site ElyBrook_90M | place: USA: Ely Copper Mine, Vershire, VT | collected 2017
TCTCAGTGGTAGGACGTCACACAGCCGATGAAGTGTGCTAGCATGTCAGAGAACCGTCAATCCCGACGCCTCCAACGCTTCTAGCGCAACGGCGCGCAGTCGCAAAGGATCTCTCGATGACCGCTTCTGACTCTACTATACCGCAGTCGGTTGCCCCACGCGGCGCGAAGAGCGGGGCGCCCCGCGCTGGCGCGCTCACGTCACAGGACGTACAAGCGGAAAGCTCAGCCACATCGACTTCGCCAACGAACACTGCGACGCCCGTGCTGCGGCTGCCCACCATCCAGGATGTATGGCGCGCGCAAGAGGTGGTGCGCTCGCATGTCTACCACACGCCCCTGCTGCCCTCGCGCACGCTCGGCGAGATGGTCGGCGCGCGCATCCACCTGAAGACCGAAAACCTCCAGCGCTCCGGCTCCTATAAGGTGCGCGGCGCGACCTACAAGCTCTCGCGGCTGAGCGCCGAGGAGCGGGCGCACGGGGTCATCGCCGCCTCGGCGGGCAATCACGCGCAAGGTGTCGCCATTGCGGCGGCGGCGCTGGGCGTCTCCTGCACCATCGTCATGCCTACGACGGCCTCCCTGGCGAAGATTACCGCGACCGAGGGCTATGGCGCGCGGGTAGTGCTGGCGGGCGCAGGCTATAACGAGGCCTACGAGCGCGCGCGAGAGATTCAGGCGGAGACCGGAGCTACCTACATTCACGCATTTGACGACCCTGACATCATCGCGGGCCAGGGAACGGTCGGGCTGGAGATTCTCAGCGACCTACCCGATGTCGAGGCGATTGTCACCTCCATCGGCGGCGGCGGCCTCATCTCTGGCATCGCTACCGTCGTCAAGGCGCTCAAGCCAGACGTGCGTATCATCGGTGTGGAGGCGGCGGGCGCCGCCTCGATGCGCGCCGCGCTCGACGCGGGGCGGGTGGTGCAACTCGACCAGGCCAACACCATCGCCGACGGCATCTCGACCAAGGCCTGCGGCGAGTACACATTCGCCATCACCCGCGAGCTGGTTGACGACGTGGTGACGGTCGAGGAAGACGACATCATCCGCGCAGTGCTGCTGCTGATGGAGCGCTGCAAGCTCATCGTGGAGGGCGCGGGCGCCGCGGGAGTGGCCGCTGTGCTGGCTGGGCAGGCGCAGGTGCGTGGGCTGCGCACGGCTGTAGTGCTGAGCGGCGGCAACATCGATATGCATCTCGTCAGCCGCTTCATCGCCCATGGGCTGGCGATTCAGGGGCGCTACCTCGTGCTGCGGCTGCTGCTCCCCGACCGGCCCGGCGAGCTGCTGCGCCTGCTCTCGGTCATCGCGCAGCAGAATGTCAACGTCCTCGATGTCGCCCACCACCGCACAGCGCCGCGCGCCCCGATCCAGGATGTAGAGGTGTCGCTAACGTTGGAGACGCGCAACCGCGACCACTGCGACCAACTGATTGCGCTGCTGCGCGAGCAGGGCTTTACTGCGGTCGAGGAGGAGCCAGCCTTCGTCAGCTCGGGGGCGAGTTAGCAACCGCCAGACCGATGCCAGACCGCTGCCAGGCGCAGGGCGCTGTCATGTGGAGGCGCCGACGCGCGTTACCGCATCGAGCGCGTGACGCAACTCCCAGGCGAAGGCGTCGGTGGCGGCGGCGGTGAACGAACCTGCGGGCGGCTCGAGGTCGATGACGGGCTTGAGCTGCGCCGTTGCGCGCGCATATCCGGCGAAGCCCCGTATCGCGGGCGTCTCGACGATCAGGTGGATCGTCGTCCAGTAGAGCGCCGCGCAGCCGCGCACATCGCCGCTGTTGTAGCGCGGCGCGCCAACGTTGACGGCGGCGGCGATCAGATTCACGATGTCTTGCATGGAGTTGAAGCCAACCACTTCGGGCATCTCTGCGATGCACGCGACCCGGCGGCGCGCCTGCTCGAGCGGAGACGAGTCTAGCGCATCGAGCATCACCCGCTGGCGGATATCGCACAGGAGTGCGACGACGCGCTCCCACGAAGGCTGGGTCTCGTCGTCGCCAATCGCCAGCCGCAGCGTCGCCAGCGCTGTCTCATAGATCGCCGTCAGCGCCTCGACCCGACCGTTGAAATCCGTCAGATCCTTGAGGTCTTTGAGATCGAGCGCCCGTGCGCGCGCATCTGTATCGAGTACGATCTGCTTCACCGTGTTGAGTCGCATACGAGAGATACCCTTCGCGCGCCGCCGCTGGATATCGAAGAGAGGCGGCGGATGGCGCCGCGTCATGTAGCCAGGTGTCGGGCGCGCCTCTATGTTGCTAGCGCAGAGCGCAAAATGCAGGCCGATTTGGTAGGCAGACAGCGCGCAGCGCAGAACGATGCGGCTTTCCAGATAGAGGGGTGAACGCGCGCAGTTGGGCCACGGAGACTCTCGTGGCGCTCCTGTCGGCCCCTGCCTGATGCGGTAGGCGCAAGCCAGTGATCAGTACGGTGAGACGAGCGCCAGAGCGGTTCCCTGTGTACATGTGACGCACGCCCAGCCCGCTTGTAGGCGCTTACCCTGCGAAGGCGCCACGCTTCTACACACATCCTCATTAGACGCTACCACATGCGTCTGGCAAGGGTGGAGTGAGTAGCCCAGCTGCCATGAGACGTTCAGCTGAGACAGCATGGCTGCGGCGTCCCTCAAGAACGCCGCAGCCAAAGCGCGCCGATACAGCGCCGATACAGCTATGACTGGAAAAACGCGGTCATTACCGGCGCAATCACCTTGGGGTCAACCTCATGCGTCTGCCCCTCCAGGGTCCGGCGCTCAGCATGTGGAATGGCTTGAGCGAGCGCATCAGCAGACGCGCGCATGAAGGGCATTGTCTCAACGTTCGCTCCTCCATCCATGATGAGCGCGGGTATGGTGAGAGCTGTTACCCGCTCCACTGGAACGGTCCGGTCATCGCCGAGCGCGGCCGCGTCGTATGGCAGCGTGGGCGCCACTGCTTCAAACCCGGGCCACATCGGCGATTGCCGCATGCCCGCCACCGCATCGTCAGACGCGCCCACGAACTTCATGAACAGCGCCACGGCGTCGCCTCTCCGGTCGGCTGCGATCAGCTCGTCGAGTGTTGTTCGGTATTCACGCCACCCCTTCACGCCAGCTTCACTGGAGTCGTAGGGCGCCTCGTAAATCGCCAACTTCTGCGCCTTGCCAGGTAGCCCGAGGGCAGCCTCCAGCGCCAGGGCGCCACCAGAAGAGATTCCATACAGGTAGGCAGCACCACCAGCGGCGTCGATGAGCGCCTCGATGTCGTCCACCTCACGCGCCACGGCGAATGGCTTGACGTCGCTACTTTCACCTCGGCCCCGTCGGTCGTAGGTGTAGACCGTAAAGTTCGAGGCGAGTAGCCTGGCAAGCTCCGATTCTCCCCAGAAGGCGACGCGGTACCCCATCGCGCCGTCAACGAGGATAACGGCAGGACCCTGGCCGATCGTGGTATAGGCGATTGTAGCGCCGTCTTTCGATTGCACGGTTGGCATCTAAATGCTCCTCCCAGCTCTTGTGCGCCCTCGACCAGCTAGCGCAGCGCATGCAGACTGGGCATCCAACAGTGCGTCACCGCACTCTGCGCGTCGTGCTGCGTCGGGCGGTCACGGTGTGTGAGGGTCAGGATCGCCTGGCCGCCACCTTCAGAGAGTGTCTCTCGCTATAGCGACATTCTCAGACATGCCGCCCGAACCGGATGGCGGAGTCCGGCGGCTGACGCGAATGACCCGCGTGCGCTCGACTGCGGGAGTGAGGCTTCGACTTCAGAGAGGCGCGCCGTGCGGAGGTGACGAGTGTGCGGTTACTGGGTCGAGTACTGGGTCGAGCGCGCGCTTGAGCTTGCCGCTCCGCGTGTCTGTTGCCCATAAACGAACAGAACCCTGGCCCGAAAGGGTCCAAGGTTCCGACGTACATCATTCGGTCGGGGCGAGAGGATTTGAACCTCCGACCCCCACAACCCCATTGTGGTGCGCTACCAGGCTGCGCTACGCCCCGATGTTCACTCACCATAGCACAGCCAGCCGCGCACAGTCAAGTTGGCTGGTGGACGGTAAGTGTTCAGACTTTGGGTAAGGGCGCGGCGAGCAGTTGGCGAAATTGGGTCAGGCGGTTGTAGCCCTGCGCCGTCCAGGTAGCGGCGAGAGAGGAGAGACGCGTCTGGGTGGGCGAGCCCTGCGGGCTGCGGGCGCCGCCGCTGATCTTGCGCAAGACGACCAGCGGACGCGCCGCGCGCTCGGCTAGCTTGTTGTCGGGTGGGACATCCGACTGGGCCAGACAGGTGAGCAATTCGTGCTGGAAATGCCAGAGGAGCCAGGCCAACGCTCGGCAGGGGTGGTCTGCGCGTCCAGCGCAGGGAGGTCGGCGAGGAGGCGCCTGTGGAGGATAGCGCGCCGCTGCCGCTGGGCGAGGGTGCGCAGGGGCACTGGAGGGCGCGGTGGGCCTGGCGTCCTCCAGTGCGCCTTGTCCATCGTTGGTATTCGGTCACGATCACGGCGGCCGGCGCTGGCAGGGCGACGACCTGGCGTCTAAGTCCCACATGCACCCCGCCCAGTCGTCCGCCGCAGTCCGGACAGGTCGGTAGCGCCTGCCGCACGACCATGGTCGGCTCCTCACGGTGGCGCGCGTCGGAGTTTGCGCTCTACCTCGGCTGGCGGTATGCTGAGCGATGCAGAGACTCGCTGCGAGAGCATGACGGCCCACGGAGTGAGCGAAGGCAGAGGGAGCCATGACACATATCCTCATCGTTGATGACGAGCCGAATCTCGTCGAGCTGCTCACTGGCTATCTCAGCCGCGAAGGCTTTGAGATCACGACCGCGAGTGACGGGCCGACTGCGGTCGAGCTGGCCCGCGCACGCGACCCCTACTTGATCCTGCTGGATGTCATGCTCCCTGGGATGGATGGTGTCGAGGCGTGCCGCCAGATTCGCCGCTTCTCCGACGCCTACATCCTGATGCTCACAGCGCGCGCCGAGGAGGTGGACAAGCTGATCGGACTGTCGGTCGGAGCCGACGACTACGTGACGAAGCCCTTTAGCCCGCGCGAGGTGGTCGCGCGGGTGAAGGTACTGCTGCGACGCCCACGCGCGCACGGCCAGGCGGCGTCATCCGTCGCAGACACTCCGCCACCTATGAGGGTCGGCGCGCTACTCATTGATGAGGCGGGGCATACAGTCATGCGTGATGGCGTCGAAGTGCTGCTCACGGCCAGAGAATTCGCCCTGCTCGCATCATTGGCGCGGCATCCAGGGCGTGTCTTTACGCGCGCGCAGCTGTTAGAGCAGGTCTGGGGCGATGAGTACTACGATGACCATGTGGTAGACGTGCACATCGGCAATCTGCGCAAGAAACTGGAGACGGACGCGGCGCGGCCCCACTACATTGCTACAGTGCGCGGCGTCGGCTATCGTATGGCGCCAGAGTAACGGCGTTGCGCCAGCATGGACACGGCATGGTACGGGCATGGATAGGGCATGGTGAGAAAGATGGAGACGAGCATGCGCATACGGTGGGCGGGCGCCAGCCTGGGAACCAAGCTCTTCGTCTCCTACCTCGCGGTCGTGCTGATCGGTGTTGCGACCGTTTTTGCGCTCATGACCACACTCGCGCCCAGCTTCTTCACCTCCGCGATGAACTCGATGATGTCCGGCTCTGGCGCTGGAGGCATAAACGGCATGATGGGGGGGCAGGGAACCTCCTCCTCAGCGGTGACAGCCAGCATCGACGCTGCGTTCCGCCAGGCGCTGATGCAGGCGCTCGTCATCGCCGCAGCGCTGGCCACAGCAGCTGCCCTCGCGCTCAGCTTCTTCGTTTCACGCCAGCTCGCCCACCCTGTGCGACGCATGCTGACGGCGACACGGCGCATCGGAACCGGTCACTATGCTGAGCGCGTGGTCGTCTCGCCCGCCAACGCTGGCGACGAGCTGGGCCAACTCGCCGCCAGCTTCAACGACATGGCCAGTGCGCTCGAAAAGACCGAGCGACGGCGAGTCGAGCTGGTCGGCGACGTGGCGCATGAGCTGCGCACACCCATTGCGACGCTGACGGGCTATCTGGAGGGGCTGCTGGATGGTGTCGTGGAACCGACGCCGGAAACCTGGGCAAAGCTGCACACCGAATCATTGCGCCTGCGTCGACTCGTGGACGACCTGCAAGAACTCTCACGCGCGGAGGCGCGTCAATTGCCCATCCAGACGGCGGCGGTCTCGCCGCAGAGCATCATCAGCGCGGCGCGCGAGCGAGTGGCGCCACTCTACGCGGAGAAGCAACTTGACCTGATTGCCCCAGCGCCTGCGGGTCTGCCGGAGGTCATGGCTGATCCTGACCGTGCGGTGCAGGTCTTGACCAACCTGCTCACGAATGCCCTGCGCTATACCCCGGCGCCGGGCCGCGTCGAGGTGAGCGTTGCGCGACAAGGCGACATGCTGGCGTTTCGCGTCCGCGATACCGGGGTGGGCATCGCCCCAGAGGACCTGCCGCGCGTCTTCGAGCGCTTTTATCGCGTTGAGAAATCGCGTGCGCGCGCGCTGGGTGGCTCAGGCATCGGGCTGACGATCTCCAGGGCGCTCGTCGAGGCGATGCGCGGATCCATACGCGCTGAGAGCGCGGGTGTTGGCAAAGGCAGCGCCTTCACCTTCACGCTGCCCATCGCTGCGTAGCTCTGCTAGCTCTGCTAGCTCTGCTAGCTCTGCTAGCTCTGCTAACTCTGCTAGCTCTGTTGAACGCCGCCACAACAATACGCGCCCGCCCTCCTCTCGCCGCAGACCTCTGCATCATCCCTGACCACCCCAGGCCAGGCTTGACCGAATCTTGATCTACTTCCACATGCTCCCTTGAAGTTGTGAGCATACGCTGTGAGCAGAGGTCAGAGATCAGAGGCGTGAAGGACGCTATGAACTCCGCGCCGCAAGGGTGATGCAGGTATTCGCCTGGCATGAGCGTGCGTGTACGGGCATCGAACACAGAGGAGATTAGACGATGAAAGCGCGTTGGATAGGTATCATTGGTGGATCACTACTCGTTGGCGTGATTGCGCTGGCGGGCGTTGGTATCGCGCAGGCCAGGGGAGCGAACGGCTGGTTCGGCCCCTGGGCGACCGGGCAAAACGGCGCTCCTCAATCGTATGGGCATGGCCCCATGATGGGCAACTACGGGCCAAGTGGAACCTACGGGCCAAATGGAACCTACGGCCCAGGCAATATGATGGGCGGGAACGGCATGATGGGCGGCTACGGTTCCACGCAGACCCAGAATCCAGCCAGTGCGGCGCCCGTCACGAGCGACACGGTCACGATCCAGAATTTTGCATTCCAGCCAGCGAATGTACAGGTCAAAGTTGGGACGACCGTCACCTGGACTAATCAGGATACGGCGCCGCACACCGTCACGTTTCGCGATAGCTCGTTGAAGAGCAGCGCGCTGCTGCAAAAAGGCGAGAGCTACAGCTACACCTTCACCACAGCGGGTACCTATAGCTACTATTGCGATGTCCACGAGGCGATGACCGGACAAGTGATCGTCACGGCATAAGCGCGAAAGCATCCGGGAGAGAGCTGAAGCTCCTGTTGGCGGAGCTGACGGAACTCTGAGGCGCCGCCAATAACGCCTCAGGCGGCGAACGAGCAATCTGGTGGCAGATGGATTGCAGACGGGTTGCGCGGAGAGCGAAGGAGGGTTATCGATATGATGTGGGGATTTGGTTGGGGATGGCCAATGATGGCATGGATGGGCCTTATCGGCGTCGTCTGGCTCGTTGTGCTGGGGCTGCTGGTGTGGGCGCTGGTCCACTGGCTGAGTCGTCGCAGCCCTGCGAGCGGCCTCCCACCCGACTACAAACCAACGGCGTTGGAGATTTTGCAGCAGCGATACGCGCACGGCGAGATTGACGCCGCGACCTACGAGCGGATGCGCGAGCAACTGTGAACGAACGTGAGCAAGTACAAACGCCCGAACGCGACACAGAATTGAGCAACCCGCCGAGGCACGAATACTGACTAGACCCTCGTATTACAGTCGCGCATGACGCTCCTCCCGCGATTATTCCGCTCAGTGGCGAGCGAAAGGCGGGATGAGCGAGCATGCGCCTTCGCAGGTATGCTGACGCGAAGACCAGAGAAAGCGTAAGGCTTCTCGACAATTGCAACGGTAGAACCGAGCGAGTCCATGCGCTCCATGCGCGCTAGGATTCGCTCGTCTCGCTCTTCTCCCTTGTCTCACATGCGGCGGGCAGCGCGAGGATAGGGCGCGACGCCGGTCGCTCCGGCGATCAGTCCCCCAGCTCATGCGACGAGATAGGCGGCCAGCGATGGCCCCGCGGTGACGGCGCCGCATGCGGGCCGTCGAAAAACGGTTGTCCGACTACAAGCGCTATGGTATACTCCGTGATGGCGCATTTTCAGTCATGGCGCTGTGCGTGACGACACAGTGAGCGGGCGCTCGCGAGCGGCTAGCCTCTCTTATGGGGCAGCGTGACCAGCGCAACGGCCGCCTCGTCGCCACTCTCAGGAGCAAGCCACTCTGAGCCACTCTCTGGAGCCGCGCGTCGTCGCTCAGCCGCGCCGACAGGGATGACTCCAGCTACCCTCCAGGAGGCCCTCGTGATTGCGCTCGGCTATCTCTTCGCCGCCATCTTCTTCCTCGGTGGCTGCGGGTTCGTGCTCTTCTCGCTCTTCCTCGCCGACACGCTGAACTCATTGTTCATGCGTGGGCGCAGCATGAAGAACAAGCTCACTACCTATGAGTCTGGCGAGACGCCGATTGGCTCGGCCTGGGTGCAATATCCGCTTGCCTTCTACATCTTTGCCCTGCTCTTCGTCGCGTTCGATGTCGATATCGTCTTCATCCTCTCGTGGGCCGTCATCTTCCACCAGTTGGGCTGGTTCGGCTTCATCGAGATCGTATTCTTCATCGGCGTGCTGGCGCTCGGCCTTGTCTATGCCTGGCGGAAAGGAGTCATCCGGTGGATTTGAGCCTACAGCCCGGACTACAGCGAAGCGCGCAGCCTGGGCCGCCATCTGTGCGCCCCTCTGACCGCGAGCAGACGAACGCGCTGCTAGCGCAGCTTGGCGCCATGACTGATCGGCTGGGCACGCCACTGGCGACCTCGCGGCTGAGCGCAGGCATCATCAACATCGACGTTCCCTCAGAAAAGCTGGGCGCGGTGGCGCAGCTCCTGCGCGACGAACTGGGCTTCGACATGCTCACCTGTGTTACGGGCGTTGATATGGTGGATCATGTCGAGTCCATCTACCACTTCCGCTCGCTTGCGCAGGACTGGCTGCTTCAGACGCGCGTGCGGCTGACGGCAGAGCATCCCGAGGTCGATTCACTGGTCAACCTCTACCCTTCGGCGAACTGGCTGGAGCGCGAGCAGTACGACATGTTCGGCATCATCTATCGCGGCCACCCAGACCTGCGACGCATCCTGCTCGAAGATGAGTTCATCGGGCATCCGCTGCTCAAGAGCTTCATCACGACGCCAGTAGTGCGCCACGACCCCGCCACCACTCAGGCCCCCGCCGTGCAGGCGGTCGCTGGCGAGAACCTGCGCCATCAGGAGCGCATCCAGACGAAGCGGCTGGGCCAGGGCAGCATCGAGCGCATCCATCCTGGCATGACCACCTTTGGCGGCGCCGCCATCTATCTGGAGACTGGCCAGGGTGTTGAGCCGGGCGCGATGTCGCAGCCAGGCCGCTATCTGGAGGACGCAGACTCGTCTGACGAGGCCGCCGAGGCAGGAACCATGCCACAGGAGAGAGGGTAGCCCGATGACGATTGACGCGATTCGCTTGCCTAATGCCCAGTATCAGGACGCCGCGGGCATGCGCAGCGAGGAAATGATCCTCAACATGGGGCCGCAGCACCCCTCGACACATGGCGTGCTGCGCCTGGTGCTGACGCTCGACGGCGAGACGGTGACGCAATGTACACCAGTCATCGGCTACCTGCATCGCGGCATGGAGAAGATCTTCGAGAATCGCCCGTATATCGCGGGCATCCGCTACATTGACAACGCAGACTACCTCAGCCCAATGATCAACGAGACGGCCTATGCGATGGCGACCGAGCAGCTGACCGGCATCGAGCCGCCGCGCCGCGCACAATACATTCGGCTGATCGTCAACGAGATGGAGCGTATCGCCAGCCACCTCGTCGCCATCGGCACGTACGGGCTGGACCTCGGCGCCACGACGCCGATCCTCTGGGCCTTCCGCGACCGCGAGCAGATTCTCGATATGTTCGAGTCGCTCAGTGGCCACCGCTTCACGCACAACTACATGCGGGTCGGTGGCGTGATGCACGACTTCCCCAAAGGCTGGCTTCAGACTTGTGAGGCGTGGTGCATCCAGTTCCTCGACAGAGGACTGCCAGAGTTGGATCGCCTGCTGACCGGCAACGAGATCTTCGAGGCGCGCACCGAGGGCGTCGGCTACATTGACCACGACCAGGCGGTGGCCTACGCGCTGACCGGGCCGCTGGGGCGCGCGTCGGGCGTCGCCTTCGATGTGCGCGTGAATCGTCCGTATGGCGCCTACCGCGAGATTCCGGTGAACATCAAGCTGCGCCAGGAGGGTGACTGCTTCGCGCGCTACATGGTCAAGATGGATGAGATGGCTGAGAGCGTGCGGCTGATCCGCACGGCGCTCGACCAGCTGCCTGGCGGCTCCATCTCGCAGCGCACTCCCATCGCGCTGCGCCCACCGCGCGGCGAGACGTACGCCTCGGTGGAGAGCGCGCGCGGCGAAGAGAGCATCTACATGATTAGCGATGGCTCGGAGTATCCGTACCGCGCGAAGATTCGCGCTCCATCGTTCAACAACCTGCAAATCCTGCCAGAGCTGCTGCGCGGCTATAAAATCGGCGATGTCATCGCCATCCTCGGCAGCATTGACATCGTACTCGGCGACGTAGATCGCTGAGACACGCGACGGAGGCGAGAGGCGAGACACCCGCATGAGTACAAGCGTTCTGCTGACAATCGTTCACTTCATCGTGACGTTCCTGTTCGGCCTGGGCTTCCTGATGACGGCGGCGACCATCCTGACCTACCTGGAGCGCAAGGTGCAGGCCTACATGCAGGATCGCTATGGTCCGCTGCACTACGGCCCCGCAGGGCTGCTCCAGTCGCCGTTCGATGTGGTCAAGCTGCTGCTGAAAGAAGACATCAAATCCTTCAAGCAGGTAGACAGCATCGTCTTCCGCCTGGCGCCGGTGATCTTCTTCGCGCCGGTGATTACGGCGTTCGTCGTGCTGCCGTTCTCGCCGTACCTGACGGCGGGCGCGCTCGGCACTGGCATCATCTACTACGTCGCGCTCAGCTCGATTGACGTGATCGGCGTCTTCATGGCGGGCTGGGGCTCGAACAACAAATACGCGCTGATCGGTGGCCTGCGCTCCGCCGCGCAGATGATCTCGTATGAGCTGCCGCTGGTGCTCTCCATCGTCGGCGCGGTCATGCTCACAAGCGTGCTTGCGCCCGGCTGCGCCAGCTCCAACCCGAATCTGACGACCTGCGGCATCGGCTCGATCTCGTTCACGCAGCTCACCGCCGCGCAGATGCAGCCCGGCGCGCCGTGGTTCTGGTTCGTGCTGGCGCAGCCGCTAGGGCTGCTGGTCTACTACATCTGCGGCCTGGCGGAGACGAACCGCTCACCGTTCGATCTGCCAGAGGCGGAGTCGGAGCTGGTGGCTGGCTATCTGACGGAGTACAGCGGCCTGCGCTGGGCGATGTTCTTCCTCGGCGAGTACGGCAACATGACCATCGTCTCGGCGGTCTCGACGGCGCTCTTCCTGGGCGGCTGGTCTGGCCCTGGCGCGGCGATAGGCTTCTGGCAGGGTATTTTCGGCGTGGCTGGCTTCAGCGGCTTCGTGGGCGGGCTGATCTTCAACGTGATCGCCATGTTCTGGTTCGTCTTTAAGATGAGCGTGCTGCTGCTGATCTTTATGTGGATCCGCGCCACTCTGCCGCGACTGCGCGCCGATCAGCTCATGCGCTTCGCCTGGCTCTTCCTGATTCCGGTGACGCTGGTGAATATCATCGTGACGGGCGTGGCGCTGCTGCTGCCGATTGGCCTGGTCGGGCAGATCCTCGTGGCGGCGGCGGCCAACTGGGTGATGACGTTCATCATGATCTTCGCCTTCCGTCAGGTGACGGGCGTCTCGCCGCTGGGCAAGACCCCGCGCTGGATTCAGGCGAACACCGTCACCGCGAACGGCGCGCCAGCGGGCGCGTCGCCCAACGCGGCGCCGAAGCCCTCGCTGGCCAGCCCAATAGTGGAAGCGAAACGCTAGCGACGCGCGCACCCGCCCGTAGGCGCGGGTGGCGCAAAGGGCGCCGGGGGGGCGCCCGCACACGGGGCCAATTGGGGGCCCCCCCCGCCGCACCACATCTCTCGCATGGCTCGCACGATTCGCACGGCTCGTTCACAGCTATCACGCGCTGTGGTTCTAGCAAACGCGCTTATCTGGTGGGGGCGGCATAGTAGTAGACGAGGTAGTTGTCGAAGGTGGCGGAGGTGTAGCCCGCGCAGCGCGGACTCCCCGCGGCGATGCAGGTGGCCACCTGCGCTGGAACCGTCGCAGCCTCATCGCCGCGCGCCAGGTCGAAGACCCACGCGGGATGTGGGTCGGC
>VFSW01011226.1_pt1 | contig 12610 bp, 7 predicted proteins | sample 5358111 | NCBI WGS metagenome assembly VFSW01 (sample SAMN11554181, study PRJNA540505) | mine drainage metagenome | isolation source: sediment from site ElyBrook_90M | place: USA: Ely Copper Mine, Vershire, VT | collected 2017
ATCTAAACTTTAGTATTCTTCGCGCGAAATTATCAATATAAAATAAAAATATCTAGTCTTGTATTAAAAAAAGGGTTTATAACCCGTTTTATTTATTAAATGTAATTAAAAATTTCAGGGGGCATTGGTATCTGAATGGTTAAAACAATAGACAAGAAAAGTACAAAAGATCGAGTATATTTTACTCAAAAAGATAATTTTATAGAAATACCAAGTTTAATTGAACATCAGAATAAATCATTCAGATGGTTAGTCGAAGAAGGTCTAGGCGAGTTATTAGCTGAAATTAGTCCTATCGATGATTATACTGGAACAAAACTTACTCTAAAATTTAAAGACTATCATTTCGGTGAAACAAAAATTACCGAACAAGAAGCCAGAGAAAATAATGTTAGCTATGAAGCCCCTGTACTTGCTAATATTGAATTAACAAATAAAATTACTGGCGAAATAAAAGAACAAGAAATATATCTCGGAGATTATCCTTGGATGACCGAGAGAGGTACTTTTATAATTAATGGTGCTGAACGCGTTGTGGTTAGTCAGTTGATTAGATCGGCAGGTGTTTTCTTCACCGCAGATCAACATGGCTTAAATGTTCTGTATGGTGCTAAGGTCATTCCTGGACGTGGCGCTTGGTTAGAATTTGAAACAGCTGCAAATGGGGCTATTTTTGTTAAAATCGATCGAAAAAGAAAATTACCAGTTACGACTCTACTTAAAGCTTTAGGTGTATCAGAAGCAATAGTTCGAGACGGTCTAAAACACGTTGATACCGGTAAGATAAATTATTTACAAGCCACTTTAAATAAAGACACTACTCGTGGTCAGAACGACGCTTTAATTGAAGTTTATAGAAGATTACGACCAGGAGATTTGGCAACAGTCGAAAATGCCCGTAATTTAATCGAGTCTATGTTCTTCAACTTTAAGCGTTTTGATTTTAGTCGAGTTGGTCGTTATAAAATCAACAAACGCTTAAACATGGATATTCCCAATACGACTGAAAATAGAGTGATGCGAATTGAAGATATTATTGCAATTACAGCCGAGATTATTCGCCTAAACAACACTCAAGAAGGACCAGACGATATTGATAGTTTGGCCAGTCGTCGTATTAAATTAGTCGGTGAACTTGTCCAACGTCAATTTAGAATTGGTTTACTCCGCATGGAACGCAATACTAAAGACCGTATGTCGATGTCAGATATCGAAACAGTAACTCCATCTCAGTTAATTAATGCACGTCCTATTGTGGCTGCTGTTAGGGAATTTTTTGCTAGTTCTCAACTTAGTCAATTCATGGATCAGATTAATCCCCTCTCTGAATTAGCTACTAAACGACGCCTTAGTTCTATGGGTCCTGGTGGACTAAATAGGGAAAGAGCTGGGTTTGATGTTCGAGATGCACACGCAACTCACTACGGTCGTATTTGTGCAGTAGAAACACCAGAGGGTGCAAATATTGGCTTAGTGCTAAATATGGCAAGCTACGCCAAAGTTAATGAATATGGATTTCTTGAAACTCCATACCGAAAAGTTTTAAACGCAGTAACTACCGACAAACTAGTTGGTGAAATAGCATTAGTCGATTACGAAGATAATGACGGCAAGGTCATAGTAAAGAAAGACACAACCATCACTAAAACTGATGTAGATAAAATAATCGCTAGTAAAACTAATAAGATTACTTGGCCAATTAAGGCTCGTGTAACTAATGAAATCGTCTATCTAGACGCTTTCGAAGAAGAATCGGTTACAATTGCATCCGCAGGTTCAGAAATTGACGAAAATGGATATTTTATTAATGAGAGAGTTAGTGCTCGTATTAATCTAAAATCAGGTGAAGTTAATTCCAATGAAGTTAATTATATTGATGCTGCCCACAATCAAATTATCGGGTCAACAGCTGGATTAGTACCATTTATCGAAAAAAACTATGTATTACGTAGTTTGATGGGTAGTAATCAGCAAAGACAAGCAGTACCTTTAATTCAGCCTCAAAGTCCAATAGTAGGGACAGGATTAGAAGGCGTAGTTGCACGTAATACAGGACAGATTATTTTAGCAGAAGCTGACGGTAAAGTCGTGTCGGCTAATGCTCAAAAAATCGTCGTACAATACGAAGAAGGTAAAAAACAATATATACCTGCCCGATTCGTTAGAAGCAACGAAGGTACCAGTATAAACCAAAAAGTTGTCGTTAGTTCTGGTGATCAAGTCAAGAAAGGCGATGTTCTAATCGAAGGAATGTCAGTCAGCAATGGTGAGTTAGCATTAGGCAAAGACCTGATAGCTGCTTTCATGCCATGGTCAGGATATAACTTCGAAGATGCAATTATTATTAGCAGAAAATTAGTCGAAGATGATACATTGACTTCGATTCATATTGTTGATTTTATGATTGAGGTTCGTGAAACAAAGTTAGGACCTGAAGTTGTTACTAGAGATATTCCTAATGTTTCCGAAGAGTCTCTTCGTCATCTTGATGATGATGGTATTGTCAGAATCGGTGCTGAAGTTCATCCTGGTGATATTCTAGTTGGTAAAATTACACCAAAGGGTGAGCAAGAATTAAGTTCAGAAGAAAGACTTTTGAGAGCTATATTCGGTGAAAAAGCTAAAGAAGTCCGAGATACTTCACAAAGAATGAGCAATGGAAAACATGGTAAAGTTGTTGGAATAAAAATATTTTCTAAAGAAACTGGTCATGATCTTAAGGCCGGTGTTATTATGCAAATTAAAGTGTTTGTTGCTCAAATGCGTAAAATTTCAGTAGGAGATAAATTAGGTGGAAGGCACGGAAACAAGGGTGTTATAGCTCGAATTCTACCTGTAGAGGATATGCCTTTCATGGAAGACGGTACACCGATTGACATCATTTTAAACCCACTAGGTGTGCCATCTAGAATGAACTTAGGTCAGTTGTTTGAGACTCATTTAGGAATGGCTGCTAGAGCATTAGGAATTAAAGTAGCAAGCCCTTCTTTCGATGGAGTTCCACTAAGCAAAATTCAAGAATTATTGAAAGAAGCTAAGCTACCAGAAGATGGTAAACAACAACTATTTGACGGTAGAACTGGTGATGCCTTTAAAGAAAGAACTACTGTAGGATCAATGTATATGATTAAACTTAATCATATGGTTGCCGACAAAATCCATGCTCGTTCAACTGGACCATACACTATGGTAACTCAACAACCATTAGGTGGTAAGGCTCAGAATGGTGGACAAAGATTTGGAGAAATGGAAGTATGGGCACTTGAGGCTTATGGTGCTTCCAATACTCTTCAGGAAATGTTGACGATTAAATCTGATGATGTTTATGGACGATCAAAAGCCTATGAATCTATCATCAAGCAAACTGCTATAATTGGACCTAAAGTTCCTGAAAGCTTTAACGTTTTAGTTAAGGAATTACAAGGACTTAGCTTGAAGGTTGATTTAGTGAATTCAGAGAATATTATTGATGCTGAGGATATTTTGTCAAAAAATATTCACCAAGAGGCTGTACATCCTTCAACTATTGCCGTACCTCAACAGATTGCTTCATTAGTCGATGTAACTGACGATATTCCTGGTGATGATTTTTCTATAGTGAACTTAAATGACGATCTCACTACTAATACTGATGATGATACTATTGTTTTGACATCAGATAATGACGACAATATAGCAATAGATGAAGAAACAAGTAATCTAATTGATGAAAAGGAGAACAACTAATGCAGGCAAACTATTACCAGCCAATAAGTACCGACATTGCCGATTTTGATGCTGTTAGATTAGCAGTCGCCAGTCCAGCCGACATTTTAGATTGGAGCTATGGCGAAGTTACGAAACCCGAAACGATTAATTATCGTACCCAAAAACCAGAACGTGATGGTTTGTTTTGTGAAAGGATTTTTGGACCAGTTAAAGACATAAATCCTCATGACGCTAAATATAAAGGTGTTCGAAGTAGAGAAGCCGCTGTTGATAAAAATGGCGAATTAGTCACTAAATCAATTGTTCGTCGTGAACGAATGGGTCACATTGCTCTAGCAGTACCAGTTACTCATATTTGGTTTTTAAAAGGTACTCCTAGTGCCATTGGATTAATTCTAGGAATGACTGTTAAAAATCTTGAAAAAATAACTTACTTTGCTAGTTATGTCGTAAAGACTGTCGATAGTGCTAAAAAAGACCAATACATGCAAGACAAAGATGCTGAATTTACTGCAGCACAGGAGGCAATAAAGCTTAGATATGAGCAAGAATCTCAGTCAGAAAATGCTAATATTAAATCTTTAGCTGAGTTACAATCCAAAGAACTTGAAGAATTAGTGGCTGAGTATAACCTACTTAAAGAACAGTCAGATATGCTTGAAAAATATAGCCTTATATCTGAATCCGATTATCGTTCATTGCCAGTTGAGCTTAAAGAGTTAGTTACTGTGGGTATGGGTGGATCAGCGATCAAAGATCTACTCGATGAAGTTAATTTAGATGAATTAATTGATGAGCTCAATAGTCTAACAGAAGAAGCTAAAGGCCAACGAAAAAAGAAACTCATGAAAAGATTACGATTAATCGAGAGCATGAAAAGAGCTAATATTGCACCAGGCTCTCTTTGTATTTCGATTTTACCAGTTATCCCTCCTGATCTGAGGCCAATGGTTCAATTAACTGGTGGACGATTTGCTACTAGTGATTTAAATGATTTGTATCGTCGAGTCATAAATAGAAATAATCGTCTTAAGAAATTAATGGATCTTAATGCTCCTGAAGTAATTCGAAGAAACGAACAAAGAATGCTTCAAGAAGCAGTTGATGCGTTAATTGATAATAATAGTACTAGAAGCGGTCGCGCAGTTGCGGCAACTGGTCAAAGACGCAAATTAAAAAGCCTATCAGATTTACTAAAAGGTAAACAAGGTCGTTTTCGTCAGAACTTATTAGGTAAAAGAGTCGATTATTCTGGTAGATCAGTAATTGTTTCAGGACCTGATTTGAAAATTAGTCAGTGTGGATTACCTAAAATGATGGCGTTAGAATTATTTAAACCATTCGTAATTGGTGAATTAATAAAAAATGAATTTGCACACAATATCCGAAGTGCATCAAGATTAATTGAACTAGGTGAAATTGTTGTTTGGGATGCTTTAGATGAAGTTATTAAAGGTAAGTACGTTTTACTTAACCGAGCACCAAGTCTTCACCGATTAAGTATACAGGCTTTCCAGCCAGTACTTATCGAAGGTCGTGCTATTCAGTTACATCCTCTTGTTTGTAAAGGTTTTAACGCTGATTTCGATGGTGACCAAATGGCCGTACATTTGCCACTAAGCGATCTAGCACAGGCTGAGGCTAGAGATATCATGGCTGCAAGTCATAACCTATTGAAACCAGCAGATGGTTCTCCAGTTTTACATATTGAGCAAGATATAGTCCTAGGTTGTTATTACTTAACTTATCTTAAGCAAATATACACCAAGAAGGATATTAAGAGCTTTTCATCAATTGATGAAGCTATCATGGCTTTTGATGCTGGAAATATTGCTATTCAGAGCTTTGTTAGACTACCTTTTAAGGGTCAAATGCGAGAAACTACTTTAGGTAGACTTTTGTTCAATGAAGCATTTCCGGATGATTTTGAATTCCAAGATGATATTATGGCAAAGAAAAAACTCCAGAAAGTAATGCTTGATGTTTATTCAAAATATGATCAAGAAAAAACTGCAGAAATAGCTGATACCTTAAAAGAAATTGGTTTTTACTATGCAACTTTATCTGGTCTTTCGATGGGAATGAATGACTTTATTTCTATAGATGGTATGGATAAAACTTTAGAAGAAGGTGAAGATAGAGCTACTGCAATTGCCGATGATTTCAATGCAGGCTTCATAACGAATGATGAACGACGTAGATTAGTAGTCGAAAACTGGACTAAGGTAGACTCCAAAGTTGGTGAAATGCTTGCCAATCAGATGGTAAACGTTGATTCATCAATGGCTATTGCCATTACTTCTGGTGCTCGTGGAAATATCTCTCAGATGAAAAATGCCGTCGGTATGCTTGGAGTATATTCAGATGCTTCAGGTCAAGCAATAGAGCTACCAATTAAATCTAGCTATATGAAGGGACTCGAACCTCTTGAATACTTCACCGGTACAAGAGGAGCTCGTAAGGCTCTAATCGACATCGCCTTAAAAACTGCAGATGCAGGTTACTTAACTCGACGTTTAGTTGATGTTTCTCAGGATGTATTTACGATCTCTCACGACGATAATGATCCAGGATTTGAAATGTTACGATCAGATGCTATTGAGATTGGTGTTAGCTATTCATCTCGTTTGAGTGGACGATTCGTTGCTGAATCTGTTAAAGGATTATTGGAAAAAGGTGATTTAATTACACCTGAAATCGCCTTAACAATTGAACAAGATAGTACTATTAATAGTGTTAAAATAATGAGTGCCTTAAGCTGTACGAGTGTTCATGGTGTTCCACAAAAATCTTATGGATTAGATCCAGCGACTGGTCATTTAGTTTCTAATCACCATCCAATTGGTGTTATTGCAGCCCAGAGTATTGGTGAACCTGGTACTCAGTTAAGTCTAGACAGTAAGCACAGAGGTGGATCTGTTATCCTTGATGATACAGCACAAGGTTTAACTCGTATCGAAGAGTTATTCGAAGCAAGAAATCCAAAAGGACAAGCTTATTTAGCAGATATTGATGGTACAGTAAATGTCTGGGAAGAAAGCAGTCAGTATATTGTTCAGATTACTTCTGAGAATCTTAAACCAGTTAAAATATCGTTAGGTGATAAAAAAGCTTATGTGACTGACGGCTCAACTGTTTCAATTGGTGATGTCATAGCTGCTCATGAAGATCATTCTGAGCCAATTATTGCTCCAATCAGTGGTACTATTGAGATCAGTAAAAATTCAATCGTCTTAAATCCGTCTAAACAAACGATTATTCGCTATGAAATTCCAAGTTTCAAACAAATTTTAGTCAACGATGGTGATGATGTCGTAGCTGGTCAGAAACTAACCAATGGTTCTATTAATTTACAGGATCTAATGAGATTACAAGGTGTACCCTCAACTCAGCGCTACATCATGAACGAAATCCTTCACATCTTCGCTGGACAAGGACAAAATATCTCTTCAAAACATTTAGAGATTATCGTAAGACAGATGTTCTCAAGAGTCCAAGTTGAAGATCCAGGCGATAGTGATTTTGTAACTGGAGACATAGTAAGTAAATTAGCTGTGGCTGTACAGAATGATCGTTTAGAAAAAGACAATAAACAACCAGCGGTAGTTAATCAGTTACTACTCGGTATTACCAAAGCTAGCTTGAGCACTGATTCATTCTTATCAGCTGCCTCATTCCAGGACACTACAAGGGTCTTAATAAGTGCTGCTACAAGTGGTAAGACCGATAAACTCTTTGGCCTTAAGGAAAATGTTATTTTAGGACGAAGAATACCAGTTGGAACTGGATTCGTCGAACCAGATGAGTTAATAGAAAATACTGCTGATGAGAATTTAGTTGAATTAGTCGCGTAAATCTGGTAAAGTTACATAAAGTTGTTTTTTTTAAATACTCCGAGCTTAATTTAAATAGTATTAAATCTTATTTATGGCATTATAAGAAAACAATACTTTAAGCGGTAGAGTTCATAAATAAAGGAGATATATGCCAACAATCAATCAATTAGTTCGAAAACCTCGTACTAGAAGTGTAGTTAAAAGTAAGTCACCAGCAATGGGAAGAGTAGTCAATAATTTGAAAACTACTAATTACGAAAAACCATCACCATTCAAAAGAGGCGTATGTGTAAAAGTTACTACTAAAACACCAAAAAAACCAAACTCAGCCTTACGTAAAGTAGCAAGAGTTAGATTAACTAACGGTTATGAAGTTTGGGCTTATATTGGTGGCGAAGGTCACAACTTACAAGAACATGCTGTTGTCTTAGTCAGAGGAGGTCGAGTTAAAGATTTACCTGGTGTTAGATACCATATTGTTAGAGGTGCACTTGATCTTCAAGGTGTCGCTAAAAGACAGCAAGGTCGTTCTAAATACGGTGCTAAAAAGGAGAAGAAGTAATGCCACGTAAAGTTACTAAATCTTTAGTTAGAGAAGTTAATCCTGATAGGATTTATAACAGCGTTAAGGTTCAGAAATTAATTAATCGGGTAATGAAACAAGGAAAAAAACAATTAGCTGAAAAATTAGTCTATGAAGGCATGCAACTTGCTGCCACAAGATTAAAAGTGGATAATCCACTTGATATCTTTGACCAGGCTTTCAAAAACATAGAACCTCATATGGAAACAAGATCCAGAAGAGTTGGTGGAGCTAACTATCAGATACCTTTTGAAGTAAGAGGTCAAAGACAAAATCATTTGACTACTATGTGGTTTGTAGCAGCTTGCAGAAATCGAAAAGGAACAAATCTAATTGAATGTATCGCAGCCGAGCTACAAGATGCTTACAATAACCAAGGTACAGCTGTGAAGAAAAAAGAAGACACACATAAAATGGCTGAAGCCAACAGAGCCTTTGCACATTTTGCTCGTATGGCATAGAGCTATATTAAATTAACAAGATAGGATTTTAGGTACAATGGCTGAAAAACAAGTAGCAATCGATAAACTACGTAATATCGGAATTATAGCCCATATTGATGCAGGTAAAACCACCACAACTGAGGGTATCCTCTATCGTACTGGTTTGAAACATAAAATCGGTGCAGTACACGAAGGTGAAACAACAACCGATTGGATGGCACAGGAAAGAGAGCGTGGTATTACTATTGTTTCAGCTGCTGTCACGTGCTATTGGAAAAATCATCAGATTAATATTATCGATACACCAGGACATATAGACTTTACCGTTGAAGTAGAGAGAAGTTTACGTGTTCTTGATGGAGCGTGTGTAGTTTTTGACGGTAAAATGGGCGTTGAAAGTCAATCTGAAACAGTTTGGCGACAAGCTGATAAATATGGTGTTCCTCGTATTTGTTTTATTAATAAAATCAATCAAACGGGTGGAGATTTCTACAAATCTCTAGAATCTATTCATACTAGATTATCTAAACGAGCATTTCCAATTCACCTTCCAATTGGTTTTGAGCAATCTATTAATGGTGTGGTTGATCTTATTACGATGAAGGCTTATACCTATGAAAGTTTTACAGATCATGAATTAGTAGAAGGTGAAATACCAGCCGATATGCTTGATAGCGCTAAAAAATATCGAAGTTTATTAATCGAGAATGCTGTCAGCGAAGACGAAGAAATGCTAGAGAAGTATTTTGAAATTGGAGAAGAAGGCTTAAGTGAAGCAGATATAAGACTAGCTATTCGAAAAGCTGTTCTTGGTGGCAAGTTTTATGCTGTTAGTGGTGGTGATGGACGAGGCGTAATTGTTGAAAAACTGCTTGATTCTGTAATTGACTTTTTGCCAAGTCCAAATGATCGAGGTTCAACTTGGGGTATTAATCCTAAAAATGCTGAAGAAATTGAACGAAAACCAACTCCAAATGATCCATTTGCTGCTTTAGCTTTTAAAATTGCAACCGATCCTTTTGTCGGAAAATTAGCCTATTTTCGTGTTTATTCTGGAAAAATTGCCTCAGGCAGCTACATATTAAACAGCTCTACTGGTGAAAAAGAAAGAGTTGGCCGTATCGTTAGAATGCAAGCCGATAAAAGAGAAGATGTCGAATCAGTGACTGCTGGTGATATTGCTGCTATTGTTGGTCTAAAAGGCACGACGACAGGTCATACCTTGAGTGATTTATCTAATCCAATCGTTCTAGAAAGCATTGATTTCCCAGAACCACCTGTTTCAATTGCAATTGAACCTAAAACCAAAGCCGATCAAGAAAAGATGAGCCTAGCTCTACAAAGACTCGCTGAAGAAGATCCTACATTTAAGATTAGGGTTGATGACGAAACTGGTCAAACCATAATTTCAGGAATGGGAGAGCTTCATTTAGAGATCTTAGTAGATCGTATGAAACGAGAGTTTACCGTTGAAGCTAATATCGGTCAACCTCAAGTTGCTTATCGAGAAACTATTCGTAAATCTAATGTAGAAGTTCAAGGTAAGTTCATTAGACAATCCGGTGGTAGAGGACAATATGGTGACGTTTGGTTGAGACTTTCTCCAAATGAATCAGGTCAAGGTTTTAAATTTATTAATTCTATTAAGGGTGGTGTTGTTCCGTCTGAATACATTAAACCAGTTGAACAAGGTATTATCGAAGCGATGAGTAATGGTGTTTTAGCTGGTTATCAGGTTGTTGATTTGATCGCTGAACTTTACGATGGAAGTTATCACGATGTCGACTCAAGTGAGATGGCATTTAAAATAGCTGGCTCAATGGCTCTTCAAGAAGGTGTCAGAAAATCTAGCCCCGTTTTACTTGAACCAGTCATGAAAGTCGTTGTCGTAACACCTGAATCATTCATGGGTGACGTGATAGGTGATTTAAATAGTAAACGTGGTCAAATTGAATCAATGGAAGATCTAAGTGGTGGTATTAAGGAAATTACCTCATTTGTTCCTCTTGGAGAAATGTTTGGATATACTACTAATCTAAGAAGCATGACTCAAGGTCGAGCTAGTTCGACTATGGAATTAGATCATTATTCTGATGTTCCTAATAATGTCACTGAAGCAATTATTGCTAAAAACGCTAAAAACTAATTTTTCGTCTTTACATCTAGTTAGAATTTAAATATACTTAAATAATCACATTTGTGTGAGTTTCTTGTTACTTATGCAAAAGTTATATTGATACATTAAATTAAATCAAGGAGTTCATTATGGCAGATCAATTCGATCGCACAAAACCACATGTTAACGTTGGAACTATGGGTCATGTTGACCATGGTAAAACTTCATTGACAGCTGCAATTACTTCAGTACTTGCTAAAAGGCTACCAAGCAATATCAATAAGCCAGTTGCTTATGATCAAATCGATAACGCTCCTGAAGAGCGACAGCGCGGTATTACTATCGCAACATCTCACCAAGAGTACGAGAGTGAAAAAAGACATTATGCTCACGTTGATATGCCAGGACACGCTGACTATGTTAAGAACATGATTACTGGAGCTGCTCAAATTGATGGTGCTATCTTAGTTGTTTCAGCTGCTGATGGTCCTATGCCTCAAACTCGTGAACACGTTTTGTTGGCCCGACAAGTTGGTGTACCAAAGATCTTAGTTTTCATGAATAAGATGGACTTAGCTGATGCTGAATTAGTCGATCTAGTTGAAGAAGAAATTCGAGATCTACTTGAGAAGAATGGCTTTGATCGTGAAGCTCCAATTGTCCGTGGTTCTGCTACTAAAGCTCTTGAAGGCGATTCAGCTAATGAAGACGCTATTATGGAACTTGTTAAAGCTATGGATGATTACATTCCACAACCAGAAAGAGAATTAGACAAACCATTCTTGATGCCTATTGAAGATGTCTTTTCTATCAAAGGACGTGGTACAGTTGCAACCGGAAGAATTGAAACTGGTATCGTTAAGATTAACGAAGAAGTCGAAATTGTTGGTATTAGGCCAAGCCGAAAATCAGTTGTTACTGGTATCGAAGCTTTCAAGAAGAGCCTAGATCAAGGACAAGCTGGTGATAATGCAGGTGTACTACTAAGAGGAATTGAAAGAGACGATATTGAAAGAGGTCAGGTTTTGGCTAAGCCAGGATCTATTACTCCTCATACTGAATTTGATTCAGAAGTCTATATCTTGACTAAAGAAGAAGGTGGCCGACACACACCATTTTTTAAAGGTTATAAGCCTCAATTCTATTTCCGAACTACAGACGTAACTGGTGAAGTTGAATTACCAGCTGACAAGGAAATGGTTATGCCTGGTGATACAATAACTTTCAAAGTTAAGCTATTGTCTCCTATCGCTATGGACCAAGGACTTCGATTCGCTATCCGAGAAGGTGGCCGAACAGTTGGAGCCGGTGTTGTTACAAAAGTTGTAAAATAATATTTTACTAATCTTTTTTAAAAAGGTACCTTTAGTCAGGTATCTTTTTAGTATCAAAATAACTGATAGCAATTGCCTTTTATTCATTAATATGGTAAATTACTAATCAATATAAATTTTAATTGCACTGACTAAAAGTTTGCTATGTGATTACTGAAAATAGTAAATGTTACAGTGCCTAATCAATACGATTAGAAAGAAGGTGAACAAGTGAACGAATCAAAAAAACAAGACCAAAAGCAACGAATTAGAATTAGGCTAAAAGCTTATGACCACAAAGTCATAGATCAAGCAGCTAAACAAATTGTTGACACTGCTCTCAGAACTGGTGCATCATTAGCTGGTCCTATACCGTTACCAACTAGAAAAAATACATTCACCGTCATTAAGAGTCCTCATGTTTATAAAAAAGGACGTGAACAGTTTGAAATGAGAATTCATAAAAGACTTATAGATGTTCTTGAGCCAACTTCAAAAACCATAGATTCATTAATGAGTTTATCTTTGCCAGCTGGTTGTGATGTTGAAATAAAAATGTAAAAATATCCAATATAGTATTTTTGTCAACGAATTGACAGATAGTATAATAT
>VFSW01011227.1_pt1 | contig 12610 bp, 9 predicted proteins | sample 5358111 | NCBI WGS metagenome assembly VFSW01 (sample SAMN11554181, study PRJNA540505) | mine drainage metagenome | isolation source: sediment from site ElyBrook_90M | place: USA: Ely Copper Mine, Vershire, VT | collected 2017
ATGCAGCCGCTGCCGATATTTGCCGCCGCGCCGTCGCCAATGGTCGGATACCACTTGGCGGAACGGAGCGGCTGCCAGCGCGCGGCGTATTCCGCGCGCAGCGTGCCGACCGACGTATCGTGATCGACGAGCGGCGAGAGTTGGTCTTTGATAATCGGTAATTGGCGGAGTAACTCCTCGTCCCACGTGAGCGTTTGTCGATTTAGCATTCCCGTCCACGATGCGAGGGAAACACTGCACGCGCGCTGTCCCGTCCAGCGAAATAAGAAATATTCGCCGAGCGACATCCAATACTTGGCGCGCTGGAATGTTTCTGTGCGCTCGCGCGCGAGCCAAAGAAATCGCGCTGGCAAGTAACTTGTGTGAAAGAGTGTACCGACGCGCTGGTGCGCGGTTGCTTCATCCAGCCGCGCCCGCAACTCCTCGACCTCACGCGCGCCGCGTGAATCGGCGTAGGTGTAAACTGGCGTGACGGCACGCCCGTTTTCGTCGACGCCCAGAACGTTCGAGACAAGCGAGTCGGACGTGACAGCGGCGATGTTCACTTGTCCTGCGCGCGCGAGCGCTTGATCGATCGCGCGCTCGGCGTAGCCCAGCATCTCGTCCGCGTCTGCCTCGACGCCGCCGTCCGGAGTGGTATGCAGTTCGTACTTGATCTGCGATTCGACGCCCGGCGCCGCGTGCGCGTGTTCGTCGAACAGCATCGCGCGGAGCGAGGAGGTGCCGATGTCGAGAGTCAAGATGAATTTATGATTTAGGATTTCAGATTTCAGATTGAAAACTCCTTAAACTGTCACGTTGAGCGAAGCGAAAGGGTCTCGTCGACTATCACTGAGAACCTGTCTGAAAACTCACGCAAAGCCGCAAAGTCGCCAAGAAATTTATCTAAACCCTTTGCGTCTTTGCGAGAGATCCAGAACTTTTCAGACCGGCTCTGAGATTCTTCGCTCCGCTCGGAATGACATCCAGGATGCGCACGAAATCATAAATCGAAAATCTTAAATCAGATGGCTCGTGTCATTCAACAGCGTCACGACCCAACCCGCGTCGCGCCGTTCGAATCGATTGATGCACGCATTGTCCTGCTGGATGCGCCACAGCGCGTCGCCGTCAAGCCCCAGCACGTAGCAGAGCAGCGCGCCGCAGACAACCTTGTGCGATGCGAGCGCGACGGTTTCGCCAGTGTGTTTCGCAGCGAGTTCGTCCAGCATCGCTTCGATGCGCGTCCGCATCGTCTTGAACGAATCGCCTTTGGGGAACTTGACGTGCCCCGGCGCGGCGATCCATTTCTCGATCACCTCGGGAAACGCCTGCCGCGCCTCGTCGACGGTCATCCCTTCGAGCGCGCCAAAGTTGATGTCCAGCAAGCCATCGTGCTTTTGAATTTCCAGATGTAACGCATCGGCGAGCGGCTGCGCGGTCTGCCGCGCGCGTTGCAACGGGCTGGAATAAATCGCCGCGATTTTCTCACCGGCAAGCCGCGCCGCGACCTTCTGCGCCTGCGCCAAGCCGGTCTCGTTCAGCGGCAAGTCGGCGTGTCCGCGAAAACGCTCCGCGCCGCGGTTCCATTCCGTTTGGCCGTGACGGATGAGGATGAAGCGAGTTGTCATTGCTCAGTTCTCCATATAGGACGCGGACAAACGCGGAAAAACCGAACTATCCGCGTTTGTCCGCGGCGATCCGCGTCCAATCAGATCAACAACCATAACGCGACTGCCGCGAGCGCGCCCATCGCGCCGCCAAAATAAAATGTCGCCGATGGTCCGAACGCATCCCAGAGGAATCCCGCCAGCAGCGACGCGGGCAGCAGACCAATGCCGGTGAACGTCGCGTGCAAACCGATCAACGTCGCGCGCAAGTCCGTGGGCGCGATGTCGGACACGAACGCCTTCTCGACGCCTTCGGTCATCGCGACGTAGATGCCATACGTCGCGAACAAGCCCCACAGTTGCAGCGAGCTGGCAATCGCAAAACCGAAATAGACGATGCCGTAGGTGAGATAGCCGACGACGAGCAGCGATTTGCGCCCCACCCGATCCGAGAGCCGTCCGGCGGGCCAAGAGACGAGCGCGTAGACGACGTTGTACGCCAGGTACATCAGGATCACCGTCGCATTGTTGACGCCCAGGTTGCCGGCGCGCAGCAGCAGAAATTCGTTGGACGAATTGCCCAATGCGAAAATAAAGACGATGACCAGGAATAATTTCAGCCGCCGGTCGAGCGCGCGCCAGCGCGCGCCGACGCCGCGCCACCACGGTTCTTGGCTGCGCGCCGCGATCACTGCCGCGCGCGGTTTCAGTTTCTCGCGCGCGAAAAAGAGCGCGGCGATGCCCAGCATGGCGGGAAAGAGCGAGGCGAGAAAAATACTGGTGAAGCTATCGCGCTGCGAGACGAACAGCAAATAGGCGACGGCGACGCCCACGCTCGCGCCGGCAGTGTCGAGCGCGCGGTGCAAGCCGAACGCGTTGCCGCGATGCTCCGGATCGGACGAATCGGCGATGAGTGCGTCGCGCGGCGCGGTGCGAATGCCTTTGCCAAAGCGGTCAGCCAACCGTCCAACCAAAACGAGGGGCCACGTCGTCGAAATGTACAGAAAATACTTGCCGATCAGACTGAACGTGTAGCCGGTGATCGCCAGCGACTTGCGTTGCTGCAGCCGGTCGGACCAATAGCCGGAGAACACGCGGAGCAAACTCGCCGTGCTTTCCGCCAATCCCTCGATCAGACCGACGATCGCGGGTGATGCGCCGATGCGCGCGGAAGTGAGGTAGAGCGGGAGGAGCGGGTAGACCATCTCGGTGCTGATGTCAGTGAGGAAACTGGCGATGCCGAGAATGATGACGTTGAACATGGGGCGCTGCCGTCCTTGTCTGGAGAAAGTGATTCGATTATATACCCAAGCCGCGCACGCGTCAACGGTTTCTCGCGGTGATTGCGCACAATTACCGTAGCGCGGGTGGTTAGCTTGCAGGCGAGCCACCCGCACTACGCCACCGAAATGCGTACAATCACCACTTTCTCGATTTGCGGTTTTGCCTTTGCTATGCTAGAATCACGCCGTTTCTGCTCGATGATTTAACAGCAAGAACAGAGGTCAAGTGAATTGAACAAACGACCAACCAGTCCATTGTTACGTGCCCTCGACGCAATACTCGAAGGCCGCACGGGCAGTTGGCTTATCAACCTTCTGATCATTCCAGCGATGATTCTCCTGGTGCTCATCCTTCCGCCGCTTGCGTTGCCCCAGCGGATTCTGAGCGCCGGTTACACCGGAGTAGACCCCAAGAACGGAACCAGCGTTTCTCTTCCCGACGGAACGTTCTTCTCGATTCCCGCCGGCGCAGTGAAGAATAGCGCCGAGATCAAGATCAACTCGGTCGCGCTCGACGCATTCTCCAAAACTCAGCCCGCGCAGAATCTCCCGCCAACCCTGGAAGTCAAAAGCCCGGCGTACGAACCCAGTTTGCAAGGGCAAATGCCCTCGCTCGCGATCCTCTCCATCCCGATTCCGGATAATTCGGATCCGCTGACGACCATCGACGTGTACGGCTACGATGGAAAAAAATGGTCCAAGCTCGCGTTCCAGCCGTACCCGGACGATCAGCGCATCGAAACGTATCTCGCCTCGAACATACCGCAGTACGTCGTCGTCGCACAGACGCAGGCGCAATCGCCGTCGATCAGCGTCGACCTAAGCGCGCAGACCGCGCTGCCCGCGCCACTCAGCCCGATCATCGGTGAAGTCAATCCGGTTGGACTGTCGATTGCCGACGGCGGCGGCATCGCCGGTAACGTGCCGGCGGTTCCGGCGACCAGCGCATCCAGCCCCTATCAAGTCTTGCCGACGGTCAACGATTTGGACGGCGCGCAGGTCCGCAGCGATCTGGTCGACGCGATGATCACCGACCCGGACACGCGCAAGCAGCACGTGCAGGCGCTCGTCGATCTCGCGGTGGAAAAATTATACCCCGGCTTGAATATCGACTATCAGGGCGTCACGCCGGACAATGTCGACGATTTCACCGCCTTCATCCAGGAATTGGCGAGCGCATTGCACGCCAAGGACAAGATTCTCAGCGTCACACTGCCGATGCCGACCGAGAAAGCGGTCGACAATTGGGACACCGGCGCGTACGACTGGGAAGCGATCGGTCGCGCGGCGGACATCGTCAAGATTACGCTGCCTGCCTCGCGCGACGCGTATACGGGCGACAGTCCAGCGGTGCAAGCGTACTTGCAGTGGGCGGTCGGTCACGTAGATCGATTCAAACTGGAGCTGACTTTTTCGATGATGGGGCGCGACGTGTTCGGTACGGCGTTTGCGCCGATTGGATTCTCGAACGCTGCCGCGCTGATGGGACCGGTGGACGCGCCGGCAACGATCGCGCCGTCCGCCAAAGTCCCGCTGGACTTGCCGCAACTGCGCGACGCCGGCGGCATCAAGTACGACGCGGCAAGCGGGCTGTATTCGTTTGGCTACAAGGACAATCAGAACCAGCCGCATACCGTCTGGCTGGAAACCGCGTCCAGTCTGGTCACGAAACTGGGACTGGCGCAGCAGTTCAACCTGCGCGGCATTGCGCTGCGCGATGTTAGCAGCAATGCGGTCGAGGCGCGCGTCTGGGATGTACTGCAACAGTACCACAACTCGCAGACGCCGGCGATCAAGGGCAATCTGACGATTGCGTGGCGCGTGAATGGGCAGGTTGTCGGCAAAGCGCCTGCCAGCGACCCGCGCTATACCTGGACCGCGCCGTCCCAGCCCGGCAGCGACAAGATCGAAGCGACGCTTTCGTTTGACGATGGGCAGACGGCGGTGGCAAGCGCGGGTAGTCTGGTCGCGCAGGTAGTCGCGCCCGTCATCGTACCGACGCCAGCGCCCGCGGCAGCTCCCTCAACGGCGCCCGTGGCGAAACCGGTAGCCCCGGCTGCGCCGGCGAGTAATTTTGCCGGACAAAATCTCTTTAGTTACGGCGCGCAGCTAAACTGGACGAACAGCGACAATGGCGCCGAAATGGGGATGCTGAACCAGTTGGGATTCAAATGGGCGAAGGTGCAAATTCGCTGGTGCGATTTCGAGTCGTCCAAAGGGAATATCAGTTTCAGTCAGATGGACAATCTGATCGCGGCGGCAAATTCGCATGGCATCAAAGTGCTGTTCAGCGTCGTTTGCGCGCCCAACTGGTCGCGCGCGGATCACGGCGCGGGCGGCTCTGGTCCGCCGGACAATATGCAAGATGCGGCGGACTTTATGGGCAAGCTTGCCGCCAGATATTGCGGCGGCGCGCTGGGCGCAATCGAGGTCTGGAACGAGCACAACTTGTTGACCGAATGGCACGGCAAGCCCATCTCGGCGGCATTGTATATGGACATGCTGAAACGGGCATACCCCGCGATTAAAGCCGCGTGCCCCGGCATTGTCGTGGTCTCTGGCGCGCCCACGCCGACTGGTGTGGTGAGCGACACTGCCATCGACGATGTGCTCTTCTTGCAGCAACTTTATCAGAATGGGCTGAAGCAGTATTCGGACGCGATTGGCGCGCACCCCAGCGGGTTCGCCAATCCACCGGATGTTCCACCGGGCACGCCGAACGCGCTCGGACAATTCCAGGGACACCGCTCGTTCTACTTCCGCGGAACGCTGGAGGCGTATCGCGCGGTGATGGTACAGAACGGCGATGGAAACAAGCAGATCTGGCCCACCGAGTTTGGTTGGGGCGTCGATCCCAGCCCCAAACCCGGCTATGAGTACGAAAAGTTTATCAGTCCGGACCAGCAAGCCGCGTGGCTGGTCAAGGCATTCCAGATGATGAAAGGGTACGGCTGGGTGGGTCCCGGGTTCGTGTGGAATCTCGATTTTACCGATATGGGCAACGAGACCGGCGCGTTCCACATCGTCGGTCGCCCGGCATTCAACGCGCTGGCGGCGATGCCCAAGTAGAAAGTGAACGACAAAACCGCCACAAAGGCGTGCCCTTCCTAGCATCCTATGCGACCCTCATCTTCTAGAATTCGGCGGCTTGCGCCAGAAAGACGACGACAGTGGATTCGAGTATTGACTGAGCGCGATAGAATTCGAGTCGAGTTCAGGGTACGGGGCAAAGACGTGACGGCAATAGACGTGATTCAGTACGAGGCAGAAATCGCCGGCGGGTGGATCGGGGTAGTTCGCTACGATATGGTGCATGGGTTTCTCCATCGAGATATTATGCGGCCTGATGGAACGCAGGAAAAGTCCAAGGTGCCATATCGTACACTAGCGGAAGCGGTAACCGAGTCGCTCAATTTCATCGAGGAGCATTGGGAGTTTTACCGAAGGATTTACGAGGAGAAGCCAGGATGATTCAGGATCGCGCAGATTTGTTCCATAGAAATATCGGGCTGACCAAGCAACACTTGCTAGACGTACTGGCGCACCCAGACCGCTACGACTGGATTCCAGATGGCGCTTACGTCATCGGTCTGCCCAAAAACGATCGTGAATTGTTCGAGGCAAATATGAAATTGGCGCACCGTCTGGCGTTGAAGGGAGAGGGACGTCCCATCATCTTACTCCCTGAGGCAACCAAACGCGTGTCTGCGCGAAAAGTGCACGTGAAGGCAGCGTAACGGCGCGATTACAGAATCAAGAATGAACCAGACCCGTCGGGTCGCCTCTGGCGAAACCCGGCGGGTTTTCCGTTCGTTTGCAATTCTGTGCGCCTCGCGTATACTGTCGCCATGAATTCTTCCGATTCTCCGCACAAGTCCGGCTTTGTCGCCGTGGTCGGCAAGCCGAACGTTGGCAAATCCACGCTCGTCAACGCCTACGTCGGCGCAAAAATCGCGATTGTCTCGGACAAGCCGCAGACGACGCGGCGCGTCATTCGCGGCATTCTAACCCGCCCGGACGCGCAGGTCATTTTCGTCGATACACCGGGCATCCACAAACCGCTGCACAAACTCGGCAGCGTGATGGTAGCAGCCGCGACGCACGCCGTGAATGAGGTCGATGTCGTCGTCTTTCTCGTCGATGGTTCGCGCATGCCAAATGAAGAAGATGCGCGCATCGGAAGACTGTTAGACGAGCGTTGCCGCGTGCCTGTGCTGCTGGCACTCAACAAGATGGACTTGCTCAAGCCGCAGAATGTCCAAGCGGTGACCGAGGCGTACTGGGCGCTGGCGAAGCACGCCGACTGGATGCGTCTATCCGCGACGCGCGGCGAAAATCTCGACAAGCTGCTCGATCAGATCCTGGCGCGGCTGCCCGAAGGTCCCGAACTCTATCCCGCCGATCAAGTCACCGATCAGAACCTGCAAGCCATCGCCGCCGAGTTGATCCGCGAGCAGGTGCTGGCGCGCACGCGGCAAGAAGTCCCGCACGCCGTTGCGGTCGCCATCGAGCAATGGGAAGACCGCCGCGCGGACTTGACGCACATCAGCGCGACGATCTACGTCGAGCGGGACTCGCAAAAAGCAATTCTCATCGGCGCGGGCGGCGCGATGCTGAAGGAAATCGGGCAACACGCGCGCGCAGAGATCGAGCCGTGGGTGGGGCATCAAGTTTACCTCGAACTGTGGATCAAAGTCTGGGACAAGTGGCGCGAGCGCGAGAATAGCTTGCGCGAGTTGGGGCTGGGAACCGAGTGATGTCGTCTGCGGTATTTGCCAAAACGTCGCAAGGAAATGCGACGACGTTGGCGGTTCCCTTTCTATCGGTCATCGTCCCGGCGTACAACGAAGAAAAACGGATTGGGAACACCCTCACCGCCATTCTGGCGCATCTCCAAGCCCAAACGTTCCGGTACGAAGTCATCATCGTCGATGACGGCAGCCGCGACCATACCGCGCAAGTGGTCGAGTCGCTCATTCACGGAATGGACAATACCCGATTGATCGCGTACCAACCGAATCGCGGCAAAGGGTATGCCGTCCGGCAAGGAATGTTGGCATCGGCAGGCGAGCTGGTTCTTTTCACCGATGCGGATCTGTCCACCCCGGTCACAGCTATCGATGCCGCGCTGGAACACCTCCAGAATGGCTTTGACGTGGTGATGGGCTCGCGAGCAATCGCGGGGTCTGAGATCTCCCGGTACCAACCTTCCTATCGCCGGATGGGTGCGAAGATTTTCAACCTCCTCCGGGACGAAATCGTGGGGGCGGACATTTCGCGTTTCAAGGATACCCAGTGCGGCTTTAAGGCGTTTCGTGGAGCGGCGGCTCGTCAGCTGTTCGGTCTCTTACGCATCGATGGATTCATGTTTGATGTAGAAATGATTTACGTCGCGCTGCAGCTGGGGTATCGCATCTACGAAATGCCGGTCCACTGGACCGATATGCCCGGCAGCAAGTTACGTCTCGTCCGCGATACCACCCGGATGTTCCGCGATCTCGCGCGAATTCGTCTTACGCACCGCCACCTCATTCCTCGTCGGGGCTAGTCCATGTCTTGGCTTGATTCCCTTTCCACGCGTCTTTTTTCGACAACACAACTCCGCAAGTATGCCAAGCCGCTCATGGCAGTGTACGTTCTCCTTTTCATTGTTCTGGGTACCGTGACCTTGTCCCATTATGGTTTCACCTGGGATGAGGCGAACGGCGATCTATTCATCGGCGAGCGGTACCTCCATTATTTTCTCACCTTCAACCCGGCGTACTTGAATTTCGACAATCCGGACCTGGATATCCATCAGCGCCCGTTCGATCTCTACTATTCTCCATACCGGGATCGACCGAATGAATTTCCGCCGGTGGGCAATACGCTCTCTGCGATCACGATGGAGATTTTCGGCAATCGTCTGGGTTGGCTTGACCCGATTGACGCGTTTCATCTTGCCAAAGTTTTGATGGCAGGCGTGTTGCTATGGTTTCTCTTTGTCTTTGCCGCGCCGCGCCTCGGAACGTTGACCGCGGGCTTGGCGGTCTTGATACTCAGCACCTTCCCGCGCTTTTGGGGCGATATGCACTTTAATCCGCTCGACATCCCGGAGACCGTGTTCTTCGCCCTGACCATTTTTGCTTTCTACCTTTGGACGGAGCGACCCTCGTGGCAGCGCGCCGCGCTCGCGGGCATTCTCATGGGCGGCGCGATGGGAAACAAAGGGAACGCGCTGTTCATTCCGCCGATCCTGTTCGTCGGTATGTTTCCGTTGCAGCCGATTCCGCAACTCTGGAATTCCGTAACGCAGCATCTGCGAAAATACGCGGGGCATTACGTCCTGATGGTCGCCGCTGCTTTGTTCGTCCACTTTATCACCTGGCCCTACCTGTACGCCGATCCGCTGCGCCTGCTCGATTATTATCGGTATCTCTTCACCGTCGGTTATTTGACCGCGCCGAAACAATGGAACTTGGATCCGGTGATTCAAACCATCACGACGATGCCGGAAGTCGATCTCGTCCTATTGGTCGTTGGCATCGTTTTCGCGGTTTGGGCTGTCGTCAAGAAAAACTCGATTTTGATGCGGTTGCTGCTCGTCTGGTTCGCGGTGCCGATTCTGCGCGGGACGCTGCCCGGTTCCGCCAGCTTCGATGGGATTCGCCATTTCGAAGAATTTCTGCCGGCAGCTTGCCTGCTCGCCGCGTATGGTGGAATCCAGCTGGTCAATTTCGCGGCGAGTCGTACTGGCAAGAAAATGCTTGCCGCCGGTGTGGTCGCGCTCTTGCTCGCGGTCAACATCGGCGTTATCGAGGCGCAGTATTTTCCGTACGAGTACCTTTACTACAACTCACTGGTGGGCGGACTGAAAGGCGCGCAGCAAATCACTCCCGACAATGCAACCGATTACTGGGGCGGGTCCTATCGCCCCGGCATCCAGTGGCTGAACTACAACGCGCCGCGCGGCGCGCAGCTTCACGTGGCGATCGCGCCCTGGATCGTACGGCTGGCTGCGCCCATTTGGCTCCGCAGCGACATCGGGTTGATCGAAGCGCCGGTCGTCAAACTCAAGGTCGAACAAGGATTTCCGGTGTACGTCATGTTCATCACCCGACCGGGATGGTACAACAGCATTGCCGCGTATTGCGTTCAGAATTTGAAACCGGTCCATCAGATCGCGGTCGATGGCGCAACCATCCTGGTGATCTATAAATTGGGGAATGCGCCGGGAATTCCGAACTGACGTAGTCGGATAATGGTTGTTCTGATCGATCCCGACGGTAAATGGAAATGAAGAAGAATACTGCCTTGATCCTGCTGGTCGTCATCCTACTGGCGGCGTTTTTTCTGCGCCAGTACCGTCTGCTCGATTTCCCGTACCATGGGGATGAGGTTGACGAAGGCGACATCGCGCTCGATATGCTGCACGGGCATCTCGCGCTCTTCTATCCGCAGAACGAAGGGAACGAACCGCTCTATCAAGCCGTGCTCACTCCGTTCTTCGTTCTCCTCGGCGACAGTGTGATCGCGAACCGTTTCCCATCGTCCGCGTGGAGTCTCGTTCTGGTCGCGTTGATGTACGCCTACGGCACGACCTTGTTTCGTAGCCGGCGCGTCGGCGTTATGGCGGCTGGACTCACCGCGGCGTTGTGGTGGCCCACTGTGTTCGGTCGGCTTGGGCTGCGCGAAATTTCCCAGCCCGTGATGATGACGCCCGCCTTGATCGGACTCGTCATCGCGTTCCGCGATCCGTCGGACCGGCGGGCGCGCCGCGCCGCGCTGTTCGGCGGGATTTTTGCCGGGCTGACGTCGTACACGTTTCTGTCAGGACGCGGTTTTCCGGTCGTCGTCGTTTTGTTTTTAGCGTACGTTGCGCTCTTCCACCGCGAGCAGGTGCGGAAGCGGTGGGTTACGCTGCTGATCTATCTCGCGCTGACGGTGGGCATCACGATTCCTCTGCTGGCGTACCTGGCGATGCACCCCGAGCTGGATTTTCGCGTCCAGGGTCTCGTCACGCGTAGTTGGTTCGAGCAAGGCAACTTTGGCGGGCTGATCCAGAACACGCTCGCCACGCTCGGTATGTTCACAGTCCACGGCGATACGAACTGGGTGCGGAATATTCCGGGGCGTCCGGTATTTGTCGGTCCGGAGGGTTGGCTATTTTACCTCGGCGTCGCGTTATGTCTGTGGCGCTGGCGCAAACCGGAATTCGCGCTGCAACTCATTGTCGTCGCGACCTTTCTGATACCGAACATCATCACCGAATTTCCGCCTTGGTGGACGCGCTCGATTGGAATTCTGCCGGGGTTATTGGTGATCCCGGCGCTGCCCATCGAGCAGTCGTGGACATGGATTCGAAAACGGATCAGCGCGAGAGAGGCGCGATTCCAATGGCGCGTGCAGGCGGGATCGGCTTTGCTCGTCGGCTTGCTCGGCGTTTCGATTTACGCGCGCACCGCGACGGATATGTTCCAGATCTGGATCGATAACCCCGGCGTCTACTGGATGACGCTGGCGTTCTACGCGGATGTCGGCAAGTACCTCGACACGTCGCCGGATACAACGCCGTTGAATTATGTGATGGACTATTACAACACCTGGCGCTTGAACAATATCCAGCGTCCTATCCAGCGCAAGGACATTGCCATGCGCTATTCGGTCAGCACGGCGTTTGTGTTTCCCAACGATCCGCGCGGCGACCGCATCGCGTTTCAGATTTTTGGCGCGCCGCCCGGTGCGCTGCTCGAAGCGTTCCTCGATCTTGCCAAGCCCATCGCGGTCGACTCGCGTGTCGACCCGCAAGGGCAACGGCCGCTGCACGTGTATTTTGTGTCGCGCGCGCAACTGGACGAACATCTCGCGCGAGCGCGCGCCGGCGTGGTCGTCTCGCCGAGCACCAATGCGCCGATCACCGCGCCGCTGCAGGTGAGCGATGTATTGCAGTTCGAGGGGTACGAAATCCTGAATCCGAACGCGCTGCCCGGCAATGAGCTCAACATCCTGACGTATTGGCGCGTGCTCAAGCGTCCACCCAGCATGGCGGTGTTCGTTCACCTGCTCGACGCGCAGCAGCATGTGGTCGCGCAGTTTGACGGCTTTGAAGTCATCCCGGATTTTCTACAGCCGGGCGATACGGTCGTTCAATTGCACTCGCTGACGCTCCCCGGCGATCTGCCGTCGGGCACGTATCGCTTTGAAATGGGTGCGTACACGCGCAGTGATTTGAAGCGTCTGCCGCTCAACACCGGCACCGATCACGTGTATCTGCAAAACTGGCGCGTGGGACCCTGAGAGGGTCTCTCTCGTGCCGCCCCAATTTGTATAAAATATTTTATACTTATTGACAAGCCCGCCGCCGATGTGCTATAATAGCGTCACGATGTCGAACATTCGCCAGACGGTCATCGAAACGCTCAGCCAGTCGGGCGCGCTGCCGGTGGAGGCGCTGGCGCGCGCCGCGCGCCTCTCTCCTCTCGCGATGCGCTATCATCTCGCGTTGCTCGCGCGCGAAGGACTGATCGTCCAAGAGCGCGCCGCGTCGCGTGGGAGCGTTGGACGCCCACAGGCGGTCTACGTTCTCGCGGAGCGCGCGCACGAACACTTGCCCAAACGATATCACACGCTTGCCGTCCAACTCCTCGACGAGCTTGCAGATTCGCTCGGCGCGAAACAAGCGCGCGCGTTGATGCGGCGCGCCGGTCGCCGCGCGGCTGAACCGCGCCGCCGCGTTCCTGTCGGAGCGCGGCTATATGG
>VFSW01011228.1_pt1 | contig 12610 bp, 7 predicted proteins | sample 5358111 | NCBI WGS metagenome assembly VFSW01 (sample SAMN11554181, study PRJNA540505) | mine drainage metagenome | isolation source: sediment from site ElyBrook_90M | place: USA: Ely Copper Mine, Vershire, VT | collected 2017
GCCTGTCGCGGCGGCTGCTTCCCGAGACCTTCGAGCCGCTGGTGATGCCCGCGCACCGGCCGCTGCGCCCGCTCTTCGGCGGGCAATTCTGCCAGCCGCAGGGCGGCGCGGGGGGCGCCTCTTCGCCGGCGCCGGGGGCCATGACGCCTGCCGACGTCGTGGCGGCGTATGCGCTGCCTGCATCGACGGGAGCGCACGGGCAGATCGTGGCCATCATCGACATGCCCGACACGACCGCCTTCGCGGACCTCAGCAAGTACCGCTCGACGTTCGGTCTACCCGCGCTGCCGCAGTGCGCGAATGGGCTGCCCGACGGCAAAGTGCCGTGCTTCGCCCAGGTCGACGCGTCTGGAAATCCGAGCTCGACGTCGGTCGATTGCCCGGGAGCCGACCCGGAGACCGGTCTCGACGAGGAGATGGTGAGCGCGTCCTGTCCGGACTGCAGCATCCTGCTGGTGCAGCTGACCAACGCCACCAACGGCCCCAGCTACACCGACTTCACGCAGGCCGTGCAGACGGCGGCCAAGCTCGGCGCCGTCGCGACGAGCATCAGCTTCGGCATCCCCGAGCAGGGCGGCGAGCCCACCGGCTACACCACCGCGGGGCACCTGGTGCTCGCGGCGTCGGGAGACTCGGGATACGAGAACGTCCTCGACCCGCAGATCGGCGGACACTCGCCCAGCTACCCGGCGTCCGCGCCCGACGTGCTGGGCATCGGCGGGACGAATCTCGTGGGCCTCGGCGGCAGCTCCTACGGCGAGAAGGTGTGGAACGATGGACAGGGCGGCGCGACGGGCAGCGGCTGCAGCACCGAGTTCCCCATGCCCGGCTTCCAGACGACGTTCCTCGCGTCGCACGCCGATGCCTTCGGCATGTGCACCAACCGCGACTCGGTCGACCTCTCCGCGGCGGCCGAGTTCACCCCGGCGGGCGCGCCCCACCCGGAGGGCATCGCCGAGTACGACTCGCAAGGTCAATGGTCCCAGGTGGTTGGAACCAGCGCGGCCTCGCCCATGGTCGCCGGCATCTTCACGCGCCTGGGGCTCGCGGTGACCCTCTCGAACGACCTCGGGTTCCCCTACGAGCACACCGCGGCCTTCAACGACGTCACGATAGGCAACAACCTGGTCGGCAATGCGTGCTCCGACGACAGCTGCACCGCGGGCCCGGGCTGGGATGGGCCCACGGGGGTGGGGAGCCCGAACGGAGCGATGCTCGCGCCGCTCGGCACCAGCAGCTCCGGAGGGGGATCGGGCGGTGGAAGCGGCAGCAGCGGAGGAAGCGGTGCGGGCAGCGACACGACCGTGAAGGCGGGGTGTGGCTGCGAGTCGACCGGTTCGGAGCCGATGCGCAACGGGGGAGTCGCGCTGCTCGCCGTGGCCGCGGCGCTGGGAGCGCTCGCGCGACGGCGTCGAGGCTGAGGCTGCCGCCCATGAGACGCGCTGCGCCGTGTCTTCTGCTGTTGGTCCCCCTCGTCTGCGCCTGCGACCGCAGGGCGCCCGAACGAGCAGCGCCAGCGACCTCGGCCTCGGTCGCGTCGCCGCCGCCCCCGTCCGCGCTCGTGGGGACGTCCGTTCCGGAAGCCTCCGTGCCAGCCTCGTCGCCGCTCGAGGCCGCAGCTCCGCCGGCGGTGAAGGTGGAGAACATCGGGATGCACATCGGCGGGGGTCCGAACGACGCGGTCAGCAAGGCGCCCATCGGCGACAGCGTCGCGCCGCATTTCGACGAACTGCGGGCGTGCTGGGCGCAGGTCGGGGACGCCTCGCGCAGCGGCGACTTCGGGGTCGATCTGCTCATCCCGGCCGACGGTGGCCGTGCGGCGGTGTCCCATCCGCGCACCTCGCTCGGCCCCGATGCGTTCCGCGACTGCGTCGTCGCCGTCTTCTCGGCGATCGACTTCCGCAGGCCCCGCACCGGCCGGACCACCGTGAGCTACTCCCTGCGCTTCACGCCGCTACAATGAGGGGGATGCCTTCCGAGCCCGCCACGAGCGCCTCCTGGAAGATCAAGCCGCTGCCCGGCAAGCGCGCGCCCCTTTCCTACGAGCGCCGCTTCTCGGCGTCCGAGCACGCGCGCCTGGTGCGTGGTCTGGTCCCCGTCGAGATGGAGGACAAGTGGTTCATCTACCTCGAAGATGGGCTGCTGCGCCTGCACCGCAGCTGGACGGGGGCATGCATCTACGGTGTCCGCCTGCGCATGGAGGGCGAGGGGAGCCTCGTCGAGGAGGCCTGGGTGAGCCGCGCCACCGACGACTACACCCGCACCGACGACGCCTACGACGCACGGCTGCTCTCGTTCCTGATCGAGCGCCTCCTGCTCGGAAACAGCCAGGTGCCCTTCCCCGTGCCCGACGCCATCGAAGGCGGCGACAAGGCTTCCCTGTACCGCCATCACGTCGTGGGTCACGCGAGGGCGAGCGACGAGGAGCCCTGACGAGTTAAGCTGGAGCCCATGGCGGCCCCCTCGTACGTCCACGGCGTCGGCGACACGCCCCTGCTGGGCGAGACCATCGGAGAGAACCTGCGGCGAACGGTCGAGCGCTTCGGCGACGCGGACGCGCTCGTCGTGCGGTCGCAGGGCTACCGCGCCACGTACCGTCAGCTGTGGGACGCGACGACGCAGGTGGCGCTCGGGCTCATCGCCCACGGCGTGAACAAGGGCGATCGCGTGGGCATCTGGTCGCCCAACCGCTTCGAGTGGGTCGTCACGCAGTACGCCACCGCGCGCATCGGCGCGATCCTGGTCAACATCAACCCCGCCTACAAGACCGCCGAGCTGCAGTACGCTCTCGAGCAGTCGGGAGCGAGCCTGCTGCTGCTCGCGGCCCGGTTCCGCACGAACGACTACGAGGCCATGCTCGCCGAGGTGCGCGACCGCTGCCCGGCTCTGCGCCTCGCCCTCGTGCTCGACCGGGACTGGAAGACGCTCGTCGAGTCGGGCCACGGCGTGGCGCCCCAGGTCCTCGAGGCGCGCGAGCGCGACCTGCAGTTCGACGACCCCATCAACATCCAGTACACGTCGGGCACCACGGGCTTCCCCAAGGGCGCGACGCTGTCGCACCACAACGTCCTGAACAACGGCTTCTTCGTGGGCGAGGCGCTGCGGCTCACCGAGCGCGATCGCGTCTGCATCCCCGTGCCGTTCTACCACTGCTTCGGGATGGTCCTGGGCAACCTCGCGTGCACCACGCACGGCGCGGCGATGATCGTTCCGGGCGAGGCCTACGAGCCGCGCGCGGTGCTCGAGGCCGTGGCCGCGGAGCGGTGCACGGGGCTCTACGGCGTGCCCACGATGTTCATCGGAGAGCTGGACCTTCCCGACTTCGCGTCGTTCGACGTGTCGAGCCTGCGCACGGGCATCATGGCCGGCTCGCCCTGCCCGGTGCAGGTGATGCGCAACGTGGTGTCGCGCATGCACATGGAGCAGGTGACCATCTGCTACGGGATGACCGAGACCTCGCCGGTCTCGACGCAGACGTCGCACGACGATCCGCTCGAGAAGCGCGTCGGTACGGTGGGACGCGTGCACCCGCACGTCGAGGTCAAGATCGTCCACCCCGAGACGGGCGCGGTCGTCGCCCGCGGCGAGCGGGGCGAGCTCTGCACGCGCGGCTACAGCGTCATGCTCGGCTACTGGAACAACGACGCGGCCACCGCCGCCGCCATCGACGCCGCCGGCTGGATGCACACGGGCGATCTGGCCACGATGGACGAGCAGGGCTACGTGAACATCGTCGGGCGCATCAAGGACATGATCATCCGCGGCGGCGAGAACGTGTACCCGCGGGAGATCGAGGAGTTCTTGCACACCCACGCGGGCGTGAGCGAGGCGCAGGTCATCGGCGTTCCCAGCGAGAGGTACGGCGAGGAGGTCATGGCCTGGGTGAAGTGCAAGCCCGGGGCGAAGCTGACGGGCGAGGAGCTGACGGCCTACTGCACGGGAAAGATCTCGACGTTCAAGATCCCCAGGCACTGGAAGTTCGTCGACGAGTTCCCGATGACGGTGACCGGCAAGGTGCAGAAGTTCCGGATGCGCGAGATCTCCGAGCAGGAGCTGGGGTTGCAGATCGTGGCGGCGACCCGGACGGCGTAGGCCTATCCGCGCTCCTTCTTCGCCTCGAGCTCCTCCCAGCGCGTCACGAGCGCGGCCGCCGCGGTCTTCGCCTGGGCCAGACGAGCTCGGAGGCCCGCGACCTCGCCGCCTCGCTGCGTGTACAGGGTGGGATCGGCGAGCCGGGCCTCCACCTCCGTGACGGCCGTCTCCGCGCGATCGATCGTCTCGATGATGCCCTCCAGCTCGAGCCGCTCGGCGTAGGTGAGGCCGCCCTTCGACTTCGGCTTCGCCGGCGCAGGTGCGGGCGCGGGGCCAGGCGCGCGCGGGGCCGCAGGCGCGGGCGCGAGAGCGCGCTGCGCGAGGTAGTCCTGGAAGCCACCGGCGTAGCGTGTGACCCTCGCGAGCCCGTCGCCCCCCGGCTCGAAGGCGAGAATGGCCGTGGCGACGCGGTCGAGGAACGCACGGTCGTGCGTGACGACGACGACCGAGCCCTCGAAGTCGACGAGCAGCTCCTCGAGCGCGGCGAGGGTGGGAAGATCCAGATCGTTGGTCGGCTCGTCGAACACCAGCAGGTTCGCGCCCTCGCGCAGCACCTTGGCCAGCGCGACGCGCGCCCGCTCTCCCCCCGACAGCGAGCCGACCCGCTGCCGCTGCTTCGCCCCGTCGAACAGCAGCAGCTCGAGGTACGCCCGCAGCTCCATCGACTCGTGGCCGCGCACGCCGAGATGCACGACGCTCCCGCCGTCGCCGCGCACGTCGTCGAACACCGACTTGTCGTCGTCGAGCCGGGCGCGGGCCTGATCCAGGTAGGCGATGCGCGTGTTCTTGCCCGTCACGATCTCGCCCGACACGACGCGGGGCTCGCCCAGGATGGCCCGCAGCAGCGTGGTCTTTCCGACGCCGTTGGGGCCGACGATGCCGATGCGGTCGCCCGACGACAGGATGAGGTCGAGCGGGGCGTTGAGCGCCGGGGCCCCGGGCGAGGGTGAAACCTGCACCTTGCGCAGCTCCAGGATGGTCTTGCCCTCGCGCGCGGCCCCGGTGGCGAGCAGCGACACCTCGCCCGGGCGACCCGCGTTGGCGGGTCCCTGCGCCTCGAGCTCCGCGGCTCGCTGCATGCGGGCCTTCTGCTTGGTGCTTCGCGCCTTCGGCCCTCTGGACAGCCACTCGCGCTCGCGCCGCAGGATGTTCTGGCGATTCTGCTCGACGCGGTCCTCGTGGGCGAGCCGCTCGGCCTTCTTCTCGAGGTATGCCCCGTAGCCACCCGGAAACGACGTCAGCCGGCCGCGCTCGAGCTCCACGATGCGCGTCGAGACCGCGTCGAGGAAGTACCGGTCGTGGGTGACGAGGACGATGGCGCCCGGGAACTCGTTCGCCAGGACGTCCTCGAGCCAGGCCGCCGTGTCGGCGTCCAGGTGGTTGGTCGGCTCGTCGAGGATGGCCACGTCGGGGCTCGCCACGAGCAGCTGCGCCAGGGCGATGCGCCTTCGCTCGCCACCGCTTCGCTCGCCGCAGGGACGGTCGACCTCGCGCACTCCGAGCTGCTCGAGAAAGCCCAGGGCCTCGTGCCCCCGTTCCCACCCGCCGAGACGCACGACCGCTTCGCCGAGCTCCGCCTGCTCGTGCACGAGCACCTCGTGGTCCGCTCCCTTCGCGTTCGACAGACGCGCCGTCACCTCCGCGTGCTTCGCCGTCGCCTCGCGCCAGGCGGTGAGGGCATCCTCCACTGCCTCGCGTGCGCTACGCGCGGGGTCGAGCGCAGGCTCCTGCGCGAGGTAGCGGATCGTGAGGCCGCGTCGCACGCTCACGGTGCCGCCGTCCGGCACCTCGGCGCCCGCGAGGATCTTCGCCAGCGTGGACTTGCCCGCGCCGTTGGCGCCGATGAGCCCGACCTTCTCCCCGCGCGCGAGCGTGAACGTCGCGTCCTCGAGCACGACCTGGGGCCCGAACGCCTTGCGCAGGTGCTGGGCGGAGAGGGCGGGCATGGGCGACGGGTCCGACCGGTGGGTCGCCCGTCATAGCAGGTCGAGGAACGCCGCGAGCGCCGTCTTCTCGTCGGGGCGCAGAGCGTGCAGCGGCGGGCCGCCGTCGGGCGCGCCCCCGTGGAGGAACGCCCCGTCGCCGAAGCGGACGCGGTCGAGCACGTCGGCGATCTCGGGTGCGGTGCCGTTGGTGAAGTAGGGGTGCTTCTTGTAGAGGCGGCGCAGCGATACCACGCGCGCCCCGCGCTCGTTGACGTACGGCAGCACCCCCGTCTTCTCGTAGTCGGCGTGCGCCCACACCACCGCGTCGGGCGGCGACATCACCAGCTCTTCCCACTCGTCGAACGGCGCGCGGCTCGTCGGCTCGTCGGCCACGAGCCTGGCTTCGTGGCACGACTCGCACCGGTCCCGGAACACCGCCGCGCCCTGCCGCTCGAGCGGCGTCCACGTGGTGCGGCCGACCGTGGCGGGGTTGGGGCGATGGGTGAAGTCCATCAGGAAGGTCATGAGCGAACGACGCAGCATCTCGGGGGGCAGCGTCGCATCCTGCACCGACAGGTCCTCGACCCAGGGGAAGTCGCTCGTCGCGAGCGTGAACCACGACGGGTGATCGCTCTTGGCGCCGGCGACGCCGAACTCGGCGTCGACCATCGTCGCCATGTCGGGGTCGAGCGCGCGCGAGAAATGCGGGCGGTTGCTCATCAGACCGAGCAGCGGCTTGGTGGTGGCGTGGATGTCCTGGCGGCCGGTGTGGTGCGTGCGTCCGTCGACGTAGCCCTCCCAGTGGCACGTCTCGCACGTGAAGCGGCTCAGACGTCCGTCGGACTTGTCCCACGGGGCCATCAGCGTCGTGAAGAAGAGCGCCTCTCCCAGCCGCGAGGCCGTGCTGCGGCTCTTCGACTGCCCGTCCTCGACCGGCACGACGCGCGTGCCCGAAGGCGCCACGCCCACCCATGCATCCACGAGCGGATCGGCGATGGCGAACGAGAGCTCGGGCGCCCCGTCGGGGACGACCTCGGCCATCGCGGCTCCGGGGGGCACGCTGCGCGTCTTCACGACGGGCTTCGCCTCGAGACCGTCGGGCCACGAGAGGGTCAAGAGGTGGTCGGAGCCGTAGCCCGCCACGCTGACCTGTACGCCGTTGAGCCGGCGCCCGAGCTTGACGACCTTCGGCGTCACGACCCCCAGCGCCGACGTGTTGACCTCCGCGAGCTTCTCGGCGCCGCCCCCGCGCGGAATCCGGTACAGGGTGACGAACGAATCGATGAAGGCAAACGAGCCCTCCGTCCGGTCGAGGGGATGGTCCTCGACGCCTCCCACGACGACGAGCGTGGACTCGCCGTCGTCCAGCGCGTCGAGCCCCCACATCGGGCCGTCGTGCACGATCCGCACTTCGCCGGCGGGCTGCGGAAAGCCGTGGACGTCGACCGGACGCACGACGATGGTGTGATCGAGCAGACAGTCCACGAGGAGCGCGTCGCCCGCGCGCTCGACGCGGAACGGGCCGTGGCACAGCTTGGCCTCGGCGCGCCCGGCGGGAGGCGAGGTCGTCCCCTCCGGCCCCGGCTGCAACGTGATGAGCCGGCCGTCGTGCTCCTCGACCACGTAGATGAGCCCTTCGGGCCCCGCCGTCACGTCGCGCATCGCGAGCACGCCCGGGAGCGACACCGAGCCCGCCCGCTCCAGCCTCGCGCCGTGCACGCGGTACCGGGCAATCTCGCTCGACAGCTCCCCCACGACGAGGATCTCCCCGTCGGGCGCGATCGCGAGCCCGCCCGGGGAACGCGGCGCGGCGATGCGGTCGATCTCGTTCAGGTCGGGATCGAGCAGCACGAGCGCGCTGCGTCCGCGCAGGACGCCGACGAAGCGCCCCGATTGGCCGGGGAGCGCACGGATGACGTACGGGTCGGTGCCGAGCGTCGTGTCGGAGCCGGGCGCGTGGGCGAAGTCGAAGCTCCGGCGCGTCGCGTTCTCCCAGTCGCGCAGCGCGGCGACGGGATCCGGGCCTACCGCAGGAGCACTGGACGACGCGGTCGCCTGCTCCGCGTGCGGAGGTCGCGCGCAGAACGAGACGCCTGCACCCAGGATGAGCGTGAGTGCGAGAAGAAGGCTCCGGCTACCAGCCGTGTCCGCCACTGCTGCTCCCGCTGGAGCTAGCGCTGCCGCCGCTCGAGCCTCCGCTGGAGCCGCTCGACGAGCCGCTGCTGCTGCCGCCGCCATCGCCCGAGGGGGTGCCGCTGTCGGAAGCGCCGCTGGAGCTGCCGCTGCCACTCGAGCTTCCGCTGGAGCCACCGGACGAGCTTCCGCTGCTGCCTCCCGAGCTCGAGTTGCTGCCGCCTCCGCCGCTGCTGGTGCTGGAACAACCCGTGCCGCTTGCCACGGCGACGCCCAGAGCAACGAAGCAAACGCCGTTCAGGAAAGTGAGCCAGTTCTTGGACATGAGAAGTTTCCTCGGGAGCTGGCCGCTCGAAGCGTCGGCCTGACCCGAAAAACGGTAGCACATGACTTCCGTCATGCCCGAAATCCGCCGGGGACAGGCCCCTTGCCAATCCGCGGATCTCGCCCGGATTCGCGGCGATCCGCGGCATCATGTGCAATTTCCCGCGCTGCGGGCGACCATCGAGCCCGCGGATGTTCCCCGATCCCGCCAGGCTGACGTTGATCCAGATCATCGTCTCCGTCGCTGCGGTCGGCGGGGCCAGCCTGGTCGCGACGCTTCTCGTCCTGCGTCGCGGGCTGTCTCCTCGTGCCGGCGCGCGCCTGCTGTGCGTGTGCGCCCTCGCGGCCGTCGCGTCCTGGACGAGGTTCGGGCAGATGCACACGCTCGCGGCCGGGCAGCACCGGCCGATGCAGTTCCACGAGTTCTTCCACTACTACGTGGGCCCCAAGTACTTCGCGGAGCTCGGCTACCTGGGTCTGTACGACTGCACCGCGCTCGCCGATCGGGAGATCGCCACGCAGGATGGGACTTCGCCGCGGGTGACCGGCTTCGTTCGCAACCTGGGCGACGTGCTCACGGACAAGACCGTCGCCATGGCGACCGCCGACTGCAGCCAGGGGCAGCGCTCCCGGTTCTCGCCGGCGCGATGGAGCGCCTTCGAGTCCGACCTGCGGGCGCTGCAACGTCTGGTTCCCGATGCCTGGTGGAACGACGTGGTGGGCGACAAGGGCCTCAACCCGCCGCCGACCTCGGTCCTCCTCGCCAGTGCCGTGGCGAACCTCGTGCCCATCGAGGGCGCCGGGATGCCGACCTACCTGCTCGTCACCTCGATCGACGCGGTCCTCGTCGTTCTCGCGTACCTCGGTCTGCGGCGGAGCTTCGGCGCGAGCGCGGCGGCGCTCGGCGGGGTGACCTTCGGTGCGAGCTTCCTCGCGAGCTACGGCTGGCTGGGCGGCGCGGTGCTTCGCTTCCCCTGGGTGGTCGCCGTCGTCCTGTCGCTCGTGTGCATGCGACGCGGAAGATGGCTGATGGCGGGCGTGCTCGCGGGGTGGGCCATCTGCGACCGCGTGTTCCCTGCGGGCTTCGCGCTGGGAGCCGCCGTACCGCTGGTCCTCGGTTCGAGTCGGGACCGACGCTCGCTCGTGCGCTTCGGGTCCGGCGTCGTCGGCGTGGTGGTCGTGGCGGGAGCTGCGAGCCTGCTCGTCTTCGGCACCGACGACTGGCGTGTCTTCGTCGTTCGAACGATGCGCGACTCGCACGTGCACAACGTGCTGCACGTCGGCCTCGACAAGATCCTCACGTACCGTCCCTGGGTCCCGGGGCAGGACTTCGGGGGGATCGAGGGACTGCACCGCTTCCGCCTCTGGAACGAGCGCGTCGACGCGACGTGGGCGAGCGAGCGAGCGCTGGCGCTCGCGGCGCAGATCGCCTTCGTCCTCGCGGCGGTCGTCGCGTCGCGAAGGCGCGCCCCGTTCGAGGCGGCCGTCCTGGTCGGCGTCACGGCGATGTTCTGCCTCGCCTCGCCGTCGAGCTACTACTACGTCGTCCTCGCGGTCGTCCCGGTGGTGCTGTTCCGGGAAGGGCTCGTGCCGCTTCTCTCCTTCCAGGCCTTCTGGCTGGTGACGCTCCTGGCTCCGGCCCTTCTCCGCGACCCCGTCGCCGCCGACCTGATCATCTGCGCGGCGCTCGCCATTTTCCTCTCCACGTGGATCGTCGCGTGGAGCTGGCGCCGTCATGAGCGTCGCGCTTGCTTCCAGCTATGATGCGCCGCCATGTCTCACCCCGTCTTGCCCGGGCGCGCGCGCGTCGTCGTCGTCGGCGGGGGCATCATCGGATGCTCCGTCGCGTATCACCTGGCCCACATGGGCTGGCGAGACGTCGTCCTGCTCGAACGCGACCGGCTGACGTCGGGCACGACGTGGCACGCCGCGGGGCTGATGGTGACCTTCGGCTCGACGTCCGAGACGTCGACCGAGATGCGCAAGTACACGCGTGACCTCTACGCGCGCCTCGAGGCCGAGACGGGGCTCGCGACCGGCTTCAACCCCGTGGGGTTCATCGAGGTGGCCACCGAGCCCGATCGCCTCGAGGAGTACCGGCGCGTCTCGACGTTCAACCGCCACTGCGGCGTCGACGTCCACGAGATCGGCCCCTCGCAGGTGCGCGAGCTGTTCCCGCTCGCGAAGACCGACGACATCCTCGCCGGCTTTTACGTGAAGGAGGACGGCAAGGCGAACCCGGTCGACGTCACGATGTCGCTCGCGAAGGGCGCGCGCATGAAGGGCGTGACCATCCTCGAGGGCGTGCCGGCGACGGGCTTCCTCACGAAGCGCGGCGTCGTCACCGGCGTGCAGACGCCCCTGGGCGACATCGAGTGCGAGTACGTCGTCAACTGCGCCGGCATGTGGGCGCGGCAGCTCGGCGCGAAGGCGGGGGTGAACATCCCGCTCCAGTCGGCCGAGCACTACTACCTCATCACGGAGAAGATGCCGGGGCTGCAAGCGTCGTGGCCCGTGCTCGAGGACCCCGCGTCGCACGGCTACTTCCGCGAAGAGGTGGGCGGGCTCATGGTCGGCCTCTTCGAGCCGATCTGCGCGCCGTGGAAGGTGGGCGGCGTGCCCGAGGACTTCTCGTTCGGCGAGATCACGCCGGACTGGGAGCGCATGGGCAAGTACGTCGAGCGGGCGATGGCGCGCGTGCCGGTGTCGCTCGAGACGGGCATCCGCAAGTTCTTCTGCGGGCCCGAGAGCTTCACGCCGGACCTGCAGCCGTGCGTGGGCGAGGCGCCCGAGCTGAAGAACTTCTTCGTCGCCGCGGGGCTCAACTCGATCGGCATCCTCACCGGCGGCGGGATGGGGCGCGTGCTCGCGCACTGGATCATCAACGGTCGTCCCGACGTCGACGTCACGGGCTTCAACATCGACCGCCTGCACAACTACCAGAGCAACCCGGAGTACCGCCGCACGCGCACGGTCGAGTCGCTCGGCATGGTCTACCAGTGCCACTACCCCACGCGCTCGATGACGACGGCGCGCGGGGCGAAGCGCTCGGCGGTGCACGACCGGCTCGTCGCGCGGGGCGCGTACTTCAAGGACGTGAGCGGCTGGGAGGGCGCCGACTGGTACGAGCCGTCCGGCAAGACTCCGGAGGATCCGCCGCTGTCGTGGGGCAAGCAGCCGTGGTTCGATCACTGGAGGGCCGAGCACGAGGCCGTGCGCAGCGGCGTCATCGTCATGGACATGTCGTTCATGGCGAAGTTTCTCGTCCAGGGGCGCGACGCGGGGCGCCTGCTCAACCAGATCTCGGCCAACAACGTCGACGGCGCGACGGGGCTCATCACGTACACGCAGTGGCTCAACGAGGGCGGCACCCTCGAGGCGGACCTCACGGTGACCAAGCTCGGCGACGAGCGCTACTGGGTGGTGGCGTCCGACACGGCGCACCGGCACGTCGAGACGTGGATGCGCCGGCGCTTCGAAGCCGCCGACGCGCACGCGTTCGTGACGGACGTGACGTCGGGCTACGCGCAGCTCAACGTGCAGGGGCCGCGGTCGCGCGAGCTGATGCAGGCGATCACGTCGGCCGACCTGTCGAACGAGGCGTTCCCGTTCCGCACCGCGCGCGAGATCGACATCGGCTTCGCGCGCGCGCTGTGCGTGCGCATCACGTACCTGGGCGAGCTGGGCTACGAGCTGTACATCCCGTCCGAGCAGGCGGTCGGCGTGTACGATCGCATCGTCGAGGCGGGCAAGAGCGTCGGGTTGCGGCACGCGGGCCTGAAGGCGCTCGCCAGCTGCCGCATGGAGAAGGGGTACCGCGACTACGGCCACGACATCGACAACACCGACTCGGTGCTCGAGGCCGGGCTGGGCTTCGCGGTGGACCTGAAGAAGCCCGGCGGCTTCGTCGGCAAGGACGCCGTGCTGGCGAAGAAGGCGCAGGGGCCGCTGAAGAAGCGGCTGGTGCAGGTGCTCGTGAAGGACCCCGAGCCGCTGATGTTCCACGCGGAGGTGGTGAGGCGGGACGGCAAGGCGCTCGGGTACGTGCGGGCGGCATCGTACGGGTTCACGCTGGGCGGCGCGGTGGGGCTGGCGATGATCGAGGCGGGGGACGCGATCGATCAGGCGTTCCTGGA
>VFSW01011229.1_pt1 | contig 12610 bp, 9 predicted proteins | sample 5358111 | NCBI WGS metagenome assembly VFSW01 (sample SAMN11554181, study PRJNA540505) | mine drainage metagenome | isolation source: sediment from site ElyBrook_90M | place: USA: Ely Copper Mine, Vershire, VT | collected 2017
CCACCCCCCCCCCGGCCGCGGGGCGGCGGACGCCAGCGCGCCGGCAGCCAGCGGCCCAGCCAGCGCCAGCCATGCGTCGCCAGCAAGAGCGCGATGGTGTCGTGCAGCGCCGCCCCCAGCGCCGTGAAAAGCGTCAGCGCGATAAAAACCGGCACGCCGTCGGGCCGGCGCATCGCGATCGCCCCCGCCGCCAGCATCGTCGCCGTCATCGGCACCGGCACGCCCCCTACGCTCATGACAATCAGCAGCGCCACGACCCCGACGAATTCCGGCGCGGGCATCGTCGCCGCCGAATGTACCAGCGTCGTCAGCATGGGCAGGCCTCTGTTTTTCTGGTTTCCCCCTCCATCGGTGTGGAGGGGGAGCCGGGGGGTAAGGAATCTTACTTATGTGCCGTTGGGCGTGAGTGCGGGGTCCTCTAGATAGAATACGCCGCTCTCGTCGTCATACGCAAAGATCTCGGCATAGCGCGCCCAATCGATCGCCGTGTCGAGCTGCCGCCGCGCCTCATCTTCGCTGAAGGATTCTTGCAGCCGATCGAGGATTTGATCCTCGTTGATCTCGTGATCCTCGTTGCGGTCGAGATCCTCTTTGATGCGGCGCACCAGCGCGACATGTTGCAGCACCTGCTCGCGAAAGATCTCTTTGTCGGCCAGCTCGTCGCCCTCCGCCAGCCGCTTGCCCTGCTCGGTCAACACCAGGTCGCCCTCAGTCGCCTCGGCGAATCCCAGAATCTCCATCGCCTCGACAATCGGCAAGAGGTCGTCGATCTCCAATTGCAGCTCGCGGCCCAGCGCCGACAGATCTTCGCGTCCGCCGTGCCGCTGCACGCGCTCGGCCAGGCCGTTGAGCGTGCCAATCTTGACGTGCGGCAGCGATTGGTACGTTTTGGCCGGCTTGGCGGGCGCTTTGGCGGCGCCGGGCGCCGATGCGGGCTGGCGGCGCTCCGCGATGAGGGCGTCGGCGTCTTCGTCGGGCTGCGTGATGATGGTATAGACCAGATCCACCAGCTCTTCGCGCGCGGCGCTCTTGGTGTCGCGCTGATCGAAGGGCAGCCCATCGAGCACGGCGCGCACCCGCCCTGGGTCGTGCCCCATCACGACGATCTTATCCGCCATCTGCGCGCACTCCTCGATGTTGTGTGTCACCAGCAAGATCGCCCTGGTGGGAATGCGCCCCTCGCGCCACAGCCTCATCAGCTCGGTGCGCAAATTCTCGGCGGTCAGCACGTCGAGCGCGCTGAACGGCTCGTCCATGAAGAGCACTTCCGGCTCGACCACCAGCGCCCGCGCGAAGCCGACCCGCTGGCGCATGCCGCCCGACAGCTCTTTGGGATAGGCGTCCTCATAGCCGTCGAGGCCGATCGTGTCGATCGCCGCCAGCGCCCGCTTGGTGCGCTGCGTGCGCGAGAGATCTTGCGCCTCAAGGCCCAATTCCACATTTTGCAGCACCGTCAGCCATGGAAAGAGCGCGAAGGTCTGAAAGACGATCGCCAGGTGCGGGTCGGGACCCGTCACTGGCTCGCCGTGATAGCGCGCGACTCCCCTGGTCGGCTGCACCAGCCCCGCCAGAATGCGCAGCAGCGTGGACTTGCCAGAGCCGGAAGGCCCCAAGATGGCGATGAACTCGCCGTCGCGCACTTGCAGGTTGATGTCGTCGAGCACCAGCACGCCTTTCTCCTCGCCGGACTTCTTGTGCTGGTCGCCGTAGATTTTCGAGATATGCTCGGCTTCGAGCAGCACCCTGCCGGTGGCTGCGGGCCGGGCATAGACGCGCGGCTTGGTCATGACGGTATTCCTTCCTTGCGGCTAACCCAGGCTAAAGCGGCGATCGGCCACATGATAGAGCCGCCGCCAGACCGTGCGGTTGATGACGACGACGATGAGCGCCATGACCAGCGTGCTCGCCAGCAACACGGGAATGTTGCCCGCCGCCGCCGCCTGCGCGATCGACGCGCCCAACCCCCGCGTCGAATAGACTTTCGCGTTGAATTGCACGTATTCGGCCACCACGCTTGTGTTCCACGCGCCGCCGCTGGCCGTGATCATCCCCGTCACCAGATAAGGGAAGATGACCGGCAAGATCAGCGTGCGCCACTTGCGCCAGCCCGTCACTTGATAGATCGACGCCGCCTCGCGCAGGTCCGTGGGGATGGCCGTCGCCCCGGCGATGACGTTGAAGAGCACATACCACTGGGTGCCGAGCAGCATCAGCACAATGGCGGCGATATTCACGCCGGCGGGCAGCTTGAGGAAAAAGAGCAAGAGCACGGGGAAGAGCGCCGTCGCCGGAATCGACGCCACCACCTGCACCACCGGCTGCAAGACGCGCGCCAGCCGAGGTGTCGTGCCGATCTTGACGCCCAGCGGCACGGTCCACGCGACGGTGATGATCAGCGTCACGAGCGTGCGCGACAGGGTGATGAAGCCGTCGGCGATAATCGTGCCCCACTGGGCGAGATCGATGCTGGTGAGGGTGCGCAAGGCGCTGAGAATGCCCAGCAGCGCGCCCACGGTGATGAGCGCCGTCAGCGCCCACCCGGCGATGAATGCCGGCGTGATCTCGCGCTTGGCCGGTGTCTCGAGCACCAGTGGCTTCGCCTCAGCCGGAGTGAAGCGCTTGAGCGCGACGCTGAGCCGATCGCTGAGCCGGTGCAGCACGCGATGACGCAGCAGCTCGAGCAGGGCAGAGCGCCGCAACAGATCGAGCACCGGCGACTCTGGCGTCTCGGACGAGCGCGTCGTCTCGAACTTGAATTTGTCGGACCACGCCACCAGCGGGCGCCAACAAAAGATGTCGAGCAAGACGATGAGCAGGATCAACGTAAGCAGGCCCAGCAGCAGCGCGCGCACGTCATTCGCGTTGGCCGCCGCTTGCAGATAGGACCCCAGCCCCGGCAGCTGAAATGATTGCTTGCCCAGTGTCAGCTGTTCGGCGGCCATCAAAAAGAACCAGCCGCCAGCCCAGCTCATCATGCTGTTCCACACCAGGCCGATCATGCCAAACGGCACTTCGAGCCGAAAGAAGCGGCGCAGCGGCGACAGGCGATAGACGACCGCCGCTTCGGTGAGATCCACTGGCACCGTCTTGGCTGAATGGTAAAAGCTGAAAGTCATATTCCAGGCCTGGCTGGTGAAGATCAAGAAGATCGCCGCCAGCTCGATGCCGGCATTCGAATTGGGAAAGAGCGCCACCAGCGTCAGCACCGCCGCCGGCAGGAACGAGAGGATGGGGATGCTCTGCAGGATGTCGAGCGCCGGCACCATGAAGCGCGCGGCGCGCTCATTCGTGGCGGCGACGTGCCCATAGATCAGCGTAAAGGCCAGCGACAGCCCATAGGCAAGCGTCATCCGCAACAGAGAATAGCCGGCATACAGCGGTAGCGCCAGCGGATTGAGGCTGATGGAGAAATGGGGGGTTTGATGGGCGGTCCAGCGGCCGGCGGCGGCGATCAACAGGGCGATCGCGCCGACCACCACAGCGATCACCAGCGCGTCGGCCAGATTGACGCCGCGAGCGCCTGTGGGTGTAATGTCGTTTGCCGTCTCGCCGGGGATAGCGCCGCGTGGCGGGCGGCGGGCCTCATCGGTGCGCTCAGGCAGGTAGATCTGGGCCATGGCACACCTCCTCTACATCCAGATGTGGTGTCGGCACGCGCCAGATCGTGGCGCGGCGTCTCACATCCGGTGGGCCGGTGCGCGAGGCGGCGCTAACAACGCCGGGTGAGCATGCGGGCGTTGCGCTGCGGATCTCGCGGACACCAGGCCACAGAGTGGCGGCACGGCACTCGCTCTGGCAGGCATGTCGGGGTCACGGTCGCGGTCACGGTCGTCATCGTTTGACGACTACTAGGGCCAGCGTCCATAAGGTTTTTGCGCTCCTCCTGAATTCGCCTCACGCGCGGGTCAATAAAAAACCCTCGCGATGATTCTCGATCTCGCAAGGGGGGAAAGCGCACGCTGCTCAGAGTGCCGACCTGACGCGGACAAGCACATCCAGCACCGGCTCACCCCCTCACCAGTCAAGATTTGGCACCGCGCGGCGTAGAATCTCAGCGATTCAGCCGCTTTGGACCATCCCTTAATCCGGGAAGATCTGTCCTGACCGTCGGCGTCTCTCGACGTTTCCGATCAGCGGCTTATATCCACGCGGACGCCTCACCAAACAAGTGGGCGAACGGTACGCGCATCGCCGGGCGGCCATAGTATTGCCGCGACCGGTTGCACCGGCGGCGATGCCTCTTTAACTATAGGCCACCCTTGGGCGTTTGTCAAGATTTCGAGCCAATCGCCCACTCGCCGTGCCAGCCGTTCGGGGGATTTCTATTGACGTGGGGCGACGCAGCCGATATTCTCTAGAAGGAAACGCTCGAACGACTCTCACCGAAGGATTGCCGCATGTCTGCCATTTCAACCCACTGGCCGCGCCACCGGGGACGGGTCGCGGGCGCGCTGACCCTGGTCGCGGCGCTCATCCTCACAGCGGGGTGCTCGCTGAGCAAGCTGGTCGGTGGCGTGCCGGCGGCGACAACCGCGACGGCCAACCCGAGCGCCCTGGTGCCGGGGCATTGGGCTACACCGGACTTTCCTCAGGTGAGCAATCGCGCGGCGGGGCAGGTCGTCTTTGCCTTCGACAATCCCGCCGTGGGCTATGCCTGCGTGAATGACGCGCCCTCGCTCGGGTCCTCCGCCACGACGGGCGCGCCACTGCCGGCGCACCTCTCTAGCACCAGCGACGGCGGCCAGCACTGGCAGGCGATCGCGGGTCCCGCTCTCAGCGGCGGCTTTAACTGCGCCAGCTCGGCGCTGTCAGCGGGCGATCCCGCATCGGCGAGCGATGTCATTTTGTTGACCAACACACTGGCGCCAGGCGCGCTCTCGACCACGAATCCCTCGCAACAGTCGAGCCTGGCGCTCTGGCGCAGCCAGGACGGAGGCCAACACTGGCAATCGCTCACGATGCCGCGACCACAGCAATTGCCGTCAGGCGTTACGCTGGGCATGAATCCCACGCGCCTCATGGTGCTGGCATCCGGCAACCAGATCTTCTTGGGCACCGCGACGCTCGGTGTCGGCGCCGCCGTCTATGTCAGCCTGAACAGCGGTAAGGGATGGGATAACGGCTCGACCGGCCCCGGCAACGGCGAGACTTTTTTGTCGATAGCGACGGGCGCGAGCGGCTCTCTGCTGGCGCTGGCGACTCCGGCGCCTGGCCTCGTTAGCTCACAGTCACGGCTTGATCTGTGGCAAAGCATCGACGGTGTGACGTGGACGCTGATGAGCACGCTGCCAGCGGCGCCGACATCCACTGGCCTGTCATTTGGCGCTGTGCTGATGAGCGCGCCTCATGGCAAAGCGCTCGCTGTCATGCTGCCGCTCTCGCCTTTCGTGCAGACGATCTCGCCTTCGGCGCAAGGGGTGGTCAGCCCGCGCTTGCTGCGCAGCTTCGACTCCGGCGCCACCTGGACGGTGATCACGTTGCCAGCCGACCCGCAAACGCAGCAACCCTATGGGCTGTCAGCGGTCGTGCTCGCCAGCGGCACAGGCATCACCATCACCGACGATGGCTCGCTGTGGGCGACACCGTGCGTCACGGATGACCTCTCGCAATCCAACGCCCTGGATTCACTCGGCATCTATCGCCTCTCACCCTCCGTCTCGCAATGGGTGCGTGTCACCTATCCCCCGACGCAGCCAATCGTGGATCTCTCGTTCCTGACCGTCGTGACCGTGGGCCAGCAGCAAACGATATGGACAGCATATTCCTTCAACATCATGCCCGACCCGTCGATTTACGCTTTCGTCCTGCCCGCGCAAGCATGACGCCAGCGATAGCACCATGACCGGCATCTTAGCGTCAGTCGACGATCTTACCGTCGTTTGTCATAGCCGGGTCGGGCACATAGTCTCGATGAGCGCCGCCATGCCGGGGGCGGCGCGATCGTAGAGATCGCGTAGTCGCTGCGAATATCCCATGAAGCCAAACCGCGCTCGACTCCCCCACGCGGGCTAGCGGTGATATTCCAGGCGGGGTGGTCCGTCTAACTCATCAGAAGAATCAAGAGCCACGAGGCGTCACGAAGCAGGCTCATGAGCGCTCTCAGAGCCGCACCTTTGTTGCGCCACGTGATGTTTGTCGGTATACTGGCGGTGCTGGTTGACATTGAATTGTCGAGCGGCGGCACCGGCCAGACATGTTGAGCCGCGCCGGTGCGCGAAGCATGGCGATGGAAGGGAGGGTTATGGCGTCACGACCAGGGTTCTCGGCGACCGGTGCGGTCGCGCTCACCTGCGTGGCGTCATGCATCACATGCGTCATTCACACTATTCCGACACACCGGTCGTGGCCGAGCCCCCGGCCTGGCATACCTTGCCATTCGTCAACGCCAATGACGATGTGTGCCAATGGCTCGAGCACTATTGGGCCAAGCTCGGACTGCCGGCGCACGAGCGTACGCGCGTCGCGCTCACGCAAGATCGCCGTGAGTTTGCCCGTTGGACCGGCCGGCGCCTGAATCCATTAGCGCTCGGCTGCTATTGCTATCTGCCGCCGACCCACAGCGAGGCTCCCAGCACGACGCTGGCCTATGCCGCCAGCGAGGCGCTGACGATGCCCGCCGAGATGGCGCCCGGCACGCTCGGCCCCTCTGGTGTCGTCGATCGCTCGCTCATCACGAAGTCGCGCGCCACCTCGCGTCACCGGCACCTTATTTTCGTCGAGTCGGATCTTTTGCCGTTGGGCGTCGAGGTCACGGTGGCGCATGAGTTGATTCATCTGGCCGATCGTGTGGCCGGTCATCCGCGACGGCATCATTGCCACGGTTATGACGCCATCGCCGCCGACGAGGCTGCCGTCACCGGTTACGATCCTGACTTGTTGCGCCAGTTGTTGCGCGATGAAACCACACGGCGCGAGGGGGTGCTGCGCTCGTCACGTCCTATTCGCTATATCTATGTCTGCCCTCGTTGCGGCAAGGAATATCCCCGCGTGCGACGCTATTCGCGTCCGGTTTCGTGCGGGACGTGCGATCGCTCGTACAATCCCGACTACCTGCTCATCCTGCAATCATCCCCATCTTCCGCCCAGGCGACCCTGGATGAGCGCGAGTATATCTGAGCGCGCAAACGATGCGCCGGCCTCATGGTGGCCGGCGCATCATATTGGGCAAAATGAAAAGCGATCACTCGGCGGCAAGCTGGCCGCCGCCGGAGCCGGGATCGAACAGTCCGCGAAAATTGCCGTCGAACGTCGCCAAAAACGAGCGCATCGCGCGCACGTCCGCGGTCGAAATAGGGCCGCGTCGCGCTGGAGAGAGCGTGGGGGCAAGCTGACGCGGCTTGGGTGTCGAGACGACGAAGATGCCGCGATGACGGCAATGGCCGCAGGTGGCCATCACCACCCAGGTGTGCTCGCGTCGTGCCAGCACCAACAACGTTTCCGGAACGACTTGATAATGACAGACCGCGCACGGGTGCGTGGTGAAATAGTGATTGAGATCCGGTTCTTGAGCCTTCATGGGCGATACCTCTCACCAGCCAGCGTGATGAAAGCCACGAGCGAGCCTGTGCCCTCACTGGGGCGCATTCGCCAATGGCAACCGGGCCGGCGTCGCGAGAGGCACGAAAAAGTGCCGAGGCATGCGCCGCCGGCACTGCTCTTAGTCGTCAGGCTTGCCAAACTCGTCCAGAATGTCGAGGCTGTTTATGAAATCGCGATAGACCGCCAGCTCGTCGTCTTTGCTCGTTTTCGAGCCGGATGTTGCCTTTTTGGGCTGTGGGGACTTCGAGGCGTCTTCGGGGACGACCGCCGCTTCTTTGATCACCGACTCGGCGGCGAAAATCGGGCATTTCACGCGCACCGCCAGGGCGATGGCATCGCTGGGCCGCGCGTCAATCTCGACCTGTCGCCCGTCGATTTCGAGCGTGATGCGCGCGTAATAGATCGCTTGCTTCAGCTCGGTGATCGTGACCTGCACCACATGCCCGCCCAGGTCGGTGATGACCGACTTGAGCAGATCGTGCGTCAGCGGGCGCTGCACCTGCAAGCCTCGCAGCTCTTGCGCGATGGCCGTTGCCTGCTCTTGTGCTATCCAGATGAAAAGATAGCGCTCGGCATGCGCATCCTTCAGAATGACTACACGTTCCTGGTTGCCCATGCTGACACGCACGCTGTCAACCGTCATTTCAACCATGCTGCGTCCTCCCGCGGAAGCGATAACGGCCAGATGCTTTGCCCCCATTGTATCAGAATGTCGGACGGATCGCAACTTTTTAGATAGCCTGTTCGATCCTTTACCTTGACGTGCGGGATGATTTCTGGTACACTTGTATTAAACGGGGGTTCTATCCCCTGAAGAACAAGCAGGCGAGGTGTTTTTCATGAAGAGTGGAGATGATCTGAGCGAGCGCCAGCGAGCGCTGCTGCGGTATATTTCCGATTACATCGAGCTGAACGGGCGGCCACCCACAAACCGTGAGATCGGCACGGGGCTGCACATTCGCTCGACCGGGCACGTCGATTATCATCTCAAGGCCCTTGAATCGAAAGGCTTTATCGCGCGCGACCCGCGCACCAGCCGGGGCATTCGCGTGCTGGTGTCGCTGGGCGACGGCGATCTGCCTCATCGAACCAAAGGGCTGCCGATTCTAGGCGCAATCGCCGCCGGCAAGCCTATCGACGTGCACGAAGGCCATCGCGATTTTTTGGAGTGCGTCAATCCCAGCTTTTACGGTCCCGACGCCTTTGTCTTGCAGGTGAGCGGCCAATCGATGATCGAAGACGGCATCTTTGACGGCGATTATGTGGTGGTCGAGCCGACCAAGGTCGCAAAAAACAAAGACATCATCGTCGCCACCAACATCACCGCCAACGGCGGAGGCGCGGCGACGGTCAAGCGGTTCGTCAAAGAGGGTAAGCGCATCAGGCTGCAACCAGCCAACAAAGACTATGACCCCATCTTCGTCGAGGCGGACGAATGGGATCGCGATTGGCAGATTCAGGGCCGCGTAGCCGGCGTCGTGCGCGTCTATTGATCTCCGTCTAACCGGCGCCGCTCTCGCCCGGTGCGAGCTGAGGCACTTGAGAGAGTGGACGCTTGCCCAGTTGATCGCCGGGCATGTTTGGCATAGTGTTCGCGCCTTCTTCCGGCAGCGCCAGCGCATTCGAGAGCGCCGTCGAATCCGCCGGCGAGGGTTCCGCGCCCATCGCGGTCTCGATGGTGCCCTCACTTTCCACCTCGCCAACCACCGGAGCGGTGGCCAGTCGCCGGCGCGACTCGTGGAGCATCGCCAGGATCTCGGGCCGCACCGCCAGATTCTTGTTGGGAATGCGCTCCCACTGCTCGCGGGCCAGCGCGTAATAGCCGGCGCGATAGCAATAGAAGCCGAGCGCGGCGCGAGCGTCAAAGACGGTCATGCGCGTCCACAGGGCGAAACGCTCGACCGGCGAGACGATGCTGCGGTCCGACGCTTCGACCTGCTCAACCAGCGCATACAGCGGCTGCCCAAACATCTTATAAGGATAGCCGTAAAAGAGGGCGAGCTTGCGCCCCTGCTCGGTGGGCACCGTTCCCAAAAAATAGCCGCGCGTGTGATGTCCGCTCTGCCAGAGCGCGATGCCGATCAGTACGATGATGGCGCGTGTGAGATAGCGCTCCCAAGTAAACGGCGAGAGCACCGACGCCACGCTCAGCGCGGCAAAGAGCGTGGCGACCATCCAGGCGGCATAGACCAGCCGGCGCCGATCCCACCCCAACAGCTCGAAGTGATGGTGCAAGGGCGTCGCCAGAAACGGCAGTGGAAACTCGGTGTGGGGAAACCACACCTCATCGGCGGCGAACCGCTCGACCACCAAAAAGTGGCGAAAGAAGCGCACCAGCAGGCGCGATTGCACCACCGCCGACAGTCCCTCGAGCACGAAGACGCCGCCGAGAAAAATCAGCAGCAGCTCTTGCCGGTCCACAATCGCGATCAAGGCGAGCAAACCGCCGAGCGAGAGCGAGCCGCTGTCGCCCATGATCACACGCGCCCGGCGCGGTGACGTGCTGCCGCGACCCTTCCATGACGACGGCCAGTTCCACGGCAAAAAGCCCAGCGATGCTCCCGCCAGCGCCAGCGACGCGATGACCAGCGGATAGTGATCGGGTCGCCCCTCGTTGAGAATGATGACGGCAAAAGCGAGCGCGGTGGGCAGCATCAGCCCCCCCGCCATGCCGTCAAGCCCGTCGCTGAAATCGACCGCGAGCGAGGTGGTGCTGGTCACGGCCAGCATCATCAGTATGAAAAAGACCGGCCAGGCGCCGCGCACGTGGCTGATGAGTGGACCGATCACTGGCACGTCGATATAAGGAGAATAGGGCACGGATGCGCTCAAGACGAGGCGGTTGAGCGCAACGGCCACCGCGATCGAGACGATGGCCACGCCGATGAATTTCGTCACCTCGCGAATGCCCTGGCCGGAGTGCACTTTTTTCCAATCGTCGAGAAAGCCAACCAGCCACAGACCAACCAACCCCGCGCCCAAGATGCCGAGCATCGTCCATTGATCGGTCGAGAACTTCATCAGCCAGCCGGTGCCAAAACCAGCGATGAGCATCGCCGGAATCATGCCTCGCGATCCGACGAGCGGCAGCTCAGCGGAGGAGGCACGGCGGCGCGCCTGGTTCAATGAGACATTCGAGCCGCTGCTGCCGATTGATTGATCGGCGCGAAAGACACCTTCTTTGCGCTCACCGCTACGAAAATTGGGCGCCAGACGCAACGCGACGCCACAGCCGATCAGGCTAAGCACAAACGCGCCCGCCAGAGAAACCAACAGCCACAATTCCATAGATTTGCCCTCGATCAGGCGCAAGGTGAACGCCAATCGCTCGCTCATTCCCATCACCAGCATCGTACTCTGATTCCGCCTCTGTGACAAGTGCCCGGTGCGGCGCGGCGCGTCACATTGGCGCTTGCGAGATCGCTTTGTTGCCATTATGAGCCAATTTCATGCCAGAGGCAACGATCGATCGCCCGCGATAGGATTCTTTGCCCATAGGACTTTTGCTCGGTGCCGCGCTACGTGATCATGCACCCTGAGCGAAATTCCTAGAGGAAAGATCATCAATCGCCAGCGCACAGCGCGCGAGCGGCGGTGATCTGCCGGCGGTCGTCTTCCCAATCGTGCTCGTCGCTGTCGGGCAGCTTGTTGATTGGCGTCTCGAGCAGGACCGTCGCCCGTGCCAGCCGTGGATCGCGCATAAACGCGCGCAGCCCCTCCGCGCCGATGATCCCCTCGCCCAGCCGCGCGTGCATGTCGCGGTGGCCGCCCAGAGCGGTCTTGGTGTCATTCAGGTGGATGACGCTGACGCGGTCGAGGTCGATCGCGCCTGCGATGCCGTCGAGCGTGGCGCTGGCCGCCGCAGGCGTGCCGATGTCAAAGCCCGCTCCCCACAGGTGCGCCGTGTCGACACAGACGCCCATGCGCTGGTCCCACGAGTCACCGAGCCGCGCCATCATCGCCGCCAGCGTCTCGAACCGGCCGCCGATCGTGTTGCCCGCGCCCACGTCGTTTTCGAGCAAGAGGCGCGGCCCTGGCCCAAGCGCCGCGCCCACCTCTTCCAGCCCCGCGACGACGCGATCCACGCCGAGCGCCAGCCCGTCGCCGCCGTGACTGCCGGTGTGCAGCACGACCTCCGTCGCGCCCAGCGCCGCGCCGCGCTCCATCGTCCAGCGCAGCAGGCGAATGGATTTCGCGCGCGTCTCGGCGGAATTGGACGCCAGGTTGATGAGATAGGCGGCATGGATGACGACACAGGCGAAGCCGAGATCGCTCAGCGCCGTGGCGAGCGCCGTCACGTCGCCGGCGTTCTCAGCCGGGGGCGCCCATCCGCGCGGATTGCTGGCGAAGATCTGCACAGCGTCGCAGCCGATGTCGCGCGCGATGCGCAGGTGCGCGCCCGGGCGCGAGCCGAGCGGCATGTGACGGCCAAGCACAGTGGTCATGGGGGCGCGTGCTCCTTCGATGTGGTCTTGATCGAGCCATCGTTCGCGACGCTACAGCGTTGTCACTGCGCGGGGTGCCCGCTCACCCCTGCACGAAATCGTCGTCGAAAAGGCCGCGCGGCGGGTCGAGCGTCACCGTGCGCGCCGCCAGATCCACCGCTACGACGATCGCCTTGACGAGCGGCACATACACGTCGGGCTGGGCGGGGCGGCGCACGATGAGCAGATCTTGCGCCGGCGCGCTGATCACGTCGGCCACCGTGCCGAGCGCCTGGCCCGTCGTGGCGAGCGCCGCGAGACCAATAAGATCGTGGATGTAGTATTGATCGCTGGCGAGCGGCGCCGCGTCGGTCGCGGGGATGGCGACCTCCAGCCCGCGCAGCTTTTCCGCCGCCGTGATGTCGCCGACGCCGTCGAAGGCGAGCAGGATGACGCCGGCATGCGGGCGGGCGGCGAGAATGCGCAGAGGGCGGCGATCGGGTCCGAGATAGAGCGTCTGGTGCTGGGCGATGCGATCGGGGAAGGCCGTTTGGGCCAAGAGCTTGACCTCGCCGCGCCGGCCGAAAGGCGCGACGATGGACCCCAGGGAGATCCACTCGGCGTGGACGGGGACGGCTGAGGGGGAA
>VFSW01011230.1_pt1 | contig 12610 bp, 10 predicted proteins | sample 5358111 | NCBI WGS metagenome assembly VFSW01 (sample SAMN11554181, study PRJNA540505) | mine drainage metagenome | isolation source: sediment from site ElyBrook_90M | place: USA: Ely Copper Mine, Vershire, VT | collected 2017
GCGCCATGCCGCGACTGCGCTCGGCCATCGCCTTGTTGCGGTCGATCCGCTCCCGAATCTCGGCCAGGTGCTCGGCGGCGTAGTCCAGGGCGATCCGGATCAGCCGCGGATGCAGGTCCGACTCCGCCGCCAGCACGCTGATCCGCTGCTCCTCGCTGCCGTCGAGTTCCTGCAGGCGTGCGATGACCTCCCACACGTCCGGGCCCGCGGCGAGCGAGGCCCGCCGGTCATGCGCCTGGCACCGGAAGCCGACTCCCGGATAGTCGCGCTGGGCGATGCCCTCGATGATGAGCTGATCCAGCAGCGCCGTGGCGGTGCTGCCCTCGCGCGCGGCGCGTGAGGCGAGCCGCGCGCGGGCGGCGTCGCTGATCCGGAATGATGTGCTCGCGGCCATGATGACCTCCCTCGTGCTCCAGGACCCAGTATACCGCAACGTACCTCTAGTGCGCTACGAGACATCGGCCTCCCAGAGCCCATCCCGGGTGTCAGCGCAGTGCGAACCGACGCCAGACCAGCGATCCGCCACCTAGACAGGCACGGGTCGCCGCCATCCGGACCACGCTCCGTGATCGGCGTACTCCACGACCCGAGATCCGTACCCGCCGTTCTGGACGGCCCGGTGCCGTCGTCGTTGGACCGTTTGCCTGGCACCGAACGGGTCGTTCTGCGCGCCGATCGAACCGGCAGACGCCCGCTGGGTTGCGGGCTAGTGCCGTAACCGGCAACGTCTGCCCTGTCCCGCGGGCCGCGATGAGTCCCGCGGCGTGGCGGTCGAACCCGTTACCGAGGAGGACTGCTGATGCGCAACGTGACCTATTCGATGGGCGTCTCGCTTGATGGCTAGATCGTGGGGCCGGACGGCGGCTTCGATTGGACGGCGCCCGACGAGGAGGTCTTTCGCTTCGTCACCGACGAGATCCGGGAGGTCGGCGTTCACCACCCAGCAGCCACCCAGCCCGGCACAACCTAATTCACCAAACCCAAAGAAAATACGCCCTCGGAATACCACCCAAGTCCTTGACAGCACATAGGAGCATCTGAAGGTGATTTGTAACAAAGGGATCGCGCAACCCGCTCACTCTCCGTGATGATCTGTCGGCCATCCTCGTGACCGCCAGTGGGCAGATCCCGATGGCCGCCAACATCCGGTCGGCCCCGGACATTGGGCCAGGAGAACGCGATACGTCAAATCAACCTTATCTGCGCGCGATTACGCCGCCTGAGCCCAGTCTCGGTGGCTACCTGAGGAACGACTGTCATGCCGCCTGTGCGGACCGGGCGGGGTCGCGTCAGCCAGGTCGACGGGCTGACGCGCCGAGCGCGTCGGGATGCTTGCTGCGGTAGTGCTCGGTCGGGACGGTGCTCGCCTGGCCGGACCTGCGTGCGGTCGCGCGCTAGCAGACCTGACAGCGGATGACCGGAAGATGGCTGACGGTGACGGGAAAACGACGGGAACCGGAGCTGATCATCGCGCTTGATCATGTCACCCCGCCGGGGCGCGGATGGCTTCGCGCAGCGGCGGCACCCGTGATGCGCGCCATGAGCGGTCCATGCCGCGGCTGTCCCAGCGGGGACAGTGGACAAGCGCGCCCTGATGGTCGACCCGGGCACCAGCAGGGCGCACCCAGAGGTGATAAAGCGCGTTCCGCGCCAGGTCAGGACCGACACGGTAAGGCGCCGATCACAGGGGGAGTTTGCGCACAACGGGACGGGCGGTCGCGCATTCGCTGCAATTTGGGGCTTACGCCCTGTGGGGCTGCCGGGCTGCTGGCCGCGCTAGCCGTTGGGCCCGTTCCGTCGTGCGCTGCTAGCCTACCACTTTGCGTGAATCACCAAGCACCCGGCGACGTACGCCCAGCTCAGACGGCCCGCAGATGTCTCCGGTCGGTGATGATGCTGAGCCCTGATCACCGGTACCCGGCCAGGCTGGACCAGCCGCTGCCGTGGAATCCTCTCCATGCCCGATCGGCGGCATGACGGTTCGTCCGATCGTTGAGAGTCGTGGAGGTTGAGGGCGAGTTCACCTGGCCCCAGCACGCCGACACCGAGGAGTTCTTCCTGGTTCTGGACGGGGGAACTCACGAGCCAGCCGCGCGATGGCGATGTCGGGCTCGGCTCCGGGAGTTCTTCGTCGTGCCGCGCTGTATCGAGCACTGTCCGCGCGCCGAAATCGAAACCCCGGTGCTCCTTCTGGAGCCAGGCAGTGTCGTTAACACAGGCGACGCTGGCGGCGAGCTGACCGCCGAGGTCGCGACTCTCGCCTGACTCCGGGCACGACGCCCGTGACCCGATCCGCGATGAGCTTGGATCAGCCACGTCTGGTCATAGAACATCAACACCGGGTCATACTCGCGCGCGGCCGAGGAAGTCGGCCCATTCCATGGCGTGAGTTGCCTTGGATTCGAGTGTCGGCGTCGTCCGTGTCTCCGGGGAACCGGCGGTCCTGTTAGCTGGGCTGATATGTCGCGCCTGAGGTGGTTTGCGCCGGTGCTTGTGAGCGAGGATTAGGCGCGTGGGAGTGATCCGGTTCCGGGCGCGGCTGCAGCGCCGTGGCCGGGCCGCCGCCATCGTGCTCGATGATGCCCAGGCTGCGGTCGTCGGTGAGGGTGCCCGGTGGTTCCCGGTGGTGGCGACGGTCAACTGCTACATGTGGAGGATGAGCGTGGCCTGCCTGGCGGGGGCGAGTTCCTGCGGGCTTGAACCGGGAGGTACGAGAGGGCACGGGCGGTTGACCCGCCTGCCAGCGCGGCCTTCGAGCGGATGTCCTGCACTCACCGCAAGGAGTACGCCCGCTGAGTCGCTGAGGCTAAGCGGGAGGAGTCCCGGCAGCGGCGCGTGGAGCAGGCGCTGGAGCTGATCCGGGCGGGCCAGGCCCGTACCTGACCGCTGGGCCGGAACCTGCCTCCCGTAGTGGCCGCGGCCGCGGTCACAGTGACCCGCCGTGCCCTAGCCGGCCTGGGCGTGGTTACCCGGGCTGGGGGCAGCATTTCTGCGGCACAGGCCTGATCCGTCCGCGAGACGGCCTGGTGGGTGCATGACGTACCGGGCGCGGCGGGGAAGGCGCCAGGAGCCCCGGCGGGCCGGGTGAGATGGAGTGCGGCCGGCCACGTTCAGTTGCCTACGGCCGCGCGCAGCCCGGCGGGAGCGGGCGGCCCGGCCGTGCCGTCCGGCACCGGCCTGATGCCGCCCAGGACCATGTCGATGACTTCGCGCACGAACCGGTCGTTAAGTGGCGCGTGACCGTGCAGCATCCGGTGATAGAGCGGGCCGTAGAGCAGGTCGAGCGCTACCTCGACCTTGGTGTCAGCGGCGATCTCGCCGCGATCGATGGCCCGGCGGAAGACCGCGCGGGCCTGGTCCCGGCGTGGCTCGACCACGCGCTGCCGGTACTCGGCGGCGAATACCGGGTCGGTCTGTGCCTCGGCGAGCAACGCGGCGATCACCCGGCCGTAGGGCCGGCTGCTGGCCAGCCGGGCCCAGGGGCGCAATAGCGCGAGCAGGTCGCCGCGCAGGGAGCCGGTGTCCCGGCGGTAGGGGCTGGCGGCTGCCCACTCGGCGTACAGCGCGTCGAGGGCCAGCGTTTCCTTCGTGGGCCACCAGCGGTAGATGGTGGCCTTGCTGACCCCGGCGCGTTCCGCGACCGCGTCCATGCTGACTGCGGACAGGCCGCGGGCCAGCAGGAGTTCGGCCGTGGCGTCCAGGATCGCCGTGCGTGCCTTCTCGCTGCGCGGCCGGCCACGCTGCGGGGCGGCACCGCCCCTGGCGGTACCGCTTGGTCGCTCGCGCCGCGTCGCCTCCGTTGTCATGTCGCCTTTCACGCCGCTCGCCTTTCACGCCGCCTTCGAGCCTGCGCAGGCCGCGTTCATGGCCTGCTTGCCCGGCCGGGCCGGCGTTGCGGGTGCAGTCACCGTCGCGGCCAGCACCTGGAACAGGCCGGCGATGTCACGGTGCCCGTACCCCATCTCCTCGGCCCGGCCCAGCATGCTGTCGGCCACCGAGGCGCCCGGAAGCGGGACGCCGGCATCGCGGGCAGCCTCCAGCGCGAGGCGGATGTCCTTGTGCATTAGCTGCACATCGAACCACGCTTGCTGGGGCAGGTCGAGGACGAGAGGCGCGCGCGCCTGCAGCATCGGCGACCCGATCGCGCTCTCGCTCATCGTGCGGACGGCCAGCTCCGGGTCGATCCCGCCGCGTTCGGCCAGCAGGACGCCTTCGCTGAAAGCGAGCATCTGCGCGGCGAGGCTGATGTTGATGGCGAGCTTCAGCAGCAGTCCCTGGCCGTTCCCTCCAACCTGGGTGACGGTGCGGCCTAGCTGGCGCAACAGCGGCGCGACCAGCAGGAACGCCGCCTCGGGGCCACCTACCATGATCGCGAGAGTGCCGGTCTCGGCCGCTGGGACGCTGCCGGAGACCGGGGCGTCGATCATGGTGGCACCCGCGGCGTCGACCCGCTTGGCGAGCTCACGGCTGGCCTGCGGGCTCACCGTGCTCATCTCGACGTATATCGCGCCCGGCCGCAGACCGGCCAGGATCCCGTCCCGGCCGGAGGTGATCGCCGCGAGCGCAGCATCGTCGGTGACCATGCTGAACACCACCTGCGCGGCCGCGGCAGCCTCGCGCGGCGTGTCCCGCCAGATGAGTCCCTGCTCGATCAGCGCGCCTGCTTTCGCTTTGGTGCGGTTGGTCCCGTATACGGTGTTGCCCTGTAGCAGGCGGCCGGCGATCGGCGCGCCCATTGATCCCAGGCCCACGAATCCGATTGTGGTCACTGTCATCACCCTCAATTTCCTGCTTCGATCTCGGCTATGTCCTGGCTGGTGAGCTCGAGGCCCGTGGCGGCGAGGATCGGGTCCACCTGGGCCGGCCGGCGAAATCCGGCGATGGCGCCGTCCACGGCTGGGTGCCGCAGCGTCCAGGCGATGGCGACCGCGCCGGGCGCGGTGCCGTGCCGGGCGGCGACCGCCCGCAACCGGGCGGCTAGTGTCAGGTGCTGGCTGAGCTGCGGCTCGGTGAACCGCGGGTCGGTCTTGCGCCAGTCATCGCCGGGCATCGCCGCGATCCGCTCCCGGCTGATACCCCCGGTCAGCAGGCCGGAGCCCATCGGGGAGTAGACGATCACGCCGAGTCCGTCCCGTCCGGCGAGCGGCAGGATCTCCGCTTCGGCCGACCGGTCGATCAGCGAGTACGGCGGCTGGATCGTCTCGACCGGCGCGATCGACTGGATGCGGCGCAGCTGGCTGGCGCTGAAGTTGGACGCGCCGAGGTGCCGGACCAGGCCGCTCTCCTTCAGCTCGGCCATGGCCGCCCAGCCTTCCTCGATGTCCTCATCGGGGATCGGCCAGTGGATCTGGTACAGGTCGATCGCGTCGACGCCGAGCCGTTCTAGGCTTCCTTCCGCCTCGCGCAGGATCGAGTCGCGCTTGAGGCTGTGCCGTACGCGCCCGGCACCGTCGTCGAGCAGCGAGCTCTTGGTGAACACGTACGGCCGCTCGCTGCGGCCCCGCAGCGCACGGCCGACGATCTGCTCCGATCGGCCAAAGCCGTAGGCGGCGGCGGTGTCGATCCAGTTGACCCCGAGGTCCAGGGCCCGGTGGATCGCGGCGATCGACTCCTCATCCTGCTGCGGCCCCCAGCCGAACTCCCAGCCGCCGCCGCCGATCGCCCAGGCGCCGAATCCGACGCGGGTGATCTCCAGGCCGGTACCGCCCAGCGGGCTGGTCCTGAGCTGTGCCTTTTGCATGACTCCTCCGTTGATCCCGGGCGTCCCGCACCCGGGGCCGCTGGTCCCAGGTCTATGCCTGAATACCAAAACTATACTATCAGTTTCGATTAACACTACACCCAGTCTCGTTGTTCCCGCACCACGCGGGGCCACTGCACCTGGGATCCAGCCCGGCGGTGCCGCCAGGGGGATAGCACGCCGGCCGGCCAGGTTCCGGGCCTCTTCCTCGCGGCCTGCCAGCACGCCGTCGGACTGCACGGCGGTTACGGGGCGACGCTTGAGGTCGGGGTCGAGAAGTACTTCCGGGACGCCGCCGTGTAGCAGTACCTGGACGCGACCGTCGACGTGTCAAAATTCAAGATCGTGAGGTCGATGTCCCCGGGCACCGCCGGGGCCTACGCGGCCGGGAATGAGAAACGCGAGGGGTGCCCGGCGGAAGCGTGATGCGCTGGCAGGCAATGATGCTGGCATGTCCGATACTCCTGTGCCTGGCAGGTACGTGAACCCCGCTGTGGAGTTCACTCGCGATCAGCGTTACATCACCACCCGGATCACCGCAGACTGGCGGGACGGCTTCCCGGTGGAGCCCGGCCGGTACCGCCTCGTGGTCAGCCGGGCATGCCCGTGGGCCAGCCGGGCCATCATCGTCCGCCGCCTGCTCGGCCTGGAGGGCGTGCTATCCATGGGCGTGGCCGGGCCGGTCCATGACGCGCGGAGCTGGACGTTCGATCTCGACCCGGGCGGCCGCGACCCGGTCCTGGGCATCGAGCGGCTGCAGGACGCCTACCTCGCCCGGTTCCCCGGCTACGGCCGCGGCATCACCGTCCCCGCCATCGTGGACATCCCCGCCGGCCAGGTCGTGACCAACGACTACGCCCAGATCACCCTCGACCTGTCCACCCAGTGGAAGGCCTACCACCGGCCAGGCGCCCCCGACCTGTATCCAGCAGACCGCCGCGCCGAGATCGACGAAGTCACCCATCTGGTGTTCCAGGACGTCAACAACGGCGTCTACCGTTGCGGCTTCACCGGCACCCAGGCGGCCTACGAGAAGGCCTACCGCCGCCTGTTCGACCGCCTCGACTGGCTGTCCGCCCGCCTGGAATGCCAGCGTTACCTGGCCGGCGACACCATCACCGAAGCCGACATCCGGCTGTTCACCACCCTGGTCCGCTTCGACGCCGTCTACCACGGGCACTTCAAGTGCAACCGGCACAAGCTCACCGAGCTACCCGTGCTGTGGGCCTACGCCCGCGACCTGTTCCAGACCCCCGGCTTCGGCGACACTGTCGACTTCGACCACATCAAACGCCACTACTACCAGGTACACCGCGACATCAACCCCACCGGCATCGTGCCCGCCGGCCCCGACCTGTCCGGATGGCTCAGCCCGCACAGCCGGGAATCACTCGGCGGGCGCCCCTTCGGCGACGGCACGCCGCCAGGACCACCGTCACCGGCCGAGGCCGTCCCCCGAGCGCACACACCGCTCGCCGCCTGACGGCCGAGGCCTGGCCGGCTAGCGGTTCGGCCAGATCACGCCGCTGGTCGCGGTCGACCGGCACCGGGATCGACAGCAGGCTCGCGCGTTCGTCGTCGTGCAGGATCCGGCCGCAGTACAGGTCAAGGCCGTGCGGTCAAGTGGAGAACAGCCGCCAGCGCCCGCTCGTCGTCGCGGAGCCAGTCGCCCCGTGCCCGCAGGAATCGCTCCGCGATGCCGCCGTTGGTGAGCATCAGGTCCAGGCAGAGCAGCGCCGCGAGCCGGTCATCGAAGCGGGCTCCCTCAAATGTGCGGCGCTCCACCTCGTCGGCTACAAACCCAATTACCTGAGGAGAAATAGTCAGGTAGTTGCGCAGCAGTTTTGCCGCGTGGCTCTGATCATCGTCGGACCAGGTAAGCAGCATGCCAATGGCCATGATGGCGGCGACAGTCTCGGCCCGCCCGAGCCCGCGGAGGCTGGCCAGATTCCAGGGCGTGTCCGAGATGCCGACGCTGCCGCCGAAGGCCTCAAGGTCGGCCGAGCGAAGTATCCGCGCCAGCGGCGGCGACGGGGACGCGAAGATCTCTGGCTCGGTGCGCAGCAGATCAAGGAGGATCTCGTGCAGCGCAGCGAACGGGTAATCGGCCGAGCCCTCGGCGTACCGCTTGAGCGCGTCCACGGCGGCGAACGCGATGGAGTCCTGGAGCCGGGCCGTGCCGCCGGACGCTTCGGCCGGTCCGCTGGCCGATAACTCAAGGGCGCCGTCACGCAGCCGGGCCGAGATCAGGTCCAGAGTTCCCTGGCGGTGATCGCGGGGATCAGGTTATGCCAGGCGGCGGGGGTGAAGCGGAGCACCGGGCCGCCTGGATCCTTGGAGTCGCGCACCGCCACATTGCCCAGCGCCGTCCGCGCTACCTCGACGCAGTTCGCTCCAGAGTTTGAGTACGACGACTTGGCCCATGGGGTTGTGGCTTCGTCGCGACCCACGGTGCCCCCCTGCTATTGACGCTGGCGCATCAGCTCGTCAAGGCGCTGCGTCGACTCGGCCGTGCTGAGCGCCGCGCTCCGAAGCTTATCGAAAACCAGCGTGTAGCCGATCAACTCGTCTGTCTGCTCCAGGTATTGGCTGCCGGTCAGGTTCTCGACGAAGACGGTGCTGGCGGTCAGTTCGCTGCCGAAAGAGAAAAGAACGAACGAACTGGACATGCAGGCATACTCACCAGCTTCGAGCGGCAAGATCTGGATGCTGATGCCTGGCCGCTCGGATAGTTCGAGCAGGCGCCGCATTTGTGCTCGATGGGTATCTTTGTCGCCCACTGTCGTTAGTAGCGCGGCATCCCAGATTACCGCGTCGAGGCGGAGCCCGGTGCCCTCGTCAAGGCGGCTCTGCCGCTCAAGCCTGACGCTGATGAAGTTGTCGAGCTTGTCGGGAGCGATCATGGCCGGGTTCGCGCGCATGATCGCTCGGGCGTAGTCCGCAGTCTGGAACAAGCCTGGGACAATCGTCGGCTCCCAGGTCTTCACATGGCTCGCGTCCGATTCCAGTCCGATGAAGTCGGCGTAGTACGGCGGGATGGTATCGCCGTAGTCCTGCCACCAGCCGCGCTTGTTGCTGTTGCGGGCCAAGTGCTCCAGGTAGGCGCGGTGCTCGCGGTCCTGGTCGCCGTAGCGGTCCAGGAGCAGGCGCACGTCGATGATCCGCGCGGTGACGATGCCGTTTTCCAACCGGCTGATCTTCGCCACGCTGCACTGCAGCACGTCGGCGGCCTCGGCCGTCGTGACCCCGGCCGCCTCGCGCAGGCGCCGCAGCTCAGAACCGACTCGCCGCGACCGTACGGTCGGCTTCCCACCGGCTGGCATCAGTCGTCCCTCCTGTCATCGGCCGGACCGTCGGCTACCCGGGCTGGCGCCACCCCAGCTCGCAGGCTCCGAAGCTGGTTGCGTGCTGCAAGTCTTGCAGCTAGTCTCAAGTGCGCTACGTAATGGCTGACGGAATGGTATGCCAAGTATGCCCGAGCCCCGGGAGGCTGAGGTGCTTTATGCCCGGCACGCTTACGACTTCGCGAACACCGCCGAATCGGTCGGCCTGGCCCGGCAGGCGGTGCGCCAGACGCTGAGCACCTGGGACTGCGCCGAGGACGTGATCGAGACCGCCCTCCTGATCACCTCAGAGCTAGCGGCCAACGCCGTCATGCACGCCCTTTCGTCGCCGATCTTCACCGTTCTTTGCGCCCTGCGGCAGGGCACGCTGACCCTGGGGATCGCCGACCAGGACGCCCGCCTCCCCCGCAGGGTCGACTTCGCCGCAGACGATGATCACGGCCGGGGCATCTTCATGGTCGAGGCCCTCGCCGCCAACTGGGGCTTTGAGATCTGCCCGGATGGAAAGATGGTCTTCGCCCGGCTAAGCGCGGCCATTGCCCCGGCGAAGGCGACGGCGGCCGCGTTATCCGGCGGGTGAGTTTCAGCGACCGTTCCCCTGAGCTTGTCCCGGCTGCCGCCGCCGCTGCTGCTGCTGCTGCTGCTGAAGGCAGGCCTGGCAGCGGATCTGGCGGCGGGTTACATTTGGCTTGTCCCGCAAGCCGGTCGCAGGCCGAGACCGAGTGGGTGGTCGATATGGGTCGGTGCCTTATTGTCGCTAACCAGACGTTGCTGGGTGCGGAGCTCCGGGAGGAGCTTCGCGGGCGGATCGAAGCGGGCTCGGATTCCTTCTACGTGCTGGTTCCGAACACCGCCGCCGACGACTATCAGCTACTTCCAGCCGCCGCGGGTGTCCTTCCGCCCAGCCTGGCGTGGTGGGCGACGAACTACCGTGGCCCCGCCACCGATGAGGAGGCGGGCGAGCAGGCCCGGCAGCGGCTCGGCCAGATGCTGGATGAGCTTGCCGCGATGGGCGCCACAGCCGATGGCGATCTCGGCAGTTCCCAGCCGCTTGAGGCGATGAGGAAGATCCTCAACGAGGATCGGTTTGACGAGATCATCGTGGCGACGCTGCCCAGGCGTTTCTCGCGCTGGCTCAGGGCCGACCTGCCAAGCCAGGCCGAGCGCCAGTTCAAGCTGCCAGTCACAACCGTCGTCACGAAGGCCTGACCAGCCCGAACCCCGCTGTCCAACTTGAAGTGCCAGTTGACCTGGCCGACGGGACCGCTGGAGGTACCGGCTGCTGGTCCCGCCAGTGACCGCTGACCGGCAGCCCCTCCCCGCGGATACCCTTGAGGCAGAGAATCTTTGACAAACTCAAGTAGTTCCGCTTATGGTTGAGCTACTCAACTGTTGAGGGAGTCAGGTGCCGTACCAGGTATCTGGCGGACGGCCGGCGGAAGCCGGACAATGGAAGCGGCCTGGCAATGGGCGGAAGGAGGCCACGGTGGGCTGGTGCCCGGGCGGTGACAAGCTCGCTCAGGAGATCTTCGACGCCGTGACCGAATTCATCTCCCAGCTGATGCGGCGCGGCGAGCAGCTATCCGAGACCTTCGACGTCCCGGTGTACTGCGTCAAGGCGATGCACCGGATCGGCGGCGGCGTGGCGATGAAGGATCTGGGCCAGAGCCTGCATTGCGATCCCTCGTTCGTCACCACGATCGCCGACGCCCTGGAGGTACGGGGCCTGGCCAGGCGAGAGCCGAGCGCGGCCGACCGCCGGGTGAAGACCCTGGTGCTCACCGACCGCGGCCTTGAGGTCAAGGCGGAACTCGAGCGGCACATGCTCAGCGCCGTGCCCTGGGGGTACGCCCTTGACCCAACCGAACAAAAGCAACTTCTCGGTCTGATCCGCAAGATGACCGAAGCCATAACGGCGGACGCGGCCAGCCAGGCCGGACCCGCCGGTTCCCGCGGCCTGGACCTGACCCCTCCAGCGGAGGCGGCGCGGACCTGATACCTCCGGCCGATAACTCCGCCGCCGGTCGCGGCACGCACAACCCCTGAACGAGTAATCCAGCCTTGCCGGGTCCAGCCGGGCCGCGGCCGGGAGAAGCACGCCCCTCGATAGGAGACCGCTCGCTGTGTCTACCACGCAAACGGTGACCGGCCGGGCAACATCGCCCGGTGTCAGGACCGAAGATAGTGGCCACCGCCACCTGGGCCTGGCCCTGGTGGTGATCGCCACCGCTCAGCTGATGGTCGTGCTCGACGCGACGATCGTCAACGTCGCGCTGCCCCACATCCAGCACGCGCTCGGCTTCTCCGGCACCGGCCTGGAGTGGGTCGTCAACGCCTACGCGATCACCTTCGGTGGCCTGCTGCTCCTCGGCGGCCGCTCCGGTGACCTGCTCGGCCGCCGCCGGATCTTCATCACCGGCCTGCTGCTGTTCGCCGGCGCGTCACTGTTCGGCGGCTTCGCCACCACGCAAGCCTGGCTGCTCGCCTCCCGCGCGGTCCAGGGAGTCGGCGGCGCGATGATCGCCCCGACGGCGCTCGCGCTGATCATGACCACCTTCCGGGAGGGCCGGGAGCGTAACCGCGCCATGGGCGTCTACGCCGCGATGAGCGGCGGCGGTGCCGCGATCGGCCTGATCATGGGTGGCGTGCTGACCACCTACCTGTCCTGGCGGTGGGTGATGTTCGTGAACGTCCCGATCGGGATCGCGACCGCCCTGCTGGCCAGGTACGTGCTGGCCCCATCGCCGCGGCGCAGCGGCCGGTTCGACCTGCCGGGAGCGATCACGGTCACTTCAGGTGTCGCGCTGCTTGTCTACGGCCTGTCCAGCGCGGCCACCGACCGGTATGGCGTCTCCCACTGGGGTGACACCAAGGTGGTCGCCTCACTCGCCGCCGCCGTGGTGCTGCTGGCCAGCTTCGTGCTGATCGAGCTGCGCAGCCGCCACGCGCTGCTGCCATTCCGGATCCTGGCTGACCGCAGCCGGACGGGTGCTTACGTGGTGATGCTGGCCATGTCGACGGCCCTGTTCGGGATCTTCTTCTTCCTGGCGATTTTCGTGCAGGAGGTGCTCGGCTTCAGCGCGCTCAAGTCCGGGGTGGCGTTCCTGCCGTTCGCCGCCACGATCGTGATCATGTCCGGCATCGTGTCCCAGTTGATCACCCGCACCGGCCCGAGGCCGCTGATGATCGCCGGCACCCTGGTCGCCAGCAGCGGGATGTTCTGGTTCACGCGCCTGACCGAGCACAGCGGGTACGTCAACGGCCTGCTCGGCCCGATGCTGGTCACCGCCGCCGGCATGGGCATGCTGTTCGTACCGCTCTCGCTGGTCGCGCTGAACCGGGTCGGCGCCCAGGACTCCGGGGTCGCGTCCAGCCTGCTCAATACCGGCCAGCAGATCGGCGGCGCGGTCGGGCTGGCGGCGCTCGGAACGGTCACCTGGACGGTGGTCTCCAACAACATCAAGCAGCAGGTCGCGGCGGCGGCCGCGCGGGCCGGCGGCGCGGCGCACGCCGCGGCGGGCTCGGG
>VFSW01011231.1_pt1 | contig 12610 bp, 6 predicted proteins | sample 5358111 | NCBI WGS metagenome assembly VFSW01 (sample SAMN11554181, study PRJNA540505) | mine drainage metagenome | isolation source: sediment from site ElyBrook_90M | place: USA: Ely Copper Mine, Vershire, VT | collected 2017
TCTGAGCACCTGATCCAGGTGGTCCGGGTCGGCCTGTATTGGCAGTTCCGGGCCAGTCTTGATAGGAATCTGCATGCGGAGATCCAGGCTCGCCACGCGTTGAACCCATGTGCTTACGTTCACAGGGCGGAACTGCGGAGCGGGCAGTCGAGCAAGTCGTGCGTACGCATTCATGAAACGCGCCAGCCCGTCCGTGCGGTTCGCTATGACGGCGAGTCCACGGCTCATGTCATCTTCCCAGTCGGAGGGCTTCTCAGGACGGGCCATCATCCCAGCCAGGCTTTCGGCGACCGACTTGATAGGCGCCAGGGAATTATTCAGCTCGTGCCCGATCACGCGAATCAGCCTTTGCCAGGCCAAACGTTCCTCTTCGCGCAGGGCCTGGCTCAAATCGGAGATCAGAACAAGCTGGTGCGGTTTGCCGCCTTCGCGGAAGCTGCCTCGATGAATTTCCCAGCGGCCCATTTTCCCCGGGAAGGCAATTTGCGCCACATGGGGTGTTTCTACCGTCAGGCAGAATTCGATTCCAAGTTCATCCGCGGTCCTGCCGAGGGCGCGTTCGGCGGGGCGGTTCAAAATGCGCTCGCCGGCGCGATTGAGCAGGCGCAAGCGATCCGTCGAATCGAAGGCAAACACCGCCACGTCTATTTCCTCCATCACCTTTCTCAACAACGCGGTCGCTTCCACGGCGCCAAGTCTTTGCTGGCGCAAAGTCTCGCCGAGGGCATTGACCTCGCTCATCACTTCGCCCAACGCATCGCGACGTCCTGCCCCACGGGCGCGGATGGAGAAGTCGCCTTCGTGCAGCGCCGCGAGCATATTGGAAAGAGTCCGCAGCGGGAACGTGACGTGGTTCTGGGCGCTAAAGGCGAAACTCAGCCACGCCACTATGATGATTATGGTCAGCGTCCACGAGGTTTTCGGATCGTAACGACCCGTCCAGAGGAGAATCAGCGCGACCGCGGATCCGACCAGCCCCGCAAGCAGGGCGCGGATGAGGATGCGGCGTTCATAAGCGAGAGGCTTCACAGCCCGTATTTTTGCAACCGGCGATACAGCGCGCTGCGGCTCAGGCCCAGCGCTTTGCTCGCATGGCTGACGTTGCCGCCGTAGCGGCTCATGGCCGTTTGAATCAAAGCGCGTGCCACGTCTTCCAAACCCATATCTTCGATGCGCAAATTTCCTTCACGCACGGGACGCAGCCCAAGATCCCCTGCGCGCACTTCGGGCCCTTCCGCCAGCAAAACCGACCGCTCAATGGAATGGTCGAGCTCACGCACGTTCCCGGGCCACGGATGCTCGAGCAAAAGCTTCATGGCCGTGGGCTCGAAGCCTGTGAGGTCTTTGCGATAGCGCTGCGCGGATTGTCGCAGAAAATGCAGGGCCAGCAGCGGAATGTCTTCTTTTCGCTCGCGTAACGGCGGCAGGTGAATTTCGATCGTATTCAAACGGAAAAGCAGGTCTTCGCGAAAGCGGCCCGCTTCCACTTCCGTTTGCACATCCGCGTTGGTGGCGGAGAGAATGCGGACGTCGACGCGGCGCGTTGTAGATGATCCCACGCGCTCCAGTTCTCCAGCTTCGAGCGCGCGCAGCAGTTTGGCCTGAAGATTCATCGGGACATTGGCAATTTCGTCCAGGAAAAGCGTCCCGCCGTCAGCGAGCTCGAAGCGTCCCACACGGTCCGTTTTGGCGTCGGTAAACGCGCCTTTCACGTGGCCGAAAAGCTCGCTCTCGAAAACGCCTTCGGGCAGGCCCCCGGCGTTCACCGTGACGAACGGCTTCCCGGAGCGCGGTGAGAGCGCCTGCAGCGTCCGCGCAATCACTTCTTTTCCCGTTCCGTGCTCGCCCGTGATCAGAATGTTTGCATCGGACGGGCCCACGCGCGTCATTAGTTCCATCACCGGACGCATCACAGTGGATTCCGCAATCAGCACAGGGCGCCCATCGGCTCGCAGGAGGCGGTTCTCGGCTTCCAAGCGAAGACTATTGCGAATGGCTCGCGCAAGCTCGATTTGCGTCCGCAGCACGGCGAGCAAGCGCGCGTTTTCCCACGGCTTCTGGATGAAATCCTTGGCTCCCCGGCGCATGGCCTCGACCGCCAGATTCAGAGTGCCCCACGCCGGCATCACGATCACAGGCACGCTGCCGTCACGTATGCGGATTTCCGTCAGCAGGTCGAGTCCTTCCTGGCCAGAGGTTGTATCGCGGGCGTAATTCAAGTCCATGAGAACTGCATCGAATTCGCGCGTTTCCAGGACCGTCAACAACGCAGCGGGAGACGCCACAGCATCAATATCGAAGCCTTCCCCCTTCAGCAATAAACGGAGCGCTTCGCGTACGTCTGGCTGATCGTCAGCCACAAGCACGCGGGAACGATGGTTATCGGCTAATGTCATTCAGTCTGCCTCTCTATCTCAATCGGAACTCTTCCTGCTTACTCGTAACGCAGCGCGACGAGTGGATCCACTTTTGCGGCCCGCCGCGCGGGTATGTAGCACGCAAGGAACGCGATGAACGCGAGCACGCCAACTACAATGGCGAACACAATTGGGTCTGTAGCTTTTACGCCGTAAAGTTCGTCGGAGAGAAGTCTCGTGGTTGCGAAAGCTCCCGCGAGGCCGGCGACTAGGCCCATGACCGTCAGGAACATTCCCTGGCGTACCACCATCACCAACACGTCGCGCGGCCGCGCGCCCAGCGCCATGCGAACGCCAATCTCATGCGTCCGCTGGCCCACGGAATATGCCATCACGCCGTAAATCCCTACGGCGGCGAGTATCAGCGCCAATCCCGCAAAGACGCCCATCAGGGTCATCAGAAATGAATTGAACGCGAGCGATGTGGATAGCACCTGATCCATCGAGCGCACTTTTCCGATGGGCAAATCGGGATCAATTTTGCGAACCGCGGCCGTTACGGACTCGCTGACGGCCAGGGGATTCTGGCTGGCACGGACGATGATCGCGGTGGGAAACCATCCTTGGAAAAGCTCGTCGGTCCCCCGACTGGCTTGTGCCACGGGAATAAAAACCGTGGGTGGAACATTCTGAGCCATTTCGGATTTCACATTGCCGACGATTCCGACAATCTCGCGCGTGGTAGTGGGATCTTGCAGATGCTCGCCAATCGGGCTGCGGTTTGAGAAGAAGCGCTTCGCGAAGGCCTGGTTGACGATGACCACTTTGTCGGCATCGGGAGAATCCGTGTCCGCGAAGGCGCGCCCCTGGAGCAATGAAACTCCCATCACTTGAAAATAGTTGGGCGTGATCTCACGGTAATCGGCTTCGCGCCATTGGGAGTCCTTGTCGCCGACGATCTTGATGCCGTCGTTCCCGCCGCGTTCAAAGGGCAACCCCGCCGCGATAACGGCGGCGCTTTGCACGCCGGGAATCCCCTGAATTTGCTCGGTAATGTTCCTGTAGAAACGATCCACGGCAGCCATTGAGGAATATTTCGAACTGGTGGTCCAAATTTGCAACGAGAGAATCGGGTGGGGATCAAACCCGGGATTTGTATTCAGAAGATTTGCGAACGTTTTGATCAGTAGTGTTGCGCCCGCGAGCAAAATCAGCGAAAGAGCAACTTCGCCGATGGCCAGCGCATTGTGCAAACGCCTGCGTCCCGTACCCGAAGTGGCGCGGCCAGCGCCTTCTTTGAGCGAATGATTCAAATTCGCCGCGGAGGCTTGAAGTGCCGGGGCGATACCGAAAAGAATTCCAGTCATCAGAGAAACAAGCATCGTGAATCCGAGCGCACAGCGATCGAGGGAAATCCCATGGGCGCCAGGAAGACTCGCCGGCATGAGGGCGAGGAGAGAATCCAGCCCCCAATAAGCGAGCAGCAGACCGACCGCTCCTCCAATTAGTGCCAGGAGCAAACTCTCCGTGAGCAATTGGCGGAAGAGCCGCTTGCGACTCGCGCCGAGCGCTGTGCGAATGGCTATTTCCTTGGTGCGCGTGGAAGCGCGGGCCATCAAGAGATTTGCAACATTCGCGCAGGCGATGAGAAGCACAAACCCGATCGCGCCAAAAAGTATCAGCAGCGGCGCGCGGTAGTCGCCCGAGACAGCATACAGGTAGGGAAACACGCCCATTCCCAGATCGGCTCGATAGCGTTTGGGGAATTCGGAACGCAAACCGGCTGAAGCGATGTTCATGTATGCCTGAGCCTGCTGTCGAGTCACGCCGGGCTTCAGGCGCGCGAGAACCTCATAGTTGCCGCCACCACCGATGGTTTTCGCCACTTGGGCGATCGTCGTCCAGACGTCCGCGGGACGAGGGCTGATAGTTGGATCCGGAGGAATGCTCGCAAAGCCGGCCGGCATCACTCCGATCACGCTGAACGGAATTCCATCGAGCTTGATGCTCTTGCCTACGAGGTCCGGATTGCCGCCGAAATCCGCCTTCCAAAGACCGTTGCTCAGAATCACGACATTCGGACCGCCGATGCGATCCTCATCGGGCGAAAAATCTCGTCCCAGCGCAGGCTGCACGCCGAGAACATGAAAATAATCAGCGGAAACGCGGAGGGCACTTACGCGCTCCGGCTCGCTTCCCCCGGTTAGATTGAATCCTACAGGCGTATCCGCCGCGACGTACTGGAATGGGCTGTGATGTTGCTGGAAATAGCGGAATTGGTGATCGTCGAGGTTGTCCTCCGGCTGGCCCTTGTATGTCCACTGCATCGACACAATGCGATCCGGTTGAGGATAGGAGAGCGGGCGCAGGAGCACGCCGTAGACGACGCTGAACATCGCAGTGTTCGCGCCGATGCCAAGCGCCAGTGTTAGAACGACAAGCGCAGTGAAGCCGGGGCTTTTCCCAAGCGTGCGGAAAGCGTACTTAATGTCCTGCCACAGAGTCTCCATGCCAAGCACCCCAGGAACTTGAGGCACGCGCCTCGCCTAGTTCAGTTCTAGGCGTAAGTCATCATATTTTGAGGAGCTTACCACAAGAGGCCGCAATTGTGCATTTGGGAGAAGTGTCCGATTCCGGACATCGTCGTGCCCGAAATGAACAGCACGTGGTTGCCAATCTTCCGGAACGTACTGCCATCACTCGTAGTGCAAGGCTTGCGCGGGATCGACCCGTGTCGCCCGCCGCGCTGGTATGTAGCACGCGAAAAACGCCACCAAAAAGAGCAGGACCACTGCGATTATCGACGACGCCAAATCGATAGACCTGATGCCGAACATCGCCACAGACAGCACGCGAATGAGGCCGAACGCTGCACCCAAGCCACTCACGATGCCGATGAGAGCCAATCGCACGCCTTGGCGAACGATCAGGTGCAGAACATCCCTCGGCTGTGCTCCCAGCGCCAATCGGATCCCAATCTCGTGCGTGCGTTGCTCCACGCCATAGGAGATAACGCCATAAATGCCAATTCCGGCGAGGATCAGAGCCAGCGCCGCGAAAAAAGTCAGCAAAATCGCATTGAGCGACTCACTTGAGACCGACGCGGAAACGAGTTGCTCCATGGATTGGACTTCCGTCACGGGTTGGTTCGGGTCGACCGCTTGGGCCGCTTGCCTTGCCGCGCTGGCGAGCGATTCAGGCGGCCCACTGGTGCGCAACACAATCCGCATCATCCGCGATGGAGTCTGCAGATAAGGAAGATAAATGTGTCCCGTGTCTCGATCGCCCGGTTTGCGCTGGCTCGTGTCGGCGACAATCCCGACGATTGTCATCCACGCGTCGCTTGCTCCCGGCCGCCACGGCACGGATTTCGATTCCTGCAAATGGATACGCACCCTTTGCCCAATAACGTCCTGATTGGCCCAATATTGTCTAGCGAGGGTCTGGTTGATGATAGCGACGCCCTGAGTGTTCTGATTGTCTGCGTCCGTGAAGTAGCGTCCCCGAACCAGCGGGACTTGCATCGTCTGGAAATATTGCGGATCGATTATGCAGTAATGGGCGACAAATTCCTGGCGCGGCGGCGGAGACGGTCGCCCCGCGATGTCAAAATTGGCAAAGTCGCTCCAGGAAGTTAACGGCAAGAAGTTAATGGCGCCGGCGGAAATGACACCGGGCAACGCGCGCATCCGCTCGATGACCTGTCGGAAAAATTCGCGTGTCTGGGCGTTGCCTGGATGATGCGATTCGGGTAGCCAAATTTGCATCGAAAGGACGTTCTTCGGATTGAACCCCGGATTCGAGTTGAGCAAGCTGCGGAGGCTGCGAATCAGAGTGCCTGCGCTGATCAAAAGAACAAGCGACAATCCAACTTCAACGATTGCAAGAAGGTTCCGGGTAAGACGCCGCTGCACGCCGCCAGTCGAACTGCGTCCGCTTTCCTTTAAAGACTCGGCCAAATTCGTCCTGGAGAATTGCAAAGCCGGAGCCAGGCCAAAAATAATTCCGGTCAGGATTGCAACGCCGATCGTGAAAGCGAAAACAGTTCCACTTATCCCAGCCATACTTATCCGCGGTATTTCATCGATCCCGCCAGCGGGAGGAAGAATGGCCGGCAGAATCTTCAGGCCGCCATACCCAAAAAGAAGACCCACCGCGCCGCCAATAAGCCCCAGCAGAACACTCTCAGTCAGAAGCTGGCGAATAAGCCGCAGGCGTCCCGCACCCAAAGTCGACCGAATCGCCACTTCCTTCTCTCTGCCGGCCGCTCGCGCGAGCAGCAGATTTGCCACGTTGGCGCAGGCAATCAGCAAGACCAGACCAACCGAGGCAAGCATCAGAAGCAGGGGATTTCCGAAATTGCGGCTCATGAGCTCTTGCATGGAAGCCACTCGTGTGCCTACCCCCTGATTCGTGGCCGGGTATTCCATCGACAAGCGGTGGGAAATGTCGTCCATATCCAAATTAGCGCGCGCGATAGTGACATCGGGTTTTAACCGCGCGAAAACAATCAGCGAAGGATTGTCTCGGCGTATATCGCTGGGCGAAAGCGCGAGCGGGACCCACACCTCGAACTGGCGGCTCAGACCTAAGAGGTTAAAATCAGCTGGGAGCACCCCAATTACGGTGTACAGATTGTCATCGATCGTTACACTATGACCCACTGCGTTCGGGTCAGAGGCGAAGTGCCGCGCCCAGATTGCGTGGCTGATAATTACGACGCGATCATGACCGGGTTGCTCCTCGTCCGGACGGAACACTCGCCCAACCAAGGGTCTGACTCCGAGCAAATCAAAAAAGTTGGCGGAAACGCGGCCACCCCAAACTTGTTCCGGTTCGCCTGCTCCTGTAAGGTTGAAGACGTCAAACTGAAATGCGCTGATGCCCTGAAAGACCTGGTTTTGCACTCGCCAGTCGAAAAAATCGCCAGGCGGAGCGCTTCCGTGCTTAATCTTTCGATTGCTATCTGTCTCCCACACGTTGACCAGTTGCTGCGGGTTCGGGTAAGGCAGCGGCCGAAGGACTACAGCGTTTACGATGCCAAAAATCGCGGTGTTGGCCCCAATGCCGAGCGCCAAAGTGGCAATGGCGACAAGAGTGAAGGACGGGCTTTTGAGAAGCAAGCGACCGCCATACTGCAAATCCTGCCAAAAGGTGCCCATTTGTACCTTGGATAAGCGAAGCGGCGATTCAAAAAGCTTTGCGCGCCGGTTATGCTGGCAGTCTTATATATCATAAGTCAATACCGTTTATTCTATTCATAACGGAGGGCAACGATAGGTCGGGTGGGCGCGAACCTGGAAGCTATCCAACGGCCAGCAGGATCAGCGTCGCGTCATCCTGAAAGTTCTCTCCATTGAACTCGGCGATTCGGCTCAGAACATTCTTTTGAATCTTTGTTGCACCGAGTGCGCGGTTTTCCTGCAGAACAGCCAATAATCTGGTTTCGCCGAATTCTTCACCGCGACTGTCTGTGGTCTCGGTGATTCCATCGGTAAACAAAATCAAGCGGTCGCCTTCAGTCAAAACAATTTCCTCTTGTTCGTAGTATTGGCCCGCGGAAATGGAGAGGGCTTGACCGCCGCAGCTCAAGCGGCTGACGGTGTTGTCGCGCCGCATCACGATCGGCGCGTTGTGCCCGGCATTGGTGTAAAGCATTCGCCGACTCTGCGCATCGAGCACGGCATAAAAGAAAGTAATGAAACGATCAGGCGCAGTGTTTTCGCCGACCAGGCGATTAACACGTTCCGCTAATTCAGCCGGATCCAAATTCTGCGCGGCCAAACTGCGCACCGTCGCCTGCAGATTCGACATCAGCAGCGCGGCCGCGATTCCTTTTCCGGCGACATCGGCAATGCAAAGCGCAAAGCGATTGGCGTCAAGTTGCAGAACGTCGAAATAATCGCCGCCGATGCCGTGAACGGGCAGCCATGCACCCGAAAATTCGCAGCCGGGAATTTTCGGAATTTCTTTGGGCAGAAATCCGAGCTGTGTTCTTTGTGCTTCTTCCCAGTCTCCGTCTTCGTGAGAATGATTGCCTGCGGTGCCGTGCGTCTGATTCTTCTTCGCCGCGCGCGCGCGCTGGCCCTTCTCGATCTCGCTTCGAACGATGTTCAGCAGTCTGCCGTTGTTCCACGGTTTCAGGACGAAATCTCGCACGCCCTCGCGCATAATTTCCACCGCCAATTCCACGCTGCCCCACGCAGTCATGGCCACAATCGGAAGCGTGCCGTCCAATTGATGAATCTGCGAAAGCAGATCGAGACCTTCTTGGCCGGACGTTGTATCACGCGCATAGTTCAAATCCATAAGCAGCAGATCGAAAGAGCGGCGCGACAGCGCGCCAAGCAAAGCGGCGGGCGAATTCACCATCTCCAATTCGTAGCCTTCCCCCTTGAGTAGTAGACGCAACGCTTCGAGCACGTCCGTTTGGTCATCCGCGACGAGCACGCGCGGGCCTGCCGCCAATTCAGCTGCCGAGGTCGTTGGAGAGTTAGGTCCTGCTTGCACTGCACATTCCCACACCACGTTTTTACCTCGTTTTGGCCGCAGAAGGAGCGAAAGGGTCCCATCTGCTGAAACAGTATAGGGCAGCTAAAGCACCATTCCTGTCAGCCGCTATTCCATTGATTATAGGTAGCTTATTGTTTGCGTTGTGGTCTTTGGGGCGAACCTTCGCCCGCTTGCGGGACTTGGCTGTTGCGATTCCGAACAGCGGCCCCAGTACCAGAGTTGAAACATACGAGTAGGCGGGGCGCCCCTGGGCACGAAGGAATTCCACTCACGAAGGTTAACGCGTGTCAGGCTTTCGTCGCTTGTGCGCCGCCATCGACGATCCAGCCGTCGGCAAGCTGAATTATCCGGTTCCCATAGGCTGCCCAGGCTTCATTGTGCGTGACCTGGATGATCGTCGTTCCTTCGTCGTTGAGCTTCTTGAGCAGGTCCATGATCATTTTGCCCTGGCTGGAATGCAAACTGCCCGTGGGCTCATCGGCCAGAATCAGCTTCGGATTTCCGATGACGGCGCGGGCCACCGCAACCAGCTGCTGTTGTCCGCCCGAGAGCTGATTGGGATAAAGACCCTTCTTCCCGACGATTTGGAAGCGGTCGAGAATGTCTGCCACCATGCCGTCGCGCTCGGACTTTTTAATATCCCGATAAGAAAGAGGCAAATCGAGATTTTCCGCGACGGTGAGATTGTCCAGCAGATGATATTGCTGGAAAACGAAGCCGATGAATTTCTTGTGCAACTCCACGCGCTTGCGATTGTCGAGTTTATGTACTTCATGGCCCGCGAAATCGAATTGCCCTTTCCAGGAGCCATCAAGCATCCCGACAATGCCCATCAACGTGGATTTGCCAGCACCGGAAGGGCCCATGATGGTGATGAATTCGCCCTCGCGAATATCCAAGTTGATGCGGCGCAGCACCCACGTTTTTCCCGCGCCTGATTCATAGAACTTTTCGACGTCCACCATTCGAATCACGTGTCATCTCCCTGGAAATGAAACCGCCAATTTGTACCGATTAGAATTCAGTGCGTCTCTTTATTTTCAATAACTTACGCTCATTTCTAATAATTTGCTGTACCGATTAGAAATGTGTTCTGTTGCGCCATTTTTGCGCTATATCATTCATAGCGCAACGCAATCATCGGGTCAACGCGCATCGCGCGCCGCGCCGGAATGTAACTTGCGAGGAACGCGATTCCGCCGAGCAGGAGAGTCACTGTGAGCAGCGTGACTGGATCCGTGGTGGTAATTCCGTAAAGCTGGCTGGAGAGGAAGCGTGCCAGAATAAATCCGCAGGCAATTCCAGCAGCCCAGCCGATCACAGTCAACAGCATGGCCTGGCGAATAACGAGTTTAAGAACGTCCACAGCTTGCGCTCCCAAAGCCATCCGAATGCCAATTTCATGGGTGCGCTGGGCAACGGAATAGGAGATCACGCCGTAGAGCCCCAGCGCAGTCAGCGTCAGCGCCAAAGCCGCGAAAATGGAAAGCAGCAACATGCTGAAACGCGGCTGCGACACGGACGCGCCCACAAAGTCCTCCATCGTTTGCACGCCGTAGAGCGGAAGATTCGAGTCCATGGAATGCACGGTGTCGCGAGCGGCGCCAACAAGGCTCTCCGGCGCAGCTTGTGTGCGCATGACGATGGACAGACCGGAGATCAGGCATTGCTGATACGGCAGATAGTATTCCGGTTTGGGAGTTTCTCGCAGCGCGCGCGCTTTGACGTTGGCAACTACGCCGATGATCTGCCGGACCATGTCCTTGCCGCCATCGGAGACTCCGGGTGTGATGTGCTTGCCGATCGGATCTTCATTGGGAAAGAAGAGGCGCGCAAATTCTTGACTGACGATAACGACACCAGGCGCTGTAGCCGTGTCGGTTGGCGCGAAATCGCGGCCCTCGACCATGGGAATCTGCATGGTCTGGAAATAAGCTGGACTGATAATGCGAATCGCCGAGTCCGGTTCGTTCCCTTTGGAGACGGGCCGACCTTCGATGGAGAAGCTGATGGATGCATTGTTACCGCTGAAAGGCAAAGTCCAGCTGGCTGCCGTGGAACTTACACCGGGCAGTGCGTTCAACCGGCTTAGCAGTTGCTCGTAGAAAGTCTTCTGCTGAGCGGTGTTGTATCGTGAATCCGGCAAATCAAAATTGAAAGTGAGAACGTTGTGCGGATTGAATCCGGGATTGACGCTTTGCAAGCGCGCAAAACTCTGGGTCATCAACCCCGCGCCCATGAGCAGTGCCAGCGCCAGAGCCATTTCCACTACCACCAGAGAACCGCGAAGGCGGTTGTGCTGCAGGCTGCCGGAAAGGCCGCGGCCGCTTTCCTTCAGCGAATCAACCAGATTGGTTTTTGAGCCGTGCAACGCGGGGAAGAGTCCGAAAAGAATCCCAGTGACGATAGCTGCCAGCAGCGTGAAACCGAAAACGTGGCTGTCTATTTTGATCTGGGACATTCGCGGGATGTCCTCGGGAACTAATTGAATCAGTCCTTGCGTGCCCCACACCGCGAACACGAGCCCCAGAAAACCTCCAAAAATCGCGAGCACAATGCTTTCTGTGAGCAGTTGCCGAATCACGCGACCGCGGCCCGCGCCCAGCGCTGAACGGATGGCCATTTCCTTTTGCCGCGTCATCGAACGCGCCAGAAGCAGATTCGCGACATTGGCGCAAGCAATGAGCAGCACGCAGCCGACGGCGCCGAAGAGAACCAGCAAAGCGGGCTCGACATTGCCTACCAACTGGTCAAGTAACGGTTCCATATGACCGCTCGAAAAATGCAAATTCGTGTCTGGATATTGTTTCGAGAGGTTGGAATTGATTCGGGCCATGTCCGCTTGTGCCTGGCCCACGGAGACACCAGGTTTCACGCGGCCAACAACCAAAAGAAAATGTGCGCCGCGTTGGCTGGTTATCGGCTGATCGGGAGCGGTGGCTGTAGCGTCGTCAGCGATCGTGGTCCAGAGTTGCACTGTGGGCGTTTGAATCGGAAAATTGAATCCGGGGGGCATGACTCCCACCACGGTGTAGCTTCGGCCGCCGAGGATAATTCCCCGGCCGAGTATCTTAGGATCCGCGCTGAACGTGGTTCGCCACAGGCGATCGCTCAGAATGACGACCCGATGCCCGGTCTTTTCTTCTTCCGGCAGAAATCCGCGGCCCAACGCGGGTGCAACTCCCAGCGTCGAGAAGAAATCCGCGGACACAATCTCACCGCTCAAATGAGCCGGCTGGTCGCCGCCGGTCAGCGTGTAATCGTTATCATGAAAAGCGGTGATATGGCTGAAAACTTGATTTTGATTTCTCCAGTCGAAAAAATCCGGATAAGACGCGGATTTGTGCGGCACTCCAAGCACGGTGTCGAAATACTGAACAGACATGAGTTGGTCGGGTTGAGGGAAGGGAAGAGGCCGGAGTAATACCGCGTTCACGACGCTGAAAATCGCGGTGTTGGCGCCAATGCCGAGCGCCAGCGTCAACACCGCGACTGCGGTAAATGCCGGGGACTTAGCGAGCATGCGGAGCCCGTAGCGGAGATCTTGCAGCAAAGTTCCCATGGGTTCTCCTTGGCACTCGCTGCCGCGCTCTGCCCGTGCAAGCTCGCGAGTTTTACTATTGTTTAGCCGGCGGCTCGAATTTCGAGTCGTCGACCGGCACATTGTCCTTCACATCTTTGATCGTGTACGTCGACGATTCTCCCGCCGTAAACCAAGTGGTCTTGTACGGGATTTTGAC
>VFSW01011232.1_pt1 | contig 12609 bp, 9 predicted proteins | sample 5358111 | NCBI WGS metagenome assembly VFSW01 (sample SAMN11554181, study PRJNA540505) | mine drainage metagenome | isolation source: sediment from site ElyBrook_90M | place: USA: Ely Copper Mine, Vershire, VT | collected 2017
TTTCCGTCTCCATCGCCGGCGTCCTGGTCCTGCTCACCACGGCGCGAAGCGCGCTCGCGCAGGCCAACTACCACTCGTCGCCCATCGGCGGCCGGTCCGGCCTGATGGGTGGAACGGGCGTCGCCCTCGCGCGCGACGGCGCCGCGCCGTTTCTCAACCCGGCCACCATCCTCAACATCGACGACTCGGGCGTGGCCTTCAGCGTCAACTTCTACACGGCGCAGTGGACGACCCTGTCGGCGTTTCACCAGCCGGGCGCGGTCGACGCGGCCCGCTACGGCGCGCTCTCGCTGCCGGACACGTCTCTGAGCGGTAGCCACGCCGACGCCCTTCCATCCACCCTCTGCCTGTTTCTCACGATCGGTCACTGGGGCGACAACGCGCCCGAGGCCGATCCGGTGCCCGGCCACCGCGTCGGGCGGCGCAAGCTCGCCGCGTGCCTCGGCACGCTCGAGCGCTACAACCTGTCCGCCACCGCGGCCGGGTACTCCGGCACCTCCGGAGCGCTCACGGCCAACCAGGCCACGAGCGTGCAACAAGCGTGGCAGCGCGTCTGCGTCGGGCCGACGTACAGCCAGTACGTCAGCGACGACGTGGCCATCGGAGGATCGCTCGACGGGATCGTCACGACGGCGTCGTCGCAGTGGGACGTCGACACGCTGGTCCACGACGGAGCGGCGCCGTCCACGGCTTCGACTTACAACACCGCGACCAGCGGGTTCTCGGTCGATCTCGCCGCCCAGGTCGGGCTCATGTGGCACATCGATGCGGCCCAGGTGCTCGGCGTGAGCCTCACCTCACCCAGCGTGCACCTGGTCGGTAACACGAGCACGACGGCGGGCCTGCAGGCGGGGGACGCCGCGCAGCTCGCGACCTCCACGGGGCAGTTCTCGGCTCCGACGCCGATGCGCCTCGCGGTCGGAATGGGCAGCGTGGGTCGACGGGTCCGCGTCGAGGGGGACGCGAGCCTCTACGTTCCGGTGACGCACCTCGAGCAGGCCGATCTCCAGACGATCCAGACGGTGTCGGGCCCCAAGGGCACGACGTCGAGCAGCTCGCCCTCCACGCTCGAGGTCGACGGGCGTCCGCTCGTCGATGCGGCCGTGGGGCTCGAGACGTTCCTGTCCTCGCACGTCAGCCTGCTGACGGGCGCGAGCCTGGACATGTCCCCGCTGGGCCCTCTTCCCCAAAGGCCGCAGATCGGCACTCTCGAGCAGACGCGGATGCAGCGCGCCGCCCTTTCGATCGGCATGGGCTCGTACGGAGACGGCAGCGAGCTGCTCTTCGGCACCGAGGTGTCGTACGCCTGGGGGCAGAGCCTGGCGTTCGATCCCTACGAGGCCACGCCGGGGCTCAGCGTCGTGGACCAGCGCACCTTCGGGATCATGTTCATCATCGCTGGCAGCGCGAGCATCTCGGCGTTCCGCCGGACGCTGCGCGATCTCGGCGACGTGGTGCGGATCCCCACGCGGTGAGCTGGACGCTCACCGGGAGGACGTCGGGAGCGGCTTCGTCGGCGTCGCGTGGCGCGGCTGGGGTGGGCGGAGCTTCGGGGCCGAGGCGTCCGGCGCCGCGCTACTGGATGTGGGCGCGCTCGATGACGCGACGGCACCGGCCGACTCGCTCGCCTGGCGATGAGCGTACAACCAGCCGCCGGCGCCGACGAGGACGAGGAGCACGAGCCAGGGAAGGATGGAGCGCCGCTTGGGGATGCGGATGGATTCATCGAGCCCGTACGCCGGCGGACGAACGATGTCGCCTTCGCTGAGCTCGATGGTGGGCTCCGAGGACTTCACGGGAGGCCGGGGTCTGGGTGGAGGCGGAGCCGTGAGCTCCGCGAGGGCCCGTCGGACGTCGGCTTGCATCGCACCGGCGCTCTCGTAGCGGTCCTCCCTGCGGAACTGGAGCGCCCGGTCGATGACGCGCGCGAACGGCTCGCTCACGTCCGGTGCCACGCTACGTATCGGCGGCGCAGGCAGCTGGGACATCTTCTGCACGAGCTCGACCGGTCCGTCCGCCTCGTGGATGCGGCGGCCGGTGCGCAGGCGGAAGCCGGTCGCCGCGAGGGCGAACAGATCGGTGCGCCCGTCGATCTCGTCGGTCCTTCCGGCCGCCTGCTCGGGCGACATGAACGACGGCGTGCCGAGCGCGAGGCCGTAGGACGTGATCGCCTGGCCCTGCAGCAATCGGGCGAGTCCGAAGTCGAGAACCTTGATGCGCGTCGAGCCGTCGTCCATGCGCGCGAAGAAGAGGTTCTCGGGCTTGAGGTCGCGGTGCACGACGCCGCAGTCGTGAGCAGCGCGGAGCGCGTCGAGGACCCCGTCGGCAATCTCCAGGAATTCGCGCTCGCCGATGGGCTGACCCCGCTCGGCCCGATCCTGCACCGACTCGCCCTCGAGCAGCTCCATGACCAGGTACGCGGTGCCGGTGTCGGGACCTTCGCTGACGACGTCGTCGTCGAGGACCCGGACGACGCCCGGGTGCGCGACCTTGTTCGCCGCATACCCCTCGCGCTGGAAGCGTTCGCGAACCTCCTTGTTCCGGGCGAGGCCGGGATGCAGCACCTTGATGGCGGCGCGAGCTCCGTTGCGATGAAGGCCCGCGTACACGGCCGCCATTCCGCCCACACCGAGCAACCGCTCGAGCGTCCACTTGTCGTTCAGGACGCTTCCCACGCGTTCCTGGGCGTCGATGTCGGCGGCTTCGTTCAAGGGCATCCAGTGTAGCGGAGGTTGCGCGGGTTCTGCCCGCGCCTCCGTGGCGCTAGGATCATCGCCAACGTGACGCTTCCGACCCGACGCGAGGGTGCGCTGCCGAGGCCGGCGCGGCAACCCCCCTTCGATCCCAAGCCGGGGCTGCTGGTCGAGGGCAAGTACCGCGTCGAGAGCGTCATCGGCCAGGGCGGCATGGGGGTCGTGGTCGCGGCGACCCACGAGGGTCTCGATCAGCGCGTGGCGATCAAGTTCCTGGCGCCCGAGGCGATGCGCAGCGCGGAGGCCGTGGAGCGGTTCCTGCGCGAGGCCAAGGTCGCGGCCAAGGTGAAGAGCGACCACGTCGCACGCGTGAGCGACGTGGGCCGCGTCGAGGGCGGCACGCCGTTCATCGTCATGGAGCACCTGGAGGGGACGGACCTGGCGGGCCTGGTCGACAGGTCCGGGGCGATGCCGATCGACGAGGTCTGCGAGATCGGTCTGCAGGCGTGCGAGGCCCTGGCCGAGGTGCACGCCGCCGGCATCGTGCACCGCGATCTCAAGCCGTCCAACCTGTTCATCACGCGGCGGGCCGACGGCTCGCCGTACCTCAAGCTGCTCGACTTCGGCATCTCGAAGCTCACGGCGAACGACGACGAGAGCGAGGACCCGGCCCTCACCCGGACCGCAGCGCTCATGGGGTCGCCGTCGTACATGAGCCCGGAGCAGATCAAGTCCACCAAGGAGGTCGACGCACGCACGGACGTGTGGTCGCTGGGGGCCGTGATGTACGAGGCGCTCACCGGCAAGCGCGCGTTCCGTGGCGAGACCGTACCCCAGGTCTGCGCGATGATCGCGTCCGAGGAGCCGGCGGCACCTTCGAGCATTCGGGCCGACGTGCCGGCGGAGCTCGAGGGCGCGGTGCTCGCGTGTCTGGTGAAGAAGCCCGAGGAGCGGGGGACGCTCCTGCAGCTCGCGCGGACGCTCGTGCGGTTCGCACCCGACCGGGCGCGGGCATCGCTCGAGCGGGTGGAGGCCGTGCTCGGCGCGCCACGCTCGAGCCTGTCGCTGCCGGTGATCGCGGCGAAGCCCGCCGAGGTTGCGCGCACCCAGGAGTCGTGGGGGACCGAGCGGGGGCGCAAGCGCAGGGGAGGGGGCGCGTTCGTGTTCCTGGCGGTCGTGGCGCTCGGCGTGCTGGGCGTCGGCCTCTACACGGGGCGCATCACCGTGAGGTCGGTCACGCAGCAGGTGGCCAGCGCCACGAGCGCGGTCGCCTCGGCCCTGCCTGCCTCGAGCGACGTGCCGCCGCTCGCGCGCGTCGTGGCCCCTCTGGCCAGTGTCCTGCAGTCGGCGGCGAGCGCGATTGCGCCCGTCGCGAGCGCGGCGGCCTCGGCTGCGTTCGCCGACGAGCCCGACGCTTCGGGGGATGCGGACGAGGACGATGACGACGAGCCCACCGCGACGCCGTCGGCATCCTCGGGTGTCGTGTCCGTCCCCTGGAGACCCTCCACCGCTCCTCGTCCCACGCAGCCGAAGCATGCGCCGGTGCGCCCCAGGCATGGCAAGGGCGGCGGCAACCACAAGCACCACTGAGTGCGGCGACCGTGAGTCTCGTGATCTCCCGTCGCGCCATCCTCGCCGGCGCCGGGGGCGCTCTGGTCGCCCGTCGCGCCGCGGCCGACGTGGACCCCGGATGGCGCCCCGGCCAGCTCGACGTGCGCGAAGTCATCGTGGAGGGCGCACAGAGCCGACGCTTCGTGCTCGGCGTCCCGAATCACCTCGCCGCCGGCGAGCACGTCCCGCTGCTCGTGCTCCTGCACGGCCTCGGCGAGACGGTCGACGAGCGCACCGGTGCGTGGGCCTGGTTCGAGCGCTACGGCCTGGGCACGTCCTACGACCGCTTGCGCGCGAGCGGGTCGCTGCGAGGCCTCGTGCTCGCGTGCCCGTACATGCCCGACCTGCCGATCGCCGATCCGCGTGCCTTCGACGCGTACGCGCACTGGCTCGTCGAAACGGTGGTCCCGCGCGCACGGCAGGAGGCGTCCGTGGTCGCGACGGGGACGACGACCCATCTCGCCGGGGTCTCGCTGGGCGGCCACTTCTCGCTGGAGACGTTGCTGCGCAGACCGGATGCGTTCGGGGCGTGGGCCGGGGTGCAGACGGCCATCGGCGCGGCGGCCGGCCAGCGCTACGCGCAGCAGCTCGTCGAGACGTTAGGGCCCACGGCGGCGCCCGATCTCCTCGTGGAGACGAGCAGCGGCGATCCGTTCCGGGCGGGCAACGAGGCGCTCTCGCGGGGCCTCGCGCGCGCCGCCATCCGCCATACGTTCCTCGAGCTTCCCGGACCGCACGACCAGACCTGGCTGCGCTCGTCGGGCACTGCGCGGATGCTCGGCTGGTTCGACGGCCTGCGACCGTGACTCCAGCTAGTCGAGCGCATCCCGTCGCTGCCGGAGAAGCGAGCGCTCGGCCTCGTTCTGCGTGTGCGCGAGCGCGGCGTCGTACGCGCGCGCGGCGTCGGCCACGCGACCGAGGCGCCGCAGCAGATCGGCGCGGATGGCGTGGAAGAGGTGGTATTCGCCGAGCTCGAGGCCGTCGACGAGCGCGAGCGCGGCAGCAGGTCCGTCGACCTCGGCCACGGCCACCGCGCGGTGCAACGCCACCACCGGGCTCGGCGAGTGAACCAGGAGCTGGTCGTACAGCGCGACGATCTGCCGCCAGTCGGTCGACGCCGCGTACGCCGCGTCGCCGTGCACGGCGTTGATCGCGGCCTGGAGCTGGTAGGGGCCCGGCTGGTTGCGCCGGATGCACTCCCGGACGATCGCCTGGCCCTCGGCGACGAGGCGGCGGTCCCACAGGGAGCGGTCCTGGTCGGGGAGGCGCACCAGGCCGCCGTCCGGCGAAGTGCGAGCCGGACGGCGCGCGTCGAGGAGCAGCATCAGCGCGAGCAGGCCCATGACCTCGGGCTCTTCCGGCATCAGCTCCGCGAGCCGGCGCCCGAGGCGAATCGCCTCGGCGCACAGCTCGTCGCGCACGAGCCCGGAGCCGCCGCTCGCCACGTAGCCCTCGTTGAACACCAGGTACACGACGGAGAGCACGGGGCGCAGGCGCTCCCCGAGCTCGTCGTGATCGGGGACGCGGTACGGGATCTTCGCGTCGCGGATCTTGCCCTTGGCACGCACCAGACGCTGCGCCATCGTCACTTCGGGCACGAGGAACGCGCGCGCGATCTCCGCCGTCGTGAGCCCGCCGACCAGCCGCAGCGTGAGCGCGACCTGCGCGGCGGGCGCGAGCGACGGGTGACAGCAGGTGAAGACGAGACTGAGCTGGTCGTCGCGCACGGCGCGCTCCTCGGCGGGTTCCTGGGCCTGCTCCTCGAGCTCGGTCGCCGCTTGCTTCGCGTAGAGCTTCGCGTGCCGACGGAGGCGATCGATCGCGCGGTTGCGCGCGGTCGTGATGATCCAGCCGGAGGGACTGGGAGGCAGTCCCGTCGACGGCCATCGCTCGACCGCGCGCGTGAAGGCGTCTTGCACTGCCTCCTCGGCGACGTCGATGTCGCCGAAGACGCGCGCGAGCACCGCGACCGCGCGGCCGTGCTGCTCGCGGAAGACGCGTTCGACGTCGGCGACGGAGAACGATGCCACGTGCGGATCCGGGTTCTAGCTGGTCCGGTGATCTTCCCGGAATGGCCGCACCTCGATGGGAAGGGGGATGGCGGTCGCCAGCTTCTTGGCCCATCCGAGCGCCGCGTCGAGATCGGGGGCGTTGATGACCATGACGCCGCCGATGTGCTCCTTGCCCTCGGCGAAGGGTCCGTCGGTCATGATGGCCTCGCCGTCCTTCACGCGGACCACGGTTGCCGTGCTCGGCGGGTGCAGGCCCCCGTTGAAGACGTACGCGCCGGCCGCCTTCATCTCGTTCCGGACGACGGCGACGTCACGCATGACCTTGGCGAGAAACTCGGCGGGCGGAATGGGACCGTCGGGTTGGATCACACTCAGCAGGTACTGGTTCATTGGAGGCTCCTTCACCAGCTATACGAACGGGGAGGACCGAGATCGACACCCTCGTCAGCCGGCCGTGCTGCGGACGGCGCGACGCTGGGCGAAACCCGCCGAGAAAAGGTACAGGGTCGCCAGCACGCGCAGCCCATCGGTCGCGACGCGCACCCGGCCGGGATCGGTCCGGTCCAGCTCCAGGACGCCGTAGAGCACGTCGAAGGCCAGCCAGAGAAGGTTGCCCAGCGTCAGCAGCGCCCACGGCCAGCGCAGGACTCCGCCCTCCAGCGCGAGCGTCGTCCGAAGCAATGGGGCGAGGAGCGCCAGCACGATGGCGTCCGCCACGTCGGACGCCAGCGGAACCACCGCGAACACCTCGCCGTGCGTCAACGCTCGCAGATCGCCCACGATGGGCCATCCGGTCACGAGCAGGGCCACGATCACGGTTGCCGCGGGCAACGCCCAGGAGCGCCCGCCGCGATGTTCCTCGAGCCCCGCGACCCTCCAGGCGCGGGCCAGCACCCACGTCCCCGCCACCGAGCATCCGTTGCCGGCCGTGGCGAGCACCCCCTGCGCCAGTGCTGCGCCACCGCCCAGCGCCACGAGGTCGCGACCAAAGAGCGCGACGGTGCATGCCGCCAGCAGGAGCCATGCCCGCCTCAGGTAATCGCCGGGCTCGAAGGCCCACGCGGCGCCCATGCAGCCGACGACCGCCAGGACCTTGGCCGAGGCGACCGAGCCCGTCAGCACCGCCGGGCGCGCGTCGGCCGGGACGAGGCTCCAGACGAGGAGCATCGCCGCCAGAAGAGCGAGCGGCGCGGCCGCGAGCGTCCAGTACCTCAAGACCCCCAGCCTATCTCACACGCGCGCGGCTCACCGGAACGAGCCTGGAGCAAGCGGGGTGATCCGATCCAGGCGACTTGGCGGGCGTTGAAATTAAGTACCGACGGCCGTCGAAACGGGCACGGGTCGTTCGTCGTCTCTGCATGGAAGCCATCCTCCCCAATCACGAAGTCAGCTCCCGGACCTCACCCACCTCCGCCCAGATCTGGACCGGGCGCGTCATCGGGGGCCTCGTCGCGACCTTCCTGCTCTTCGACGGCGTCGCCAAGGTCGTCCGCTTCGCGCCGTACGTGGAGGGCACGGTCAAGGCCGGGTTCTCCGACGGATCGGTCGTCCCGATCGGCGTGGTCCTGCTCGCCTGCACCGTCCTGTACATCGTCCCCAGGACGGCCGTGCTCGGAGGCCTGCTCCTCACGGCGTACCTCGGCGGTGCGACCGCGACCCACGTCCGCCTGGGGCAGCCGTTCGTCTTTCCCGTCGTCTTCGGCGTCCTCGTCTGGGCGAGCCTCTTGCTGCGCGACCAGCGCCTCCGCGCGCTGCTGCCCCTCGTGCGGGCGCCGCGACTCGCCAGGTCGTGATGGCGCTGCGAGAGGGCCCGGGCGTGTCGCGGCTCCAGCCTCGCCTCGCAGGCGCGCCGGTACGCTGCACCTCGTGCGGCGCCCTCTTCGACGACGAAGTGTGGAATGGCCTGCGCCTCGTCGAGCGCCTCGGGGCCGAGGAGGTCGGCAAGCTGGTCCTGCGGTGGCGTGCCGACGAATGTGTCGAGGTGCGCTGCTGCGGTGCGTGCGGGAGGGGCATCTCGGCGAGGCGCCCGCTGCCCCGGCCGTGATCCGTCAGGGGCCCGCGACTCCCGCCAGGCTCGCGATGACCGCCGTGAGCTTGTCGGGGTCCACGGGCTTCGTCACGTGTGCCTGGAAGCCCGCTGCGAGCGCACGCTCCCCGTCGGAGGTGCGTGCGTACGCCGTGAGGGCGATCGCCGGAGTCTTGCCGCCGCGGTCGGAGGGCATGCCGCGGACCTGACGGATGAATGCGTACCCGTCCACGTCGGGCATGCCGATGTCGCTGAGCAGCACGTCGGGCGGGCTCTCGCGAAGCAGGCGGATCGCCTCGTTGGCCGACGATGCGCTGGCAACGGTCGCGCCTCCGTCCTCGAGGAGACAGGCGAGCAGGTCTCGCGAGTCCTCGTCGTCGTCGACGACGAGCAGCCGCAGACCTCGCAGCGCGCCCGGAGGCGAGGGGGCCGCCTCGATGCGCGTCGAGGAGCGCTCGCCGGCGGTGTCGTCGGCCCGTTCGGGCATCACGATGGTGAACGTCGACCCCTTTCCTTCACCCTCGCTCTCCACCTCGACGGTCCCACCGTGCGCTTGCACCAGTTGATGCACGATCGCGAGACCCAGACCCAGCCCGCCGTGCCGACGCGCCGTGGAGCTGTCCGCCTGCCTGAACGGCTCGAAGATGTGGGGAAGAAACTCGCGGCGGATCCCCTGGCCGTCGTCGTGTACCCGGATGGACACGCCCGCCTCGGTACGGACGGCGCCGACCTCGACGTGGCCTCCGCGGGGCGTGAACTTGATGGCGTTCGAGAGGACGTTCCAGACGATCTGCTGCAGGCGCTCGGGGTCCGCCGCGATGGTCCCCAGCGCTGGTCCGAGCGTGACGTCGAGGGTCACGCCCTTCGAGGCCGCCTCCGGTCGCACGGCCAGCAGGGCCCCCTCGATCGCATCGGCCACGCGCGTGTCGGCGATCTCCAGGCGGAGCTTGCCCTGGACCATCCTGCCGACGTCCAGCACGTCCTCGATGATCCGCATCTGGGACCGCGCATTGCGCTCGATGGTCGAGAGGGCCCGCTCCGCCTCCGGCGACGACGAGTGGCGCCGCGCGATTCCCGCCCAGCCGAGGATCGCGTTGAGCGGCGTGCGAAGCTCGTGCGATACGGTCGCCAGGAACTCGTCCTTGGCCCGGTTGGCGATCTCGGCGTCGCGTCGCGCCGTCCGCTCGCTCTCCAGCAGCGCGGCGAGCCGCTCGAGCGCTTCGTCCCGCTCGCGGGTGCGCTCGCCCACCTGCTGCAGGCGAAGTCGCTCGCGCTGATGAAACAGGTCGACGAAGGCGCGTACCCGCGCCCTCAGGACTTCGGGCTCGAACGGCTTGGTGATGTAGTCGGCCGCGCCCGTCGCGTAGCCCTTGCGCGCGTACTGCTCCTCGCGGTGGATGGCCGTCAAGAAGATGATGGGGACCTCGGCCCCCCACTGCGTCGAGCGCAGGCGCCGGGCCACCTCGAAGCCGTCCATCCCGGGCATCTGCACGTCCAGGAGCACCACGGCGAAGGGCTCCTGTGACGCGCGCTCGATGGCTTCCGGGCCCGAGCGGGCCTCGACCACGTGGACGTCCAGCGGCTGCAGCACGGCGCCCAGCGCGACGAGGTTCGCGGGCGTGTCGTCGACGACCAGCACGCTCGCGCGTTCCGTCGCGACCGCTGGCCCGACCCCGGACATGGATCAGCCCCCGCCCACGGACGCCTTGTGGGGGAGCCACACGTGGAGGATCGCCAGCAACCGCTCGGGATCCACCGGCTTGGTGACGTACTCCGACGCTCCTGCCGCGAGTGCCTTCTCGCGGTCGCCCTTCATGGCCTTCGCGGTGAGCGAGATGATGGGCAGCGCCTGGAACTGGGCGAGGCCGCGGATCGCGCGGGTGGCGTCCAGCCCGTCCATCTCCGGCATCATCGTGTCCATCAGCACGGCGCTGATGTCGTCGTGCTTGCGCAGCAGATCGAGCGCGATCTTCCCGTTCTGGGCGTGCAGGACCTCCATCCCGCGATCCTTGAGGACGCTGGAGATCGCGAAGACGTTGCGCCCGTCGTCGTCGACGAGCAGCACCTTGTGGCCGGAGAAGTCGGCGTCGGCGGGCAGGGGCGGGACGTGCGGCTCGGGCGCCGTCTCGTGCATGCGCGAGTCTTCGCGCGCCACGGCGTCGGCGCCGGCGTAGCTCGCGGGCAGCCGAAGGGTGAACGTGCTGCCCTGACCCGGCGCGCTCTTGACCTCGATGACGCCGCCGAGCAGACGCGCCATCTCGCGGCTGATCGTGAGCCCGAGGCCGGTGCCGCCGTACTTGCGGCTGGTCGTGCCGTCCGCCTGCTGGAAGGCCTCGAAGATGAGCTTGTGCTTGTCGAGCGGGATCCCGATGCCGGTGTCCTGCACCGAGAACCGGATCGACCGCGTGTCGTCCGCCGCCGGCTCCACCACCATGGTGACGCCGCCCTGGGCCGTGAACTTGAACGCGTTGGACAGCAGGTTCTTGAGGATCTGCTGCAGGCGCGTCGGGTCGCTGAACATCGTGGCCGGCAGGCGCTCGTCCATGTGCACCTCGAACGCGAGCCCCTTCTGCTCGGCGATGTGCCGGAACGTGCGCTCGATGTAGTCGCGCACGTCGTCGAGGGGGAAGGTGCGCGGGTCGATCGGCATCTTGCCCGCCTCGACCTTGGAGAGGTCGAGGATCTCGTTGATCAGCTGCAGCAGATCGTTGCCGGACGAGTACACAGTCTCGGCGAACTTCACCTGCTCGCCCGTCAGGTTGCGGCCGCGGTTCTCGGCGAGCGTCTTGGAGAGGATGAGCAGGCTGTTGAGCGGCGTGCGCAGCTCGTGCGACATGTTCGCCAGGAACTCGGACTTGTACTTGGAGATGAGCTGCAGCTGCTCGGCCTTCTCTTCCAGGCTTCGGCTCGCGAGCTCCACCTCCTCGTTCTTCACCTCGAGGAGCTTGGCCTTCTCGTTGAGCTCCGTGGCCTGCGCCTCCAGCTCGGCGTTGGACTTCTTGAGCTGCTGGAGCAGCTCCTCGGTCCGCATGCTCGACGAGATCATGTTCAGGATGACGCCGACGCTCGCCATCAGCTGATCGAGGAAGGTCAGGTAGTTGGGCGTGAACGTCCGGAACGACGCGAGCTCGATGACCGCCTTGATCTCGCCCTCGAAGAGCACCGGCAGCACGACGACCGAACGCGGCGGCGCCTCGCCCATCCCGGTCGCGATGTAGATGAAGCCGTCGGGCACGTCGGTCAAGAGGATGCGCTTGCGCTCGAAGGCGCACTGCCCGATGAGGTTCTCCTTGAGCCGGTACGAGCTCGAGAGGCTCTTCCGTCCGCCGAAGCCGTAGGTGGCGATGAGATGCAGGGCGGGCTCGGGCTCGGCATCCATCATGTAGAAGGCGCCGTGCTGGGCGTCGACCAGCGGCGTCAGCTCCGACACGATGAGCTGCGCGACCGACGCGATGCTCCGCTGCCCCTGCATCATCCCGGAGAAGCGTGCGAGGTTGGTCTTGAGCCAGTCCTGCTCCTGGTTCTTGTGCGTCGTGTCCTTCAGGTTGCCGATCATCTGGTTGATGTTGTCCTTGAGCGCGGCCACCTCGCCCTCGGCTTCCACGGTGATCGATCGGGTCAGGTCGCCCTTGGCGACGGCCGTGGACACCTCCGCGATCGCGCGCACCTGGGACGTGAGGTTGCCGGCGAGCTGGTTCACGTTGTCGGTGAGGTCGCGCCACGTTCCGCGAGCGCCGGGCACGTTGGCCTGGCCGCCGAGCTTGCCCTCGATGCCCACCTCGCGCGCCACGGTCGTCACCTGATCGGCGAACGTGCGCAGCGTGTCGGTCATGTTGTTGATCGTCTCGGCCAGCGCGGCCACCTCGCCGCGCGCTTCGAGCACGAACTTCTGGCTCAGATCCCCCATGGCGACGGCGGTGACCACCTTCACGATGCCGCGCACCTGCTTGGTCAGGTTGGACGCCATGATGTTGACGTTGTCGGTCAGGTCTTTCCAGACGCCCGAGGCGCCGGGGACGTTCGCCTGGCCACCCAGCTGCCCCTCGATGCCGACCTCGCGTGCCACCGTCGTCACCTGATCGGCGAAGGTGCGCAGCGTGTCGGTCATGTTGTTGATCGTCTCGGCCAGCGCGGCCACCTCGCCGCGCGCTTCGAGCACGAACTTCTGGCTCAGATCCCCCATGGCGACGGCGGTGACCACCTTCACGATGCCGCGCACCTGCTTGGTCAGGTTGGACGCCATGATGTTGACGTTGTCGGTCAGGTC
>VFSW01011233.1_pt1 | contig 12608 bp, 10 predicted proteins | sample 5358111 | NCBI WGS metagenome assembly VFSW01 (sample SAMN11554181, study PRJNA540505) | mine drainage metagenome | isolation source: sediment from site ElyBrook_90M | place: USA: Ely Copper Mine, Vershire, VT | collected 2017
AAAAGCACTTACAAGCACTTCGACTGACTGTCTAACGAATGGGGTCCTTTACATTCTAATTACAAAGATCATCGACTACCGAATTTGGGAGCGATAAACCCAGGGTAACGCGAGGCGTAGTATGATGAGCCGGTATGCCCATGCACGACGAGCCGCATGCAGATAACGCGGGAACGACATTGAACTGGTTGCGTGCGGCGGTCTTGGGTGCAAACGACGGCATTGTCTCCGTCGCCTCGATTGTCGTCGGCGTTGCCGGTGCGTCGAATTCTACGGGCTTCATCCTAACTGCTGGTGTCGCCGGACTTGTCGCAGGGGCGCTTTCAATGGCGGTGGGGGAATACGTGTCAGTGAGCACACAGCGCGATACGGAAAAAGCAATCTTGGAGAAGGAGCGCCTCGAATTGCTCAATCAACCAGAGGCGGAGCTCGCAGAGCTCTCGATGCTCTACCAAGCGAAAGGCCTCACCAAAGAAACGGCGGATGCCGTTGCACGCGAGCTGACGGCACATGATGCTTTTGCCGCGCACGCAGAGGCCGAATTGCGTATTGATCCTCAGAATCTCACCCAACCGTGGCATGCGGCGTGTGCATCCGCTCTCGCGTTTCTTTCGGGTGCCATCATTCCGCTCATTGCAATTGCCCTGCCGCCCGCCGCATGGCGCATTCTCATCACGTTCGTCGCGGTCCTAGTTGCGCTCATCGTAACGGGTACATTGAGCGCATATGCGGGAGGCGCGAGCAAATGGAAGGCGACACTGCGGGTGGTCATCGGCGGCGCGATCGCAATGGCAATAACGTTTGGTATCGGAAAAATATTCGGTGTCGTCGGGATATAGTGCCGCGCTTAAATCTTTTTCGTGCCGCACATATAGTGTCGGGCTTGGAAGCCGAATGAACAAAACCGAGAAGAAATATCTGGCGTAAAGGCAGTGTACTAACTGACGACCAGGTCAGATTAATTGTAATAATCATGAAGCATACAAAATATGAGAACAATTAGGTATCTCCCGGCTGTTGCGGCATTCGTTGCCGTGCTCCTTTCGGGAAGTGTTGCATTTGCGCAAACCGCGCCCGCGGCAGGCCCACGAGGCGGCCACGGCGCAGGAATGGGTCGCATGCACCGCACACCGGGCGTCTTCGGCACTGTTTTGTCAATCATCGGCAACAGTATCACTCTCTCCAGCAAAGCATTCGGCAAGAATACGACCGCGACCACGTACACGGTGGATGCTTCGAACGCAACGGTCATGAAGAACAAAGCCACGTCGAACGTCTCCGCAATCGTGGTCGGCGATACGCTTATGGTGCAGGGCACCGTGAGCAGCAATACGGTTACCGCTACCCTGATTCGCGATCTTCCTGCACAGGCGGCAGGTGGTATGCGCGGCTTCGGTAAACCGAAAGGTCCGACGATTCAAGGCAACGGCGAGCCGGTCGTCGGTGGCACCGTGAGCGCGGTCAACGCTTCCACGTTCACCCTCACCAACAAAGCGGGCGTGACCTATGCGGTCGACGCGTCAAATGCGTTCATCGAAAAGGGCAATGCAACCTCGTCACTCTCCGCTGTCTCCGTCGGCGACGGCGTGCTCGTGCAGGGTGGCGTCAACGGCACCTCGATCGTCGCCTCGTCGATGATCGATCAGGGCATGCCGTCGAGCATGCAAAACGGAAATGCCGCGATACCGAAAGGAGGATTCGAGAGCTTCTTCGGCAATTTCTTCCGCTCGCACTTCGGATTCTTTTGATTGCACTTATTGTGAGAGGAATTGGCGTGGCGCTTTACACGGGGTGTCACGCTCTGTATGCGATACTTAATCCATGCTCACGCTCTCGATCTGGCCATTAGTCGCGGCGGCAGCGGCAGCCACTGCAATCGGCTACGTGTGGTACCATCCGCGCCTTTTTGGAAAAATGTGGATGCGCCTTTCCGGCATGACACCAGAAATGGCCGAGCATGGGGCCAAGCACATACATCTCTATACGCTTGCCGGGTTCGCTGCCTGCTTGATCGTCGCATTTGTGATGCGGATGTTTCTCGTCGGGCTTGGAATTTTCGACGTCGCCGGCGCCGCCCGCCTCGCGTACGTACTCTTTCTCGGTTTTGCCGCGCCGCTCTTGCTCGGCAGCGTCATATGGGAACATCGCCCGTTCGCACTCTATCTATTAAACATCGGCTACTGGCTGGTCGCGTTCGTCGCAATGGCTATTATTCTTGTCGTATAATCGATGGATATGAAGATGTTTCTTGTATGGCTTGGCGCGGTGGTCATCCTCATCGCGGCCGTCGCCTCGTTCGAGCTTTCTCGGCTCAGTTCTCCCGCAACGGCAACTTCATCAGCCTCAGTGCTCCCCTCATCCATCGTCATGCTTGACGGCGTAAACGTGCATGTCGATCTCGCGACAACACCCGCGGAGCAGGAGCAAGGTCTCGGGGGTCGCACGGGACTTGCGGCCAATCAGGGGATGCTCTTTATTTTCCCACAAGACGGGGAGTATGCCTTTTGGATGAAAGACATGCAGTTTCCCATCGACATCATCTGGCTCGATCATACTGGCACAGTGATGTATATCGTGCCCAACCTCGCGCCCGCAACCTACCCGAAAGCCTTCGGACCAAGCGACCCGTCGCGATATGTCCTTGAAGTACCGGCGGGTTTTGTGGCAGCACATGGAGTGAACGTCGGTGATACGGCCACGCTTCCCTGAGCATTTTCGAGTTATCCACTTTCCTGATTTAGATTTTTTTCATCTCAAGAGAGGTACAATAATTCTCCGCTTACTAGGTAATCGAAGATGCGCATGACAGATATCACCACCCGACGCCGTAGCGCGCCGGCAGCGAAAGTCGCCCCCCGAATTCAGGCAGGTTCGGCTCAGCGGGTGTACCAAAAATACCTGCCACAGATACAGAAACGCGACGGTCGGATCGTGACGTTCGAATTTCCGAAGGTCGTCGAAGCCATCCACAAGGCCATGCTTGTCTCGAGCGAAGGCTCGGTGGGTGAGGCGGAAGTGGTCGCCCACAAAGTAGTGGGGGAGATGATGCGCATCGCCAAAATCTACAAGAATTTCATGCCCACCGTGGAGGGCTGCCAAGACGAAGTGGAGCGTCAGCTCATGCTCTCCGATTACGTCGCAACCTCCAAGGCGTACATCCTCTTCCGCGCCGAGCGTGCAAAGCTCCGTAAGGAACAGGGATCAGTGCCGGAACGCGTCAAAGCACTCACGGAAGCGTCAAAACAATATTTCAAGGGCAATCCGCTTGGTGAATTCGTCTACCTGCGCACCTACGCACGCTGGATCGAGAGCGAACAGCGTCGCGAAACCTGGATTGAAACGGTCGACCGATACGTGAATTTTATGAAAGAGAATCTCGGCGACAAATTGACAAAACGCGAGTACGCCGAAGTGCGCGAAGCGATTCTGAGGCAGGAAGTGATGCCTTCGATGCGCGCGATGCAATTCTCCGGCGCACCGGCGCGCAAGTGCAATACTTGTTTCTACAACTGCTCCTTCACCGCGCCAGTGAAATTGGAAGACTTTGCCGAAATCATGTACCTCTCGATGCAAGGCACGGGCGTTGGTTTCGCGGTGGAGAGCCAAAACATCGAACAGTTGCCGCAAATCCAAAAACAAACCGGCGAAAAACTCCTGACGCACGTTGTGCAAGATTCGAAAGAAGGATGGTGCGACGCGCTCACGCTGGGACTTTGCACGTGGTACGCGGGGAAAGATATCGATTTTGATTTTTCTGGCGTTCGTCCGGCTGGCGCGCGTCTAAAGACGATGGGCGGGAAGGCATCCGGCCCGGAGCCGGTTAAGCGTCTCCTCTCATTTGCGCGCGAGCGCATTTTGAAACGTCAGGGAAGGCGCCTGCGCACCATTGATGCGCACGACATCATCTGCAAGATCGGCGAATGCGTGGTCGCAGGCGGCGTACGCCGCTCGGCCATGATATCGCTCTCAGATTTAGACGATGTAGAGCTGCGCGATGCGAAGAAAGGACAGTTTTATCTCACTGCGCCACATCGTGCGATGGCCAATAACTCCGCCGTATACGAAACGAAGCCGTCGAATGCTGAATTGATGGATGAATGGGTCGCACTCATGAAGAGTGGCACGGGTGAGCGCGGCATTTTCAACCGTGGTGCCTTGGAAAAGACGATGCCGGCGCGCCGATTCAAGTTCCTCGAGAAGAAAAACGGCATCATGAAAGGTTATGTCGGCCAGGTGGGCACCAATCCGTGCGGCGAGATCATCCTGCAATCGAAACAATTCTGCAACCTATCTGAAGTGATCGCACGGCTCGAAGATACTGAGAAAACGCTGCTCCGAAAAGCCCGCCTCGCGTCTCTCTTGGGCACCTACCAATCGACCCTCACCAAGTTCAACTACATTTCCGGGGATTGGAAGAAAAATTGCGAAGATGAACGCCTCCTTGGCGTCTCGATCACCGGTCAGTGGGATTGTCCCGCAGTGCGCGATGCAAAAGTGATGCGCAAAATGCGCGCGCTCACGATCATAACCAACCAAAAGTACGCGAAGCGCTTCGGTATCAATCCGTCGAACTCGATCACCTGCGTGAAGCCCTCGGGCACGGTGTCGCAAACCTTCGACTGCGCGTCGGGCTTGCACCCGCGCCATTCGCAGTACTACATCCGCCGTATCCGCATCACCGCGACCGACTCGCTCTATAAAATGCTGCGCGATCAGGGAGTCACGGGCAATCCTGAGGTGGGGCAAAGCGCCACAGATGCCAACACTTATGTACTCGAATTTCCTGTCAAGGCGCCACAGGGATCGGTCTTCAAGAACGATCTCTCCGCGATCGAACAGCTCGAATACTGGAAAATGGTGAAATTGAATTGGACTGAACACAATCCGTCGGCAACCGTTTCAGTGGGCGAAGAAGAATGGGTTGCAGTGGTGGCGTGGCTCTATGACAATTGGGACATCGTCGGTGGTCTCTCGTTCTTGCCGCGCGATAATCACGTGTATCACTTGGCGCCGTATGAAGCGATCGACAAAAAAACGTACGAAACACTCACATCCAATTTTCCGCAGATCGACTACTCCAAACTCTACATATACGAAAAGACCGACGAGACCGAGCAGGCAAAGGAGTTGGCTTGCGCTGGGGGGACGTGTGAGATTGTGTAAAACTCATGGATTCAATCGATCATCAAAAATTAATTGCGCTGATTATCAAGTAGAAGACGCTCAGCACATGCCTGAAAATCAATATCGGCCTTACATCGGTATTGACACACAGTGGGGCGTTTCTCAACCGAGCGTAGTAGGAAAAATCGGAGACGAATAAAGACGAAAGCCGCCCGGTCGAACGAGGATGCTCGACCGGTGTTGGCATTTCGTTCGACATTGTCACGGGTCTTTCCGGATCAGGAAAGTGACCGCGCGGATTGAGACCCGCCGGAACTGATAGGAGGGATCCCCGCTGCGCTTTGCTTGCGACTCCCAACAACCCTTCTCCACACCGAATACTCCATGCCCTCGTGACGCAGCTCCTTCTATTCTGTGGCGTCATTGGTGAGGATACTTGAGATTCACTTTTTTGGGAAGTGTGGTAAAATGTCCCTCTGCGCAAGGCAGCCGCTGTTGCCGAAAGGTGATAGAGGAAAGTCCGGACACAGGTATCGCAAGATACAGCAGGGTAGCGGGTAATACCCGTCCGCCGCGAGGCGAGAGGTGCGAACAGTGACGCCGACTCCGAAAGGGGGAGGATTCCCTCGGGAATAATTTTGCAGAGATGCAAAAGTGAAACGGCAAAATCCTTATTTCTGTGCAAGGCCGTGCTTGTTTCAACCACGCGTGGAAACAAGAGTGCCGCTTGAGGTGAACGATAACATTCATCCCAGATAAATGGCTGCCCACGACAGAATCCGGCTTATCGCGCAGCAAAACCCCGCTTCGGCGGGGTTTTGCATCGTGGTATCATCACCCCTGATGCGGACACGAGAAATTTCCAATAGTATCGCGCGCTACGCTCTCATTCTGCTCGTCGGCCTTACTCCTTTTTTTGTTCTCCCCGCTGCGTGGGCGCAGGTGAACGAATCCAAACTCGTGCTTGCATCGACATTGATTGCAGCAGCCATGATTGCCTGGATCGTGGCGAGGCTCTCAGAGGGCGCGATACGCATTCCGCGCAATTTCGCGCTCGCAGCCGTAGCGCTTTTGCCAATCGCATACCTTATTTCCGCGCTTCTTTCACATGCGCCGGCTGAATCTTACGTATCCGGAGCTGGCAGTCAGGATACGGTCGTTTCGATGATACTTCTGTTCGCGTTGATTGCGCTCTGCGCGCTCCTTTTCGGTAAGCGCGTATCTGTGGGCGGGCGTATGTTCCTCTCCGCTTTTTTCGCTGGCGCCGGTGTTGTCGTTCTTGTGCAAATTGTGCGGCTCGCGTTTCCTTCATGGCTCGGCTTGGGTGGCGTTCTCTCCGGAAGCGCTTCATCGGTCGTGGGTACTTGGCATGATTTAGGGATTTTTCTTGCACTCATTGTTTCTTTAACGTTAGTGCTCTGGAGTTCGCTGCAGTTTGCACGCGGGTACGCGCGCGCAGGCCTCGTCGTTCTCGGCGTGCTTTCGTTTGCACTGCTTTTCGTCATCGATATGCAGGACGTGTGGTACATGCTCGCGGGATCTGCGTTTGTGCTCGCACTCTATCAGTGGGGAAGCGCGCGATTTCACGAACGGCGCCGCAATACGACTGCGCTCTGGCGGGGCGCCGTTTCTTTTTTCGTGAGCGTACTTTCACTTCTATGCGCGCTATCGGTGATATGGATCGGTACGCACTTGCCGCAACCGCTGCAGATCGCACAAACCGATATCCGTCCGTCGTGGCAAGGCACGTTTGCAGTGGGGCAGAAGGTGTTCAGCGGCAGCGGTCTCATATACGGAACGGGTCCCAATACCTTTACCGAAGCATGGGGGCAGTTCAAGCCGGTTAGCGTGAACCAGACGCAATTTTGGAGCGTTGATTTCTCCGCAGGTGTTGGTGTGATTCCCACGTCGTTCGTCACCGCCGGGTTACTCGGTATACTCGCGTGGACCGCGCTTTTTGCTGCACTCCTCGTGCGCACGTATCACTTCGTACGACGCGATCGTCTCTCGAGTATTCGCGCGCTTGCCGCCGCGTTTCTTTTCGGCGCATGGTTCGTGCTCATGTTTCATGTTTTCTACACGCCGGGACTCGCGCTCACTCTTTTGATGGCTGCGTTCATCGGCACCTTTTTGGCGCTTGACGCGGCAGAGGAACCGCATGAACCGCTCTATGTCGCACTCCACCTGCGCACCCCGCAACGCATAACAATCGTGGCAGCAGTCGTTGCTGTTTCCTTTTCGATACTCATTGCGTCCACTACCGCTGTCCGTGCTGCTGTTTCCGAGATGCTCGTCAACAAGAGTGCACTCGATTACAGTCAAAGTAGTGACATTCCACACTCGCTTGCCCTCGTTCGCGAAGCGCTCGTTGTATATCCAGACAATGACACGGCGCATCGCGCGGCAGTTGAGCTCGGCGTATTGCAGATGCAGCAATTGCTCGCAAGCGGCACGCAACGTGACACGAAGGCGCTGCAAGCAACGCTTACGCAAACAATACAAGATGGTCTCAATGCTGTATCGATCAATTCGCACGACTATCAGAACTGGCTCGCGCTTGCCGGCGCCTACGCACAAATCGGAGGCGCTGGTGTGCAGGGATCCTATGCGAATGCACTGTCAGCTTATCAAAAAGCCGCGCATGCCAACCCGACCAATCCGCTTCCGCCCCTAGGCGCGGCTCAAGTCGCGATCGCGGAGAATGATGCGAGTTCGTCCATGGCATATTTGAATGCCGCGATCGCGCTCAAGCCTGATCTCGCCGCCGCCTACTTCTTGCGTTCGCAAGTGGAAACTCAGCAGCAGAGCTATATCGCGGCAGTGAACGATGCGAAAGCGGCAGTATCACTCGCACAGCAGGATCCGCTCGGTTGGTACAATCTCGGCGCGATTCTCTATACAGAAGGCGACTATGCAACATCAGTGCAGGCGCTGACGCAGGCGGTGTCGCTCGAGAACAATTACGCGAATGCGCTGTTCCTGCTCTCACTCGCACTTGAAAAAACAGGTAACTATCAACAGGCCATTATTGAGATGCAGCAGGTAGTGGCGCTAAATCCTAACGACCAGTCCGCGGCGCAAGCGCTTATGAGTCTGGAGGCGCAAACAAACGCACCGGGAGCAGCTGCCGCATCCACTAAAGTGAAGCGGGTGCCGTTATGATGATAGAGACGACAAAGTACTTTACGAATCGCGCTGCCTCGCTCACCAAGCGGGGCTTGCGATTGATTGCGCTTGAGGTTACTGGCTTGCAGCGCGCAGTATACGTACTCGCGCTTTTTGCGCTCCTTTCCTCCGTGTTAGGCTTGCTGCGTGATCGGCTTTTGGCGCACATTTTTGGTGCGTCCACCACGCTCGATCTTTACTACGCCGCGTTCCGCATCCCTGACTTCCTCTTTGTCGGCGTAGGGGCGTTGGTGTCGGTTTATATTCTGATTCCCGAACTCGCACGCAGGAATGCGAACGAGGGCCAGGGGTATATCGATACGATGCTCGCGGGATTCTCCCTCCTTTCCGTGTTTCTCTGTATTGCCGCTGCGATTTTTGCACCCGTAATCCTCGCGCTTCTTTTTCCGAAGTTTGTCACGGAAGGCCTGTTGCCGACATTGACCATGATGACGCGCATCATGCTCCTGCAACCTATCTTGTTCGGTTTTTCTAACATCTTCGGCGCGATCACGCAGTCACGCCATCGGTACATGCTCTACTCGATTTCGCCGCTCCTCTACAATCTCGGCATGATTGTCGGCGCGGTCGTGTTCTATCCCATCATGGGTATCAATGGTCTCGCATGGGGTGTTGTTTTAGGAGCGATTCTGCATGCGGGCATTCAGGTTCCGTCAATCGTCAGTGATGGTTTTTTGCATCGCATCCCGCGCATTTCAGATGTTCGCGCGCTGTTTGAGACGGTGATCGTCTCAGTGCCGCGCGCCATGGCGCTCTCAATGAGCGAGATTGCGGAGCTGGGACTAATTGCGTTCGCAGCACTCCTTGCCCCCGGATCGATTGCGATTTTTAATTTCGCGTACAATCTCCAAGCCGTGCCGCTCTCCATTATCGGCGCATCGTATTCGGTCGCGGCATTTCCCGGCCTCGCCGCAGCGCTTGCGCAGGGGAGGCGCGACGAATTTATCGTACGTATCGCGAACGCCGCGCGACACGTGATGTTTTGGTCCTTGCCCGCAACTGCGCTCGTGATCGTGTTGCGCGCACACCTGGTACGCGTCATCCTCGGCTCTGGCGCGTTCAACTGGACCGATACGCGCTTGACCGCCGCCGCGTTCGCACTCTTCGCGATTTCGCTCGCGGCACAGGGATTAATGCTCCTCTTGGTACGCGGCTACTATGCTGCCGGCCGCACCTTTGTACCGTTTATTATCTCGGCATCGACCGCCGTGTGTACGATTGCGCTTGGGGCGGCGTCAGTAGGTGCGCTGCATGATGCCGCCGTCCTCAACATGGCCAAGGAATTACTGCGTGTCGCTGACGTGCCGGGCACCGGTGTCTTAGCACTCGCGTTTGTCTACTCCTTTGTGTCGATTCTCGGCACACTCGCGCTCCTGATTCATTTCGAACACCGCTTTTCTGGGTTCCTCAAACTGGTGCTCCCATCGTGGGGGCAGAGTCTCATCGCTTCGATTGGGTGCGGAGCTGCGGCATATTTTGCCCTCACGCTGGCCGGTCCCATTGCGCTCTCCTCGACGCTTTTGAGCGTGTTTGCGCGTGGACTTTTAGGTGGTGTAGTAGGCATTGTCGTGTGCGTTGCGCTCTATGCGCTCATGGGCAACCAAGAGTTTGTGGAAACTCTCGGTGGATTGCGTGCACGCATGCGCCGCGCGAAACTCTCACCATCAATGGTGGCGGCTATGGAAGAGAACGTTTAATCGCGCATTGTGTGTGGGAGTGGTAGTGTAATGCCATGCAGATTCGGAATTTCTCTATCATTGCGCATATCGACCACGGCAAATCCACGCTTGCCGATCGCATGCTCGAATTGACCGGTACGATTGAGGCACGTCGTATGCAAGAACAGGTCCTTGACCGTATGGATCTGGAGCGCGAACGAGGTATCACCATCAAAATGCAGCCGGTGCGGATGCACTGGAAAAGTGGGGGAGAAGAATATATTTTGAATCTGATCGATACACCGGGGCACGTGGATTTCTCGTATGAAGTCTCGCGCGCACTCTCCGCTGTCGAAGGCGTTGTCCTTTTAGTGGATGCGACACAGGGTGTGGAAGCGCAGACGCTATCCGTCCTCTCCGTCGCGCAATCGCTCCATCTTACTATCATTCCGGTAGTGTCGAAAATTGATGCACCCCATGCGCGCCCAGAGGAAATTGTTGCAGAGCTCGCGCTCTTACTACACTGCGAAGAAGGGGCAGTTCTGCGCGCCTCGGGCAAAACGGGCGAGGGCGTGAAGGAATTGCTCGACGCAATCGTGCAGCGTGTGCCAGCACCGAAGACGTACGATGAAGGACTGCAGGCCTTGGTATTTGATTTCGGTTACAGCGATCACCGCGGCGTGATCGTCTATCTGCGTGTATTTGGTGGCGCAATCAAAAAAGGAGACTCCCTGCGACTTGCCGCTCCCAATGAAACCTTCGTTGCGCTCGAGGTGGGCGTATTGATGCCGGAAGAGCGCCCTGCTGCCGCACTTTCCGCGGGCGAAATCGGCTACATCGTGACCGGCATTAAACGCCCCGGTGTTGCGACGGTTGGCGACACAGTGACGTCCGCGCGTAGTGCCGCCCCAGCGCTACCAGGGTATCGATCGCCCACGCCGGTCATTTGGGCAAGTGTGTATCCTGAATCGCAAGACGACCTTCCGCTTCTACGTCAATCTCTCGAGCGCCTGCGGCTTACGGATTCGTCGCTTTCGTACGAGGAAGAATCCTCCGGCGTGATGGGAAAAGGATTCCGCTGCGGTTTCTTGGGGATGCTCCATTTGGAGATCGTGATCGAGCGCCTACGGCGTGAATTCAACCTTGCGCTTGTGGTCACGATGCCGACCACAGTGTACGAAATCACGAAACAAAACGGCGAGGTCGAAGAAATCTATGCCCCCACGCGTTTCCCCGACGACGGCAGCATACAAGAAGTGCGGGAGATGTGGGCAAAACTTGCGGTCATCGCGCCGCGCGAATATGTAGGTGCCGTGACGCAACTTTTGTACGAGCATGAAGCAATCACGGGCGAGAGCGAAACGTTACCCGACGGTAAATTACAGATTTCAGCCGAAATGCCGCTGCGTGAATTAATGCGCGGTTTTTTTGACCGTCTCAAGAGCATTTCCTCAGGTTACGCGTCACTTTCATACGAATTAATCGGCATGCGACATGCTGACGTGGTACGGCTCGATGTGTTGGTCGCGGAAGAACTCATGCCCGCGTTCGCGCGCATCGTCTCGCGCCGCCGTGTGCAGCATGAGGCGGAGGCGATTGTGGAAAAATTGGAGCGATTATTACCGAAGCAGTTATTTGTATTGAAAATCCAGGCGCAAACCGGCGGACGCATCATCGCGTCTCGACGCAAAGGCGCAATGCGCAAGGACGTCACCGGCTATCTCTACGGCGGCGACATCACACGCAAAATGAAGCTGCTTGAAAAACAGAAGCGGGGCAAAAAGAAAATGCTTGCGCGAGGCACTGGATCCGTCGATATTCCGCATGAGGTGTTCCTGAAAGTCGTACGGGAGAGTTAGCCCATCGACCGTTATTGCAAAAACAGGTTCGCGAGGCCTGGGGCGAAGAAGATGACCATGCCGAGCATCACCAAGATGGCGATCACGCCCCAGACGTATTGGACCACTTTTTTGGTGCGTTTATGAAAGAGAAAACTCATATCGAGTGGTACATTATACATAATGGCGACGATACGCGAAAGACACGATCCGCTCAGGCTAACAGGTCGGCGCATTCTCTTGGCGTTTCTCCTGTTGCTTGTGTTGAGCGCAGCCGCGCAAACATGGAATATCTACCGTAAAGAGCGTGAATCCGCGGTGCTGAATGAGGACGCGCAGGCGCAACTTGCGGACATCAAGCAGCAGCAGGCACAGTTGCAAAGCGATTACAGCACGCTGCAGAGTAGTCGTGGTATGGAAGCGGCGCTACGCGATCAGTACGGTCTCGGTAAAACGGGGGAAGGGATGATTGTTATTGTTGAGCCCGCGAAAAGCATCCCTATGCAGGCAACGTCCTCAATGATGCAGTGGCTGCAGAATGTCTTTTCGCACCTTTGAGAACGGCGCAGTTGGTTTAGAATGACCGCGAAGTGCGGGTATAGTTTAGTGGCAGAACGAATGCTTCCCAAGCATTAGATCGGGGTTCGATTCCCCGTACCCGCATCAATACATGTTAAGTCAACTGTCAAGGAAACCTTACGGTTCTAAGGCGACTGAAGGGTCCCCCAACTCGTCTCCACAACCTCTCTCCGAGCGTCTTGGAGTTTGCCAAACTGAAGAAGGAATACGATGAGTTACTCAG
>VFSW01011234.1_pt1 | contig 12607 bp, 9 predicted proteins | sample 5358111 | NCBI WGS metagenome assembly VFSW01 (sample SAMN11554181, study PRJNA540505) | mine drainage metagenome | isolation source: sediment from site ElyBrook_90M | place: USA: Ely Copper Mine, Vershire, VT | collected 2017
CCGGCACCACGGCGTCAACAGCCCCAATCCCTTGTCCGGAACCCCAAATATCCTTCCACGCTTTGGCTTTAGCGCCTTCATGGAAATTCATCGCCGAAGCATCGCTCTCGGGCAAATGATCCGGATCAAGCCCGGCCGCTACCACACTCGGCTTCAGATAATTGCCGTGAACACCGGTAAATAAATTCGTATAAATAATATCATCAGCGCCATTATCGACGATCGCCTGCTTATAGGCGTCAGACGCGTTGGCCTCTTCGGTGGCAATGAAGGCCGAGCCGATATAACCGAAATCCGCCCCCATCGCCTGCGCCGCGAGCACGGCCTGCCCGGTCGCGATGGCTCCTGACAGCGCCAATGGCCCATCGAACCATGTGCGAATTTCCTGAACGAGCGCAAACGGCGAAATCACCCCGGCATGGCCGCCCGCGCCCGCCGCCACCGCGATCAACCCATCAGCTCCTTTGTCAATCGCCTTATGGGCAAATTTATTATTGATAATGTCATGCAGCACCACTCCACCATAGGAATGCACGGCCGCATTCACATCCTCACGCGCGCCGAGCGAGGTGATAACCACCGGCGCCTTATATTTCACGCACATCGCCAAATCATGCTCAAGGCGCGCGTTGGAACGATGCACAATCTGGTTAACCGCATAGGGTGCAGCTTTCCGATCAGGATGCGCCCGGTCCCAAGCCGCCAACGCCTCGGTGATCTCAGCCAGCCATTCATCAAGCTTGGCATCGGGCCGCGCATTCAGCGCCGGAAATGAGCCCACGATCCCGCTGGTGCATTGGGCAATCACCAGCTTGGGGTTGGACACTATGAATAAAGGCGATCCGATCACCGGAATCGCCAAATTATCGCGCAATATGGTTGGGACGGTCATTCCCCGTTGTGGAATGACCGTCCGGTTACGTCAAGGAACCGTCCCGGCAATAATCGGTCGCGCTATGAGCTACCAATCAGTACGCCCATAACAAACACAATCGCCCCGCCAAGGGCCACTTGCATCGCCGCGCGCAGCGGCGGCGTGTCCATATATTTCGCGCGAATCCATGAAATAACGCCCAACTCCACGACCACGACCGCAAAAGCAATGGACATTGCGGTCCAGAAATTCGGGATCAGGAACGGTAATGTATGTCCAAGCCCGCCCAACGTGGTCATTCCCCCGGTAATCACCCCGCGCACAATCGGCGAACCGCGTCCGGTTAGACTGCCATCATCAGAGAGCGCTTCGGCAAACGCCATCGAAATCCCCGCCCCCAGCGACGCGGCAATCCCGACAATGAATGCATCCCAAGGCTTACCCGTCGCGAAGGCCGAAGCGAACACAGGTGCCAGCGTTGACACGGACCCATCCATCAACCCGGCTAGGCCGGGCTGAATATAGCGCAGCACAAAATTGCGGCGTGCCGTATCATCCTCTTCCGAGCGCACCGATTGGGGCAAATTCTCCTCGGTGAGTTGGTCGGCCACGCGCTCATGCCCTTGCTCGGCCTGGGCCAGATCGCCCAATAATTTCCGCACCGCGACATCTGAAGTCCGGCTCGCCGCCAAGCGATAAAAATTGGCGGTTTCTGCCTCCATGCTTTCAGCCAGCTTACGCACGTCCTGAATACTCGGGCTGGGCATTTGCCACACCGCCTTGCGGGTCAAAAAGCCGCGCACGTCCTGGCGCCGGATCAGCGGAATATGGTTGCCAAATTTTTCCTGGTACAAATCGATCAGACGGCGCCGATGCTCGCTCTCCTCCTCCGCCATATCAACGAACACTTTCGCCGAAGCCGGATAATCGACATGCAGTCGTTCGGCGATATCGGCATAAATTCGGCCATCCTCCTCCTCGGAGCCAATCGCCAAGGCTAGGATTTCTTGTTCAGACAGTTCAGAAAAGTTGCGCATGGGTCACAGAGTGGTGGTGCAGCGCAAAACGGTCAAGCCCTAACTTATTGACATTTATTCGCAATTCGGGTGCCAAGCGATAAAAAACCAAATTACCGAATGCTAACCCATTGCACTTACCGCCGATCCCTGCATGATCCATCGTATGAGTGACATCACCGCCCGCAACCCGACGCCCGACCCGGAGCCCAAGCTGCTGGCTGATCCCGCCTTGTGCCCCTGCAATTCGGGCTTGCGCCGCACGCGGTGCTGCGGCCTGACAGCATCAGGCCTCCCCGATCCGGCGAACCATTCGCTGCTTGATGCCACCGTTGAACTCGCCAAAACCGCGCGCACCGGCGGGCGCAACCGCGAAGCCGAGCGCCATTTGCTGCAAGTGCTCGACCTTGCCCCGCTGCATCGCGAAGCCCTGCGGGTGCTCTATGAACTTCGCCGCGCGGAAAACCGGCTGCAAGCCGCCGAGGCGCTGATTAAGCGTATTTGTGCGATTGACCCGCCGGTCGCGGTCATTTTGCTTCAATACGCCCAACTTCTGATCGGGCTGGGCCGCCACGCCGATGCCGAGACTCCCGCCCGCGCCGCACTCAAGCTGGCCCCGCGTGAGGCTGCGGCGCATCACATGATTGGCATGATTTTTACCGAGACCAATCGCATCCTCGCGGGCGAGCGCCATTACCGCCTCGCCCTCAGCTTCAGTGAGCCACGCGACCAAGCCATTATCGGCAACCTTGCCTGGAATTTGAAATTGCAAGGTCGGCTCGACGAAGCCGCCACCCTCTATCAATCGGCGATCGAGCAACGAGCGGATAACCCACGCACCCTTTCTGGTCTCGCCCAAGTCGAAGCGGGTCGTGGTCATCTCGACCGCGCGGAGGCCCTGATCGGTCAGGCCAAAGCCGCCGCCCCGAATGATCGGATGATCGGCCTGCTCGACGCGCTAGCCCGGCTGCAACGCAACGACCCCACCGGATGTATTGAACGCATTAATGCAACCGCCACTGCCATCGCTTCGCAAAGCTTGGTCGCCACCGAACTCGCCGCCAAAGGCCACGCGCTCGAGCGGCTTGGAGATATCGACGCCGCCTTTGACGCATATCAGCAAGCGCGCACCTTCCAGCGTGAGCGCGCTGGCCGCCGGTTCAATCCCGCACCGCTCGACCAGCGCCTCGCTGCCTTGAAGCAGACTTTTGTCTCCGACCGGCTCGGCGCACTGCCTCGCGCAGCGATCCAGCCCGGCGCGCCGATGCCGATTTTTTTGCTCGGCACCGCGCGCTCGGGCACCTCGCTGCTAGAATCGATGCTTGCCCAGGTCCAAGGCATCGATCCCGCGGATGATCGCGGCCCGTTGTCCGACCTCTCGCGCCTCCTGCCCAAAATGGTCGCAGGCCTCGGCGGTCCTGCCGGTGAATTTCCCGATGCGCTGATCGATACCATCGCCGGCGACGCACGCGACGTGATCCCTATGCGCGGCGCGCGCTATCTGCGCACGATGCAAGTCAGCGGTATCGCCAATGCCGAAACGCGGTTCGTCACCGATCGCAGTGCCGACCTGCCCTGGACCCTCGGCCTCGCCGCCATGCTATTTCCCACAGCACCGGTGATCCAAGTGCTGCGTCACCCGCTCGATGTCGGCCTCTCTTGTTTTGCACAAGACCGGCTTTATGCGGGTAATGCCGGGGTCACGCTGGAAAGTGCGGCCAAGCTCTACGACACCACAATGTCCGCCATCGGCCATATTCGTGGCCAAATGACCTTACGCTATTTGCCAATTCGCTACGAAGATTTGATCACCGCGCCGGTGGTCACCTTTGCCCGCGTGCTCGATTTTATTGGCATTAGCGCCGATGCCGCCGCCGCCCTTACCGCACCAGCCCGCAAGGTTCCACGAACGCCGTCCTACGCGGTCACCCGGGAAAAACTGCATCGCCGCAGCCTGAACCGCCACCAAAACTTTGCCGCCCGGCTGGACCCGATGCGCCCGGTGCTTAATCCGTGGATCGAAGCCCTCGGCTACACCCATAGCGCACAGCAGGCCGCATGAACGACATGCCAACCCCACCCACCGATGCGCCAGCCCCGGCTGCACCGGCGCCCATCGAAGCGGCGCCAGCCCCCGCGCAAGCGCCCGCCAGCGCAGGCGCCGCGCCACCGCCAATTGCAGGTGGGATCAAAGTGACGCTCGGCGAAGTGCTGAATGAAATCAGCGCCTATGAGCGCGATGGCAAGCTTGAACTCGCTGAAGATCTCGCCGAACGCGTGCTCCGCGCAGCGCCCAACCATGCCCATGTGCTGCATCTCTCGGGCATCGTCGCCTACCGGCGCGGCAAGATTGATCTCGCCATCGAACGGATGGAACGCTCGATGGCGCTGTCACCCGAGGTGCCGGTTTATCCGCGCAATATGTGCGAGATCTATCGCGGTGCGGGCCGCCTGGATGAGGCGCTGCGCGTCGCGCATCGTGCGATTGAGCTGGCTCCCGAGGATAGCCGCGCCCATTTCAATCATGCGCTCATCCGCTATGAGCGGCTGGAACTGGATGACGCGCTCGCCGCCGCGGATCGGGCCATCGCGCTGGATGCTGATTTCCCCGAAGCTCATTTCGAGCGCGCCGAAGTTCTGCTCCTTGCGGGCAAGCTAACCCCCGGCTGGGAGAGTTATGAATGGCGATTCAAGCTTAAGCAGGCCGAGGGCATGCTGCCCAAAACCGACAAGCCACAATGGGATGGCGGGCCGCTCCCCGAGGGCAGATTGCTGATCGTTGCCGATCAAGGCTTCGGCGATTGTATCCAGTTCGGCCGTTATATTCCGTGGGTCGCCGAACGCGCCATCAAACCGGTCGTCGCTTGCAGCGGTGATCTGGTGCCGATTCTCAAGCAAATTAATGGCATCGGGCGCATTGTCACCCGCTGGGAAGCCACTGGCGACTTCGATGCCTATATCCCGCTTTCCGGCCTGCCACGGCTGGCCGGCACCACCATCGACACCATCCCCGCGACGATCCCCTACCTGCATCCGGACCCGGCCAAAATCGCCGCCTGGAAACAACAGCTCGACGCCTTCACCCCGCGCCATAAAAAGCGTATCGGCCTCGTTTGGGCGGGCCGACCGACCCATAAAAACGACCGCAAACGCACGGTTAAACTCCACCAATTCGCCCCACTTTTCGCACGGCCCGACGTCGCTATTGTGACCGTGCAAAAAGGCGACAGGATCGATGAGGTGGGGAATTATTTTGGCCCCGCGCCGCTGGTCAATCTCGGCCCCACCATCCAAGATTTCACCGATACGCTGGCGATCCTGCAAAGTCTTGATCGGCTGGTCACCATCGATACCTCGGTCGCCCATCTCGCCGGCGCGAGCGGCGTGCCCACGTCGCTGATCCTGCCTTATGCACCCGATTGGCGCTGGCTGCATGGGCGCGATGACACGCCTTGGTATCCATCGATCAAACTATACCGCCAACAACGTCCCTATGACTGGTCTGGCGTGGTCGAACGACTCGCGGCCGAACTCTGATCACGTTGATTATTTGGATTATGACAATTTAATGACGGTAAAGCCGATCAAATATCAGTTATAATTGCGTTTTCACCCTCATGGCCACTCCGTAACCACGCCGCTTCGGTTGCATGGCTCGGCGCGTTTGGCTATCCGCCAACTGAGTTTGAGAGGGATCATGCGCAAATTCATCGCCGCCGTGCTGGCCGTCATTTTAATTGTCATCGGCACCATTCTGCTTTGGCCCGCAGGCAGTGCTAACACGTTGATCATCTATTCCGGCCTTGATTACGGCCCGGAGGTTGCCAGCGCGTTTACCAAACAAACCGGCATCAAGGTCAAACTTATCCGCCTATCCACCGGTGCCCTGCTCGCCCGGATCAGCGCGCAAGGCCACCATCCGGACTGGACCCTCGCTTGGTTTGATGGCGCCACCGCCGCCGTCTCGCTCGATCATGCGGACCTGCTCGCTCACCATCTGCCCGAACCCACCGATCTGACGGCGCTTGGCCAATCGATGGTGCCCGCGAATGGCGCCTATGTTCCAACCGGCTGCACCCTTGCCGGTGTGTTCATCATGCCCCGCAAAGCCAGTTTTGCGCCGCCGGTGCAGTGGTCGGACCTTACCCAGCCAATCTATCACGGGCTGATCGGGATGAACGACCCCTCGATTTCCGGCCCCACCTACCCCGCGTTGGCCGGCATGCTCAAATCAGCGGGCGGTTGGCCGCAAGGCAAAGACTACGTCAAATCGCTCAGGGCCGATGGCCTGCATATTTATGCAAAAAACGATGCGACCCTGGCCGCCTTGCGCAGCGGCTCCATTCAAATCGCCATCGTACAATCCTCAGCCGCTCTGCATTTCGCCCAAACCATCGATCCCTCGCTCACCGTGGCCTTTCCGCACCCGGCCTATGTGCTGCCCAACGTCATGGTGATGGCACCCGGCCTGAAGCCAGCCCTCAGCGCCGACGCCAAACGTTTCATCGCTTTCGCCAACAGCCCCGCGGCGCAAGCCATCCGCACCCAGCAGAATGATGGGGACGCTTATTACTGGCCCATCACCCGTGGGTCGGCGCCGCGCGCTGGCATGCCGCCGCTCGCCTCCCTTGATCTGGCCACGCTTCATGCGCGGCGCTGGGGTAGCGCACAAAACAGCATCACCGCCTGGTTCGCCAAACGGATTGTCGGCCCCGGTTCGTGATTGCGCGTGGCCAGCATCGCCGGTCGATCTCTGCGGGCGTTGCACGATTAGGCGGGCTGATCGCGCTCGCGCTGATCCTCGCTTTGTTCGTCGTGCCGTTGCTGCGCCTGCTGGCCTTGCCGCTGCTTCAGCCAACCCTGCCTGTCGCCGGATGGCAGCCGGTTTGGGACTCATTGGCACTCGCCATTCTCACCGCCCTGATCGCCGCCCCGCTCGGTTGCGTGATTGCTTGGTTTATCAACGATTATCAGGGGATCGCCGCCACCCTCGCGATGATCACGCTTTGGGTGCTGTTCCTTGCGCCGAGCTATGTGCTGACGACGGGCTGGATCATCCTGTTCAGCACGCCAGAGGCCCGGCTTAGCCTGTTCGGCCGGGCCTTTTTTGGCCTACCCGGCTTGATCATGCTGTTCGTGATCAAGGCGTTGCCCTTTGCCAGCTTTGTCGCCCGCGCCACGCTGTCAGGCGCAGGAGCCGGTTTGCGCGAAGCGGCCCTCATCCATAACCTTCCGCGCTTGCGCCGTCTGCGCATCATGGGCCGTTTGATTGCCCCAGCACTCGCACTCGGCTTCGCGGTCGCGGTGATCGAAACCATGCAGGAATTCGGCATTCCCGCCACTTTAGGCACTGCCAGCAAAATTCCACTGCTCACCTATGCGATCTATCAACGCCTCGCCGAAACCCCGACCGATTTTGCCGGCGCCGCCCTCCTCTGCTGGCGCCTCGTGCTCATCGCCGCCTTGTTCGGCATCGCGAGCCTTGCGCTACAACGGCGCGGCGCAAACCTCCGAAATGGTCGCAACCGCCTCATCCACCGCCGCAGCCCTAGCCAAGCTCTGTCGCTGCTGGCCCTTGGCGGGATCATTTTGCTGCTGGTGCTTGGCATCATCATCCCCGGCGGTTTTTTGCTGCCGCGTGGGTTTGGCCATGGCTGGCAGCCCACCCCGCATCTCGACGCCGTGATTCGCTCGCTCGGCTTTGGGCTCATCGGCGCCACCCTGGCCACCGGCACCGGCATCGTGCTCCTGCAAATTCGCGCACGTCGGCGCGGCTTGATCACCACAACCATCGATGCCGCGCTGCTGGCCAACATGGCGGTCCCCGGCCTCGTGCTCGGTGCGGGCTATATTCTCACCTTCAATAACAATGTCCTGCCTTTATACGGAACCACGGCCCTGCTGATCATCGCCTATGCGGCCGGCACAATTCCACTCGCGGCCCGCATGGTCCAGGGCGCCTTCGCCGATCTCGACCGAAATTTAGCCGCCGCTGCGCGGATTCATAGCCTCTCGGCCAGCACCCGGGCCATCGACATCCATGCTACCTTGCTGGCCCAACCGCTGCTGTACGGTCTGCTCGTCGCAACCGGGGCAATCATGTTCGAACTGCCAATCTCCGAACTGCTCTACCCGCCTGGCGCGACACCGCTCGGCGTAGCCATCGTCGGACTCGATCAGATGGGCGATCTCGCCGCCGCTGCCAGGCTTGCGCTGCTCGGGATGGCGGCCATGATCGCGCTCGCGGGCGCGCTGGTGCTCATTGTGCGCCTGCTCACCACCCCGCAAGGCCAATCACGCTCATGACCCAATCACTCACCATCACCAATCTCGCACGCCAGATCGCGCGGCGCCGGGTGCTGGACGCCATTACCCTTGATGTGCAGGAGGGCGAATGTTTAGTGCTGGCCGGGGAATCCGGCTCCGGCAAAACCAGCCTGTTACGCCTCGTCGGCGGGCTGGACCGGGCCGATCAGGGCACCATTCAGATCGGCACCACCATGGTCGATAATGCGGGGCGCATTTTCATCCCGCCCGAGCGGCGCGGCCTTGGCATGGTGTTCCAGGATTTCGCCCTTTGGCCACATCTCTCGGTGCTGGAAAATGTGGCGCTCGCCGTGCCACGTGGCACCAATGGCCCGGCACGCGCCCGCACCTTGCTTGAGCGTTTCGGCGTCGCCGATCATAGCGGTCGCCTGCCTGCAACCTTGTCAGGCGGTCAGCAACAGCGCGTTGGCATCGCCCGCGCCCTCGCCGCCGCGCCGAAACTGTTGCTGCTCGATGAACCCTTCTCCAGCCTTGACCTCGAAACCCGCGAATCCCTTCGCACTGAACTCCGCGCCGTCATTGCTGAATCCGGGCTGACTGCCTTGTGCGTTTCGCACGATCCCGCCGATTGTGTGCATCTCGGTGATCGGGTCGCCGTGCTCGAAGCGGGGCGCATCAGCCAATCCGCCACCCCCGAAACACTCTATCACAGCCCCGCCAGCGCCTATGCCGCGCGGATCGCCGGATTGCTCGGCGGTATTGCGCTCCCCGCCTATGCCGAAGGGCCTGACGCGCTGCTGACTTTGGGCACCACCACGCTGCGCCTGCCGGGGCAGGCCGATCAACTTGGCACCGCCAATGCCGTGCGTCTGTTCTGGCGTCCCTCCGCCATCATCCCAACCGATGATAGCAAGGGTATCGAGGCGCAATGCCTCACCAGCCAGTTCGATGCCGGGCAATTCCGCGCGACCTACCGCCTCGCCCAATGCGCCAGCACCATCCCGGTGATCTGTGCCACCCGGCCAAGCCTGGGGCCTGCCCGGTTGCGCATCGATCCATCTTGCTTGCATATTTTCCCGCAAAGGGAGGAGCGTTAATGTCTGATACCGGCGTGATGATCGCGGCTTTTCTGACAGCTTCGGTCGAATGGGTGGAAGCCTTCACTATTGTGCTGGCGGTGGCGCTGGCTATTGGCTGGCAACGCGCCATCGCGGCCGGGGTGGCCGCTTTGGCGGTGCTCGCCGTTCTCACCGTATTTGGCGCCGGTGCTATGAATTCAATTGGCAATTTGCGCATTGTGCAATTCATCATCGGCGTCTTTTTGCTGCTCTTTGGCCTGCGCTGGTTGGCCAAAGCCATCGCCCGTGGCGCTGGGCTGAAACCATTGCATGACGAGGCAAAAGCCTTTGCCAAGCTCTCGGCCAGCCAGGCGCTCGCGGAGACGCGCGGCGCCATGCTCGTCGCATTTCAGGGCGTGTTGTTTGAAGGGCTGGAAGTCTGGCTCATCGTGGTCGCCCTCGGCGTGCAAACCGGTCACACCGCCGCCGCCGCCGGTGCCGCTATCGCCGCGCTGGCCGTGGTCATGGCGGTCGGCGCCGCACTGCGCGCCCCGCTCGCCCGGGTGCCGGAAAACACCATCAAATTCCTGGTCGGCTGCGCCATTCTCAGCTTTGGCACGTTCTGGACCCTCGCCTCGCTCGGCTATCAATGGCCGCTCGGCGATTATGCGCTCCCGGCTCTGATCGGGCTTTACGCGGCGGGCGGCTTGCTGTTGATCCAAGCGCTCAAGCGCACAGCTGATCTGGCGCCCCGATAATGCGCGGCTTCATCAAAACCTTGATCGGCGACGCCCGCAACCTCGCATGTATCGCGATCATCATTGGCGTTGCCGCCGCGTTGATCGCCTCGCCTGCGCGCCCGCTGGCTGGGCTGCTGATCCCACTCGCACTGCTGGCCGCCGCCGCTTATCTCGCCCGTAAATAACACCTATACGCGCGCCGCTTGTGCTTGCCATGCTGGCGTCAATGGTTCAGAAGCGAACGCATAATTCCGGGCATTGCCGTTAAGGTCACCCGGCGCAAAAGGGGAACGCTATGAGCAAAATCAATCCGGCTGTTGATTACGAAACCCATGGTGGCATTGCGCTGATCGCAATCGATAGCCCGCCGGTCAACGCCCTCAGCCATGCCGTTCGCGCCGGATTGATTGCCGCTCTCGATGCCGCCGAACAAGATTCAGCCGTCCATGCTATCGTGCTCGGCTGCCGGGGGCGCACCTTCTCGGCGGGCGCCGACATCACCGAATTTGGCAAACCCCCGCGTGAACCGGGCCTGCATGCCGTCATCGAACGGTTCGAAGCCAGTGCGAAACCAATCGTCGCCGCGTTGTTCGGCACCACGCTGGGCGGCGGGTTGGAACTCGCCCTTGGCTGTCATTTCCGCGTCGCCGCCGCCGATGCTCGGATGGGTCTGCCGGAGGTCAAGCTCGGGCTGCTGCCCGGTGCCGGTGGCACCCAGCGCCTGCCCCGACTGATTGGCCCCGAAGCCGCCGTCGCCGCCATTGTCTCGGGCAAAATGATCAGTGCCAAAGCGGGGCTCGCCGACGGGCTGATCGATGGCATTGTCGCGGACCCGATCCAAGGGGCGATGGATTTCGCCCGCGCCGTGCTCGCCAATAAAACCCCGAGCCCGCGCGTGCGCGACCGGAGCGAAAAACTCGCCGCCGCCAAGGCCGATCCCGCCAGCTTCGAGAAAGCCGCCGCCGAGGCCACCAAGCGCCTCAAGGGCATGGAGGCCCCCGCCGCCTGTGTGCAGTCGGTGCGCAACGCCTTCACCCTGGATTTTGACGCCGGACTCGCCGCCGAGCGTGACTTGTTCATGAAATTAGTCGTTGGCGACCAATCCCGCGCTCAACGCCATATTTTCTTCGCCGAACGCGAAGCGCAAAAAATCCCTGGCATGGGGCCGGAGGTCAAACCCGCCAAAATCACCCGCGCCGCCGTGCTGGGCGGCGGCACCATGGGCGGCGGCATTGCGATGAATTTTGCCAATGCCGGCATCCCGGTCACCATCGTCGAAACTGATGCAGCCGCACTCACCCGCGGGCTCGATCGCGTGCGCGAAACCTATGATATTTCGGTCAAGCGCGGCGCTCTGCCCGAAGGCACCACCGAAAAGCGCATGGCCTTGTTTTCCGGCACCACCGACTGGTCAAAACTCGCGGATGCGGATGTGATCATCGAGGCGGTGTTTGAAGAAATGGAGCTGAAAAAACAAATTTTTGCCAAGCTCGACGCCCATGCCCGCCCCGGCGCGCTGCTCGCGACCAACACCTCCACCCTTGATGTCGATGCGATCGCTAACGCCACCAAGCGCCCGCACGACGTGCTCGGTATGCATTTTTTCTCACCGGCCAACGTGATGAAATTGCTGGAAATCGTGCGTGGCAAAGCAACCTCGCACCAAGCCATCGCCACCGCGATCGCGATTGGCAAAGCGATGGGCAAAGTTCCGGTCGTGGTTGGCAATTGCGATGGCTTCGTTGGCAACCGCATGCTCGCTCGGCGCACCACCGAATGCGAGCGGTTGTTGCTCGAAGGCGCGCTGCCGCATCAAGTGGATGCGGTGATCTTGAAATTCGGCTTCCCGATGGGCCCGTTCGCGATGGGCGATCTCGCCGGGCTTGATGTGGGCTGGCGGATTCGCAAACATCGCGGCGTCACCGCCCCGATTTCCGACGCGCTGTGCGAGCAAGGGCGGTTCGGCCAAAAAACCGGCAGCGGCTATTATGTTTATGAAAATGGCAGCCGCACGCCAACGCCGGACCCGGTGGTGGAAAAGCTGATCATGGATAGTTCGGCCAAGCTCGGCATCACCCGCCGCGCCATCAGCGATCAGGAAATTCTAGAACGGATGACCTACCCGATGATCAACGAGGCCGCACGCATCCTCGAAGAAGGCATCGCCATCCGCCCCTCGGATATCGATGTCGTCTGGATCTATGGCTATGGCTGGCCGGTCTGGCGCGGCGGTCCGTGCTTCCATGCCGACCTGGTTGGTCTGCCAACCATTGTCGAGCGGCTGGAGCATTACGCCACCGCCATCAACGATCCGGGTCTCGCACCCGCCGCGTTGCTGAAATCCCTCGCGGCCAGCGGCAAGGGATTCGCGGGCTTTACTGGTCACGCGCAAGCAGCCGCCGAATGAGCGGGCGGCCTTACCCCTGGGAGGCCAATTACCCCAAAGGCCTCCCTTGGGATCTCACGCCACCGCGCGAAACCATCCCCGCGATGATCGGGCGCACCATCGCCGAATTTCGCGATGATCCAGCACTCGATTATCGCGGCACCAAAATCAGCTTCGCTGACCTCGGCAACGCGATCTCTGAGGTCGCTCACGGGCTGCTAAGCCGCAATCTGGGCAAGGGTGCTCGGATTGCGCTTTATTTACCC
>VFSW01011235.1_pt1 | contig 12606 bp, 11 predicted proteins | sample 5358111 | NCBI WGS metagenome assembly VFSW01 (sample SAMN11554181, study PRJNA540505) | mine drainage metagenome | isolation source: sediment from site ElyBrook_90M | place: USA: Ely Copper Mine, Vershire, VT | collected 2017
GAAGTCAGTCGGGCCCGCACTTGATGGCGTTGAACACAAGATTCCCGCATAACTCGGCAAATCTGGACGCTGGTGGACCTCCCTGAACATTCTGGAAACAGTCTCGCGGCACCGAGATTGATACCCCGACAATTCACCAAAAAATGCCTAGTCAGAGGCTGTTAATAGGGCCAAGAGTGGTAACTCCCTAGCGGGGGTATTACCGCTGTGGGAACGAACGTGGGAGCGGACCATTCACACGTTCCCAAACCGACTCGTCGAATAGCCACGGGGTGCCTAGGAACTCTGCAGAAACGAGGCTATCCACTTCGCAGAATTCGCCTTGCTGATCCAAGTGGTCCTTGGGCCTGACCAAAGAATATGTCAGCGACCCGATTAGAACGTCAATCAGCTGCCGTGACGTCATTACAACTCCATACGCCGATCACCGGACTGGAGGATCAGGTGCGCCACTGTCGATGTCCAGCCAGTTTGGTGAGACGCACCGAGGCCTTGCCCGGTGTCCCCGTCAAAATACTCGTAGAAGAGAATGTATGGTCTCCACCTTGGATCACTCACCAGAGTGGCGTAACGCGCGTCCGACGGTCTGACTCCATCCTCAGCCGGAATAAAAAGGGAGATTAGGCGTTGCGACAATGCATCCGACACAGCGTCGAGAGTCATCGACACCCCCGAACCTTTGGGGAATTCAACCACGACGTCACCGGGATAATGAGTCTCGTAATTCCTGAGCGCTTCGATGAAAAGGACGTTCAAAGGGAACCAGACGGGACCTCGCCAATTCGAGTTGCCTCCGAAAAGCCCCGACGTGGACTCTCCGGGCTCGTAGTCCACACTCGCTCGAACACCGTTGATATCGATAGCAAAGGGGTGATCACGATGGTGGGCTGAGATACTGCGAATGCCGAAAGGCGACAACAGAGCTTCCTCATCTAGGACTTTGCTAAGTATCCTTGTGAGGCGCTCGGAATCAACGAGGGTGAGCAAATGAGCCACATCACCTTCACCACGCGTCTGATACGCGGCGGCTTGTTCGTGGTTGTGCGCGAGGAACCACGCCAAGCGAGACCGATAATCCTCCAGGTGACTCACCGAACTTTCGTGATAAACGAACGACGCGAGAACCGGCACGAGTCCGACGAGCGAACATACCTTAAGTGGGATTTCACGTCCGTCGACGAGGTGCACCACATCGTAGAAGAAGGCATCCTCGTCGTCCCACATTCCTGAATTGTTCTCGGCCGCCGCGATGCGCAAGAAGTGCTCGGCGAATTTGCTCGCAACGTCTTCGTAGGCAACGTTGCGATTGGCGAGGCGAAGAGCCATGTTCAGAAGATCCAAGGAGTACATGGCCATCCATGCCGTCGCGTCGGCCTGCTCGATGGTGTCGCCCGCCTCCGGGAGGGTGGAGCGATTCAACGGTGCAATATTGTCGAGCCCCAAGAACCCTCCGGTGAAGACGCCATCGTCGTTGTGGCCCTTGGCGTTAATCCACCACGTAAAGTTCACCATGAGTTTATGAAAGACCTTGGCCAAGAAGTCGAAGTCGCGGCTGCCGTCTAGAACGAAGACTTGGAGGGCGGCCCACGCGTGCGTGGGCGGATTGACGTCGGAGAAATTCCACTCGTAGGCGGGAAGTTGACCACTCGAATGCATGTAACACTCGCGCAGCATCAGCACTAACTGCGCTTTAGCGAACTCCGGATCGATGTGCGCCATCGTCACACAATGAAAGGCGAGGTCCCAGTTCGCGAACCAGGGGTACTCCCAGACGTCGGGCATGAGCAGCACGTCGTGCGCGTGGAGGTGGACCCAATCTCTGTTTCGGTTGTACGCGTGCTCGGGCGGTGGAGGCGGCGAAGAGGGATCGCCGCTGAGCCAACGTTTGACATTGAAGTTGTAGAACTGCTTAGACCACAACAATCCCGCCATCGCCTGACGCAACACCCGTGCTTCGTCACGGCTCGAACGAGCGGGCATGATTGATGACCAGTACTGGTCGGCTTCGTCTCGGCGCGTCGCGATGGTGTGGTCGAAGGCGGCGACGTCCAACAACGGAGGGAACGGGTCGTGGAGATCCGGCGCCTCCTCACTCAGGCGCACTCGAATGGTCGTCGTCGCACCAGGTTCGACCGTGATCTCGTAGTCCAGCGCCGCCTTCGTGCCCTCCAACGCTGGGTTCACACTGGGCGTGCCCGCGACCACGAAGTCGTTGATGCCGTCCTTGGGGAACTCGGGGCCCTGGTCCACGCCGTAGAGGCGACGCGCGTTGGTCTCGTTGTCGCAGAACAACACGCGGGGCGTTCCCTCACCGGTCAGTCGCAGCGTTCCCGCGTGGGCCGACTCGCCCACGATGGAACTTGCGTCGGCGCGAAGTCGGGGCCGCACGACTTTGTCGTCGCCCCAACTCCACGTATTACGGAACCACAGGGTGGGAAGGACCCGCAACGTCGCTCTCACGGGTCCGGCGTTCTCGACCGTGATCTGCATCCTGAGGTCGTGGGGACCCTCCTTGGCGTAGTCCACACTGACCACCCAGTACCGCGAGGTGTCGAAGATACCCGTATCGAGTAACTCGTACTCCGGCTCAGTCTTGGTACGAGCGGCGTTGGTGGCGACCAGGTCCTCGTAGGGGTAGGGCGCCTGGGGGTAGTGATAACGCCACGAGTTCCACGAATGCGTCGGGGTTGCGTCGGTGTACCACCAGTACTCCTTCACGTCCTCGCCGTGATTACCCTGGGGCCCTGTCAGACCGAACATCCGCTCCTTGAGGATGGGGTCCACACCATTCCACAGGGCGAGGGCGAGACACCAGTTCTGATCGAGGTCGCAAAAACCCGCCATGCCGTCCTCGTTCCAGCGATAGGCCCGGCTGCGCGCGTGGTCGTGGGGAAATGAGACCCACGCATCACCGTCGGCGCTGTAGTCCTCGCGCACGGACCCCCAGGCGCGTTCAGCGAGGTAGGGGCCCCAATCACGCCAGGGTTCGGTACCATCATTGGCTGCGGCCAACCGACGACGCTCAGGATCGGCGTCGCCCGCGGTCATCGACTCGTCATCTCGTCTCGGTGCCGCCACTTACACCCGCGCATTCTCCAACAGTAGCGTGCGACTTGCGTGAGAGATAGGCGGCCGAGGTGCGTACGTCACTGTGATCGGCGCCACGCGCCGAAGCCCCGTACTATCGGTACGTTACGAACGTCGGCTACTCCCCGCGCTGAGCAATTCTTCGTGGGGAAAATAAGACACGAGGGACGCATCACCGGCAACACCGTCTACGACAACTGTCGCTGACGCGGTGAAGGACGAGGGTGGTGCGGCCAAAGAGAAAGGTGGACTGATGAAGGCACTCTCGGTGGTACCACTCCAAGCCGGTTCGGCCGCACTGTGCGACGTGGATGAGCCCCCAGTCAGCGATGGACCCATCTTGGTCGAGACATTGGCCGTCGGTATTTGCGGCACCGACATCGAGATTCTCTCGGGTGCCTACGGCTGGAGCCCGCCCGGGCGCTCCCGCCTCGTACTGGGCCACGAGTCCCTCGGGCGCGTCCTCGAAGCTCCCGACAACGGGCCCGTCGCCCCGGGCGATCTCGTGGTGGGCATCGTGCGACGGCCCGACCCCGTACCGTGTTCAAGTTGCGCGGTGCTCGAGTGGGATTTCTGTCGCAACGGGCAGTACACCGAACGCGGCATCAAAGAACACGACGGGTACCTCTCCGAGCGTTACCGCATCACCGCGGATTTCGTGGTCAAGGTCGACCCCCAACTGGGCGTTCTGGGCGTTCTGCTCGAGCCCACCAGTGTGGTCGCCAAGGCCTGGGAGGAAGTGGACCGGATTGGCGCGCGCGCGCACTGGGAACCACGCACCGTCTTGGTGACCGGCGCGGGACCCATTGGTCTACTCGCGGCCCTGTTGGGCGTCCAACGAGGTCTCGAGGTCCACGTGCTCGACCGCATGAGCGAGGGGATCAAGCCCGATCTGGTTCGCGCCCTCGGGGCCAGGTACCACAGTGGTCGCATTGGTGATCTCGGCCTTCACCCCGACGTGATCATCGAGTGCACCGGGGTCTCCTCCGTGCTCCTCGACGCGATGAGCAACATCGGCGTCGGTGGCGTGATGTGTCTAACCGGCGTCTCCTCAGGCGGCCACGAGATCAGCTTTGACGAGGGCGCCCTCAATCGCAGCATGGTCCTCGAGAACGTCGCGGTCGTCGGTTCGGTCAACGCGAACCGTCGCCACTACGAGGCGGCGGCGAGCGCCCTCGCCGCCGCGGACCCGGACTGGCTCTCGCGGCTCATTACCCGTCGGGTGCCACTCACGGCCTGGTCCGAGGCGTTAACCCGCCACGACGACGACGTCAAAGTCATCATTGAAGTGCAACCCTCGACCGCCGCCGCGTCGTGAGCGACCCCGCCGTGACGACGCGCTCCGTGGTCGTCCTCGGGGTCTCCGGCTCGGGCAAGAGCACCGTGGGCGAAACCCTGGCGCGACGATTGTCGTACGACTTCCGTGACGCGGACGATCTGCATAGTCACGCCAACATCGAAAAGATGCGCTCGGGCCATCCCCTCACCGACCAGGACCGCCTACCGTGGCTCAACGCCGTCGGCCAGCGGATGCGCGAGACCGTCGACCAGGGCCACGGCGTGGTGATGGCGTGCTCGGCCCTCAAGAAGAGATACCGCGATATTCTGCGCGCCTACGAGCCCGCGACGTTCTTCGTTCTCCTCGAAGGTTCGCCCGAACTCATCATGTCGCGTGTGCTGGCGCGCTCGGGCAGTTTCATGCCCGCCTCGCTACTGTCCTCACAGTTCGCCGCCCTCGAGCCACTCGGCGCCGACGAAGAGGGGGCGCGTATTGACGTTAGCCACGGACTCGACGACACTGTCGACGCCGCGCTCGTCGCTCTCGGAGGCCACGCCAGCACTTCTCACACCCCTTAGCGCCCTCGTCGCGAGGGATGATTACTGCGACAAGCACCATCCGTGGGGCGCCACGATCTCCTCCATTGACGCGGGACCCCAGGAGCCCGGGGCGTAGGGAAGTACGGGCGACGGGTTCTCGAGCAGCGGAGCCGCGACCTGCCACAGCCGTTCGATACCGTCGGAGCGCGTAAAGAGGGCCTGGTTACCCAGGAGCGCTTCGAGGATCAGGTGTTCGTAGGCCGCTAGGTGATGAGCCGCCTGAAACGAATCTTTGTAGTGAAAGGTCATCTCGGCCGAATCCAAGTACATACGCGGTCCGGGTTCCTTGGCAAGGAACTGAGCGTGGATTGATCCAGGGTCGGCGAAGTCCACCACGATTTTGTTGCCGCGCCACTGCGGAGAACGCTGGCTCAAAGGGAACAGGCGCATGACCGGCTCGTGCAAACCAATCGTGATTACTTGACGGCTCTGGGCTAGGCACTTGCCCGTGCGTAGATAGAAGGGCACACCCTTCCAGCGCGTGTTCTCCACCTCCACGCGCAACGCGACGAAGGTCTCGGTCTGAGAGTCCGGCGCCACCCCGGCCTCATCGCGATACCCCTCGTACTGACCACGCACGACGTCGCGGGGATCTATCGGGCGAAGCGTCTCGAACACCTTGTAGACCTCGTCACGCAGCGGACGAGCCTCGAGGGAGGTCGGTTGCTCCATGGCGATGAAACCCAGCACCTGGAACAAGTGACTCACTACCATGTCACGAAAAGCCCCGGTCTCCTCGTAGAACGACCCACGACCCTCGATTGACAGGGTTTCGGGCACGTCAATCTGGACGAAGCTCACGTGATCACGGTTCCAGAGTGGTTCGAAGAGACGGTTGGCGAAACGCAACGCGAGGATATTGTCGATCGACTCCTTGCCCAAGAAGTGATCAATACGAAAGACCTGGCTCTCGTCAAAGTGGGAACTGATGGCGGCGTCGAGTGTGACGGCCGAGGCGAGGTCCACGCCGAAGGGCTTCTCGCAAATAACTCGCGCGTTCTGATTCAGCCCGCTCGTGCCGAGCATCTCGATCGTGGCCAGCGCCGCCGCGGGCGGAATGGCTAGGTGGTATAGGCGGCGCGCGCCGGGGCCGAGTTCACTCTCAGCTTGATGAACAGCGCCCACCAAATCGTCGTAGTGCTGGGAATCGGCGGCCACGAACGAGAGAGACTCGACAAACTCCTCCCACGCGGGACCCTCAGGGGGCGAAGATCCGAAGGCGAGTACGGACTCACGCGCCTCGGCGCGAAATGACTCCGACGTCGTCTGGTTGCCCCATCGCCCAGACCCGATAATTCGGTACTTCTCCGGAAGTAGACCCGCCTCGGCCAAGTGATAAAGCCCTGGGATGATCTTGCGCTTGGCCAAGTCACCCGTCGCCCCGAACAGGATGATGACGTGGTTCTCTTCGACTTTGGCGTCCACCTGATTCGCACCCGCCGTCATCAACGTCCTCCGTACCTTTCGGGTGACTCGCCGTCGTCCATCACGATGTCCGGCCTCGCCACGTCACTCAATACCAAGGCGTCGTCGCGCCGCACCCGGCCCGCTGGAATCGATGCGTCGCCCGCGAGGAGTCGCTCGAGCGCGTCACCTACGTCGGGACCCGACACAATCCACAACGTCTCGCGCGTGCGCTCGAGGGCCGGGTACGTCATGGTCATGCGACGACGACCCTGATACACGTCGGTCAGGGTGACGAGGCGATCGGTCGTCTCGAGGGCAGGGTCACCCGCCACCAGTGAAGCCGTGTGACCGTCGGGTCCCAGACCCAGGTGGATGAGATCGAAGAGATCGGGCAACAGTTCGGCGTAGTGGGCAGCGGCGGCGTCGAGGTCACGCTCGTCAACCGGCATCGCCACGATGCGCGGTTGACGAGGTACGAGCCCCTCGACGAGACCCCTCAGGTTGCGGTCGGGGTCGCCGGCCGGGGCGACGCGCTCGTCGACCTGAAAGAGCGTGATGCGCTCCCAGTCCAGGTCGAGAGTCGCCAGGTGACGCCACGTGAGAAGTGGTGAGTGACCTCCGCTGAGTGCCATCACGAACTCGCCGCGCGCGCCAATCGCTCGCGCGGCGCACTCGGCGATGTGCGCAGCGCCGGCGCGGGCCAGATCCTCGGGCGTGGCGAAGGTGCGTGACTCCACGGGCACCTCAGGCGGACTTCTCGGCGTGACCGCCGAAGGCCGCCCGCATGGCCGAAAGCACCTTGGCCGTGAACTCGCCCTCGCCACGTGACTCGTAACGCTGCCAGAGGGCGGCGCTGATTACCGGCGCCGGCACGGACTCGGCAATCGCCGCCTCCAGGGTCCAACGCCCCTCCCCCGAATCTGAGACCCGTCCGCTGAACTCTTCAAGTTCGGGCGACTTCGCCAGGGCGTCGGCCGTCAGGTCCACCAGCCACGAGCTCACGACTGATCCGTGGCGCCACACCTCGGCCACCTCGGCGAGATCGAAGTCGTAGGAGTAGAACTCGGGGTTGCGCAGAGGCGTCGTCTCGGCGTCAGCATCAACGCTGTCGCGCCCGACGTTGGCGTGCTTGATGATACTGAGACCCTCGCCAATCGCCGCCATCATCCCGTATTCGATGCCGTTGTGGACCATCTTGACGAAGTGGCCCGCCCCGTTAGGCCCGCAGTGCAAATAGCCAAGTGACGCGGTGCCGTCGGTGCGCGTGCGGTTCGGGGTCGGCGCCGTGCCGTCATCGCCCGGGGCGATACTCGCAAAGAGTGGCTCGAGTCGCGCGAACACCTCGTCCTCGCCACCGATCATCAAGCTGTAGCCGCGCTCGAGCCCCCACACCCCTCCGCTGGTTCCGCAGTCCACGTAGTGCAGTCCACGTGCACCAAGCTCGCGGCTGCGCACGATATCGTCCTGGTAGAAGGAGTTGCCGCCGTCGATCACCACGTCATCGGGGTCGAGGAAGTCGACGAGTTCATCGAGCGCGCGCTGGGTAATCGCCGCGGGCAGCATTAGCCAGATTGCGCGGGGCCGAGTGAGCCGACTCACCAAGTCCTCTAAGGACGAGGCACCGATGACGGCGGGGCCCTCAATCGCCTCGACGGCAGCACGATTGACGTCGTAAACCACGCATTCGTGTCCGGCGCGCACGAGACGCTGGACGATATTGGCCCCCATCCGTCCCAAGCCCACCATGGCCAGTTGCATCGTTCTATCGGTTGCCATAGGCGGCTCCCTTGTTCTTGAGTGAGCGGTAACGGCGATTCAGTCCGTCAGCCGACGCATCGTAGCGGAGATCGGGCTCTGTGGAGTTGAGGCTGGAGTTGGACAACCTGGACTTTCCCTCCGACGTCCGAGTAGCCGCCAGCTCTTCATTGTTCGGTACGCCCTGGGCATTACGACGAATTCGGCCGTCTTCAACAACTCGAGACTCCCACGCTCCGCACCGCGACTAGATCGTGAATCCCTTGGCCCAGTGCATCGCCGAGATGGTTCGTCGTCGAGATCCCAACTCTTCGCGTCAACCGTTCGACTCCGGTGCCGAGACCCTCTGAGATAATCGAGTTGCGACGTGCGCCGAAACCATGACTCGATAGGAGCGGTGTGGTGGCCCACGCCGGGCATTGTGGTCTCTGGGATCAGACGCAGTCATCGGCGAGGGAGTGAACAAGACCTGGCGTACCATTCATCTCGAGATTAGGAGGAGCATGACGCGTGGTTTGCGCTGGGGGGTCGCACTCGGACTGCTGGTGGGCGTACTCACGATTCTCCTCCTCGACGCCCACCATGTCCACGGGCAGCTCGGTGGCCTCCTCGCCGCCGGCGCGACCGGGGTCGTCATCTTCGTAGTTAGCCAGGTGGTCGACCGGCGCCGACGCAGACGTTGAACCCGCCTCGGGGGTGAAGATCGGCCTTGTCGGCGGCGTGAATATGGGGGTTGGCAACTGATATCACACCTCACCGCAAGACTGCGTAGCAATGAACTTAAGTGAGTGGGCCAACCTCCAGGGGATACATCCCCAGACCGCCTATCGGTGGTTCCGAGAGGGAACGTTGCCGGTGCCCGCGCGTCAGGTAGGTCGGTTGATTCTGGTCGGCGATCTTGAAATATTGCCGTCGCAACTGGGCTCTGCCGCCATCTACGCACGCGTGTCGTCGGCCGACCAACGAGCAGACCTCGATCGTCAGGTGGCGCGTGTGAGTGTCTGGGCTACGTCCCAGGGTCATTCGATTGATCGGGTCGTGACCGAAGTTGGCTCTGGTCTCCACGGCGAGCGACGCAGATTCCTCGCGTTACTTGCTGACCCATCCGTGACAACGATTGTGGTCGAACATCGTGATCGCTTCGCCAGATTCGGTTCTGAATACGTTGCTGCGTCGCTTCAGGCCAATGGCCGACGACTGGTCGTGGTGGACGACGCCGACGTCGACGCCGACGTCGCTCGCGACATGACGGAGGTGCTGACGTCGTTCTGCGCTCGCCTCTACGGTCGTCGTGCGGGCGCACACCGAGCGGCGAAAGCGTTGGCGGCAGCGCAGGAGTCGACCGATGCCGCGTAGGTACTGCGCACCCGCGGGCCAGATCATTCAGGCCTTCACGTTCGCGCTCGATCCCACGGACGAACAGTCAGTCCGGATCAGTCGATTCTTCGGCGCTCGTCGCAAAGCTTTTAACTGGACGCTTGATCAGATACAGGCCGACCTCGAGCACTACCGCGAGACCGGCGAGTCGGGCACGCCACCGTCGTTCTACTCCTTACGCAAACGCTGGAACGCTGAGAAGGACACCGTCTGTGTCAACGACACCACTGGCGAGGTCTGGTGGCCCGAGGTCTCAAAGGAAGTCTTCGCCGACGGCGTGCGCGGCGCTACCGACGCCTACTGGCGCTGGCAGAAGTCGCGTTCGGGCGCCATCAAAGGGCGCACGGTCGGCTTCCCTCGTTTCAAGAAGCGGGGCCAGGACCGCGACCGATTCTCTTTTAGTACCGGCGTAATGAGACTGGAAGCGGACCGGCGCCACCTCACCGTGCCGGTACTCGGGACCCTGCGCACGCACGAGAACACCCGACGCCTCGAACGGCTGATTGCAATGAATCGGGCCAAGATTCTTGGAGTCACGGTCTCTCGCCAAGGAGAGTGGATCATCGCGGCCGTGCGGGTGAGTGTCGCTCGTCTCCAACTGAGCACCGTTGCCCAGCCCGACTCCACTGTCGGCATCGACGTGGGCGTGCGGCGTCTGGCAACGGTGGCTACTACTCGCGAGGTGATAGGCGAACTCGCCAACCCACACGCCCTCGAGCACCGACTGAGTGAACTACGTCGACTCCAGCGTCAACGTTGTCGGCGCACGCGCGGTTCGCGCCAGTATCGAGAGACCGCCGCCAAGATCTCGCGCCTCCACGCCGAGGTGGCGAACCTCCGCCGTCACACCATCCACGTATTCACCACCAACCTCGCCAAAACCCACGGCGTGGTGGTGGTAGAAGGGCTGGATGCGGCGTCACTGCTACAACAGAAAGGTCTGCCCGGTGCACGTTCGCGCCGACGTGGGCTCATCGATGCAGCACTGGGAGAGATCCGCCGTCAGCTTCGCTACAAGTGCCCCTGGTACGGGTCCACCTTGGTCGAAGCCGATCGATTCTTCCCATCGTCAAAGACGTGCCACACGTGTGGTCACGTGCAGAGTATCGGCTGGTTCGAGCACTGGACCTGTGAAGGGTGCAACTCTTCACACCAGCGCGACGACAACGCCGCCATCAATCTCGCCCGCTGGGCGGGCCTGGGTTCAGTTGGAGCCCCGGTGAAGCGTGGAGCCGAGCATCAGACTGAGTCTCACTCAGCGGCTGGCGAAGACACGCGAAAGGGAAGCCCGGCGTTAGAAGGGTCGAACAACTCCGTGAGGAGTGCGACATGAGTGGACTCCCTAAAGATGACTCGGTCGCAACGGTACTCAAATCACCTCGAAGCCAATCTTCATGGTGTAGGTTCAGCCTTGGATTGGACCATCTTCCATGGGGGGAATTATGGCTGATAGTGAAGTGAGCAGGGTCGACGTTGCGAGTCCGAGCGAAGATGCGCGAATGGTTGCCTTGGGCTACCGCGAGGAATTAAAGAGAGTCCTCTCCTTCTTCGATAACTTCTCGGTGGCCTTCAGTTACCTGAGTCCAATGGTAGGCATTTATTCCCTCTACACCCTGGGCCTGGGTACCGGGGGTCCGCGCTACATCTGGACCATCCCCATCGTCGTCGCGTTCATGACCCTGGTGGCCCTGGTCTTTGGCGAGTTGGCCAGCGAGTATCCGCTCTCTGGGGCGCTCTACCAGTACGGCAAGTACAACGTTGGACCGCGTTACGGGTGGTACGTAGGGTGGATTTACGGTTTCGCGCTCCTCGCCACGGTCGCCTCGGTCGACTCGGGCGCGGTGCTCTACATCGTGGACCTGATGAACCTCTGGTTCAAGACGAATCTCAACCCGTCCAACCACGTCACAATCTTCGCCGTGGTGGGAATCATCATCGTTCTTTCAGGAATCCTCAACAGCGTCGGCGCGAAGATCATGGGCAAGGTTGCCAACATCGGCGTGTACGTCGAGACCATCGGCACCTTCGGTGTGGCTATCGCGTTGGGGATTCACGGCTTCCACCAGGGTTTCGGCTTCCTCTTCAGTACCCAGCACGTCCAGGACCCGACCCAAAATCCCTTCGCCGTGAATCTGGCGGGCAACTGGTGGGTTGGCGCGGCCCTCGTCGCAGTACTCGCCAACGCCTACATTTTCTACGGTTTCGAATCGGCGGGAGACATCTCCGAAGAGACTATCGACGCGCATCGCGAGGTCCCTCGCGCCATGCGAAGCGCAATCCTCTACGGAGGGATCGCCTCCTTCGTCCTAGTCCTGGGCCTACTGCTCGCCACTCCCAAGCGGCGCGTGTCAAGTCTTTTGAGACAGTTCTTGATTCAATTCAGTGAGTTAGCGACCTCCTTCATTGGTTGGTTGATCCACGCGACGCTCGGCAGCGCCGGTGGAGAGGGAATCTTGCGGACGAACCGCTCGGGATGTGCGCTGTAGGCGTCGAGCAAGACCGCACCGCGTAGTTCACGGACCTGCTCGGCGCGTCCGTGATGGACATCGGCGGGCGTGTGATAGCCAATCCCTGAGTGCACGTGGTCGTCGTTATACCAAGTCATGAAACGTTGACAGTGGGCGTGGGCGTCTTCGAAGCTGCCGAAGCGATCGGGAAAGTCCGGACGGTATTTGAAGGTGCGGAACTGACTTTCTGAGTAGGGGTTGTCGTTGCTCGTATGGGGTCGAGAGTGAGACTTGGTGACCCCGAGGTCCGCGAGCAGGTGCACCACCGGTTTGGCGATCATGGGAGAACCCCGGTCGGCGTGCAGTGTGAGTTGTCCTTCGTCGATGCCGTGCTTGGCAATGGTCTCGGCCATCAATCGCGTGGAGAGTTGTGCGTTCTCGGCACGCGCCAGCATCCAACCCACGACGTAGCGAGAGAAGATGTCGAGGATCACGTAGAGGTAGTAGTAGGTCCACTTCTCGGGTCCGTGCAGTTTGGTTATATCCCAGCTCCAAATCTCGTTAGGCCTCGTGGCGATCAGCTCGGGCTTCTTGTGCGCGGGGTGCGTTGCCTGGCGCCGGCGTTCACGCACCTCGTCGTGCTCGTGCAGCACGC
>VFSW01011236.1_pt1 | contig 12606 bp, 11 predicted proteins | sample 5358111 | NCBI WGS metagenome assembly VFSW01 (sample SAMN11554181, study PRJNA540505) | mine drainage metagenome | isolation source: sediment from site ElyBrook_90M | place: USA: Ely Copper Mine, Vershire, VT | collected 2017
GCATGCCACCGGGGCAGAGAAAAAGCTGTGGCCGGTAGCGGTGGGGGAAGGCAGCGGGATTGTTTGGGTGCGTGGTTTTGCGACTCCGGCGGCCTGGCGCGCTCCCGCGGGAGCTACGCGGGCGATTTGGATTCGGGAGATCGCGGGCATGATGTAACATTGCCAACATTGAAAGTTTCTCCGACGCCTGGCCCCTAAGGGGGCAGTTGATTTCGGAGGATGTACGGCACGGCTGAAGCCGTGTCCCTTCAAAGCTGGAACGCCGGAGGCGCCACTTCCGTTATGAATGTTTCGCCCAATACCGGGTTGCGCCAGGTCATCTCGGCCGACCAGATTCAGAAAAGGGTCCGCGAACTGGGACGCCAGATCTCCGACGACTATCGCGGCCAGACGATCATCGCCCTGGGAATTCTGGAGAACAGTTTCCTGTTCATGGCTGACCTGGTGCGGGCGGTGGATGTCCCCAGCATCTGTTCTTTTATCAAGCCGAGTTACAAGCAGAGCAAGCAGGGCGAATCCCCGCTGCTGGAGATTCTTTTCAGCCACGAACTGGCGATTGCCGGCAAGCATGTGCTGCTGGTTGAGGGGTTGGTGCACTCGGGCGTGACCAGCGAGTTTCTGATGAGCGATCTACGGGGGCGAGGGGCGGCTTCGGTGAAATTGGTAACTCTGCTTGATCGTCAGTCTGCGCGCCGTGTGCCCTTGCAGCCCGACTATTTCGGATTTCTTGTGGATGACGCGTTTCTGTGCGGATATGGACTGGGCAGTCCTGAGCAGACTGGGCGCAACCTTCCCTATGTGGCGGCGACGGTCTGAGACGGCGTCCACCCCACGTGGGCGGTTTTGGCCCGTGACTTCTGTTACTTCCCGCTGGTTTCCCGTTTTCCCGGGAAAGGTCTAGAATTGGGAACGCAGTCTTTTCCCAGTCGAATTTCCCCCTCCGGCATCTAATACGAGCGAGAGGGTGGCGCTTTTCTTTTGGCGGGGACGCGCCTGTACTTAGAGGAGTTTTAGGTGAATTCAACAATCAAGACGGTACTTTTCTGGGCGGTCATCGTGGTCTCGGCCTTCCTGTTGTGGACGGTGGTGAAAAGCGGGACCAACGCCACGAAGGAAAAAGAGCTAGGCTTCTCCGAATTCAGTTCGTTTGTCGACCAGGGCAATATCCAGGACGTGACGTTTACCGGCCAGGAAGCCAAAGGGAAGCTGAAGAACCCAGACGGCCCATTTCGTACGACGGTGCCGCCCGGCAGCTATCCGGAGATGTACAAGAAGCTGTCGGAAAAGGGTGTCCCGTACAGTTTTAAGGACATCAGTAACGGCACTTGGCCGAGCTGGATTTTGAACCTGCTGCCGCTGGTCTTGCTCGGTGCGCTCTGGTTCTTCATGATCCGTCAGATGCAGACGGGCGGAAATAAGGCGCTGTCGTTCGGCAAGAGCCGTGCGCGACTGCTCTCCATGCAGCAGAAGAAGATCACGTTCAAAGACGTGGCGGGCGTGGATGAGGCGAAAGAAGAACTTCACGAGATTATCGAGTTCCTGCGCGAAGCGCAGAAGTTCCAGAAACTGGGCGGACGCATTCCCAAGGGCGTGCTGCTGGTTGGACCTCCGGGAACCGGCAAAACCTTGCTGGCCCGCGCGGTCGCCGGTGAAGCCAATGTTCCCTTCTTCTCGATCTCTGGTTCGGACTTCGTGGAAATGTTCGTGGGCGTGGGTGCTAGCCGCGTGCGCGACTTGTTTGAGCAGGGCAAGAAGAACGCTCCCTGCATCATCTTCATCGACGAAATCGATGCTGTTGGACGTCATCGCGGCGCTGGCCTCGGCGGTGGACACGATGAGCGTGAGCAGACTTTGAATCAGTTGCTGGTCGAGATGGACGGTTTCGAATCGAACGAAGGCGTCATTCTGATGGCGGCGACCAACCGTCCAGATGTGCTTGATCCGGCGTTGCTCCGCCCCGGCCGTTTTGACCGGCGCGTGGTGGTGAATCGTCCTGATGTTCGCGGACGGGAAGAGATTCTCCGTGTACACACTCGCAAGATTCCTTTGGCGGACGACGTCGATCTCTCGGTTCTCGCTCGCGGTACACCGGGCTTTTCCGGCGCCGACTTGGCCAACATGGTGAACGAAGCGGCATTGGCGGCGGCGCGGCAAAACCGCAAGGCCGTTTTGCAATACGACTTCGAAGTGGCCAAGGACAAAGTCCTCATGGGCGTGGAGCGCAAGTCGCTTCTGCTCACCGACGAGGAAAAGAAGAACACGGCCTATCACGAAGCGGGGCACGCGCTGGTGGCGGCAAAGTTGCCGTATGCCGATCCGGTGCACAAGGTGACGATCATTCCGCGCGGCATGGCACTTGGGTTGACCATGCAGTTGCCCGTGGATGACCGGCACAACTACTACAAGAACTATCTCGACACGCAGATTGCCATCCTGATGGGCGGGCGTATCGCGGAAGAGCTGTTCCTGAACCAGATGTCGACCGGCGCGGGCAATGACATTGAGCGAGCCACCGAACTGGCGCGCAAGATGGTTTGCGAGTGGGGCATGAGCGACCTGGGACCGCTGACCTTCGGCAAGAAGGAAGAGCAGATATTCCTGGGACGCGAAATCGCACAGCACCGCGACTATAGCGAAGCCACTGCCATCCAAATCGACGAAGAAGTCAAGAAGATGGTGAGCATCGGCTACGCGACGGCGAAAGGGATTCTTTCCGAGAATCGCGAAACCCTGATCCTGATTGCGAAGGCGCTGATCGAACGCGAAGTCCTCGACGCGGCCGAGATCAAGCTGCTGGTCGACGGGCAGAACCTGCCGCCGATCAAGCCGCTCCCGGCCAAGACCGACGACGGCGTGCAGCAGGTGATCAAGCCGGAGCGGGCGCCAGCCAAAAGTGGAGAGCGGCCGGCAACGGCGTAGAAGCAGTGGTCGGTGATCAGTGATCAGTGGCCAGTAAATTCAAAGAAAGGGCGTCCCATGTGGACGCCCTTTGTTCTTGTCGATAAGTCGGAAGTCAGGTTTTTTGCTGGCCACCGACCACTGACCACTGCCCACCGGCCAGTCCCACGACGGCCAAGATCACGAAGAATGGGTCGATCGGGCGCCGGTAATACACTTCCGGACTTGTGACGTAATAGATCAACGGGAAGGAAAAAAGAACCAGCGCGTAGGGCAGGGCGCTGCTCCAATCCGCCCGCCAGGCGCGCCAGAGCCCGAGAAGCGCCAGCACCGTTAGAGTGGTACACAAGAAAATATTCGGCGGATCGAGCGGTTCCTCCTTGAGATAGGCGCGATCGAAGCTCCAGTAACCCGTCCACAGAAAGAAGGTGCGCCGCACGGTCGTCCAGGCATACCAGCCGGGATTCGCGCGAATGAACTCGATGGCCTGCTGTTTCTTGTGGTCCATGTAACCGAGTTCGCCGAGTTGCAGGAATTCATTCCACTCCGCGTCGTTATGCCACGGGCCAAGTTCATAAGGACCCCAGTAGTCGGTGTTGCCTTTGGTGCCCAGGCGGAGGACCAGCCCCATGCCGTCGCGGAAGGGGACAAAGCGGTGAAAGACTTCGTAGTTGCGAATGAACCACGGCGAGACGACCGCGAGAAACGCCAGTGAGGCAACGACATTCACCGCAAACCAGTGTCGGCCCTGGCGATGGCGGCGATAGATGACCCATCCGGCGAGGAAGGGGAGCACCGAGAGCAGGGCCGGGCTGGTGAGGGCAGCGATTCCCCAGAGCAGGCCGAAGACTACCCATCCGGAAAACTTGTTTTCGTTTTCGAGCTTCAGTGTGATCAGAAAAATCCAACCCAGCAGCAGTGTTGCCAGCCAGGTCTCCCAGATGCGCTCGACGGGAAAATAAATGGCGTAGGGAAAGAATGCCCAGGTCCAGCCTGACCACTTCGCGACCCGATCTCCGAAGCTGATGCGTGCAATCAGGAAGACGAGAACGCACATCAGCGCCGACATCAAGGCATTCAGGGAAAGCAGCGCAATGGCGGAGGTCTTGGTATAGACGCCGAACACTTTGAAGACACCAGCGACGATGTAAGGGTAAACGGGTGTCATCCAGGCGGTGGGGCCGGTGTCGGAGAACAGCGGGCTGCTGAAGCCGCGGCCTTCGACGATGGAGCGTGCGATGCGGCCGGTTTCGTATCCGAAATGCCAGTGGTCGCGTTGGGGATCGAGTTGTTCGGGCAGCAGAAAGACCATGACAGCCAGACGGATCGCCAGGGCCACCAGAACCATGGGAAGCAAGCGCTTTACAAGCGAAACAGATGCGGGAACGGAAGCCGAGTTGGAGGCGACAGGCAAGAGTTATTCTTGGAATGGCTGAAGTTGAGATGATACGTCGCGCCGAGCGGACTTGAAAAACGAAATGTGAAGGACGGCGGATTTCCTGAGATACTCGCAAGGGTATGAAACTCTCACTGGACTCGAAAATTGCTCTCATCACCGGCGGATCGCGCGGGATTGGCGCGGCAGCGGTGCGGTTGTTTGTCGCGGCGGGCGCGAAAGTTGTTTTCAACTATCAGGCGGCGAAATCGCAAGCCGAGGATCTGGTGCGCGAATGCGGCGCCGCGAATTGCCACGCCGTGCAGAGCGATCTTTCGACGACTGCGGCGGCGGAGAAATTAGTTTCATCGGCCATCTCGGTCCACGGTCGTCTCGACATTCTGGTTGCCAATCACGGCATCTGGCCGCCCGACGATGCTCCGATCGATCGCATGTCCGATGAGCAGTGGCTCCGCACGATTTCCGTCAATCTGAACAGCGTGTTCTCGCTCGTCAAGCATTCGGTCGGGCAGATGAAGAAGCAAGGCGGCGGCCATATCGTGCTGGTCAGTTCGACGTCCGGCCAGCGGGGCGAAGCATTCCACTGCGACTATGCGGCCACCAAGGGCGCACTCATCAGCATGGTGAAAGGCCTCTCGACGGAACTGGCGCTCGACCACATTCATATCAATGCGGTGGCGCCGGGATGGGTGGATACGGACATGTCGAGGCCGGCGCTGGATGATCCGCCGACGCGAGCCAAGATTTTTGGCAGCATCCCGCTTGGACGGGTAGGAACTCCGGAGGAGATTGCTGGGCCGATTCTGTTCTTGTGCACGCCATATGCCGGATTTATCACGGGCGAAGTGTTCAACGTGAATGGCGGCGCCGTGCTGGTGGGGTAAGAAAGAGGGCTGGGCGCTCCAACCCCCGAGTTTTCAGAATTGCTTAATCAACGCTCACACTGACCGGTGTGGAGGCGATGCCGTTCGCAACCACTTCGAGCGTGCTCGGGCCCAATTCAATTGTGGCGGGAACGTCAAACGTGGTGGACACCGGAGTTGATCCGGTCGCAACGCCCATCGAAGTGTGGTCGTGGGTGCGAGCGTAAGAGACATGGCCGGTTGCTGAGTTCGTGATTCTGACCAGCGGATAGTTGGTCGCGTTTTGCGCGTCGTCTCCATAGGCTACGGCCTGCGACATGCCGTTGAACTGCGTGCCCGAGATCGGGTAGGAAGTTCCGTGAGTCAGTGTCGTGGCGACGCTGGTGATCGTCGGAGCCCACGCTGGATTGGCCGTTCCGGCACCCTTATAAACCCAGAGCGAAGGACTTCCCATGCTAATCAGCACTTCGCCGGTTGGCAGCGGTAGCAAGCGCAGGGTGAAACCATAGGGAACGGCCGGATTCCAGACTGGGGATTTGATCTTCTTGTAGCCCGTCCCGTTGTACTCGTAAAAATTGTAGAAGTAACCATAAAGGCCGAAGCTGGGCGTGACCAAAACGTCGCCGCTGGGCAGCAGCGCAGCTGGGGAATCAGAGAGCGTATAGCCGAATGCCGGCAGAGAGGGCCCTTTCTTCCACTTCTTGGTGGAGGGAGTATAGATTTCCGTGACATTGTGTCCCTTGGAATCACTAGCACCGCCGGTTGCCGTCACGGTTCCGTTGGGCCGCAACACCGAGGGCCCGATCTCGTGGTTGGACATGTCGCCCACCACGGCCGGCATATCCGCTTTGGTCCACGCGCCGGTCGCCGGGTCGTAAACTTCGTACGCGTAGTAGTCGGTGTTGTTGAGGTCCAACGTCAGCACCTTGCCGTTGGGCAGAAGCGTCCAGCCTTCTTCGGCATTGCTGTCGGCCTTGTTGGTGCCGGTTGTCGTCCAGGTTAGCGTTTTGGCGTCAAGCAAAGCTTGCTGTGAGGTGCAACAGCTTCCCAGCATGAAGGTGCCGTCGGGCAATACGACTCCGGGGCCGTCGCCGATCTTGGTCCAACCACCGGGAGGAGCGACGTTTGTCCAGTTATTCGCGACGGGGTCGAAGATTGCACCGAGGTTCACCCACTCCGCCACGCCCTCGAAGTATTCCCCTCCCTCGACGATCACGCGACCGTCGGGCAGGACCGCGGACGCGTAATAAATCGGCGAATAGTAGTTCGGGAGGGAAGGCATGGCGCTCCAGGTACCGTTGACGTAGCTACCGTTGACGTCGGGGGTCAGCCGCCACCAATTCGCGGTGAAAACGCCGGGGCCATACTCCTGGATCATGACGGTGCCGTCGGTGAGCAACAGGGCGGTGCTGAGTCCGTCACTCACGGGAGCCGGATTGAGGAGCGGAGTGAAGGTTTGTGCAACTGCTGGGCAACTAAATACAGTCATCAGCACTGCGGTGGCCAGGACCCATCGCATGATCGTCATTGGCTTTTCTTTCTCCAAGTTGCTTTTTTGGGCGAAACTAGCGGGTTGGCTGCTTCAAAACGAGGCAGATGTGGCGCACGCTGCTTGATCAACCCCATGAATCTTCTGTGATGCGGGCAATCCTAAGGCCAGCTGTACCTGGCCAAAGAAAAAATGTGAACATGGAACATGCGTGCATCCGGCGCTACCAGACAGCTAAAATCGTTCTGCACGCTTCTAACTCGAATAGACTCATGAATCGTTTCGCTCTTTTGTTGCTGCTGGCGGGGCTGGCCTTTGGCCAGGCCGGGGAGGCACCGCCGCCGCGTGCTCCTCTGACGGGGAAGCCTTCCGCGCCGGTTAACCTCAACGACTCTGACAACGCCCGCAAGGCGCGAGCCGTGCTTGATGAAACGATTCTGACTCTGGGCGGCGATTGGTATCTCACGTATCAGAACAAGGAAGAAACGGGCCGCTACTATCCGCTTTATCACGGCCGCACCGACAGCACCGGAATCCCCTACAACTACTACATCGAGTACCCCGACAAGGACCGTTTCGAAATCATCCACATGAAGGACGTTCATGTGTTGCCGGGGGCAATTGACATTGGCGATGTCAAGGTCAAGAACAAGTTCGATCTCATCCTCATCCACAACGGCAACAAAGGCTACGAGATCACCTACAAGGGAACCGCCGCGCAGGAAACCGAGGACCTGCAGAACTACCTTCGCCGGCGTCCGCATTCGCTGGAGTGGGTGTTTCGCAAGTGGATTCGCGATCCGAAAGTGGCCTGGTTCTACGAGGGCCAGTCGGTGGTGGATGGGAAGGAATGCGAAGGAGTCACGCTGCTGAACAGCCAGAACGATTCCGTGAGCGTCTTTGTCGATCTGAATACGCACTATCCGGTCAAAATCAGTTATTCGTGGCGCGATCCAAAGGACAAGCAGAAAAACGTCGAAGACGAAGTCTACGACAACTACAAATTGGTGCAGGGAATCTGGACGGCGCACTCCATCACCCGCTACTACAATGGAGAGACCTCCCAACAGCGTTTCGTCGCGACCGCCGCCTACAACCAGAAACTGCCGGAGTCGATGTTCGAAGCGGCAGTGACTTATGACCCGAAAACGCCCCTAAAGAAGCGGAAATAACCGCGGAATAGGCTGCGATCCACGGGAAATTTCCCGAAAACGGCAGGAAGCTTCCTCCTCCAGTACCCCCGACATCTATCAGCGCCGAAAGAAGTTAGCCGTTTTCTTGGCTGAACGGGCCACGTAGTGTGGTTGTTTTGCCACATACAGAAGTAGTCTTGTCACAGTAAGCTTGCTCATAGCAAAAGACTTAGACCCATCCCCCTTTGACGCACGAGCAAACAATTCGCGCTGCGGTGACCTGCACAGGGGTAGGGCTGCACAGTGGAGCTCCGGTTAGTCTGCGAATTCTGCCCGCGCCTGCGGGAACGGGAATCGTATTCCAGCGGACGGATCTGGATGGTTTCCCGATCGAAGCCAGCGGACGAAACGTTGCGCGCGTCAGTTACGCCACCAGCTTGATGAAAAAAGGCGTGCTCATCTCGACCACGGAGCATCTGCTTTCCGCGTTCATCGGCGTCGGGGTCGACAATGCCATCGTCGAATTGGACAACCTGGAACTGCCGATTCTGGACGGCAGTGCTCGTCCGTTTGTCGAGATGATTCAGAAGGCTGGCATAAGGAAGCAGCGCAAGGCGCGCACGTACCTGCGTATCGTGCGCGACATCGAGTTGCGCGAGGGCGATAAGTTTATTGCCGTGTATCCGTCCGATGCCTATTCGGTTTCTTATTCGATCAACTTTCCGCATCCCCTCATCGGCAAGCAAAGTTTTTGCGTGCGGTTGACCAATGGCAGCTACCTGAAAGAGATAGCGCCGGCGCGAACCTTTGGATTCCTGCATGAAGCTGACGACATGCGGCAGCAGGGATTGATCCGAGGGGTGTCGACAGAGAATGCGATCGTGATGAACCGCGACGAAGTGCTGAACCCGCCGCTGCGTTTTGCCGACGAATTCGTGCGCCACAAAGTGTTGGATCTGATTGGCGACCTGGCACTGATCGGGAAACAGATTCTGGGTTCGGTGGTAGCCGACCGCGCCGGACACGCCATGCACACGGCATTGGTATCACGCATCTTGCGCGACCGGTCGTATTGGGAAGAAACCGTGATCGAAGAGGAAACTGCCGCGCCCACGCTCGCGCCGGCGCCCAGTCTGAGCGTTTAGACCTGTTCTCCTCAGACCTGACACCCGTGACCCTTGTTCAGTCGGCGGGCTGAGGTACATTCAACTCGGAGGGCAATCCTCGTTCGGCAAGCAGGCGCTGTAGTTCGGCCTCTGCTTCGGCGCGCACGCGTTCCGCGAAAGCGTTTGCGCTCTGGCGGTATTCGGAGCCCAGAACGGACAGACGCACGTGCAGGTAGGGCCGGTCCTCTTCCAGACGGCGCAGCAGCCTCTGCGTTCTCGCGATTTTTTCTTCCAATGGAATCAGGCTTGGAACCTGGCCGCGGAGATTCATCCTCCTAGACTGCCACAGCGGCGGATGGGCGCAAGTTGCAAACTGGATGCTGGTTTCGACAGGATTTAGGGAGAGAATGATCTAGGGAAGCGCGGCGTAATGTTGCAGCTTGGCGGGCATTTCTTCCTGCAAACGGTCGGTGAGCCATTTTTCCAGCTGGTATTGTGAGCTTTGCGGAACTTCGACGAAACGAATCCCGGCATGGCCGCTGCCGTCGCTCCAGGCAATTTGACCTTTAAGTTCAAGTGAAGTGCTGGTGCCGGGAAGTGTGAAGGCGAACTTCCCATTTGCATCCTTGGGCAACTTGCCGAGAACGCGGATCGCCATGCCACCTTCGCTTACGTTCGTGGCCGCCGCGGTCATTTCCGCAGCCTGCGGCAGGCTGATCCGCAACGGCATGTCGACGGGATGGCGGAAATAACGGCGCCGTTCCCGCACCATGAAATTGAGGGCGGCATTAAAACACCGCGCGGCATGCAGCGGAGTGAGCGGTTTCTGCAGGACGAAGTTCGCGCCTGACTGGAAAGCCTCCTGCGTGGTCGTCTTCCCATTTACAACGGCAAACGCCACCGATTTGGCATTGCTCTGCGTCTGGCGAAGAGTCCGAAGGAGATCAAAGCCATTCTCCAGGTCATCGCAGTCAATGATGACCGCATCATATTTCTGCTTGGCCAGCAGATCGCTGCCGCGCCGGGACTCCGGACAAATCTGTACCTCGACCGAGATCTTCTCCAGCGCAGGGCGCAACACGCCGAGCAAAGCGGCGTCCCGGCTGATGAGAAGGGATTCCAGATTCATACCATTTTGATACTAGCGGCAAGAAGGGAACGAACGAAAGTGACCTTGGTACCAGGGGTAGGTGCGAGACAAGAAAGCTCTTCGGTTACGCGTCTGCGCGGAAATCTGGAGCGGTGCTTCGGTTTTCACTGGATTCTGGCGACGTTCACCGTGAAACTAGCGTGGTGAAGGAAACTGCCTACCTGTCGTTGGGATCGAACCTGGGAGATCGTGCGGCCAATCTGCGCGCGGGCATCAGCCAATTAGACATCGCCGGACGGGTGCTGGCGGTATCGTCGTTCTATGAGACCCAACCGGTGGACGTGCCAGACCAGCCGTGGTTTCTCAATTGCGTGGCCGCGATCGAAACGGAAAAGGCGCCGAGAGAACTGCTGCAAGTCGCGTTGCAGGTGGAAGCGGAGATGGGACGCGTCCGCATGCGCGACAAAGGTGCACGCAACATTGATATCGACGTGGTGCTGTTTGGGAATTGCGTGGTGAATGAGCCGGGCCTGAAGATCCCGCATCCTGCCATGCACCAGCGGCGGTTTGTTCTGGAACCCCTGGTCGAGATTGCACCGGAGGCGCGACATCCCGCACTCGGAAAAACGGCGCGAGAACTTCTGGCGGAGTTGCCTGTCGGGCCGACAGTGCGGCGAATCTGAACCTTGGCCGGTTGCGTTGGCACGACCGCCTTCGGCGGTCTGCTTCTTGTGGCATCTCGGTCCTACGGAATGATGATCCGGCTGGCCACTTCTTCCGGTCCAGCGATGGCTAACTGCTTCTCCGGGAATTGCGCAAAAAGAAAATCCGCAAACGCCCGCGACTTCGGCCTCCCGGAGGTGCGTCCCATGCCCAGCCGCAGGATAAACACAAGCGCCTTCAGCACTTCGGAATCCCGCAGCCTCGTCTGGCCCATGTGCTTTAACTCGGCCTCGCGAAACTCCCGGACCATGGTTTCGATTTCGCGGGCAATATTCAGGTGCGCCACGTTGGCGGTCGGCTGCTCGTAGATGAGGTTGGAATTGACCAGCGTCTGATAGCTCTTCGCGAGTGAACTCAAGGCCGCGATCAGATCCCGGTCCATGAGCGCGCGGTCGGCACGGGTGCTCCTGGCTAGTGCGAAGCTGAGCCCTAGGATCAATTCTTCGCGTTCGTAAAGAAACTGCTCGGCAATTTCCACCTCGGGAAACATAGCTTCGCGATCCTGTTGGCTCCGTCCCTCCGGGTGCGCGGTGGTGTGCGCTCGCGCCTGCTGGAGATAGGGACAGTCACTGGGGCAGTCAAGAGTCACTTCGCGCTGTTCGCCGCAGCATTGCGGGCATATCTTCCCGTGCACCGCCGGGCAAAACCGCTTCTCTTTTCGTTCCTGGCAGATCGCACAACTCAATGGGAATTCCTCGGAATTCGATTATTTCACGGTAAGGAGCCAAGCTCTAGGCCGACAGGACGAGAGGGTGGGGAGGAATGGTCTGTTCACCACGGAGCCACTGAGTTACGAAGAAAACAAACTGTTGCACCGTTTCTGGTGCAATTGGAAAAGCTAATCGTTGCTATAACCGATTTCTATTTGTCTCGCCCGGCCCGACGCGATAGCCTATTCAGTCATCCCCGGTAAAATTTGTGTCTGGGCACCACCCGAACTAAGGAGAAGCATGTCAATTGAACTGAGGAATTTTCTAGCGATCCCTTACGACGAACTGGAAGAGATGAATCTGAAGGCGAAGAAGCAACGCCTCGACCGCGTCGCTCCTCACAAAATTCAGGAAGAGCGGCTGAAGTACCTGGCCGACGAGTCACGCATCAAGGCCGTTACGGTGATGTTCAGCGACCTTGAAGGCCGCCTGCACATGCTCGACTACGACAAGAAATTCCTGCTGAAGAGCTACGACAACCTGCCCTTTGACGGTTCGTCGATCCGCGGTTTTATGGCGCAGCGAGAAAGCGATCTGCGTCTGGGCATCGACTGGAGCGCCTTCTACTGGGGCCCGGCGGATGTTTTTGGCCCGGGCAAGGTGCTGGTGTTCGGAGAGGTAATCGACAAGGGCGGTGAGCCCTACTCGGCCGATATGCGCGGCGTCCTCAAGACCTTCGCGGGAGGCTTGCATAAGAAGCAGGGCTACACCTTGAATGCGGCCAACGAAATCGAAGGCTTCCTGTTCGAAGGTTCGGACGCTGAGCGCACCTACCACGAAACCGGAAAATTCGAATACGTGAATACGGGCGGCTATTACCACTCACTGCCGGGCGATCCGCTGCGCGCCTTCATTGATACAACCGCCGAAGTCCAGCGCGCGATGGGCTTCCAGAACGAAAAAGATCACCCGGAAGTTGCCCCTTCGCAATTCGAAATCAACTATAGCTATGCGGAAGTGGTGGCGGCGGCGGACCAGATACAGCTTTATAAGCTCATCTGCCGTCAGGTCGCGCGCAACCTCGGACTGACTGCGTCGTTCCTGCCGAAGCCTGTTGTCGGCGTGAACGGCAGCGGCATGCACACCAACGTTTCGATCAGCAAGAACGGCAAGAATCTGTTCTGGGATCCGAATGGCGAAGAAAAGCTCAGCAAGATGGGCTGGGAGTTCGTGGAACGCATTCTGACGCATGGCAACG
>VFSW01011237.1_pt1 | contig 12605 bp, 14 predicted proteins | sample 5358111 | NCBI WGS metagenome assembly VFSW01 (sample SAMN11554181, study PRJNA540505) | mine drainage metagenome | isolation source: sediment from site ElyBrook_90M | place: USA: Ely Copper Mine, Vershire, VT | collected 2017
ACTACGGGATTCACAGGGATGCGTCAGGAGGCCAACCCGTTGAGTTGATTGGTGCAAAGGAGAGACTCGAACGACCTTTCTATGCACTGATTACATTAACGTATTTTTGGTAACAAAGGTGTCTGTTACCGTCCCTGTTACCATCCGTCCTTTGACTTCAAGTTAATTATATCACCCACATCAAGTTCTATCCTCGCAAGGATAGAAAAGTAAAGAAATCCGGCGATGTGGTGATCACGCCATCCATGTCAAGACCAAGGCTGAACCCATCCTTCATGCGCTGCACTCGTTACCGCCCGAGAAAACTTTCATTACTTTGCTGAGTTATTGGCATATTGCGCTGCCGCATCGGCCAACAATCCGCCGATCTTCCTCCGCAACGCAACAGGAGCTGTCACCTCGATGCTGGCGCCATAAGACATGATCCACCAAATCAATTGCCATGAATCCACAATCGTGGCGATAAGTTTTATGTTGTCATCTTCCACCTTAAGTTTTTGGTCTTCCGACAATGGAGTTTCTTCAAGAATTTTAGATAGATATGGGGATATCCATGCATTCAAACGAATGGTCTTGCCATCCCCGAAATGCATACCGCCCGCCTGAATGTATTCGTCCAGATTAAAATCTGCTGGTCGAATTACAGCCTCGTATGTGCGCGTAGCTTTGTGAATACGATGTAGGGCATACAAGCGAACATCGTCGTTATCAATTGAGGTTGCAATTAAGTAAGTTACCGCACCGCGAGTGACCATTGCCAGCGGATGCAGCCGCCTTCTCTTGCCTTCCACATCTCGCATGGAACGATAATCCACTTCGACCTGCTCGTCAGCGAACAAGGCTTCTTGCACGGTAGCCAATACTGCCGAGTCTATTGCCGGTGGAATCAATGGCAAAGTGGGGTTAACCGTTCTCACCTTGCTTGCCCACTTCGCTTGGCGGTTTTCTTTGCTTAGCGCAGCCAGTTGCTTTTCTGCCAGGCGAAAGCGTTTATCCAGTCCATCCAGCATCGATACTGGCAAAAGTGGTTTAATCGTATCTTCTACTAGCCGCAGTGATAAAGCCTCAGATATTGTCATGGTGGGTAATTCCACAGACGCATTTTTTGCCCACTTCCAGCCTTGTGGGTTAATTCGGTCATCTTTATCCAGCCTAAATGCTTCCATGAGCTCATTCAGGTCGCGCTCAACTTGGCGTTTTGAAATCCTGTATCCGTTATCGTTCAGCGCTTTTGTCAGTTCGCTTGCTGTTTTACCGGTTCCTGCAGAAGGAAGCAGCTTTAATAATTCCCATTGGCGCAGCAACACGGATTGCTTATCATTACGTGGCATGCTCAGCTCCCTTATCCACTTGTCGTCCCTCAAAAAACCATCCCAGCCGCACCATTGCTAATGTGTCTAGTTTGCAATACTCGCGCAACCCTTGCGTCAGCTCCTGCCTGCGCTTTTCAGATGTATTGCGATCTACAATCTCGCAATAGGCATTTTGCGCATCTTCGCCATCCCCTACCTCCAACTGGTCATACCCCAGATCTGGCGCAATCGTCGGCAATACTGCTTTAAGGGACCATGAACCTTTCATCGCCGGGTGGTAATAGTGCTGGCGAGCCATGGGCAGCAAATCCACCACGCGCTCATTAATGCTGAGCAAGGCTGATTCCAGATCAGGGAACCTTTGCGCCAATTCTGCGATGCGCCCTTTTTCGAACTGCTGGTTATAGACCAGCACCGGCCCTTCACCAGCGAGTACTTTGATTAACGTTTCAGCACACACCCGGCGCGGATCAGTGCCGCTTACATCCAGAAACATTTCGTGGTGGAGTTGCCCCAGTGCATATTCAATATGGCAAGACCACTGGAAGGGAACTTGCGGAGAAAACGGACTAGTATCCGCCCAGCGCGGCACGGTGAACGCAATCGTCTCAAAATCGAGGTAATAGCGAGGGTAAGGCAACGCAGCCATTTCCTGCTTGGCGGCACGCCCATCAAATGATGCCTTACCAGTTTTGCTTACCTGTTGAATCATGGACTGCTTGTCGTTCAGATAGTGCGAAGGAATCTGTCTGGCATCGTGATAACCTAGTGCACGTAATTCGTCTTTCTTCTTGCTGCTCATGCGATACAACACATCCAGCGGATATTCAGGCTCTTCCGGCATATCCATGTCCCGCATGCAATAGGCTTTGAACGGACACTCAAATGGATCATCACATTGCGACCCCATTTCGATACAAGGTTCATTCCCAGACAGTGTGGAACGCGCTCCGCTGACCCACTCGGGAACCTGATCCAATAATTCTTCAATTTCAGAATCCAAACTTTCAGACTTCAGTAATCCAAGGTAATCGCCATCGCCCTGATAAACAAATGACGTATCGACATGGGCCAGTTCGACTGACTCTAATTTAATGTGGCTTTGTTTCAATACCCAAGCCTGCACTGCACAATCACCTATATGATAAGGCTTCACACTGGTACTGGATTTCACCTCCGTCATGCGATAGCCATTTCGTGTGGGTAACAACACATCAGCACGCACCAGCAAGTCATCGTGCTGAAAAGTTGCTTCAAACAGCGGACGCTCTGGATACATGGTCAACGCCGACTTGGTTGCTGCGATTGCAGCAGAAAGATTGTCATCGTCTTTGATCAGAATGCCCTCCGGGCATAACTGTTGCGCAATCTTGCCGACTTCATGTCCAATTTGAAAGGCCCGAAGTGCCTGATCCGATACCTCCAACAATTCGGGGCGCTGAATTTGTAACCACAGCCTTTTCGGGCACTGACGCCAAGCTGTAATCCGAGATTTTGAAAGTCCGTGACTAGCCATTTTTGATCTTTCTTTTATTAAACTTTAAAAGCCATGCTTAACTTAATCCGGGTCATCAACCCAGATTTCCTCTTCGGCTTTTCCAAATCCTTGCGCGGTTTCTACTACTTTTGGGTCGGAATGCCGCAACAAAATCTGAATGACATCCCTGCGCGCATTCTCGTGAACCTTGTCAAGATTGTCGGCGATATCAATGGCAATGCTCACATCGCGACTGATCATCTCCTGAAGTAATGAAACGCTGAACATTTTTAATGCACGCTTGTTATTTGCGACTTGACGCACCACTTCAATACTGGTGTCGCGCGCCAAAAGCTCCAACGTGTCATTCGACATATATGACATGCCTGCCACTTCGCACCGAACCTCGCTGGCAGGATGGTCAGACAACTGAGAAAAGAATATTGCGTGGCGTAAATCGTTATCTAGCCAACCGATAATCGATGCCAAATCAGAATGACTCATTTCGATGGATTCATTGGTATTTTTGGAATCGATAGACAATGTGATCTTCATAACCGCTACTCCTATAAGGAAAGTTGCCCATTGCAACGGTTAGCAGTTTAAGTCTACAGTGCGTCATAATATGACGCATATGAATTAGTTTATGCTTCTTTTTATGTTGAATATTTTTATGATCGAAAGTGACCGACCCTGATCAAAAGGCTTCCAATAAAATTAAAATTGCCAGACAGTTTGTAGCAAAACCGCGTCCAGACGCTGGCCATGTTACTGGCCTTTAAAAAAAGGTTTCCAATGCAATAAAAAACCTTAGCCAGCTGACCACAAATCTGCATCCAGATACCAGCCAATAACCCGATTTCGATGTTTACAGTCGCCCCAGAATACAAATCAACTACATCACCGGACTCGGTAACCACAAGGGCATTATCCAGCTTGTTTTTCTTCAAAAAGCGTTCGAAACGCTTAATATGAATATTGTTTACCTTGCAATGACCGACGCTCAAGTTTTGTTGGCAACTGTTCATACGTCCTCCTGAATTTTTAATATCTCGTATTGCAACGTCAGAATGTGGCACATCGAACGCTTGAATCCTTGAGTAATGTATTCGGCGCTTGCGGGTTATACCAATTGACCAATGCCTTGATAATGATAGCCAGCGGATCATCCACAGTTCTTGTTCGATGTATCAACTCCTGATTGTGTTTCCCTTTTAATTGCCCGAGAACCCATTGGCCGGAGCGAAAAGATAACTCCACGGTAGCAATTCGCTGATTATTGCTGACATCGCGAACCGAGAGAATTCGGTCACCCCCGCCAACGCAATCATCAATATAAGATACAACACAGTGGTGCATCATTCTTGATTCTTCTAACAATTGTTGTGGTGTCGTCAAGGGAACAAGCGAGTAAGGATTGTCAGTCGGCACAGCGGACAACCACTCTTCTTGCCGATCTGCAACGGTGCAACTCCAGCTTGGATATTCAGAAATGAGCTCTTCATAAGAACCATATGACTCATCACGTTGATGCCATTCCAAACTCAACTTTTCAAGGTAGGCCCACCCCTGTTTGATCTGGTTTTTGTCAAAAACAGGTTTTGTATCCGTGAACCAGTCCAACACAGAAGCAAAGTGTGGCAATTCATCATAATGGGTAACCAAAGGGACATCTCGAATATCCTCTAAGCACGATGTACCACCATCATCCATCCAGTGAAAATCATCGGTTTCAATCTCATGCAGCGTAAAGTCATCAAAATTCGGCCTGCTCTTAAGGCGTGGAGGCGCAATGAGTTCATCACGATAGAGCCCCATCAATTGAACGGCCGATTCGATTAATATTGATTCGCTATACCGATACTTTGCGAGTTGCCCGATACTGATCAATCGATCAAGTGATTTACACCAATCATCATGCTTAAGTAAATCCCGCATTTTCGACGCTTGTACGGAACAAAACCCTCGTTCGTACAGGTATCTGAGGCGAGCTAATTTGCACACAACACTTGCTAATTCTGCTGTGACATAGGGCCGCCCCATAGAATCCAACTTTCGTGCTTGATCCATCTTGCTCAAGAGTATTTGTATCTCGTTTACATAGGGACGCCATAGCTGCTCGTCTTCCGGACAGCTTTTGCACAACGCAATAATCTCATCACCTGTAAGATGCATAATCCGGTTGCGTCCATTCTGGCTAAAACCAGCCATTTTGAGCAAAGACTTAATGCCCAACAAATATGATGGGGCTTCTGGTAATTTCATCTCTCGCTCCTACCTATGTTTAGGCACCATGCTAGGGGTAGCTGCGTCATTTTATGACGCAGCTGAGAGAGGTGGGATTGATAAAATCCAGGTTCATTTCCTTTCCACTGCGAGCAGATACCATCCAGAAGCCCGGTATCGCTCGAATGACCTTACTTTCGGCGGCCGTTTTGGATTAGGATCTCGAATGTATTTACCGTCATAAGCCACCCAGTGATAATTCCTTCGATCGCATCGGTGATTAACGCCAAGAATGGCATGACCTCGAATGGCATCCCAAGAACTAAACTTTTTCCATTGAATTGTGAAGCCCAGAATTAGCAGCGCCTCTGCGATCTGAGCATGGCTGGTATAAAACCTTCTCTCGCCTTCTGCAAACTCAAATGCATCGAATGCCTGCAGATAGGGAACTCCAGCAAGCATCGCTACGCAAGCCACCCCACAATCACTTCTATAACGTTGCCGCACCCTTCTTATTGCCCTCATGACAGATCACCACATCAAATCAACAGGATTGTCGGTAAACAACCGACTATCCCGTATATACCGTTCCATCATGGCCTCAGATTGATGTCCGGTTTGCTGACAAATCTTCCAGGAACTCACGCCTGAGTTCACGGCACTCGTGACCAAACCCGCACGCAAACTATGTCCGGAGAAGTTTTGCTCATCGAGTCCGATTCTTTTGGCATGTTCTTTAACGATCAGAGCGACTGACTGGGGCGATAATCCTTGTCCGGTCACATTCCCATATCGATCGACGCGTCTGAATACGCAACCCGATTTGATTCCAGATTGCGCCAGCCAATCCATCGTTGCCTGTACTGGAGAAAATTTCCCTCGGACAAATGGAATCGCAATGTCACGACCCTTCCCTATTTGATCGGTCTTGCCGCGCCGCATATGAATGATCATTCCTTCATCTACAAATAGCAGGTCTTCAACTTTGATGGATACCAGTTCAGAACGGCGAAATGCGCCAGCAAAGCCAATGAGCAGTAAGGTTTTGTCCCGCATCCCTTTCATACCCTCAAGTCTCTTTACCATTTGCTGAACATCACGCATGAGCGCCGGATTTACCCGCCTTTGCGCGCATCCGTAGGTACGGCGGATTCCATGTAATGTCGCCTTAACCATATCGGCATGCACGGGAGATGGAAGGCGCTTTACCGTGTGGGCTTTGCCTATCGCAACAACACGCCGACTCAAAGTTGCATAAGATAATTTGTCGGCATGCACTGCCAAATAGGAAGCGATGCTCTCAGGAGTGGCCGGGATGCATCCGCCCCACTCTAGAAAATGTTTAATATCGTTGCTGTAAGCACGTCGTGTATTGTCTGAGAGTGAAGCCTGCAAATATTGGCCAACCAACGGCGATAACTTGTTTTGTTTCTTGCGAGATTTAGTCTGTGCGTGCTGCATGATCTTTTCTGAATGTGCACGACGGCGTATTAGACTTCCACTTTGGCTTTCATTCATGATTTTTCCTTGATGTTTTTTGAGATGCGGGTTTAGTTAGCCTGCTAGCGTTACTGTGTGTTATCAATGGCTAGACGACCGCTACATTTTTGTTTGTATTGCGAAAAGTAAGCCCGCTCGGTTAATTCGACTTCGCGGGCCTGAGTGGTGTGGCGTTTTAATTTATTTCGCTCCAATAACGCCACCAAGAGAGCTTGTTGTTTTTGCGCGCAAAGCTATATCTGCCTGAGTGGCGGCCTCCTTTCTGTGTTGTTGAGTGAATGACTGCCTGATGTAGGGCAGAATGTTGCGAGTGCCGGTCTTAAAGAAGCCCAAGCTCGGCAAAGCTGACAACTTCTGTCCCGGCCACGATGAAGTGGTCTAGCGCACGAACATCAACCAGCGATAATGCATTTTTGAGCGCCTGCGTCAGCAGTTCATCAGATTTGCTGGGTTGGGCGATGCCAGAGGGGTGATTGTGAGCGAAGATGACTGCTGCTGCGTTTTCCCAGAGTGCTGCCTTGACAACCTCTCTGGGGTAGACAGAAGTCTGGGTCAGCGTGCCACGAAATAAATCATCGACTGCGAGTAGCCGATGCTGTGCATCAAGAAACAGCGCGACAAATGACTCATACTCGCGACCAGCGAAGTGAATCCTCAAGCAATCCCGCACGGCTGCCGGTGCATCCAACACGCACTTCTTCTTAAGTTCTTCGTCCAGCCATCGTCTGACCAACTCTCGGGCCACGATGCATTTTTCAGGCAGCGTGTCCTGATTATGTGCTGGAGCGAACACCGCTCCCAGTGACCCCCGATAGAGTTTTTGAGTTTGCCGAACACCGATGAGCTTTTGTAACAGTTCAGTATCTGAAAGACATGCATAGGATGTCTGTCCGCGGATAAGGTCATAACTCATATTCTTCACCCTGCCCTATACGGCCAAGATAACTGGCGCAGGTTGGCTCAATGATTCCTGCACCCATGCCGGGGAATAATTTAAAGGGTCTACCTTGAACGGCATCGTGACAACCACAAAGTTCTCGTCGATGATCGACAAAGCTGAACTGTTCCCGTTATAGGCAATTCCACTGAAGGACTGGTACCCCAGCGTGCAACAGGCTTTGTCGAGGCGGTTGATGAAGCGTGGGTCAAACTGGGCAGGTGTGCCATCCACCTCGCCGGGAACAACTCGGCGGTAATCCGGGAATTTGCCGTCCAATTCTTTAGCAGTAGTCGTTATTTCACCAAAAGTCAGCGTGATATCACGCGGAATGAATACCCCTTTGGCATTAAACTGCTGGTTGCCTTCACTGAATGCCAGCATTACGAACTGCGGAGCCTTCACTTTCAATTTAACCGCTGCGACCAGACTGCTTGGCAGGATGACGGAAGACTCTGGGTATTCCCCTTCAATCCTGGCCACGGCCAGTTGGTGACCGTCAGTTGCAATGAGGCGCGCTCCGTGAGTACCTGTTTCCAGATAGGCGCCGTTGAGGTAATGGCGAATGTCATCAATCCCACGAAAGAGTGACACTGTGGCGAAGATGTCTGTGCTGATCGTGATGTTCATAATTGTTCTCCTTGATAAAGTTTGGCGATTGGGTGTATCTGGGTTATCCGACTGACAGGTTGTTGCTGAAATATTGGAATGGGATATCGACTTGGTCATCAATATTCATCGGGCAACAATAAAGTTGTGCTACTTCGATCCGCCTCGGTAATGATCCAAATTCGATCTTTTCCAACCAGATAGCTCGATAAAATCCGGCACCCGCTTGCAACTGAGAATTCATTTTCCTCCGCGTCTTCTGGTGGTACGTTTCCCCAATCGCCTCGCTGATGGCGTTGCAGCAGGTCGGATGCGTTTACTGCCCCACGATCCAGAAGTTCTAATGCACCCGGTGTTGCGACAATTTGTCCCAATGGAAAATAGATGGTCTTGCTTCTTAGGTCGTCGCTATTGACCTGGTTATTTACTGTATTCATGATCTTTCTCCTTGCGATGAACGAACGAAATTAACCACGAGCTGAAAAGCTCCTGGTCTGATTCATTTGGTTTGGTTGTGCTGCTAGAAGTAAAGCTGGGAAGTAACTTGGTGCGGCAGTGCGTTTTTTTCTAACTATTTAGATATTGACAACTTTTAAAATAGACGCGATTTAAATATCGCTGCGCACAATTTATTATACAGCTTTTTTTGAATTAAAACAATGTTTTTATCAATATATTCAAAGTGTTAATAATTACCGGTTTTGACGATTATTGTGTGATTTTTTCATCTCACCATGTCGTGTTCTGTGCGTTGTCGCCGGTGAACAGAAGGGAGAAAGCACATACGTTGAGTCAGCATCAGGTGCTCAGTGCGTGTCGTTGTGACGATTCTCGTAAGTATCAAGCGGGCATGCTGAAAAGCACCCCTTCTTTACCGATTGAAAATCCGATCGTAGGTACATCTTTAAGTGCGACTTCTGGTGTTGAACCACTAAGCAACTTCATTGTAGGATTAATAATGAGATGATCAATATCTTCATTGTTATTTACTGAAAACAAAGGGATCGCAAAAGCCCAATTTGCCTTCTCGTTCCAACTTACGCCCTCGCATGGTTTGACTAGTTTTGGCCAACATGCGTATGAACTGTCAGTTTTCGGGAACATCTCTTTCCACACTTCCTGGGTTAAGAATGTCCCGGCTTCGCAATAGTTGGCATCTATCTTCTCTTCCGAATATCCATAATAACCAACCTCAACACGAGGAATTTTTCCACAGGTAGCACTATCATCATCTTCGGTCCAAAGAACAATTTGCATAGAAAGATTCCCGCACACTTTTTGCCCTTTTCCTTTTGGTTTTAATCCCCATTGTGAAAGCCAATCTATACAAACCCATTTATCTTGTGAATGCACCTCGCTGTCATTACCTGGCACAGATATAAGATTTAACTTACTTCCTGCGCTCTCTAGCCGTTTGTTCATTTTTTCTGAAAGTTCTGCCTTCATGGCACTGATTTCCTTCCCCGCCCGTATAACCAGTTCAACAGCATTCCAAAGATTTTGTCCTTCGTTCACTTTTAACTCCGATACCAAATAATTAGTTTTTGACTATTTGAAAAAAACTACATCCTCAGAAGAATTGATATTGTTATTTTTGAATTGCTGAAATCCATGAAACGTATTAACCCAGAATAACTTACCTTTTTTGGCCACCAACTGTTCTGATATATCTTCATATATATGCTTGAATCCTCTAAATTCGTTGATTCCAATTCGATCAAACATTGCTTCCATATCGTCGCGCCACTGTCTCACGATATTACCTGGATACTGCTCTGGGTTTATTATCAAAATACCATTAACGGCCTTCAACACTTCAAACCAAGAAACAACTAAAAATCGATCTTTCCACTCTCGCATATGAAGATTTCCGATTTTCTCTGATGCTTCTTCCATATTTTTATTTTGATCAGCAATTGCGGGTTGCAAATACTTGATCAAATAGACATGAAAAGTTTTTGATTGGTGTGCGGGATGAACATATCTCCATTGGTTTAACAACTGAAAATCCGAACTGGCACCAGACTCCCATTTGCACTCGATTAACAAAACTATCGAGGAAGCCAAAGTAATCTTCACATCTGGTTCTACTCGACCTGACTTGACAATATTTGGCCAAAATTCCATCTCAACTTTGACATCGTCCAGACATAATTTTGATAGTGCGTCTTCGACTAATGTTTTTTTTGAGCCCAACAAAGCTAGTAAAAATTCAACGACAATGAAAGATGGCAAATAGCACAACGTTCCAAAAAATGCGGAAGTCAAAGCGTCTTCAAATCGCTCTATATGTCCTTCACGTTGCTTCTTGTGTCCTAACGATATGTGCAATTTTTCCCTAACCCGATTTCACTCAATCCTTTATGCCAATGCAAACTTTATTGCAGAAGCTATCGCTTTGACTTCAGTGATATTAACTGGCGGTACATGTACCGTGGCTTATTGCGCATCATAGTTTAATTATGGGGGCATGCCAAACCCTTCAAGAAATCGACAAGATCCTGCGTTGGTTGCACTCGGTAAATCAATTAGACGTGTGCGCCTTTCTAAGGGAATTTCTCAAGAAAAATTAGCCCTCATGGCTGAAGTTGATCGGAGTTATGTTGGCAGGGTAGAACGCGGGGACAACAATGTTGCAATTCTGACGTTGTCAAAATTGGCTATCGCATTGGACATAACCCTGGCCCAATTGATGTTTAAGGCAAAACTGTAGCGCTTGCAAGACTCAACTAATTGACATACACATATTGCCAACGGCAACCTGATACATAACAATTCGAACTCGATATTTCATCGTTTAAAGGGGGCCACACACATGAACCGCAAAGAACTGATCGACGCAATGGCAAAAATGACTGACAGCAGCAAAGCAGATGCTGACCGCAGCCTTGGGGCGCTGATCGACATCATCACCGCCACCCTCAAAAAAGGTGACAACGTTGCACTGGTCGGTTTCGGCACATTCGAAGTTCGCAAACGCGCAGCACGCAATGGACGCAATCCATCTACCGGTGCCCCTCTCAAGATCAAAGCATCCAAGGCCCCGGCATTCAAGGCAGGTGCGGTTCTTAAAACTAAGGTGAACGGCGCCAATAAATAAAACGCGCTGATCCTGTTCAATATCCAGCCCTCGTTAGCCATGCTGACGGGGACTATTTTCTTGGGATATGCCGAACCTGGTGTGCAAAGTTCATGGATTCACTTTCCAAACATCTAGCTTTTCAGTGTTGAAATACTTCGGGAAATTTCAACAGAATAGCCAGTAGGCGTTTCCCAGCAACACTGTCTCTCAATAAGATAGTTGTGTATATTCTCGAATACCTCCCAGATGCGATTCTTGCTGAGCTAGCTGCAATGGCTCAGTACACTACATCAGCAAAATTATGGAAAAATATCAATGACTGACAACGATAAATTCCCAAAGCACTCGCCTTTCACTCAATCAGTGACACGGGATGGGAAAACTGTACAGGTCGACATATATGAAGACGGCGAAGGGGGCTGGCTCTTGGAAGTTGTTGATGAATACTTTAACTCCACTGTTTGGGATGAAACCTTTCAAAGCGACAAAGACGCACTTGATGAAGCACTAAAAACTATTGATGAGGAAGGAATAGCGTCATTGATCGGCACCCCTTCTGATTCGCCAGCGTCCCCACAAAAATCGAACCCGCAGCAAATGATGGCGCCTCTTTCTGATGAAGAGATGGATGAGCTGGATGGTTTCTTGATGTCGGACGCCACCTCAGACGAAACGATGATGCTGGATTGCCTCGACGGATTTCTAACCGCCATTGTCTCCGGTCCCGTTATGCTCAAACCCAGCGAATGGTTACCCAGAGTATGGGGGCCGACCGAAAAAGACGAGCCAACATTCGACACTTATGCACAAGCTGAACGGATTACCGGCCTGATTATGCGGCAGTTGAATGGCGTTATTTGGAGCCTGCAGCAAGACCCTGACACATTCGAGCCGGTATTCGACACCACTGTCTATCCTGACAGGCCCCGCGAATACACCAATGGTGAGATGTGGGCATATGGATACATGACTGGCATTGATCTTCAGCGCCGGAATTGGAAAGCATTTTTTGATGAACCGGAAAGTGCAGAGGTGTTGCGACCGATCTATTTGCTCGGAGCAGACGATGTCACGCCAGAAGAAGAGGAACTAACCAAAACCCCCGAGCAGCGTGAGGAATTGTCCGACCAGATCCCAGCCAGTGTTGCCTGGATTTACCGGTTCTGGCAACCCTATCGTCGGGCAGTTGCAGAACGTACTATTGGCACCAGTTTTCAGCGCGAGCATCCCAAGATCGGACGCAACGATCCTTGCCCGTGTGGCAGCGGAAAGAAGTTTAAGCAGTGCTGTGGGAAATCAACGGTGTTGCACTGAAACGGAGATGGCAACGAAAAATCTGGCCACCTAGCGATATACGATGTTATCGCTAGTTAGTTTTCGACCTAAGGATGCTAAGAATGTCAGATTTTGATTATTTAGACTTCCTTGAAGCGGTACTTCGAGAAGGACGGCTTTCGACAC
>VFSW01011238.1_pt1 | contig 12605 bp, 14 predicted proteins | sample 5358111 | NCBI WGS metagenome assembly VFSW01 (sample SAMN11554181, study PRJNA540505) | mine drainage metagenome | isolation source: sediment from site ElyBrook_90M | place: USA: Ely Copper Mine, Vershire, VT | collected 2017
ATTCCAAGGCGCAAGATTCCGGCGGCATTTGAGATGCGGATGCGAACGAGACCTGCGTTCGTGGCGGGGTCCACTGCCGGGGAGATCGCTACCACCCTACCGCTAAAGTTCTTGCCGGGGAACGTTTGGCTTGTGAAGGAAATGTTTTCACCGGCATGCATTGCGCTCAGATCGGGTGCGGGGACATTGCCGGCAAGCTCCACTTCCCCGAGCGCCGCCACCTCGACCAAAGGTTGCGCAGATGTGCCATCCACCTGTTCACCTACGCTCACGAATCGCTTGACGACGACGCCATCGAACGGCGACACCGCGGTAGTGCGCTGGAGCTGCAAACGCGCCAACTCCAGTACCGCATTGGCCTGCTTCACAGAAGCTGCTGAGACGCTTGCCTGCGTGCGCGCGTCTTCTAGATCTTTTCGCGCGGCGATTCCCCGGTCCACCAGATTCTGATTCCGGTCGAGCGAGAGCTTGGCATTTTCCAGATTGGCCTCCGCCTGCGCCTCAGCGGCTTCCGCCTGGCTGAACTGATCCTGGTAAGGCCGGTCGTCGATCTTCGCGACGAGGTCTCCAGATCGCACGCGGTCGCCCTCCGCCACAGGCAACTCGGCGACTCGACCGGAGACCATCGCGCTGATCCGCACGTCCTGGTTTGGCGGGGCCATCACACTCCCGGTTAACGTCAGGGTCCGGCTGATGTCATGGCGCACCACGCGCGTCAGCGTAACTTCCGTGGTTGCGGTTGGGTTTTGGGCGTCATTCTCCGCGGACTTCTGGCCACACCCCGTCAGCGTCAGCGATGACAACAACGGAGCTGCAAAAAGCAAAACCGTCAATCGGTTTGCGATATTCATTTAGTCGAGTGACTCTCCCACGATTTGTTCGAGTTCGGCAAAAGCAGACTGTAACGAAAACAGGCTGTCCAGATAATCTCGCTCTATTTGCTGCACGTTTCTCTGCGCATCGAGTACGGAAAGAAGGCTCGCCTTCCCCGCGCGGTAGCTCTCTTCGGCCAGATTCTCGACTCGCCGTCCCGACGGAAGCACCGTGGTACGGTAGAGATTCACTTGGGTTTGCCGCGCGTAAAGGGCGTAATACGCCTCCTCAACGCGTCCATTGACGGCGCGCTGCGTCGCTAGCAAGGTGCCCTCCAGCGCGCGTTCGCTGGCTTCCGATTGCGCGATTTCCCCTTGATTTCGCGAAAATAGAGGCACGGGCACCGTTATCGTTCCTACTGGAGCCACCGCATAATCCGGCGGTGAATTTAAATACGTACCGGCCACCACGTCGATCGTGGGAATTCGTTCGGCTCGCAACAACGCGCGCCGGCTCTGTTCGACTTTTAACTCCTGCGTCAGATGCTGCAAATCGGCATTTGCCGCCCCGGCGCGACGCATCAATTCAGGAAGCTGCACGTCGACCGGTAGATCTTCCAGCGAACCCGAAAGGTCCCACTGCGTTTCCGCAGGTTCGTTTAGCAATTCATTCAGTGCACTGAACGCGACATTTTCCTGCTGGCTCGCGACTTCAACGTCCGCTTGCGCATGAGACACCTGAAGATCCGCTTGGAGCACTTCCAGTTGCGGCACATCGCCAGCATTAAACCGCGTCTTGGCAATCTCCTGCAGTCGTTGGGCCAAGCCGAGTGACTCCCGAAGCTGTGCGGTCCGGCTGCGCGCTAGCGCCGCGGCGTAAAAAGCTTCACGCGTCTTGAGTCTCACTTCGCTTTGGAGTGTACGGATTTCCACATCCGTCAAAGCTACTCCTTGCCGGGCCAGATCGATCCGTCGGCCTCGCTGGCCGCCGATCTCGAGCGGTTGATCGAGCGTGAGAGTCTCGTGCGGCAAATCGCGCGTTGCGCTAAAACTCACGGCGGGGTTAGGAATTTGCCCTGCTGTCCGAATCCCCGCCTGTGCCACTGAATGTTGCAACCGCGCCGCCGCAAGGTCCAGATTCTGACGATTGGCAAGATCGAGTGCTGCCGTCAGATTCAGCCGCCGACCGGCTGGACCGGAAGTTTGTGCCGGGACTTGCACGGAAAGTGGCGAGCCAGCGGAGCCGGATGGCGCCGACTGCGGAGCGCACCAGCATGGAAGAACGGCAGCTAGGATTAGCGAACTCAGGCGCAAGGCAATCCGCGACACAAGACTCCTCAATCCGCACCCATGCCTCTAACGCGATGACTTAGCAGGCATCTTAGCGGTGCAAACATAAAAATGCACATACTGGCGGAGGGAAATGACTTTGCCACGAACTCCTCCTTATGCGAATACTACTACGCATCCCTCACCGTATAAGTTTCATTCGACGCGCCACGATACGACTTACCGGGTCAGTTATTTTGCGTTGTCAGGCCAGAGGGATTAGTAGTAACCAAGGGGACCGCCCACCATGTGACGCGCCGCTTCGATGCATATTTGCCCGATCAGATTCTCTTTCCGGGTGCCATCGAAAAATCAGCGGACCTTCGATTTCGGAGGCTTCTTCACGATATTGGCGCGCGTAGATTTGGAATGCCACCTCTGTCTCTGTTGAGTAAGTGAACGGAGCTTTACAACTAGTAATCTTGAATTCCCGATTTCGCCCTCCGACTCACGAATCGTACGTGCCCTCCGCCCCCGCCACAACCAATTTGCCACCAGAGCAAGGCGAAGGTAAATCTTGTGACGCGCAAACAAATTGTGTTTACAAGGGTTGAGTCTCTGCGACTTCAACTCGATTACGCCCCATGCGCTTCGCCGAATAAAGAGCCGAATCTGCTTGGGCGACTAATCGATTGAAGTCTGGAGCACGTGTTCCCGCGAAGCTCGCAAGCCCAAAGCTTGCTGTCACCGTCAGGCTGTGGCCGTTGAAATTGAATTTCGTTGCCTCAAGTTCTGCGCGGACACACTCGATCACGCGCATTGCGTCCTCCTTGGTCACGTGCGTCAACACTAAAAGAAATTCTTCGCCTCCGATACGGCCGCAAATATCGCTGCGCCTGGATTTGGTTTTCACAATTTGAGAAAACGCCTTGAGGACCGTGTCGCCCGCTTCGTGTCCATGGGTGTCATTGACAGTCTTGAAATGGTCCAAATCGGCCAGCGCGATCCAAAAGGAAAAACCATACCTCGCCGCCCCGCTAAGTTGCCGCGCCGCCCAATCTTCAATTGCGCGCCGATTCGGAAGGCCGGTTAGGGGATCGGTGAGGGCGAGTTTTTGCAACATGGCATTCTTGATTTCGATTTCTCGTTGGAGCGCCGTAATTCTGAGACCCACTCCGACCCGAGCTATGAATTCTTCAGGATGAAACGGTTTAGTAAGATAGTCGTCGGCTCCCGCTGCCAACCCTTCAACTACACTCTCCATCTCCGACTTGCCGCTCAGAAGGATGATGTATGTATAGGATGCTTGTGTTTTCGACCGAATATGCTTGCAGATTTCGATCCCCGTCAGGTCGGGCATGATCGAATCGAGAATCACAATCGCAGGATGATGCTCCGCGAAAAGGTCGACCGTTTCGCGCCCGCTTTTGGCGAAAACCAAGGAGTACCGTTCTTCGCTCAGCGTCTGCTCGATGAGCTGGCGGGAGACCGCTGAGTCGTCGGCCACCAAGACCCTAATCTGTTGCTCGCCAGCTTGCAATTGGTCCACTCCAAGCGATGAATACTATCCGTCTGTGTCGATCTGAGCAGCTACTTAGCGCCGGGTGGTGCAGTCGCTTGCGGCACTCGCACGGTCTGATTGTTCCGGTACTCATTGCCCGATCAGTGTGAACTTGGAAGGAGACGCTCCGTTGGCTGATTAATTCGGTTAGGAATTACACCTCTCCTTCTTGGTGGCCGGCAAGGTGTCGGGCCATTTTCTGAGCCATGAAGAGGAGTAGACGCCGGTCCCCCTCATCCATACGGCTGAGCTGTCGGCGGAGCTGGTTGAAGAGACGAGCATCTTTGCCGGAGCTGCCCCAAGCAATCTCATCCGCCGTCCGTCGCTTGGGAAGATTTGGCAGCGGGGGCGGCTCCTCGCCGTCATAGAGCAATTGATAGAGAGGAATTTCGAGCGCTCGAGCCATCTTCTCCAAGGTCCCGATAGCTGGAACGGTGTGGCCGTTTTCAACGCGAGAAATGTAGCAACGGAGCAAGCCTGTACGCTTTTCGATGTCCCCTTGGGAGAGTTTCTTCTCTTCGCGTACAGCACGTAGGCGGTCACCGATAATCATGTTGATCCTGCCTGCTTCCTTGAAGCACTCCACACGAAACGACTGTAGCTCGATTCATAAGGTGTCTCAACACCGACCATCCGCTTCAGCGTTTCAAGACGCGGAACGCTATAGCCATTCTCGATGGGTGAGACAAAGCAAGCGTGCAACCTGCTGCGCCTTTCGATTGCGCTTTGAGAGAGACCCTTTTGCACACGCAAGATGCGCAACCGTTCACCAATGGTCCTCACGCGTCATCTCCTCCGATCCTAGAGTCAGGGGCAATATCGTGTACGGCCGACCTGCGCTACTTTTCGTGGAATCCTTTTTGACGCCGACGGGTGCAAGCATCCCCAGTCATTTTTCCGGCAGCAGGTTTCGAAAGCGTGGGATCAACACTCGCCCCTTATTGCCTGGGCTGACTCGATATTTGCCCGAGAAAACTCGCGGCTGAGAGCGCAAGCTCTAGAAACTCATCGCGCTGCGACTGGCTAAGTGGCTCCACGCTGCCAACGAGGTTGGGCACCTGAGTGATGAGCCCGGAGAGAAATTCCAAAACCTCCTTTTCTTCTATGGCGCTTGCGGACTTGTCGTCGAACCGCGTGCGGTAGTCTTTCATACGATTCGTTGCAGTCTCGTAAAAGTGCAGTGGGCATAGCCGCCGGTCAGAAAGGCTTGCCGCGTTGCAGGCCGGCCAGCTACACGGTTGTCGTTGTGCTTCTTTATGCATTTGACACACAAATGTGCTCGTGCATGGTCGCGAAGATCGGGAAGACGGTCAATCCAGTTTGCGCAATACGAAGAAAAACTTTGGGGTCATTTCGGGCATGTTCAACGGCGGCCCAGAACCTCCGCGCCGTCGGTCCAGAACGGGTGACGCCCTTATCAGCACACCCTAACCACTCCACATGACCGGAAGGATACGGACCTTCTCCCGCGCGGAGCCGTTCTGACCCGGTCTCCGCCGCGTGTGCGCCGGTGCACCACAGCCCTTAATGGGCCGAAGTATTTGCTTAAGGTATGGAGATAGAGCAGGGTGAATCCATGTGTCCGCAAGCCAGCACGCAAAGCTCTGATTTCACTGCCTGAGCCGCGGTCATTTCAACCCCTGCCGAAACTACAGCATGCCGACTCGGTTCGCGGCCCGTTCAAAAAAGCGTGCGGCAAAAAGTAGTTAGTTGAATCCAGGAAAAATCTTAAACATTTTGACATTGTTACGAGCCGCTTAACCGTCAATAAGTGAATTCTCAATGACCGGGGACAGCGTTAGCGAAGGATTCAATCCCAATCTTGCAAAACAGCGTGGGAAAGGATTCCCTTTTGAAACGATACGCTGTCCCAGTACGGATCAGGAGCCAACACTGACCGATGATCCCTCTTCAGTCGATCCTCTGGGATGGGTTCTGTCCCTGAAAGAGAACCGCTCCAACTCACAAGCGGGCAGATTTGCGCTCAACTATTTTTTCTAGACTATGTGTTCGAGCTTCACACTTGCGGACGCCTTCCATGAGCCCCTCTACCCGCTCTTCCACCTGTCGAAGGCGGTCGAAAATCTCGATCTGTTTGTTGCTGAGTGTTCGCAGGTTCTGAATGATTTCCTCAAGCTCCTGTCCATTCGTCATTCGGAAGATCTCCTCGCGGTTCCCTCAGGCTTAGTTCAACCCCCCTCGACTCTCAGCATCTCTCGCACCTTGTGGGTAAGGGTGTTGCGCGTGAAGGGTTTCTGAAGTAATTCCAACTCAGAGTTTGCCAGCGCCTCACTAGCAGCGGAGTAGGCACTGTAACCCGACATGTAAAGCACCTTCACTTCGGGCTGCAGAATACCCAATTGTTTGGCCAGGGCAAGACCCCCCATTCTTGGCATCACCACATCAGTAAGCACCAGGTGGATGGATCCTTTATGCTGCTGAGCAATCGCAAGAGCTTCCAATCCGTCACATGCTTCCAGAACTGCGTAGCCACTCTCCAGAAGCAAATCGCGAGTCAGTGCCCTGAGCGATTCTTCGTCTTCGACTAATAAAATTGTCTCCGTTCCTTTAACGAGCTTGTCTGGTCCAATACTCCGCCGTTCTTTTTCGGCCTCTCCTTGAACTTGAGGCAGGTAGATTTTGAAGGTTGTTCCTTGCCCGAGTTCGCTATACACCCAGACATAGCCGCCACTTTGCTTGACAAACCCGTAGACCGTTGCAAGGCCAAGCCCCGTGCCCTTCCCCTGTTCCTTTGTGGTGAAAAACGGCTCGAAAATGTGCAGCTGTGTCTCAGCGTCCATGCCCATGCCGGTATCTGTTATCGCGAGCATGACAAATGGCCCAGGCATGAGAGGGACATGCTGCCGAGCGTAAATCTCGTCCAAGTCGAGGTTTGCGGTTTGTATCGTCAATGTTCCGCCATCGGCCATTGCATCCCTTGCGTTCACCGCCAAATTAATGATTATTTGCTCGAGCTGTCCCTGATCCGCTTTCACTAACGCTAGGTTCGGCTTAAGGTCCGTGACAAGTTCTATTTCTTCACCGATCAGGCGCCGGAGCATCTTTTGCGTCTCCGCCACGACAGTGTTCAGATCGAGCACTCTTGGTTCGAGCACTTGCTGGCGGCTAAACGCCAAAAGCTGGCGGGTAAGCGAGGCGGCACGCTGCCCAGCCTTCTTGATTTCTTGGGCGTCCTTGCAGAGCTTGCTGTTCTGGTCCAAGCGTTCCTCAAGAATCTCACTGTAACCGATGATCACGCTTAGCAGGTTATTGAAGTCGTGAGCGATTCCAGCCGATAGCTGCCCTACGGCTTCCATCTTCTGCGCCTGGCGAAGTTGTTGCTCCAGAGCTTTCTGCTTCGTAATGTCCTTCTTACTACTGATCATGCATTCTTGTCCGGCAACCTCAATGCGATCCACCGAATGTAGCCCTATGCGCTTATCACCGGACTTTGTGAGAAAAGGGAGTTCCAGATCGCGAACCGAGCCCTGTTCTCTGAGCTTGTCGACAAGCTTGGCGCGATCTTCAGGCCGCTCCCAAAATTTAATCTCCAGCGATGTGCGACCAATAACCTCCTCGCGCCGATGCCCGGTAGTACGGAGGAAACTCTCGTTCACATCGATGTAGCGGCCTTCCGATAAGGTACTGATGGTAATGGGTTCGGGGCTCGCATTGAACACTTTGTAAAATTTCTCCTCGCCCCCTTTGCGCTCGGTGATATCACGGATGGCGCTGACGGCCAACACCCCTTGGTCAGTCTCCAAGGGGCTTAGGCTGATCTCGACCGAGAACTCGCTCTTGTCCTTCCGTAGACCGTAGAGTTGCAGATTTAACCCCATCGGACGCACATGGGGATCGGCGAAAAACCCCGCGCGATGACTGTGATGCTGGCCCCGGAAGCGTTCCGGGATCAGGGTTTCAAGAGGTTGATTCAGTAGCTCCTCTCGCGTGTAGCCAAACAGCTTCTCAGTCTGCGAGTTCACCAGGACGATCTTGCCTAGCCGGTTGACCACGACCATCGCATCCGGCATAGCCTCCAGGATTCCTCGGAAGTCTTCCACGCGAACAATCTCCTGATTGTGGTAGAGTATACCCAATCTCTAAAGTCTCCTCTGTAGAAACGTTAGCTTGCTGATAACTGATACGTACACGACGATCGAATCCTCGAAGGCGAAGGATCAACATTTGCCGCTTATTGCCTGGGCTGCCTCCATATTTGCCCGAGAAAACTCGCGGCTGAGAGCGAAAGCTCCAGAAACTCATCGCGCTGCAATTGGCTAAGTGGCTCCGCGCTGGCAACGAGGTTGGGTGCCTGAGTGATGAGCACGGAGAGAAATTCCAAAACCTCCTTTTCTTCGATAACGCTTGCAAACTTACCGTTCAACTGCGTGCGGTAGTCTGCCAGGCGATTCGTTGCAGTCTCGTAAAAGTGCACTTGGCATAGCCACCGGCCAGAAAGGCTCGCCCTGCCTGGATTGTTGCAGGCTGGCCAGCTACACGGTTGTTTTTGTGCTTCTCCATGCATTTCGACACACATATATGTTCGTTCAGGGTCGCGAAGATCCGGAAGACGGTCAATCCAGTTTGCGCAATATGAGGAAAAGCTTTGGGGTCGTTTGGGGCATGTTCAACGGCGGCACAAACCGAGTTGTCGAAAGTTCGCAAGTGCTCACACTTTTGCACAATGGGGCACTCGCCGAACAAATAGGAGGTCTAATAGCACCTTCTCAATCTGATTCCCACTTTGTGATCCGGCTAAAGCGTGTTACCCTTTGTGGTCGCCCCTAACAGTCACACTGGTAAAGACTTACCGCTCAGTAATCGAAACATGGTGGTGACCTGGCAGGGACTTGTGCCCTTCCGGCAACGACCCTCTACAACGATATCTAGTCGAGACCGCGATGAAACCTGTGGCCCAGCAAGTTCGCACTTCGCATCGTTACTTCGAAACTCGGAACCATGACCACGCGGCTGCCATGGTTTCCGCTTCAGCCATTCCTCACTGCTCTGAGTTACTCGTTCCTCAGTCGTGTTTCGCGATCCAAATCTCCGTCTTACAGGCTCATGATGTCAATATCACACACATTCTTAGTTCGGGCCGACAGCAGATTCACGCATGGCTGCCCGAAGAGTTCTACGCTGTTGTCGTGGACTTATTAGGACCCACGGAGCACCGGACCGCAGGCCGCACCACTTGGTTGAGCTGTGACACCGGCCTCGTTCTGTCCCCCCTTCAGGACACACACGTGACTACGCCTGAATCCTCCGAGCTCTTATTTTTCAGACTTGGCCGGACCGCCGTTGTCGATGAATTGGAGAAAATGCTAGGCCGCCCCACGAATGCACCTTTAGTGTTTGAACGCTCAATGGATATGCGGACAGAAGCTAAGGGGCGGCTCCGTGATTTGACTCTCAAACTATGCCATCAAGTCGATGAATTGGGGACGCGTCCCGCGGCCGGAGACCTTGGAGTTCGAATTCTGGAGAATGCGTTCGTGTCGCTTCTCCTAGAAAGCCAGCGACACAACTATACACGCAGTCTCCACCGACGGTCCTCGGCGGGGCCTTGGCAGCTGCGAATCGCCGCAGAATACATTCGTGCCCATTCCCATCTACCGCTTAGCCTCGGCGATCTTTGCAGAATTGCCGGAGTCAACGCGCGAACTCTGCAATACGGCTTTTACCGCAGCATGGGTTGTGGTCCCATTCAATTCCTCCGAGCGACTCGGATGGAGAGGGCTCGCAACGATCTTCTCGCTCGGCACGAGACCATGACAGTATCTGAGATCGCCTCTCGTTGGGGCTTTCTGCATTTTGGTCGGTTCGCAAAGGAATATGCCGAGCGCTACGGCGAAACGCCTTCTGAGACGCTGCGGAGAAACAAGAGATTCGCTTCGTCTGATGCCTGCCGGGAACCTGATCGGCGGTGACCCGAAGGTCGTTAGTTCAAATCCAACCCCACAAATGCTCATCTAGCTAGGATGAAGGAATCTCGTTTCTGCAGGAAAGCCACTCCTCTTGCTATCAGTGGACACTAGCGACTCGTGTCTCTTAGCATTTTTGTTAGCCCTATGTCATACGTGACTTCTGAGTGCTTGGCCTCTTGCAGCCTCCAAGAGAATTTGGTTTGGCAATCGGCACTTCACTGAGCCGGTAGTCTTCGGTTGGGCTACAGCGCCTCGCATGGCAGGAATTTATGCCATCTTGGTGTACGACCCGTCCTGCACGCCGCGTCCATACAGGGTGATCTAATTCGGCTATCCAACGCCTTGCGGCTCGTCGTCTGACGCTGGCGGTCGTTCGGCATTGAGACGTTGCAGATTTCAGGATTTGGCAGGAAAGAAATCCGGGACCGTGGCTGGATCTACACCCGGAATCCGTCGCCTAGGAAGTGGTGGAATCGGAGTGCGGCCGTAGCGTTCATTCCATTTGGCCCATGAGCTTCGGTCGAAAATCCCAGGTGCGGGGTCATCCAGAGCCGCTTTGAAATCAGCGTCGCTGAAGTACTTCCTGAGAATTTCAATGTCCTCTTCCGAAGCGTATGTCATCGCATAGGTGAGAAAGCGCAACGGGAATTCAAGCGCTTCTTCTGGAGTTCCAAACCAGAATATGCGCTTCGCAACCGCCAGCAGTTCGTGAGAGTAAGTCATCAATCTTTACCCTGTGAAGCCAAGTCGCGCTTCCCAATAAGCACGGGCAACTCATCTAATTTTACGCCTATGGCCGCGGTTCGCAATGCATTTTGCATCGAGACGGGGAGTTTAGGTAGATCCCCGTCCGCGAAGTAACTTAACGCGCGGAGCGTCGTTGCGGGCTCAAATTGGTCGCCATAGATTGCTTTGGCGGCAGCAAGAGCCCTCGGCAAACTGATGCCGCTTTCCAGTAAAGCTGCAATATCGAGATAGTCCTTTGTTTCTGCGCGGCTCTGTACAACGGCCATTTTGCATCCCGCAACGTCCAGCAACGAAGCCACTTGGACGCCGTTGTCAATCGCGGCATCCGGGCTGGAAACACGGGTGAGTCCTAACCCTCCGAAAAACGACACCGAAACGGGCCCGTTACGATCTAGGACGACTGTGAGTGTGTTTTCGCGGAGCAAGGTAAGCTTGCCGTCGCGAAGATAGAGTATATGTTTGGCCAAATCCTGCGGCTCAAAAGTCGCATTCGTAAAGAAATCGAAATCCTCCGAGATACGATGCCCGAGTCTGAGAGCAAGAGCGGTTCCGCCGTATAGTACAAAGTGCTTTGGCGTGGCCTTCAATTCCTTCCAGAGCGTCCGCTGCTATGCAGGAAGAATGTTGAGTTTTGGAGAGAAAGTCATTAGCTTTTGCAATTGTCTCCGATTCGCTCCCGAGCCTTCTTGATCGTCCGATCAATATACTCTTCTTGGCGCTTTCTATCTCCTTTGTGCGTAAGATCACGCGACGCGAGGATGTTGCGCGCTTCGTTCTCCGATACGCCGTGGGCCAAAGCGTAAACGGCATACGCGAGATCCACGCGCGTCTGGTCGCCGCCGTAGATGGGCTTCGCGCGAAAGTCCTCGATGCTTTTGAGATTAGCAAGGCGCGGGCCCCGGCGCCGTAGAGAGGCGGGAGGCGAAAGGTTGGATTTCTCTGCTTCATATAGACCTTTGAGTTCCGCGAGAAATGCGATCGCTTTTGAATACACTGCTCCCGTGGCCTCATGTAGCCGGACATAAGGAAAGGTTCCATCCGTCCTTCGATGCTTTTCTTTGCGATTCGTAAATCCTGCGAGTCTTCCGTAATGCCGCCAATCCGCCGAAGCAAGGTCACCGCCAAAGCGCGACGCCAGTAATCGTGCTGCAAACGTAGAAAGGGGTTTCGGCAGAATCTGTCCGTGGTGCAGCCATGCTTGAAAGTTCCCCGGAGAAGTTTCAAGAACAACCGCTGGAGCAAAGCCTCCCGATTTCAAACGCTCGATGACCTGGATACTGGCGTCGTCGATTAGCGAAAGACTATGTTCGCCGGCTGGCCGGATGTAGATGTTCCGGCCTTCGGCATTTTTCAAGCGCAACCAAGAAACGGAGCGAAGCAACGTGCCCGTGTCCCACACACGCGGGAGCATCGCTCCGTGGGCGGCGTTCGGATCGAAGAGGCCGACTTCGAAAACCTTCGCGCACATGGCGCGGCTCTGCTTCTCGACGGCTTCCGGGGTGCGGGTGGTGGTCATTTGTTTTTGACTTGACAAGCGCACGACGTGGGCGTAATAACGTACCCTAGTCATAAACAGCCTGTATGTATAGTACCATTGGTTGGCATACAGCAGGGTAAGTTTAGATCGAATGATGGGGCGCATTAGGAACACTGAATGCAAGAACTTCAGCAAGTGACCGAACGCCGCAATGAAAAGCTGGTCCGGGAACTCGGGCCGCTCGTCGCTTCCTGCCTTGAAGATCATCGCACCGAAGATATCTTGCTGAACGCCGATGGCCGGGTGTGGGTGAAGCGCACGCATCAGGATTTTGAGGTTGCGGGCTCGATGCTTCCAGCGCAAGCCTTGAGCGCGTTCGGCACGATTGCGGCGATTCGCGACACGGTCATCAACCACGACAACCCCATTCTTGAAACGGAACTGCCTACGGATGGGAGCCGCTTCGAGGGTTTGATCGCCCCTGTGGTACGGCAACCGGTATTCGCGATCCGGCAACGCCCGCATCGCGTGTTCACTCTGAACGACTACGAAAACGCGGGAATCCTGACGGACAAGAGCGATGAGCTGAACCGCCAGCGGCATTGCGATTTTTTTGTGGAGCTAGTGCGTGGCAAGCGGCACGCGGAAGTGATCCGCGCCGCGATAGCACAGCGGAAGAATATTCTGGTTGCCGGGTCAACAGGCTCCGGCAAAACCACGTTCATCAATGCTGTACTTAACGAACTGGCAGGCATTGCACCGGACGACCGTGTGCTCATCATCGAAGATACGCCCGAATTGCAATGCAACGT
>VFSW01011239.1_pt1 | contig 12605 bp, 9 predicted proteins | sample 5358111 | NCBI WGS metagenome assembly VFSW01 (sample SAMN11554181, study PRJNA540505) | mine drainage metagenome | isolation source: sediment from site ElyBrook_90M | place: USA: Ely Copper Mine, Vershire, VT | collected 2017
GATTAAGGACGCTTCCCAAGATAATCCGATTCCGAAATCGGGTTTTTGGAACAGGTTTTGCCATCGCGGTTTGCGCTCTTGGAAATGCCTTGCGGGCCGCATCACCGCCCTTGTCCATTGCTGTTCAACCGCTGAGCCATGACGCCGAAGCAGGAACCCGCACAACATTCTCGGTGGTCGTTTCGGCGGGCGAAGCGACTTTGCCAGACGTTTCCTCCGGGTTGCTCAAGCTCTGGCTCCGGGCCGACGCCGGGGTGGTGACAAACTCGAAGGGTTTTGTCAGCGCATGGCGAGATCAGTCGGGAAATGGCTTCGACGCGCTGCAGGATGATCCCAAGCTGCAGCCGTCGCGGGCGCCATCGGTCTCCGCCATCGTGGGGCGGCCAGCGGTGCGTTTTAACGGCATTCAAGACAACGTGCATGGAAGTTACCTGGTTAGTGATGCCAATCTCGGCCTTCCGAACTCTTTGACAACGTTCATTGTTTACAACGCCTTTGCGGCAACGAACAAGGAGAACGTGCTTTGGCTAATAGGGCGGCCCGGCGTTGAATACGGGGCTTCCAGGGCCGACATCATCACGGATGGCAAGATGCAGTATACTACATGGTCGTACGATTATCAGACCGGATTCTCGGTGCCGACGAATACCTACCGTCTCTGGATCGATTGGACCGACAAAAGTGTCCGGACCGTTCACCTTGGTGATACGACTGCCGCCGGGACGACCAACTTCACAAAGACGCTTACGAGTCCAAAAGGGCCGGCCGCTGGTTATTTTATCGGAGGACTTAATCCCAATCTACTTTACGTGGCCACAAACCGTTGTCTCAACGGAGATATCGCTGAATTTCTTTGTTACCGCGGCACCTTAAGCGAAGCTGACCGCCAGGCCGTTGCAGCTTACCTTGAACAAAAATACCTGCTCCAAAGCGACACCAACGCAATTCAGTATCAATGGAGAAAGGGAAACGCGATGATACCGGGAGGCACGAACGCGACCTTAGTGTTGCCGAACGTGGAAATTAATGATGGCGGCACTTACTCGGTCAAGATTCAGAGCGCGTCGTCGGCGATTGAAAGCGCCGAGGCGGTTCTGACTGTCGTCGCAAAAACCCCTAAAAACTCCGGCTAGAACATGCAATTCTGAATTCGGTTCAGATCTTTGAGATCCGTTGAATTTGCCGTTTCAACGAAGTATCCCGTGAAAACCTTTGGCCAGAGCCACTTCCAATGCTCCACTTGGCCATCCAGAAACGAGAATAATGGTTGAATAGTCGGCAGGACAATGAAAATGGCCGCAGACTGGCAGTAGGGTTAGATGACCCTCTGTTGGATATTCGACACCGTTGCATCTGCAGTCGCGCATCCGACGACCCAAGACCTCTCCGGGCTCGCAGGGGCATCGGCCGCGCTCTCGTAAACGTTGAGATTCGGAGTCATTTGCTGCTGACTGTCATCCACATACATCAGCCACGCCGTTTGCAATTGACGGAGATTTGAGAGGCAGCTTGCGCTAAGACCCGGGTGCTTCGCCCTCGCCAGGTAGCGCAGAGTCTTGTCGCATAAAATCCGTCCTATGTACCAACCAGTTTGCCCACTTCGTCACTTGTTGAGGCCGGCTCTCCGGTTTTTGTGGCGCGTGGCGTTGCGATTGATTATACAACGCGCGTGAAACGTTTACTCGCTCGCTGGTTCTTTTGCTCGCTCGTTGCGTGCGCCCCGTTCGCAGTTCATGCGGAGGGAGACTCCGATCCGGCGCACATGGCGAAATCCACCTCCAAGCCGGTGCCGTGGCCGGGCGGGATCATTCCTTATGATGTTTCCAAACTCACTCCGGCTCAGCAAAAAATCGCGCTTCGAGCCATGAAACGCTGGGAGGATACGGGAGCGAACATTCAATTCGTTCCGCGCTCGAACGAAGTCGAGTATGTTTATTTTACAGGCCGCACGAATGCGGGGAACAACACCAGCCTGGTCGGCTACAAAAAGGGCGAGCGCGCGGAAATCAACATCACCGCGTTTTGGTGGAACCAGGAGGAGTGGATGCCCGTCCACGAACTCGGCCACGCCCTCGGATTCGAGCACGAGCACCAACGCTGGGATCGCGACCAATACATCACTGTGCATTACGAGAACATCAAGGAAGGCCGGTCCGGCGATTACGATTGGATTCCGAAGACCAATTGGTTGGTGACCACCCTGCCCTACGATTATCAATCCATCATGCACTATCGCATCTGCTGGGCGTCCAAGTGCGAGGGCGAATGCAAGGACGGCATCGGCAGCAGCCCGTGCGCGGTCTTGCAGCCGGTCGATTCAAAATTCGACGGCGTGATTGGGCAATGGGGCGACAACCGCGTCAGCGCGTTGGACGCGGAACGCGCGCGCCTTGCCTACGGCGTGAAATCGTCCCACTGACTGCGACGCCGCCAACAATTTATTCCCACCATCACATCGACCCTGCCAGCGATAGCGACGCCGTGGCGGAGGATGGCATATTCCCGTCCGTCCGACATAACGAGTTTGAAGGGCCGGAAAGGTACTTCATTCATTCGCCTAGAAATTGAGGTTCATGTATTGCCAAATCGCACAGGTGAATGCTGCCAACGATAAAAATCCCCACGCCTCGCTTGCGGCATCGCGGCGCAATGTGCAGACTTGGGGCGGAATATGTTCCGCGCTTGGTTAGAGTCTATCGAAACGCCGTACCTGGAAATCATCTTTGAGCAACGGCGCGGGAAGTTCCCTGCTTTCATTCGGTCCGGATTGTTCGTTCTGTCCAAGTTTTACCAGTTGCTGGTGGCGATTCATCGTTTCTGCATCAAGGTGCGTTTGATGCGGGATTCAACTCTGGGCATCCAAGTGATTGCCATTGGCAATTTGACGCTGGGCGGCACGGGAAAAACTCCGGTGGTTGAGAAATTTGCCCGCGAATTGCAGAAACAGGGCCGCAAGGTCGCCATCCTGACGCGCGGTTACCGCTCGCGTCCAAAGCCTGTCGCTGAGGCGCTCTTTGATAAAATTCTGCTGCGCGAAGACACGACACCGCCGCGCGTCGTCTCCGATGGCAAGAGCCTGCTGCTCGATTCCGAAACGGCCGGCGACGAGCCTTACATGCTGGCGTCAAACCTAAAGGATGTCGTCGTGCTGGTGGACAAAAACCGGGTGAAAAGCGGTCGCTATGCGATTGAGCATTTTGGCTGCGATACGCTGCTGCTGGACGACGGCTTTCAATATTGGCGCCTGGCGGGACGGCGGCAGGATGTTGTTCTTGTTGACTGCCAGCAGCCGTTCGGCAACGAGCATCTTTTCCCGCGCGGGACGCTCCGCGAACCGCCTTCGCACCTGAGCCGCGCGGCGGTCGTGTTCATCACCAAGAGCGATGGCAAGACCAAGGAATTGCGCGAGCGCATCACCCGCTACAATCCGACCGCCGGCATTATCGAGTGCATTCACGCGCCGCTTTATTTTGAGGACGTTTTTACCGGCGAGCGCAAGGGGTTGGATTTCATGAAAAACCTGCGGGTGGCCAGCCTGAGCGGCATCGCCCAGCCGGAGAGCTTCGAGCAGAGCCTGGTGAAATTGTGCCGCGAACTGGTTTATTCCAAACGTTTCGCCGATCACCACCGTTTCACGCAGCAGGAAATTCTTAACGCGATCAACCGCAGCAAGAAGCGCCAGGCCGATGTCATCATCACGACGCAAAAGGACGCCGTGCGCTTCCCGAAATTGGATCGCCGCGATCTGCCGATTTATTTCATGCGGGTGGAAATAAAAATTCTCAGCGGCGCGGAAGATTTCGACGACTGCGTCCGCAAAATCTGCCTTCGCTAACATGGGCACCCTGACCGAGAACATTCTCGTCCGCGGCGTCAATTGGCTGGGCGACGCCGTCATGAGCATTCCGGCTTTGATTCGTTTGCGCGCGGCTCATCCGGCGGCGCGCATTTCGCTGCTGACGCACGAGAAGCTCGCCGGGCTTTGGCACGGCCAGCGAATGATTGGCGAAGTTCTGACGTTCGCTCGTGGCGAGAGTCCTTTTCAAATAGCTCGACGGCTGAAAGCGAAACAATTTACGGCAGCGGTTGCGTTTCCAAATTCAATCCGCTCGGCAGCGGAGCTTTCGCTGGCGGGAATTCCGCGGCGCATCGGGGTGAAGCGTCCGGGCAGTTTTTTCCTTTTGACAGAGACCGTGCCCCCACGACCCGGCTCGTTCAAAATGCGGAAGCGCACTGTCGGGGAAATACAGAAGCGCATTCAATCCGGCGGCGAAAGGACAGTTTTTCCGGCGACGGCGCACCACGTCCACCATTACCTCCACTTGGTTGCCGCGCTTGGGGCTTCCTCGGAACCAATGGCTCCGCGCATCGAGGTTTCCGATGCCGAAATGGAAGCAGTGCGCGAGAAATTCGGTTTGAAGCGCGATCCAGCCCGCCCATGGTTTGGATTGAATCCCGGCGCGGAATATGGGCCCGCCAAACGCTGGCCCGCCGAGAATTTTGTTAAAGCGGCGCGCTTGCTGAGAGAAAAACCGCGATCCCGCTGGGTTGTTTTTGGCGGGCAGGGCGATCTTGCTTTAGCGGAATCAATCGCGAAGGAGATTGGAGCCGGAAGCGCGGAATCTCCCGTGAATTTGGCAGGGAAGACGACCCTTCGAGAACTGGCCTGCGCCTTGAAGATTTGCGATTTCGTGTTGACGAATGACACGGGGCCGATGCACCTCGCGGCTGCCGTCGGAGTTCCGATGGTGGCGGTTTTTGGCAGCACGTCCCCGGAGTTAACGGGGCCAATTTTTTCGCCGCGCGCTCAAATTGTGCGGAACGACGTTCCGTGCGCCCCATGTTTTCTGCCCGTGTGCCCGATTGACATGCGATGCCTGCGCGGAATCGGCCCGGAGAAAGTTGTCCAAGCCGCGCTGGCCGCTATTTCGTCTCCGCCGGCTTCGCCGCGCTGACGTCGTTTGTCGAGAAGGTAATGTAGGCAAAGCACTCGGGAATGTGCGAATCCCAGACGCCGTGGCGGGTCCAAACCCAGCCGCCTGAATCCTTGGCCGGCGGCGCTTCCTTGTAGGTGTTGAACCGCGAGAAATCCATTCGCCATGTGTCGCCGTCCTTCGGAGGCAGCGCGCGTCCGTCTGACAGCGCCAGCCATTTCATTCCTTCCCACGGAAAGGCGAGTTCGATCGTCCATCCGCGATCTCGATCGTCATCCTTATTGACTGTGCCGTCAATGTGGACGGCGGTTTTCTTGCCGGGAAAATGCCAGTTGAAATTTCCAAGCCGCCCGCCGCGCGGATGATTCGTGTAATCGACACCGTTGAACGGCACCATGTTGGCGCGCGCAAATTCAGGAGCTTGCGCGAAACCGCTTTTATAAGCGTCATCCCAAATAAAGAATACTTCGTAAGTGGTGTTGTAAGCGTTCATTTCCAATTCGTAATAGGAGTCGCGGCCGGCGATAAACATCTCCGCGTCGTTGTCATAATAAATCGGCGAGTTGTTCGTCGTGAACTTGGCGTGAACAAACGGCTCCTCGATCCTGTAAGCCACGTACAAATATTTGTCGTCCCAAACCAATTGCGCACGCGTGTCGTGCAGAGCGGGTTTGCCGGAAATGATGGCCCCGAACCTGTTCGAGCGCGGCGCTTTTTTCCACGCATTCTCATCCAGGCTGCCTTCGACGGTGCTTGGCTCGCTGATGTGGTAGGCTGTGTAACGGGCAATTTCGCTCTTGGGAACGGGGAACTTCCAATCCTCCGCCCGCGCTGCGCCGAGCGCGAGAAGAGTCATTGCGAGAGTGCAGGGGATAATGTTTTTCATTTGGCGGCGGTGTTTTGTGTCAGTGGAATTTCTGCCGTGAACGCGAGTGAAGGATCGCCGCGCTCGGTGAGCCGCTGGCACATCGTGCGCAAGCTGGGCTGAATTTTCACTTTGGAGGATTTGCCATTCACTTCGAGGATAATTGGCTTTTGGAAATCGACCAATCGGCTGTCAAGAAACACTGTGGCCGGACCAGCGTTGGTTGTGCCCGTAACAACGATGTGGTTGTCGTGGCAGGTGGCGTCGATTTCTTTTTGCTTGGCTGGCTCGTCGGCGTGGAGCCAGAAAAAGTCCTTGATCACGCCATCTGTCATAAGCCACGTCAACTCGCGCGGAGCGGTGTTGCGGACGGCTGGATACATCTCAATAATTTCGTCGCGATCCGGAAGGCCGGTATGGCCGTTGCCGGGGATGATTTGCACGTTCACCGGGTAAATATCGCTGCGGTTTCCGCGCAATTCCCGAACGGTTTCTCGGAATTTCTTGTCGCGGTCAATGCGTCCGTAGGCGGTATCGAGCTCGCCCACCATGCAAGTGAACACCGTGTTGCGAAGTGTTTTGGCCGTGGTTTCGCCGTCGGTCGGAGCGCCCGCGCTGGCGTGAATCGCCGCGAACAAATCCGGTTCCTTCGGCCCGATGGCGAACGCCCCGTAGCCGCCGTGGGAGTAACCCATGATGTAAACCTTGTTGGGATTGACATCGCCGAACAGCGTGTATTCGCGAATGAGATTATCAATCATCGGATAAACGTAATCGTCGTAAAAACCATTCCAGGAGTCGTTGGGCGCGCGCAACGCGAGATACGCATATCCGCCGACCTCCGGATGATCCTTGTAGTAAATCTGCATGATCTTCCACTGGCTGTCATTGACCTCCTTGGCCGTGCCGCCGCCGCCGTGCATGGCGATGAACAGCGGCCAGCCGCGCTCCGGTCGTGTGCCGACCGTCTTGATCGTGTACGGGCTGAGGTATTTGTCGAAACGAACTTCGTGCGCGTCGTAATCCTTTTTGGCCGCATCGTGAATCGGAGCGGCTTTATAGGCTTCCCACGCGATCTGGCGCACTGCGTCTTCGTGCTCGCGCAGCATTTTTTCCTCGCTCCGCGAAAACTTCCACGCCGCCTGATTGTCCGGCGGCGCCGCAAAATAAGCGGAGAATGCCTCGCGCAATTTTGTTTCATCGGCGGTTGGAATCAGTTCGGGCAGCGCGGGCGCCATGCACATCTGCGACGGAAATTGGAACAGAGTCGTATCGCTCATCGAGATGACGACGACGGCCTGGGCGTTTGTGCCTCCGGATATAAATTCGCGCCCCGCCTTTTGCCCATTTGCCTCCGCAGTGACCAAATAAGTCATTCCGCGTGGAACTTGGAACGGCAGGACGTTGTTCTTGTCTGCGGTTTCGCTGGCGCTTGTGCCTTCAAAGTGAACGGCGCTATTGGTAATGCATGTGACGTTGACCTTCGCCACTACCCGTTTGCCTTCGAGTTGATCAAGCACATCCACCAGCAAACGCATTTTGTTTGGCTCGGTCTCTTTTGCGCCTGTGGGAGTGTAATTATCTGTGACGTTCTCCGCGCTGACCCAATTCACGCCGGGCGCCCAATCCATTGGAAAACTCTGTCCGGTTTTTTGGTAGCTCGCCGCGTAGATGGCGTGCTCGGTGGAATTCTTAATTGCTTGCGCCGCGTCGTGCTCGAACCACGCGTGATCAAGGCCTTTGGGGTCGGGTTCCGCCGCGCCGATAAAGTGCCAGCCGCCATCCCAAATTTCCACCCAGGTATGATTGCCGCGATTATCCGCCCACATCGGCGTGCCGACCAATCGCGCCGGGACGCCAACCGAGCGGCAGGCGTCAATCAGCAAAATCGAAAGCCCTGTGCAACTGGCCAGCCCGCTATCCATCGTTTCCAGCGCGCTTTGATCCGCGCGTTTGCGCTTGGTCGAATACTTGACATTGACCATTGGGAAGAGTTTCGCGTTGATGGCCAGCGCGGCTTCGCCCGGCGTCTTGCAATCGGCCACCAGTGGCGCGCTCAAATCATGCAGCTTTTGGCGCCAATGATCGCGCGTTTCGTTGGCGCAGCCGTAAGGCAGAACGTTGTTGAGGAAAATCTCGGTCGGAATTTGCGCGTGCCAGGGAGCACTGTTGAAGGCTTCGGAGGCCCAATGCACGTCTTCCAAAATGTAATCCGCCGCCAGCGTTTGCAAATCGCGCTGGGGCATGTTCGCGATGAGGAACTCGGCCGCCGGGCGCTCGCTGGCTGGCGCCTTGCTCAACACCTGTTCGATTGCCGGACGATTCGTGCCGCTCGCTTACAGCGATTTGCTGACCGCGTCGGACCATCCGCCGCCGTGGGCAACCGCGCTGTAGTTGAGCAAGCCAATGCTGGCTGCGGCTGCGAACGTTTTGGAGAGGTAGTTTTTCATGGTTTTATTTCATGCGTTTGAGGACTTCGCCCGTGAACGCTTCGTAGGCGGCGGAGGCTGCGCTGTTTTTATCGTAGTGAATGATCGGCTTGCCAAAGCTCGGCGCTTCGGCAAGGCGGGTGGCCCGCGGAATCACGGTGTCAAATACTTTGTCCGCGAAATGCTGGCGAACCTCGCCCAGCACCTGGGCCGACAGCCGCGTTCGCGCGTCGAACATCGTCATCAGCACGCCCAGCAATTGCAGGCGCGGGTTAATCCCGGTGCTCTGCACCTGCCCGAGCACCTTGTGGCTCATGGAAATGCCTTCCAGCGCATAGTATTCGCACTGCAAGGGGATTAATAGATAGTCCGAAGCGGCGAAGGCGTTCAACGTAAGAATCCCGAGTGACGGCGCGCAATCAATCACGATGAAGTCATATTGTCCGCCATCGACGATGGGCTTAAGCAGCGCGGATAAACGGTGCAGATGATTTTCTGCCCGCGCGATTTCCACCTCGGCCCCGCACATGTCCACCTCCCCGGGGATGATGTCCAGGCGCTCGAAGGCCGTTTTGCAAATCTTGTCAGCTAAAGCGCCTTCGCCGAGAAGCGGGCGGTAAGCGCTCGCGCCCTCGGTTTTTTCCAAGCCCAGGCCGCTGGTGGCGTTGGCTTGCGGATCGATGTCCAGCAGCAAAACGCGCTTTCCCAATTGCGCCATGCAGGCGGACATGTTGATCGACGTTGTCGTTTTCCCAACTCCGCCCTTCTGGTTGGCCACGGATATGACTTTGCTCGGCACGGAGCGGATTTAACCCCAGAACGCCGCCGCGGGAAAGAAATTTGCGATTTTCAAAATAATTGGATTTTGGCGGAAAGGTGGCGCATGTTGAATTGTATGAAATTCATTCTTAGTACGCACAATGTCACGCTAACTAAAGCAATTGAAGATCACGTCCTCTCCCGCATCGAAAAACTAGAGCATCTCGACCAGTATTGCACTAGCGCGCGGGTCATCCTGGAACACAATCACCTCAAGAAACCGGAACGGCAGTTTACCTGCTCGATCCGTCTTTCAGTGCCGGGGCCGGATCTTTTTGCCGAGGATAATAAAAGTGATATGTACGCCGCCATCGACATGGTGACCAAGAAAATCGAACAGCAGTTGCGCAAGCGCCACAGCAAATTCAAATCGCGCAAGCACGCGTTGGGAACCCGCGGAAAGGAAGACCGGCACGGCGCGGAAGTCTAGCCGGCTGGCATTTGGTTGACAGGCGATCCCCCATTTCATGCTGATTCGCGCGCGAGTCGTTCTGCCCATCACCTCGCCCCCGATTGAAAACGGGGCGGTTCTGCTCTCCCAAAATCGCATTGCCGCAGTCGGCGCATGGCGGGACTTGGCGGCAAGATCAACCGGGCCTTCGGTTGATTTGGGCGCGATGGCGCTGATGCCGGGATTGGTGAATGCCCATTGCCATTTGGATTACACCAATATGACCGGGCTGCCGCCGCAAAAACAGTTTCCAGACTGGATCAAGGGTCTGCTGGCGCTCAAGGCAGCCGCCAGCTACACGGATTACGCCGAGGCTTGGCTGCGCGGCGCAAAGATGCTCGAACGCACCGGTTGCACGACGGTGGCGGACATCGAAGCGGTTCCAGAATTGCTGCCGGAGGTGTGGTCTTCGACTTCGCTGCGGGTTTTCTCCTTCCTCGAGATGACTGGCGTCCGAAGCGGGCGCAAACCGGCGGAAATTTTGCGCGAAGCCGCCGAAAAAATAAAAAGCCTCGCTTCGCCAAGATGTTCCGTCGGGCTTTCGCCCCATGCGCTTTACTCGACAAATCCCCTGTTGCTTCGCCAAACTGCGGCCTTGGCAAAAAAACGCCATTGGCGGGTGACAATGCACTTGGCGGAATCAGGCGCCGAGCAGGAAATGTACACCAAACAAAGCGGGCCGATGTTTGACTGGCTCAAACGGCAGCGCGACATGTCGGATTGCCGCGGGAAGACTCCGGTTCAGGAGGCGCGCCGCTGCGGGATGCTGGGAAATTTTTTTCTGGCCATTCATGCGAATTATCTTGAGGACGCTGACGTTGCGGATTTGGGCAAGTCGAATTCCAGCGTGGTTCACTGTCCGCGCAGCCACCTCTATTTTGGCCACGCGCCATTTCCTTACCAGAAGCTTCACGCGGCGGGCGTCAACGTCTGCCTCGGGACAGATAGCCTGGCCAGCGTTCTGACGGCTCGCCGGGCCAAACCGGAATTGAATATGTTTGCCGAGATGAAGACATTTTCAAAAGCGAACCCGGACGTTTCGGCGGAAGCCATCGTCCGCATGGCGACACGAAACGGAGCGCGCGCGCTAGGGCGTGAAAAGCAAATCGGCGGACTTTTCGAGCATGGCTTCGCCGATCTCATCGCTCTTCCGCACGAGGGCAAAGTAGAAGACGCGTGGTCCGCGGTTGTCCATCACACGGGCGCGGTTGCGGCGTCGATGATTGATGGCAAGTGGATTCGCGGGGAGCGGCTCGCGGCCAAATCGTGAGCGCGGTTTCACACGACCCATTGGTGACGCCGCTCGAGCAAATCCCCGGCGTGGGGAGCGAGCGCGCCCGCCAACTGCAGCGCCTTGAATTGCGCACGACGGGCGATTTATTGCTGCACCGCCCTCGCCGCTATGAGGATCGCCGCCATTTTCAATCCATCTCCAAGGCTGAACTCAACACGCCCGTGCTGGTCTGCGGGAAAATCATCGCGGCGGGATTGAATCGCTTTCGCAAAGGGCAATCCTCTGTTTTTGAACTTATAGTTGACGACGGCTCCGGGCGATTGCACTGCCGGTGGTGGAACCTGCCTTTCATGGAAAAGTACTTCAATGTGGGCGAAGAGGTCGTGATTTTCGGCAAGCCCAATTCCCTGCGCCCCCGCACCATCGACCATCCCGAAACGGAAGTCATCCAGCGCCTTGAGACATCCATGCATCTCAATCGCATTGCTCCCATTTATCCCCTAACGGAAGGATTGCCGCAGCGCTGGCTGCGCGCCCTGGTGTGGCGGGCGCTGGAAGAATTTGAATCGGCCGTCACCGAACCGCGTTCGAACCTTGGAATAACGAATCAGAAGCTGGAGGTAAAAGGAAACGCGATTCCCATGCCGTTGCGCTCCCACGCGGTGCGAATGCTCCATTTTCCAGAGGAAATGTCCGATGCCGAAATTGCCCGGCAGCGTCTCGCGCTTGACGAGTATATCGAACTCCAGATTTCCATTCAAACCCGCCGGAGGAATCTCGAAAAGAACGCCCGCTCGCTCGTCTGCTCCGGCGACAACCATTTAATAAAACCGTTTCTGGGCGCGCTCGGTTTTGAGCTGACGTCCGCGCAAAAAAATGTTTTGCGAACCATCCGCCGCGACATGGGCGGTCCAGTGCCGATGCGCCGATTGCTTCAGGGCGATGTCGGTTCCGGGAAAACGGTCGTCGCCGCCTGCACGGCCTTGATGGCGCTCGAAAGCGGCGCGTCTGTTGTGCTGATGGCGCCGACGCAAATTCTCGCCGAGCAGCACGGGATTAATTTTCGCCGATGGTTTGAGAAGTTGGACATTCCTGTCGAAGTGCGGGCGGGCGGAAGGGAATCCTCATCGTTGTTCAAAACGGATGGGCCGCGCCTTTTCATTGGCACGCACGCGCTGCTCGAAGAATCCTTCATGCCGGAAAAGCTCGGCCTTGTTATTATTGACGAGCAGCACAAATTCGGCGTCTCGCAGCGCGAGCAGCTTGTGCGCAAAGGCGCGTATCCGCATTTGCTCGTCATGACGGCGACGCCGATTCCGCGCACGCTTGGCTTGACGCTCTACGGCGACCTCGACATCTCCGTCATCGATCACAGTCCGCCGGGGCGGGGAAAAATTAAAACGTTTGTGCGCGATCCGGAAAGTTTGCCAAAAGTCTGGCCTTTCGTGGCGGCAGAATTGAAGAAAGGGCGCCAAGCCTATATTGTTTACTCGCGCCTTGAGGAGGAAGATAGCGCGGCTGGGGTGAAGGCGGTGGCGAAGGAATTCGAGGAACTCGAAAAAGTGTTCGCCCCGGCGCGGGTCGGATTGCTGCATGGCCGTTTGAACAGCCGCGAAAAGGAACAAGTCATGTCCGATTTCGCCGCCAACCGCGTGAAAGTTTTGCTGGCGACTTCCGTGGTGGAAGTGGGTTTGGATGTTCCTAACGCAACCGTCATGGTGGTTGAAAACGCGGAGCAATTCGGCCTGGCCCAGCTTCATCAATTGCGGGGACGCATTGGGCGCGGGTCTGGGGACTCTTTTTGCATTCTGATTTCCAACGGCAAAACCAACGAAGCCCGCGCGCCCTTCAAAGTGATGGAGGAAACGAACGA
>VFSW01011240.1_pt1 | contig 12604 bp, 15 predicted proteins | sample 5358111 | NCBI WGS metagenome assembly VFSW01 (sample SAMN11554181, study PRJNA540505) | mine drainage metagenome | isolation source: sediment from site ElyBrook_90M | place: USA: Ely Copper Mine, Vershire, VT | collected 2017
GCCCCGGGGGCGCCCCAATTATTCCCGCCGTCCGCGCCGCCGCCGCCATTGCCGTACCCCGCGAGGGGCTAATCGTCCACGGGCTGCGATGCGGCGGCGCGCTCCTCGGCCGTGCCCTGCTTGACCTGAGTCACGGCGGTCGCGTGAAAGTTACTGTTATCGTCCTCGGTCGCATCCACGCGCACATGATCGCCGGGCCGGAAGTCCTTCACGTTCGCGTCTCCGCCCGAAGCCTTGTAATACTTCGTGGTCTTCGCGCTGGAGATGGTGACGATGCGTTTGTCGTCCGATTCGATCACCAGACTGGCGTCGGAGATCCGGCGCAGCGTCCCGGCGAACGTTGTAACCGGCGCCTGATTATCCTGTGTCGTGTCGGTCTTTTTGCCGCGGTGGGGAAACGGAATGGAACCCCCTCCCTGCGGATAGGGGCCCTGACCGGGCGGATACTGGCCTGGATACTGCCCGGGATACTGGCCGGGAAGAACGATAATCTGGCCGAAACCGGAGCCGGCGACCAGGAAACCGGCGACGAAGATCAGACCGGGTCGAAGAACCATAGTTCTATTTGACGACATTTTTGCCCGCTCCGTTGCCAGTGCTTTCCACCGGCGGGCTTTGCACCAACTGCCAGCTTTGTATCAACTAAAGCAACGCGTGTTCCATCTCGCCCGCAACTTCTTCGCCCAGGCCCGAGAACCCGGCCTGGATCTCATGCGCGCGCTTCAAGGCGTCTTCCACATGGAGGACAATGTTCTTCGCCCCGATGTGCTCGACGAATTCGGGCCGATTCATCACGCGGGCCGGCTGGTGGCAGGCTCCGCACAGCAGCAGCGTGCGTCCCGAAGCCTTCAGGCGGTCCGACAGAACTTCGAGCGCGTGCACGCCTGTCGCGTCGATCGCCGTCATGTTCCGCAAGCGCAGCACCACGATGGGCGAGAGGGTTGAGAGGTCCGCCGTCATCTCCGTGAGCTTGTCGGTCGTGCCGAACAGAAAAGGCCCGTGGATACGGAGTATGCTGACGAAGGGCGGAAACTGCTTGCCCTGCAGAGAGTGCGCCTGCCCTTCCTCGATATACTCCGGCGTCACGGTGGAAACGGTAGTGGTCTGGGATACCCGGTAAATGTAAAGCAGGGCGGCCAGCGCCATCCCGACTTCCACGGCTACCGTCAAATCGGCGACAACGGTGAGTGAAAACGTCACCAGCCAGACCACGATTTCGGCCAGCTCCGTGCGGAAGATCCCGCCCACTTCCCGCCACTCGCTCATGTTGTAAGCCACCACGAAGAGCACCGCCGCGAGCGTCGCGAGCGGCACGAACTTCGCCAGAGGAGCCAGCACCAGCAGGACAGCGAGCAACGTGAAGGCGTGGACAATTCCGGAAATCGGCGTGCGGCCGCCGCTGCGGAAGTTGGTCGCGGTGCGGGCGATGGCGCCCGTGACCGGGATGCCTCCGGCGAGCGGCGTCAGCAGGTTCGCGACCCCCTGCGCCACCAGTTCCGCGTTCGAATTGTGGCGGTCGCCGATCATGGAATCCGCCACCACGGCCGACAGCAGGCTTTCGACAGCCGCCAGAATGGCCACCGTCACGGCGGGGCGCATGAGCGGCAGAATCAGATCGGGCCGGAAGGCCGGAAGATGGAACGACGGGAGACCCGCGGGGATGCCGCCGAAACTGGAGCCGATGGTGGCCACCGGGAGATGGAACAGCATCACCGCGGCCGTCGCGAGAACCAGCGCGGCGATGGATCCGGGCAAGCGGGGAAGGAACCTGGGCACGATGACGATTACCGCGAGGGATACCGCCGAGAGCGTCACGGTGACGGGGTCCAGCGTTCGCATATGCGAGCCGAGCACGCTCATGCGCGCGAAGAATTCGGAGGGAACGCCGGCGACCTTCAGACCGAAGAAGTCTTTGATCTGCGTGGCGGCGATCAGCAGCGCGATGCCGTTCGTGAACCCGATGACGATGGGGCGCGGGATGAACTTGACTGCGTTCCCCAGCCCGGTCAAGCCCAGGAAGAGCAGGATCACGCCGGACATCATGGTGACCATCAGCAATCCGGAGAGGCCGTGGGTGGCGACGATACCGGCAACAATGACGACGAATGCGCCCGTCGGCCCGCCGATCTGGATTTTCGAGCCGCCCAGCAGCGCCACGATGAAACCGCCGATGATGGCGGTGTAAATGCCGGCTTGCGGGGTGACGCCGGATGCGATCCCGAAGGCCATTGCCAGAGGAAGGGCCACCAGACCGACCGTCACGCCCGCGATCAGGTCTGCAAGGAACGACCTGCGCGAATAGCCCGGCAGGCAGTCGAGGAGCTTCGGCTTCCACCGGTTCCAGGGAAGGCGCGCCAGTGCGTTTTTCATCGGCCCGCCGCCTTTTCCTGCCCGGCTTCTTCGAGAAGATCTCTGGTGTCGCTGAGCTGGGAGTAGAAGTAGCGGCGCATGATATCGAGAACTTCGATCAACGCCGCGTCGCGCAGGGAATAGAAAACCTGGTTGCCCACTTTGCGGCTGACCACGATCTGTTTGGCCCGCAGAATCGACAGGTGCTGGGAGGCGTTGGCCTGCTCCAGTCCCAGTTTTTCGATCATTTTGCCGGTGGCCATTTCGCCGTCGCGAAGAGTCTCGACGATCGCGATGCGGGTGGGGTGGGAGAGCGCCTGGAAAATTTCGCTCTTGAACTGCCGGAGAGCTTCGCCCATACGTACATCAGTATATTCGAATTATGGAATATACGCAAATACCGTCAACTCGCGATCAGAGGGTTTTCTTCCGGTTGAACGTGCCGCAGTCGACTGCCCGAAAAGAACCTGGCGCGGCGTCTTCGATGGCGGCAATGATCTTCGGCAAGTTCTTCTTGATAATGGGTAGCTGGATAGCCGACAGCGCCACAATCGCCAGGCGCCTCCCTTTGAGATTCTGCTCATGGGTCAGCGTCTGGTCCCCCGTAAGGAAGACGTCAATCCCGTTGTCTTCCGCCGTCCGCAATAACTCGCCGTTTCTGAGTCCGGCCCAGCCCATCCAGGTGACGGTGACGACTTCGTGTTGCCCCAGGAGCTTCCGTAATGCGTGGTCGAGATTTTCGTCGAGCAGCACCTTCACCGGGTGTGCACTTTCACCTGATCTGCTGCTCTCGCTGAGCGTGGGCAAACTCGATCAGGCGTTCGATCTGGGCAAGGGACAGGGCAGGAAAACCATCTCGGAGTTCGTCAATGGTTTCCCCCAAGTCATAGCTGTCGACAATGGCGTCCGGCATGATGCGCGTCCCTCGCACGATGGGCCGCCCCGACACCTTACCGGGGACCTTTTCGATCAGTTCGCAAGCCATCCAGTCGATGCCGGAATCGGTGTTGACGTTTGCCATATTCGTACTCTTCTTTCATCGTAGCCGTTTTGCTGCGGTCCGGCAGAGGCGGGGGCAGTCTTGCCTCGTATGGACCGCCGCCTGAAGTCCGCTCCCCGGTCGCCAAACTCAAACAGAGCTAACGCGCGCCCACGCCAATACACATAATTCCGGCGAGAATCAAACCCAGCGCGGCGATCTTCGCCTTCGTGATCGGCTCGTTGAAAAACAGCCGCGACCAGAAGAGAGTGCAGATGTATCCGGCGGAAACCATGGGATACAGCACCGACAGCTCCCCATGCTTCAACCCCATCACAAACGGCACGCTCGACCCCACGTACAAAGCGAGGCCGGCCGCCAGCTGCCAGTTGAAGATATAGCGCATCCCGCCCGCCAGATGCGCCGCCCCCAGCTTCAGAAATACCGCCCCGAAGGACCCGATCAGCGAAGCCAGCAGCACGAGCGCGATGGAACCGGGAGGGGTCGAACTCATGCGCGCGATCCGGCTCGCCCCAGCAGCCCCACCCCGCCGATCACGAGGACGATTCCCGCGGCTTTCCACACGTTCATATGTTCGTGAAAGAAGTACATCGAGAGCACGTTGACCCAAACGTAGGTCATCGCGATGATGGGGTAGAGCATGGAAAGCTCCCCATCGCGCAGCCCCAGAATGAGCAGGAAGGCGGTGGCCGCGGACATGCAGTAGCCCGCCAGCAGGGGCACATTGCCGAGCAGATCTCTGAAGAACGGAATCCACGTCGCGGGCACGGCCGGGTTCATCGACAGCAATGGATGCGCGGCGCCGAATTTCATCAGTACCTGCGCGGCGGCCGCAAAAACGGTACACGCGAGCACCAGGTAGATCGATTTGGCGGAGCGTTTGGCGGCGTGCCGGGGCGCGGCTGCGGCGGAACTGGTCATGGAAAGCCGGGAGCGAAAAGGCCTTTTCAGGATACCAGTGTTTGCCGCTACAATGGTGGAAGTGGATCGTTCAAAAGCAGTCCTCGCCGACAAAGCCGCCGAACCCGGCACGCAGGAAAAACCAGAGCTGAAAAGCCCCAAAAGCGCCGAAGGGCCGCGCGGTTTCATCGCCGAGTGGACCGTCACCATCATTCTTCTTCTCTTCGGGACCACCACGCTGGTGCAGGCCTACGTGATTCCGACGGGCTCCATGGAGGACACACTGCTGGTGGGGGACCATCTGCTGGTGGATAAGATGGCCTTCGCGCCGGGCGGCGCCGTCAGCCGGCGCCTGCTGCCCTACGAAGATGTGCATCGCGGCGACATTATCGTTTTCCGTTATCCCGTCGACATCAAGCAGACGTTCGTGAAGCGCGTGATGGGCGTGGCGGGCGATCGCATTCACCTCGAAAACAAGAATGTCTTCCTGAACGGGCACAAGCTGGACGAGCCTTACGTGGTGCACAAGCTCGACTACATCGATTCCTACCGCGACAACTTCCCGGCCGATCCGAATGCGCCGATCTACCCGCCCGCGCAGGTCATGCTGGAAAAGAACGTGAAAAACGGCGAAGTGGTGGTGCCGCCGGGCTTCTATTTCGCGATGGGCGACAATCGCGACCAGTCGCTCGACAGCCGCTACTGGGGCTTTGTGCCGCGTGCGAATATTATCGGGAAGCCGCTGATCATTTACTGGTCGTACGACGCCAGCACGGAAGAACTGTCGGATCCGAGCGTCAGCATCAGCCACCTGTTCGATATTGCGACGCATTTCGCGACGAAAACGCGCTGGAGCCGCGAGTTCCGGCTGATTCATTCGTATCCGGTCCAGTAGGCGGACAACATGGCCAGAGCAAACTACTACGGCTTGATTCTGGCCGGCGGCCGCGGCACGCGCTTCTGGCCCCGCAGCCGCAAACGGCACGCCAAGCAGGTGTTGCAGGTCACGGGCGAACGCACGCTGATCCAGGAGACGGTGGATCGCCTCGCGCCACTGATTCCACCGGAGCGTATCTGGATACTGACCAACGATTTTGTGCGCGACGAGATCGTGCGCCAGTTGCCTGAGGTTCCGGCGTCGCAGATCGTTGCGGAGCCGGCGCAGCGCAACACGGCGCCGGCGATCGCTCTGGCCGCGCATATTCTGCAGTCGATCGATCCGAAGGCGGTGTTCGGCGTCTTTCCGTCGGACCACGTGATCGGTTTGCCGAAGCGCTATCTCCAGTTCCTGCGGGCTGCGTTCAAAGCGGCTGAAAAGGGCAAAATCGGAGTGCTGGGCATCAAGCCAAGGTGGCCCGATACGGGTTACGGGTATATCGAATTTCCGAAAGCGACGGAGGCCGGCGGGTTCGATCCGCTGGAGGTCGCGAGCTTCCGGGAAAAGCCCGATGCGAAGACGGCGAAGAAGTTCTTCAAGACCGGGCGCTACTTCTGGAATGCGGGAATGTTTTTCTGGAAGGCCGGTACCGTGCTTGAGGCGATGCGCAAGCACCAGCCGAAGACCGCGACGCTGATCTCGAGCCTGCCGGCCTTCGCGCACGGGACTTTCGCGGCGAAGCTGGCTGAAGTGTTTCCGCTGTGCGAGAACATCTCGGTGGATTTCGGCGTGATCGAACATGCCGATAACGTGGTGGGCTTCGCCTGCGGCGAGTTCGGCTGGAGCGACGTGGGAAGCTGGGACGCGGTCTACGAACTGATCCCGCACGACGCGAACGGGAACGCCGCGCGCTCGGAACTGCTGTGCGCCGATTCCACCGGCAACTATATCGACTGCGGCCACAAGCTGGTGGCGCTGCTGGGCGTGAAAGACCTCATTATCGTGGACACGCCGGACGCCCTGCTGGTGGCGGACCGTTCGCGCGCGCAACAGGTGGGCGAGATCGTCAAACTGCTCGAAAAGAACGAGCGCGAAGAATTACTTTAAGCGCGTTACAGGCTCTTGAACACGCGTTCGAGAATGGCAACCGCTTCGTCCACTTCGGTTTCGGTCACGATATAGGGCGGCAGGAAGCGGAGCACGGTATCGTGCGTGCAGTTCATGAGCAGGCCTTCCTGCATGGCGCGGGTGACGATTTCCTTGCCGGGGATCGTGAGCGGCACGCCGATCATCAGACCGTAGCCGCGCACTCCCTCGATGAAGTCGAACCGCGTCGCGAGACGCCTTAGTTCCGCGCGGAAATAATCGCCCACGCGCCGGATCTGAGGCAGGAGGCCATCCAGAATGTCGAAGAATTCGAGCGACACGCGCGCCGCAAGCGCGTTGCCTCCGAACGTGGACCCGTGCATGCCGGGCCGGATCGACTTCGCCGCCCGTTCGTTGGCGGCAATGAAGCCGAGAGGGATGCCGCAGGCCACCGGTTTGGCGGCGGTAACGATGTCGGGCATCACGGGCGGGTCCACCAGTTGATAGCCGAAGTATGCGCCGGCGCGGCCCACGCCGCACTGAATTTCGTCGAAGCAGAGCAGCGCGTCGTACCGGTCGGCAAGCTCGCGGGCGCGGCGGGAGAAGGCCGCGTCGATCGGCACCACGCCGCCTTCGCCCTGTATCCACTCGATGCAGATGCCGGCGGTGCGTTCGTTGACGGCCGCTTCGAGGGCCGCGATATCGTTGGGCGGCACGAACTTCACGCCGGGGATGAGCGGCTGGAAATCCTTCAGGTATTTGGGTTGTCCGGTAATCGACAGCGCACCGAGAGTGCGCCCGTGAAAAGAATTTTCGAGCGAAACGATCTCGTACTTTTCGGGCGAGATATCGTGGCCATGGGCCTTCATCATCTTGAGCGAGCCTTCGGTGGATTCGGCGCCGCTGTTGGTGAAGAAGGTGCGGTCGAGGCCGCTGATTTCGGCGATGCGCCGCGCGAGCGGCCCCTGAAACTCGTTGTAGAACAGGTTCGAGGTGTGGATCAGCCGCGCCGCCTGTTCCTGAATGACGCGCACAATGCGGGGGTGATTCTGGCCGAGCGCGTTGACGCCGATGCCGGCGATGAAATCGAGATACCGCTTGCCGTCGACGTCCCACATGTAGGCGCCGTCGCCGCGGGCCAGAATCAGCGGGTGGCGCGCGTAATTCTGCAACAGATAGCGGGCTTCGAGATCGATGACATTTTCGAGCGAAACGGACATTGATTCGATGATACGGCACACCAGGATGTAGACTGAATCCAATGAGCGAAGATGTCGAGATCACGTCGCCCGGATCGGTGGATGACGATCCCGAGTCGCGCCCGGAACTGCCCCCCGCGGACTTCGACTTCCTGATCTATTCCCTGCGCCTGCAGGCCGAACTGAATCTCGGCCTGCTTCCCTTCGGCTCCGCGGGCGAGGAGATGCCCGAGCCGGATCTCGAACTGGCGCGGCACAACATCGACCTGCTGGGCGTATTGCAGGAAAAGACGAAAGGCAATCTCACCGGCGAGGAGAAGGAGGCGCTCGATAACTCCGTCGCCGAATTGCGTTTCCATTTCGTTCAGGTCAGAGATCGGTCGCAAATCCGGTAATGAGTCTGAAGATCACGGTGCTCGGTTCGGGCACCAGTTCGGGCGTCCCCACGATCGGCTGTTCCTGCGCGGTGTGCCTCTCGGCGGACCCCCGCGATAAACGTCTTCGCCCCTCCATCCTGATCGGCTATCCCGAAGGCGATATCGCCCGCAACATCGTAGTGGACACGACGCCCGATTTCCGGGCGCAGATTCTGCGGGCGCGTCCGCCGCGTCTGGACGCTGTCGTCTACACGCACTGGCACGCCGATCATATCCTGGGGCTCGACGACGTTCGCCCGTTCAACTACCACCAGCAGACGCGCATCCCCATCTATGCTTCGCACCAGGCGTTCGCGGTCATCGAGCGGGTGTTCGCCTATGTTTTCGACGACCGGAAGCGCGGCACGTCCGTGCCGCAGCTCGACGTCCATCTGATCGACGAAACCCCGTTCGATGTATTCGGCCTGCGCTTCGAACCCATCCCGCTCACTCACGGTAAAGACACGATCTTCGGTTTCCGGTTCGGCAATGTGGCGTATCTGACCGATCACAACGAGATTCCGGAGTCCTCTCTCGCCCGTCTGGAAGGGCTGGACGTACTGTTTCTCGACGCCCTGCGCCATCGGCCGCACCCCACTCACTCGACCGTCGAGCACTCGATCGAAACGGCTCTCAAGCTCCGGTCGAAGCGGACTTATTTCACCCACATGTGTCACGATGTCTCCCATGCCGCGACCGAGGCCACGCTGCCCCCGGGCGTCTTCCTCGCGTACGACGGCCTTGAGATCGAAGTGCCCGGCTTATGAAGGTCTTTCGTTCCGTGGACGCTGTCCCGGCCGGTTTCGGACCTTCGATCGTCGCCATCGGCAACTTCGACGGAGTGCACGCCGGCCATCGCCAGATCATGCGCCGGGTGGCGGCTCTGGCGAAAGAGCGGCGCGCGATACCGGTTGTCCTGACCTTCGATCCGCACCCGGCGCGCGTCCTTGCGCCCGAGCGCGCGCCGCGCCTGCTCATGACGCTCGATCAGCGCCTGCGCGCCATGGCGGCGGAAGGCATCGAAGCGGTGCTGCTGTTTCCTTTTTCTCTCGATACCGCCCGCCTGACGCCGGAGGAGTTCGCCGAAAGCGTATTGGCGCGGGCACTGCACGCGCAGGCCGTTCTGGTGGGGGAAGATTTCCGTTTCGGGCATAAACAGGCTGGAAACGCCGATACGCTGCGGGCTCTGGGCGGGCGCCTCGGGTTTGAACTGGAGGCCGTCCGCGGCATTCTGCGGCGCGGCGAGCGCGTGAGCAGTTCGGGCATCCGGAAGCTGGCGGCTGCCGGATCGGTATCGCGCGCCTGCCGTATGCTTGGGGCGCCGTTTGCGCTCGAAGGCAGGGTCGTGAGGGGCCGGGGGATCGGTTCGAAGCAGACCGTGCCCACGCTCAATCTCGATCCTTTGAACGAGGTGTTGCCCAAAACCGGCGTCTACGCAACGCGCACGCGGGATCTGGAATCGGGGCGCACATGGAATTCCATCACGAATGTGGGCTACAGGCCTACGTTCAATGGCGAAAATCTGACGGTCGAGACGTTCCTGCTGGAGCCTTTTCCGCCGCAGGACCGGGGCGATGCGCAACCGGAGCGGATCGAGGTCCGTTTCCTGCGGTTCATCCGGGACGAGCGTAAGTTCGAAACTCCCGAGGCGCTGAAAGTGCAGATTTTGCGGGATGTTGGCGTCGCGTCCCGCCTGCACCGGCGGCTGGCGAAGTTTCACGTGGGATAATTTGGAATTACAAAAGGAGTAGTAACCATGAGTCTATCTCCCGGTAAGCTGCAACACATGAATGCGCTTTCCAACAAGGATGGCGTCATCGCGGCGGCCGCGATGGATCAGCGCGGAAGCCTGGCCAAGTCGCTGGCATCCGCAAAAGGTGTCCCACAGAAAGACATTACGGACGAAATGATGCAGGAGTTCAAGACCGCCGTGACGCGGATACTGACTCCTTACGCGAGCGCTATTCTGCTCGATCCCGAGTGGGGGCTTCCCGCCTCGAAAGCGCGCTCGAAGAATGCCGGTTTGCTGCTCGCGTACGAACACAGCGGTTACGACAACACGCAGCCGGGCCGTCTGCCCGATCTGCTGCCGCACGTCTCCGTCAAGCGCATCAAAGAAGACATGGGCGCGGATGCGGTCAAGATTCTGATTTACTACACGCCGTTCGACGATCCGAAGGTCAACGACATCAAGCACGCGTTCATCGAACGGATCGGCGCCGAGTGCGAGGATTACGAGATTCCGTTCTTTCTGGAATTCGTCGGCTACGATCCGCAGGGCGGAGACGAAAAGGGCCTCGAATACGCGAAGCGGAAGCCGGAGATCGTCACGAAGAGCATGGCGGAGTTCTCGAAACCGCAGTATAAGGTGGACGTGCTCAAGGTGGAAGTGCCGGTCAACGCCAACTTCGTCGAGGGCAGCAAGGCCTTCAAAGGGCAGGCCGCTTACACCAGGGCCGAGGCGCTGGACCACTTCCGGGCCGCCGCGGCGGTGGCGAAAAAGCCGTTCATTTATCTGAGCGCGGGCGTCAGCAATGCGCAATTCATCGAATCCCTCCAGATGGCCGACGAAAGCGGTACGGACTATTCCGGCGTCCTTTGCGGGCGCGCCACATGGAAAGAGGGCATGCCGATTTACGCCACGAAGGGTCTCGCGGCGCTGGAAGATTTTCTGTCGACCGAGGGCGTGAAAAACATTCAGGCCGTCAACCAGGCGATCGCTCCGGCGAAATCCTGGAGAATCAAAGCCGGTGTCGCGGCCGCCTGATTCGCCGCGAACACCGGAACGTTGTTGGATATTTCTTTAAATTAGCCGCGTCGCATATGCCAAATACAATCGTCAAAACCAGGAAGAGAAATTCAGCGGTCCCGCTCAGCAGCAACGAACACCTGCAGAAGTGGGTTGAGAAGATGGCCGAACTGACCGAGCCGGCCGCGATCCACTGGGTAGACGGATCGCAGGAAGAGTACGACCACCTTTGCGCCGAAATGGTTGCGGGCGGGACACTCATCAAACTGAACCAGGAGCTGTGGCCGGGTTGCTACTACGCCCGGTCGGACGCCAACGATGTGGCGCGCGTCGAGGACCGCACCTACATCTGTTCGCTCTCGAAGGATGGCGCGGGCCCCACCAACAACTGGGAAAACCCTTTCGACATGAAGCGCAAGCTGAAAGGTTTGTTCAGCGGCGCCATGCGCGGGCGCACGATGTATGTGCTGCCTTACAGCATGGGCCCGGTGGGCTCTCCCATGTCTCAGATCGGCGTCCAGCTGACCGACTCGCCGTATGTCGTGGTCAGCATGCGCATTATGGCGCGAATCGGTCTGCCGGTTTTCCGCGAGATCGAGAAAGATTTCAAGCGCGTGGTGCCGTGCATGCATTCGGTGGGCGCTCCGCTCGCGCCCGGCCAGTCCGACGTTTCGTGGCCCTGCAACAAAGAAAAATACATCGTTCACTTTCCGGAAACGCGCGAGATCTGGTCGTACGGTTCGGGCTATGGCGGCAACGCGCTGCTGGGCAAGAAGTGCTTTGCGCTGCGCATTGCATCGAACATTGCGCGCGACGAGGGCTGGATGGCCGAGCACATGCTGATTCTCGGCGTGGAAAATCCGCGGGGTGAGAAGACGTATGTCGCGGCGGCGTTTCCGAGCGCCTGCGGCAAGACGAATTTCTCCATGCTCGTCCCGCCGGAGGGCTTCGAAGGCTGGAAGGTCTGGACCGTGGGCGACGATATCGCCTGGATCAAGCCGGACGCCAGCGGCCGCCTCTACGCCATCAATCCCGAGGCGGGATTCTTCGGCGTGGCGCCCGGCACGTCGGTCCACACGAACCCGAATGCGATGGCGACCCTCGCCAAAAACTCCATTTTCACCAACGTGGCGCTCACTCCGGAAGGCGGCGTGTGGTGGGAGGGCATGACGGACGAACCGCCCGCCGAGTGTCTCGACTGGCAGGGGCGTCTGTGGACGCCCGAGATCGCGAAAGCCACCGGCGCGAAGGCCGCGCACCCGAATTCCCGCTTCACTACGCCGGCATCGCAATGCCCCACGATCGACCCGTCATGGGAAGATCCGAACGGCGTGCCGATCAGCGCGTTCATCTTCGGCGGACGCCGCGCGACCACCATGCCGCTGGTTTACCAGGCCTTCAACTGGACCGCCGGTGTTTACGTGGGCGCGACGATGGGTTCCGAGATGACGGCCGCGGCCGCGGGGACGGTCGGCAAAGTCCGGCGCGATCCCATGGCCATGCTGCCCTTCTGCGGCTACCACATGGGCGACTATTTCCGGCACTGGATCAAGATGCGGCGGCACTTGAGCGAAACGCCCCGGATCTTCCACGTGAACTGGTTCCGCAAGGATGCCGACGGCAAGTTCATCTGGCCGGGCTTCCGTGAAAACATGCGGGTTCTGAAGTGGATTGTGGACCGTTCCCACGGCCGCGCCGTGGGTATGGAAACCCCGATCGGCTGGATGCCGCATTACGAAGACATCGAGTGGAAGGGCATGGAGTTCCCGCGCGAGAAGTTCGACGAACTGCAGAAGTTCGATCGCGACGCCTGGCGCGCGGAAGTGATCGGGCACGAGGAGTTGTTCATTGAATTGCACGATCATCTGCCCTCGGAGATTATCTACGAGCGCGAATTGCTGATCTGCAGGATCTGATTACGGTGACGGCGTGGGCCCCCGGGCCCCCCGGCCCCCCCCAAGGCGGTTTTTGCGGAGAAAAAAGGAAAACCAGCGGGCGGTGAGTATAGAAAAAAGCAAAAAAACGGAA
>VFSW01011241.1_pt1 | contig 12604 bp, 10 predicted proteins | sample 5358111 | NCBI WGS metagenome assembly VFSW01 (sample SAMN11554181, study PRJNA540505) | mine drainage metagenome | isolation source: sediment from site ElyBrook_90M | place: USA: Ely Copper Mine, Vershire, VT | collected 2017
ACCCTTGAGCGGGATCGTCACCGTGCCGGTGCTGTGGATAGAGGGTGGCGCCGCTCTGCGCGCCAGCATGCCGCAAGAGGCGCTGCGCGTGTACGCCGGCGGGTTGGGCTTCACCTTCTTGTTCATTGCCGCCTTCGGGGTGGCCCTCGTGTGGTGTCTTGCGGACCAGCGCCGCCGCTGCCCGGTTTGCCTCCGGTTGCTTGCGATGCCCGTCACGATGGGCTCATGGGCCAGCGTTCTCGATCCGGCGACTACGGAGTCGCTGTGCGAGCAGGGCCACGGCTCGCTGAGCGTGCCGGAAGCCGGGTCGGGCGCGCCGGATCGCTGGATCGCGATGGATGCTAGCTGGCGCGAGTTGTTCGAGACGGACACAAGGTAGACGGGCGATCGAAGCCGCCTCGGCTGCCCTGCATTCGGCTCACGGCTTCGCGGAGAGCATATCCAACACCAGATAGCGGGCCCGATGAGGTTCCGGTTCCGCCCGCGAGTCCTCGTCCAGGCGCATGCGCTGGTAGTTGGTATCGCGGCTGTACGCCGGCCAATTTGGCAAGCCTGGACCGTTCGGATTCCCGGTCTTAATGAAATTCACGAAGTACCCCTGCATGGTCTCCGAAACCTTACTGTCCGCGGGCTCCCACGCGTACCTCTTGTCAAGAGAGAGATTGCCCATGGCGTATTGAATCTCGGCGGTATGCGCTGCCCCTCTCGGAGCTGCCGGGCCACCCCTTCCCGCGCCTGCGGGACCCGCACTCGGCGGCGCTTGACCCGGCATCACCAGGTACTTCGGCCGCGGGCGGGTGTAGTAGTAGCGGTAGACCGGCTTGCCGCCAGTCTTCATTTGCAGTTCGGTCCATTGCCAGGTGCCGTGGGCGATGAACCGATCACTGGCCAGGTCCGTGGCCGCCTGAAGGACCTCTTCCGGCGTCGATGCGGCGTACACCTTCAGAACCTCGCCGGCGCGGTCTCCATATAGCTTCCGCACCGCATTCGCGAAATTCTCCGGCGTTGGCTCACTTGCACCCAGCACCGACCGCGCCCCTTGTTCCTCGGAGTTTGATCCGGCCAGCAGCGGAACCCTAGCTTGTTGTCCGGCCTCGAAGATGAGCGTCGGGTGTTTCGACAGGAAGTAACCGTCGAGCGCCGTGCTGAAGCGCAGGCCGCCACCTTTGGCCGCAACGTCCTGAACCTGCTCCGCGGTCATGGCACGGAGCGCCGCCAGCGAGGCCGCGCCCGCGGAAGCCGCGAACTTGACTCCGTCCTGCTCCGCGTCGGCGAGCGGCCGCGGAGGCAGACTCGCGGTCATCGAGCCGCTTTCGCCGATAGCTCCCGCGATCAGTCCCTTGGATAGCGGAGCGGCCATCAGCCCGCTGACCGAAATGGGGCCGGCCGACTCACCCGCAATCGTCACCCTCTTCGGATCTCCACCGAACGCCGCAATGTTGCGCTGCACCCACCGTAGAGCGGCTACCTGATCCAACAAGCCGTAGTTCCCGGAGGCATGGTGGGCGGATTCCTTCGTCAATTCCGGATGGGAGAAGAATCCAAAAATGTTGGTGCGGTAGTTCACCGTGACCGCCACCATGCCCTTGCCGGCCATGTTCTCGCCGTCGTAGCGGGGCTCCGAGCCGTCACCGTTCTGGAACCCGCCGCCGAAGATGTACACCAGGACCGGCAGCCGTTCCCGATCCGACTTGGCCGGGGTCCACACGTTTAGATAGAGGCAGTCCTCGCTCATTCCATTGCTGCGAAACCAATAGTCGGCGTTTGGTGAGGTTCGCTGCATGCAGCGTGGCCCGAACTGGTCGGCGTTGCGCACGCCCGTCCAGTTCTTCACCGGTTGCGGTTCCTTCCAGCGCAAATCGCCGACAGGCGCCTCGGCAAACGGGATCCCCTTGAAGCTGCGAACGCCGGAACTCGGTGCGGCGGTCGTCTCGATGACGCCGTTGGCGATCTTGACCCGGTAGGCGGCGAACGCCTCGCCTGCCAGTGCTGCGCCGAGCCCGATCACGATGGCAAAAGCAGTACTGCCGCTCAGTGGTTTCATATTGGTTCTATACAAGCACATCTGGGCGGGAATTTCCATCCATTCTTTTACCGCCGGACAGCGTGCGGCCAGAGTGTTCTTTGTGTCTTCGTGCCTTTGTGGTTAGAATTGGCCGGCAGCCGGCTCGATGACCGCCGACATGGAGCCCTTCGACGAGGGCATCCGCCAATCCGCGCCGAAGGAGTGAATCTGATCGCGCGCGAACTCGGCATGGGGAAGTTCGCACGTAATGACGATGGTACGCCCTGTGGTGTCGACCTCCTGGGCGTGCAGGAAGGCCTCATTCTCCGAGAAGAGAAACAACCGGTGGAGCATATCGATCACGTAGTCGTACGTGTGGTCGTTGTCGTCGAGCAGCACCACGTGGTAGCGCGGTGTGAGCCGCTCCTGCTCGTGGACGTCCGTGACCGTGGTTGTGTAAGGCTGCGCCATGCTTCGCCGGATTCTCGCGCGGAGCGGAACCGTAACAGACTATCGATGTTATCATGAGATCGTGGGGGCGAAACGGATTCGACGGGATTGAATTGTGGTGAATAGGCGTGCCGGGTTCCGAGCTCCCGTTAAACGATCGGAAAAACACAACTGCCAACACGCAGTTTGCATTCGCTGCCTAATTAATTAGGTGGCCGCCCCGGTTGCTGAGCTCGCGCGGCAATCGTACGGCGTCATTTTGCGGGATAGGTCGAGGGCTTCTGTCCGGAGCCGCAGACCGAGATCAATCGGGCTAGGTCGTCGCCGCTCTTGCCGGCTCTGATGTGGCGGCCGAAAAAACCGAACCGGATACGCACGTAGGCTGTTCACTGCAGGCTCTCTCGGACGCGGGTTCAACTCCCGCCGCCTCCACCAGAACTGCGCCATGGAGTCTCACTACTTCGTTTCGCTGAAGAAGACGGAAGAGGGCTACAGCGTTTGGGTCCCGGGCTTGCCAGGTTGCGCATCCCAAGGTTCGACCGAACAGGAGGCCCTGGCGAACGTCCAAGACGCCATCCGGGAGTATCTGGAAGTCGCCGAGGGACTCGGCGCTGAGGGTGACCGGCGGGAAGTCGCCGTGACGCTCTGACGTCATAGGCATTGCCGGAGTCCCCCCATCTGCGCGCCGTTCGGGCGCTGGAACGCGCCGGCTTCCGCGTAGCGAGGCAGGGCAAACACATCGTGATGACGGACGGCAGACGCATCGTCACGGTCCCCCGGCACGACCCCGTCAACGCCAATACGATGGCGGTAATCGTCCGCGCCGCAGGACTCACCCCCGAGCAATTCCGGCGGTTGCTGTGAGCGCGGTATTCTGCGGTGTCGGAACATGCAACCGCTCGCCCCTCCGAAGTAGCGGCGCAGCTATGTCTGGCCATCGGGATCATTGGCAGGGGGAGAAGCCCTGAGACGGCGCCTCTCAATCCCCGGGGCGGGTTCGACGTGAACCAGAACGTCAGCGATCCAATCCAGCCGTTCGCATAGTTGAATTCGCGCCCGAGCGGCGATATCGTGCGCTTCCCAGACTGTCAGGTTAGGGTCCATCTCCAAATGGAGGTCTACATGGTGTTGCAGTCCGGTCTTGCGGGCGAAGCACTTCTCGACACCCAGCACTCCGGCAACGTCAAGAGCTACCCTTCTGATCTCGTCCAGCGATTCTCCCTCCGGCATGGTGTCCACCAAATCAAGAGACGTGTCGCGCATGACCCGGAGCCCGGTAACAATCACAAAAAGTCCGACGGTGAAACCTCCATAGTGATCAACCGCGAGGAACTTAGCTGGGTTGTAGAGCGTTAGGCCGAGAGCAACTGAGGCAGCGGTGGAGGAAAGGATGTCGACCGTATCGTTCCACGCGTCGGCCACCAACGAGGCGCTGTGAATCCGACGCCCCACCTTGAATTTGACCCTGGACATGACGCTGCGGATGAGAATGGCGCCGAGGAGTGGCCAAATGGCATAGGCGCTCGGCGGAGCATGAACTTCGCTGATCTTCTGGAGCGATCGCCAACAGATGCCCACACCGCCGGCCGCGAGGATCATGCCAACGACCAACCCAGCCAGCGTCTCGAATCTTCCGTGCCCATAGGGATGGTCCGAATCGGCCTGCTTGGAAGCCATGAGCATTCCCACAAGGACGAATGTGGATGCCAGGACGTCTCCAACGAACTCCAGGCCTGTCGCAACGACTGACGTCGATCCCGCGAGCAGGCCAACAATCACGTTTCCCGACGCCAACACTGCGCTGGCCAGGATGCTCACGAGCGCTACGCGCTGTCCGAGCTTCAATCTATCTCGCTGTAAGGATATTGACAATCTCTACTCCTGGCGAGATCCCGTCGCTTTCGATGCTCCGCAATGGCTGGATTCACAACCCGCCTCGAGAGCAACACTTCCATCTTGCCACGCGACCAATGGGAAACAGAAATCATGAGTGGAGCATCCTACACGGCGAATCAACGACTTGCGCCCGCGTAGGGTAAGTCTCCTGAGGTAATTGCAGAATTCGCTGAAGGACCGCTTGCTGACGCGCGCGGCTCCGTAAGCTGCTGTGAATCAACGGCGCAATCCGAGCCGCGACCGTGAGGGAACGGTTGCCTGTGATTTTTGCAATTACCTCTCCTGACTTGCCCAGCGACTTCTTAAGCATCCTGTTGGGCTCAGCAACTGGGCGTTGACGTGCCACTATGGTTGGAGCGACGGAGGCTTCGCCGCCATCCATTCGGAGGTACGTAAGCAGGGATGTCCAGCACAAGCATATTGGGGGATGCTCCAAGGCCCGGCGGCACGAGCCTCGATCTCAGCGGTTTCACGGGCCTCAGCGAGGACGACGCCCGCCGGAACATCGAAGAGGACGGGCCCAACGAGCTTGCCTCGCAGGAGAAGCACGGGCTCTTCGCCATCGTGATCGAGGTGCTCCGTGAGCCGATGTTCTTGATGCTCGTAGCGGCAGGCGGCCTCTACCTGGTGATGGGCTCACCGGGCGACGCGCTGATGCTCCTCGGGTTCGTTTTCGTCGTTATGGCGATCACGATCATCCAGGAACGCCGTACGGAGCGCGCCTTGGACGCTCTGCGCGACCTCTCCAGCCCCCGCGCCCTGGTGATCCGGGGAGGTATCCGTAGTCGCATCGCCGGCCGCGAAGTCGCCCGCGGCGACGTCCTGGTCCTCTCCGAGGGAGATCGTGTGCCGGCCGACGCCATCCTCAGGCGCGCCATCAATCTGAGCGTGGACGAATCGCTCCTTACTGGAGAATCGGTCCCGGTCCGGAAAACGCCTTCGGCAGACGCGAAAAGCCTCGAACGGCCGGGCGGCGACGATCTGCCATCGGTGTACTCCGGGACTCTGGTTACGGCGGGCCAAGGCATCGCGGAGGTGGTGAACACGGGTGGGCGTACTGAACTCGGCAGAATTGGGAAGGCGTTGCAGCAGATTCAGCCCGAGGCGACGTCGTTGCAGAAGGAGACGGGACGGCTGGTTCGCACGCTCGCCTTGGTCGGACTGGCGGCCTGCGGACTCGTGGTCGTCGTGTATGCCCTCACGCGAGGTGGCACAGCGCAGGTTTGGAAAGAGGGTCTGCTGGCCGGCATCGCGATGGCCATGGCCATCCTGCCGGAGGAATTCCCGGTGGTGCTCACGATCTTCCTGGCCTTGGGGGCATGGCGGATCTCGCGCAGCCGGGTGCTTACACGCCGCATGCCCGCCATCGAGACGCTGGGGGCCACGACGGTTCTGTGCGTGGATAAGACCGGAACGCTTACCCGGAATCAGATGACGCTCAAGAAGCTGGCCATCGACGGCCGCACCGCCATCCTCGGCGCGGATGTCGCCAACCTCTCTGAGGAGTTCCATGCGTTGCTCGAGAATGCCATTCTGGCCAGCAAGCGAGATCCGTTCGATCCAATGGAACTGGCTCTGCAATCAGCCGGCGACCGGCTGCTGATGCGGACCGAACATCTTCATCCCGAGTGGTCGCTGCTGCGCGAGTACCCGCTCACGCCGCAGTTGCTGGCGGTGAGCCAGGCGTGGAAGCTCGGAGCGGGCGAAGACGTCGTGGTCGCCTCCAAGGGCGCCCCCGAAGCGGTCGCCGAATTATGCCGGATGTCGCCGGAGAGACTTGCGTCCATGGCGGGCGAGGCTGCGGCACTCGCCGGGGAGGGGCTCCGGGTGCTCGGAGTAGCCAGGGTCCGGATGACCGCGAATAGTCTGCCCGGCGAGCACAGCCAGCTCGCGCTTGAGTTTATGGGACTGGTGGGCCTCGAGGATCCGCTTCGCGCAACGGTGCCGGCCGCGGTCGCTGAGTGCCGGACAGCCGGCATCCGTATCGTGATGATCACCGGCGACTATCCCGCCACCGCGCAGAGCATCGCTCGCCAGGCCGGCTTGGCGAATCCCGAGAGGATCATCACCGGTCCCGATCTCGAGCGTATGTCCGACGAGGAATTGGCCGACCAAATCAAACAGGTGCAAGTATTTGCCCGCGTCGTACCTGAGCAGAAGCTGCGCATCGTAACGGCGCTGAAGGCAAATCGGGAGATCGTCGCCATGACCGGAGACGGCGTCAACGACGCCCCGGCGCTCAAGGCCGCGCACATCGGCATCGCCATGGGTGGCCGCGGCACGGACGTCGCACGCGAGGCGGCCTCCCTGGTGCTGCTCGACGACGACTTCTCGTCCATCGTGGCGGCGGTGCGGCTCGGGCGGCGCATTCACGACAACATCAAGAAAGCCATCGCCTTCATCTTCGCGGTCCACGTCCCGATCGCGGGCCTCTCCATGGTGCCTGTCTTTTTCTCCGACTGGCCGCTGCTGCTGTTCCCCGTGCATATCGTCTTTCTGGAGCTGATCATCGATCCCTCCTGTTCCCTCATCTTCGAAGCGGAGGAGGCCGAGGCCAACGTGATGGACCGTCCGCCGCGGAGCGCTAACGAACGGCTGTACTCGCTAGCTACAATCGGCTTGGCGGTGCTCCAGGGACTCAGCGTGCTGACGGCGTGCCTGGGCGTGTTCCTGTTTTCCCGCTCCAGCCAGCAACCCGACGCAGCGCGCGCATTGACCTTCCTCACGCTGGTGGTATCGTTGCTGGTCCTTATCCTCGCCAATCGGTCGTGGACGCGTGGGATCTTCAGTATGCTGCGCGTGCCCAATTCCGCACTCTGGTGGGTGGTCGGCGGGACTGCCGCCTTCCTGACGCTAGTGCTTCTCCTCCCCGTAGCCCAGGGCCTGTTCCATTTCGCCCCGCTTCGCGCCAGAGACATGGCGCTCAGTTTCGGGGCTGGCGTGGTCTGTCTGGCATGGTTCGAACTGCTCAAACTCTCAAAGTGGCGAATAGATCGATCACAACCCGCTCTTCCTTCCTAACCTTTTGAAAACGCTAATCGCGGCGCATCACGTCGCACTGCACCTCTCACAGACAGGTCGGGGCTGGGTGGCGGTATCAGCGTCGAACTGCTCTGCTAAAGACTGGAGCAGCAAGGGCCTGCGACGGCGTGCTCCCTGGAACGCCTCCAAGTGACTACACTGGAAATTAGCATGAAGGTTTGTCTGCTCCTTCTCGCCGCGCTGTTCCCCATCTCCATGGCGGCGCAGACGCTGTGTCCGCCTACACCCGCTTACACCCCGTGCGATGTGGTCTTCGAGTTGTCGGGCGAGGAGATGCAGGCGAATCCAAATCCGTATGTGAGCGTGACCTTGGACGTCGAGTTCCGCTCACCGCACTTTCGCACTTTCCTCGTGCCGGCCTTCTGGGACGGCGCGAACCGCATCGTCGCCCGTTTTGCGCCGACGGAAGCGGGCGGCTGGGATTTCCGGATCTCGAGCAACCTGACACGCCTGGATGGCAAGACCGGCCGGGTGGAAGCCGTGGCCTCCGACTCGCCAGGCTTCGTCCGGCCCCGCAACGTGCATCATTGGGGATACACCGAGAACGACCAACCACACCTGTGGATGGGCGATACCAGCCTGCGGTTTCCTTTTCTCCCACAGGACGAATTCGATCGATTGGTGGCGGCGCGCAGCCGCCAGAAATTCAACCACATCCGGGGCCTCGTGATCGGAGGCGAAGGCGACTCCGCCAAAGCCTACCCATCCGCTCAGAAACCTGCCCCTGAGTTCTTTCAGATGCTGGATCGAAGAATCCTGGCCATGAACAAGGCGGGTATCGTCGCGGACCTGCTGCTGGCGGGAGGACGGGATCATCTTGTCAAACTGTTTCCGGAAGCTCGCGACCGTGAGCGCTATGTGCGTTACCTGGTCGGGCGCTACGCGGCGATGCACATCACCTGGCAGGGAGTCGAGGAGTTCGAAGAATACGAAAACGGCCGCGCATTGCTCAAGGAGATCGGCGCCCTCCTGAAGAATTTGGACCCGTACGATCATCCGCGGTCGACGGGCGCGGCGTTCACTTCGTCACCGCTCTTCGAGGACGGCTGGATGACTTACATCGTCGAGAACTCCGCCGACAACCAGTTGGGGGCAATCGAGCACCAGATCTACGCCATGCCGTTCGTCAACGTCGCGGTCGGTTTGCCGCAATCGGGCGCCGCTGGGGCCGATGCGCTTCGCAGACAAGCCTGGAACGCGGCCATGAACGGCCAGTATCCTACCTGCGCGGCAGCCGCGGCGGAAGCGCTGAATTCGCCCGGGGCCGCCTCGATGACGGCCTGGTTCGACTTCTTCTCAGGTACACGCCATTGGGAGCTCGAACCCTACTTCGACATCGACGGCGGCCGGGCTCTGGCGCTGGAACTGTCTCACGATGAGGAAATGGAGGGCATCGAGTACATCGCCTACCTGGAGAAGGCCAAGCCCGTGGAGATCGTGCTCCAGCGCCGGGGCTACGACGTCGCCTGGATTAATCCGGTAACAGGAGAGCGGCGCAAGCAGAAGCAGTTCCATGGCGACCGGCTCCGGCTGGACCCCCCGGATACCACGCAGGACTGGGTGCTGCACGTGTCGCGCGAGAGCAAAAAGGAGGGCATGCTCCGGAGCTACAAGTTCGAATCGAGACGGCCGCTGATGCAGGAAGTGGAGCAGAACGCGGAGCGGGTTCCGTACCAGATTGTCGAGCCCTCCGCCGGGACTCTTCCCGCAGGGCTCCCCCTCAAATACGCCGCCAAGGTGACACGGGACGCGCGCGCGACGCGGTCCATGATGTGGCTGTGGACGGGAGAGGTGAGTACCGACGGCCAGGGGTTCCGCGTCTTGGGCACGGGGCCGGAAGGGGAGATGCGCATACCTCCAGGGATCGTGAGGCGGAATCCCTCGGTATTGAACCTGCGCCTGACCGGCATGAACGCGAACGGAAAAGTGTACTTCTTAGACAGAATCTACAAGCTCAGCCAGTGACCTCCCGAATCGTCGCCATCGACACTACCTCCGAATCCGGCAGCCTTGCGCTCATCGAGAACGGCAACTTGCTCGATGAGGTTTCGGTCTTGTCCGCCGAGGGTTTCGGGCACATCCTGTTTCCCCAACTGGAGTTGCTGCTCTCCCGGCACGGTTGGAGTCCAGCCGATGTGGACTGCTATGCCGCCGCCGCGGGGCCCGGGTCCTTCACTGGCGTAAGAGTGGGCCTGGCCGCGATTAAGGGACTGGGGGAGGCTCTCGGCAAACCGGTCGTGGCTGTGTCCAACCTCCAGGCTCTGGCGTGGCACGGCACGGCACTCCTGCGTGCCGTCTTTTCGGACGCCCGCCGGGGAGAGGTCTACGGCGCGGTCTACTCCGCCTCCCTCGAGCTCGTGTCGCCGGAGAGAGTACTCGGATTCTCAGCCTGGATCGACACGCTCCCGGAGTCCGGCTTGGAGTTTCTCTCCACGGATTTCAGCCCCTTCGCCGCAGCGCTCGCACAGACGCGTTTTCGAGATGCTCCCAGGAGGACGGTGCCGCGAGCGCTCGCCGGAGCGGTAGGCCGGATCGCCGCGGACCCTTTGGCAGCGGGGTTGGCTACAAGTCCCGCAGCCGCGGATGCCAACTACGTTCGCCGCTCGGACGCAGAACTGTATTGGCGGGAACCGTGAGCCGTGCGCTGAGAATCCCCCCTTCGAGAATCAAGCATAATTAGAATCAATGGCTTGCGTGTCGCCATCGAGCTCCAAGGGGAAAACCCTAAAATCGCTGCTAAGGCCTTACCAGTGTTGACTTAGTACTAGATCGGCTATAGAATCAGTACGAAGCATCGCGCGAAGGAGCGCTATGATCGAAGCTGGCACTATTCCACAGGCAGTGGAGGCAGAGCAGTTGGTGGAGGAAGGTCCTCGCCCGATCCGGATTCTTATATCCGACGACCATCCCATCGTCCGGGACGGGCTGCGAAAGCTCTTGAGTCTCGAGGAGGATCTGGAGGTGGTAGGTGAGGCCGGTGATGGTGAAGCCACAGTGCTCCTCGTGGAGAAACTGGATCCGGACGTTTTGCTGCTGGATATTCGGATGCCCGGAGTGGATGGATTCGGCGCACTGCAACGCCTCCAGAAGCTCAACCGGAAAACCAGAGTCATTATCCTCACCGCTTCAGAGGATAAGAACGAGTTCGTTCAGGCCATGAAGATGGGATGCTCGGGCATCGTTCTCAAGCAGACCGCCGCCGACCTTATCATCAAGAGCATCCGCAGGGTGCATGCCGGAGAGATCTGGCTGGACTCGAACACGACCGCCGCGGTCATGCGGCAGTTCTCCTCGCCTTTGGATGGCACGCCGCAGGCCGGCATGCGGGCGCGCGACCGGTCGCCGCTGAGCAATCGTGAGCGCGAGATCGTCGCACTGGTGGCGCAAGGCTACAAGAACAAGGAAATGGCGGAGAAGATGTTCATCAGCGAGCAGACGGTGAAAAACCACCTGCACAACATCTTCGACAAGCTCGGGGTTTCGGACCGGCTCGAACTGGCTCTCTATGCCATCCACAAGGGACTGCACTCCGAGGCGCGGCAAGGCTAGTCCTCTTCCCCGCCCCGCGTTTCTTCCCTACTTGCATTCTCGGATCGTTGGGACTAGTATTTTGGGGGAGGATTGCAGATGAGGCTCTCTTATATTCCGCTCGCACTGGCCGGTCTTCTGGTCATTTCATTCACGCTGGGCGCGCAGGTGACTTTTCCGCGCATGACCTCCGTGGAGCCGGCTACCGCCAAGGCAGGGGTGGAAGTGACCGTTGCCGGCGAGAACCTCGAAAAGGAGAACATCGCCCAGGTCTACTTGTCGGACGGTGAGAACGACGTGAAGGTGGAGTTGACTGGGCAGACCGCGACTGCGGTCAAGTTCAAGATCCCCGATGCAATGAAGCCGGGACGGTTCAACCTGGTGATTCTCACAACCACCAAGCCCCCCAAGCTGATTGACCAGCCCGTGAAACTGACCGTCGAGTAGAAGCTCCAGGGCGCAGTGAGAGGTCGTCGGACTTCGCCTTTCGGTTCACTGCCTGTGGTACGGCGCCGAGAGGTACTGTCTGGAAGACCTGGCGACGTCCGACTCCGGCGCCAGACGCACGACCTGCCTATAGGCATTGACGGCGAGATCCCTCTGCCCCTTGAGGTCATACGTCTGGCCAAGACGCAGCCATGCGGTCGTGCCGGTGTTCAGGTCCAGGTCCTGAGCGTGCGCGGTCACCTTTTTCAAGTTGGATTCCGCCTGGTCCAGGTCTTTGTACCAGAACTGGACGACGCCTCGAGCGAATTCGATTTTCTCGATGGGCAAGCGACTGTAGCCAGGTGATCCGGATAGCTTCAGGCGCTCAATCTCCTGGAGCACACGCAAGGCGCTGGCGCTGTCGCCGAGGTCGGCATACATCTGGGAGAGCTCGAAACGGAAGAGGAAGTTGCGAGGAAATCTGAGAATCAGGTCCAGGAGCAGCGGCACGGCTTTCTTCATGCTCCGCTGGCGCCGGTAGATGGCGCACAACATAACCTCGGCATCCACGTCATTCAGCTTTCCGCGGCGGGCGACGTCCTCCAGCGTGCGGATGCCTCGTTCTTTGTCGCCGGTGAATCCCGCCAGGAATCCCACTATGCGGATGTGCCACGGCAGGCTGCCGACCACATAGTCGTAAACGCCCTGCACCAGGCGGGCGTCTACGTTGGCGGGCTCCAGTTCGGTGACTTTGTTGTGGAGTTGGCGGGCGGTGGTCGCGTCGCGGAGCGAATCCATGTAAGCCTTCCGCACAAGGAAGTTGTAGTTTGCGCGAAGGCCGTGGGCGACGCCGAGATTATACAGGGCCTGGACGTCCTTGGGATTCTTGTCGAGCCGCGCCTGGGAGATTGCCATGGCCTTCTGCAGGGCGGCGGCGAACTCCCGCTGGTCGGCGGGCGAGGGGTTCATCTTCGCCCGGCGCAGGAAGGGGTTCGTGCCGTTGACCAGTTCGCTCTCAAGGGCGCCAAACCGGAACATCTCCTGAAACAGGATCGACATCGCGACATGGTTCCAGGCGGAGGCGTCCTCGGGTCTGGCGGCGGCCTCCTTCCGGAACTCGGCAGTGGCCTCGTCGTACTCGAGGTTGTAGAAGTGATCGAGGCCCACCGAGAGCCGCGCGCGCGCGGCCCGCGCCGGCACGGCCAGTAAGAGAACGATGAGCAGGCGCGAGAGCATGTCTCTGCGTCGATTCTAGCG
>VFSW01011242.1_pt1 | contig 12603 bp, 11 predicted proteins | sample 5358111 | NCBI WGS metagenome assembly VFSW01 (sample SAMN11554181, study PRJNA540505) | mine drainage metagenome | isolation source: sediment from site ElyBrook_90M | place: USA: Ely Copper Mine, Vershire, VT | collected 2017
TCATCGTGACTGGCAATGGCTCATCACCGGTGTCGACTGGCAACGCCTGAGCGCGCCGCCGCCGGCGCACTGGCGGGTGTGAACACAGACTCAAGCAGGGCGGCGAGATTGCGTGCACAATGCGCCGGAAAATATCCATAAAAGTGCTTTATTTATAGGGTATAAACGCCATGGCGTGGTATCATCCACGCATGGATTTCGATGCCGAATTGGCCGGGTTTAATCCCGCTCCCGACCTGGCCCACTGGGTGTCGGCAACCCTCTCCCAGTTGCAAAACCAGACGAACGAAACCCGCCAGGCCCTCGTGCGCCGCGAGACCGAACTCAAGACCGCGCAGCTCAAGATCCAGGCCCTCACTCTGGAACTCGCCCATCATCGCCGCATCCGCTTTGGGGCCAGGAACGAAGCCTTCTCTCCGGAACAGCGCGATCTGTTCCAGGAAACCTGGAACACCGATCTCGGCGCGATCGAAGCCGAAGTCGAGCGCGCCGCACCCACGCTACGCACCAAACGCCCGCCGTAGATCTGGCCGTAACGGAGCACTTGAAGTAGATTTGGGCTATGCGACTCCCACGCTTTCAACTCGAAGATAACAAGATTTCCCTTCTTGTCTACCGCCATCAAATCCGGTTCTTCTTGCCACCTACGGGACTGCATCAGAAGGATCATTTCATCATCGGGAAACAGCCTATCTAATGATCTGAAGAGAATATCTTGTAGCGCTCGCTCGTCAAGTCCAAAGGACTGTAACCGTTCTGTCCGGCGCTTTTCCGCGTAGCGAGTTTTGGTATTGATGTTTAGCAGCATAGTAATGGTTCCGAGAGAGGGCTAACGCTGCGCGTGAGCGGCGGGCGGAAGCGGTGCGAAGCGCCGACGTAGCGAGTCCGACTCCACGCGCTTGTTAGCCATCATATGGCACGATTGAGGTCGACGTTCATGCCGGCCTGCTTCATTTCGCGAGCAAGCAATAGACGCCAACCCCCGGCGTCATCCATGGGTACGTAAACTACACCATCAAAATCGGAAGGTAGTTCCAGATCCCCCTTATGGAGCGCGCATACCCGCCCGCGCCCAAGAGCACCGATGAACAATCCAAGCTCTAGTACAACGTTCTGACGCGCACGATTTCGAAGTGGCGGCGGGTCACCAGCGAACCCTCCGACGTCATCTGGACTCAGCAACACGACGGCGAAATCAACATCAAGATGGCCTTCGAGTTTCTCGATGATCGTGCGCCCGGCATTGGGCTGCTCATGCAGGATTACTGGTTCAAGGTCAAGACGAGCTATGAAGCGTGCGGCAGCTTCCTTTGCGGCTTCATCTCGCCCATGAACGATGAAGACTCGGGTACCTGGCGCACGTGCAGCGCGCGCTGGTTCGGCCGGAGCAACCGCGGCGGCGTCTTCCAAACGCTCCACCAGTAAGGCACGCAGTGAGGTCAGTTTAATGACAGCGCCCTCGATACCTTCTCGGATATTGTCTTTAATCGCTTGCGGAAAATAGTTGTTGTTGCCCCCTATTATGGTGGGAAGAGAATCGAAACTGTCCACCGAGTGCCGGTGGTACTCGGGCGTGTCTTCACCGAAGATTTCGGCGAGTGTCGAACTGACTTTAGTTTCCAGTGCTTCGACCCGCGGATCCCATCGCTCGCAAATTGAGTCGACGTCGAACTCCTTGAGATCGGCGATCCGGTTGTCGAGCTTTCGTATCGCTCCCCCAAGATCATTCTGATTCAGGACGCGTGAAGGTGGAGGTGAAGACTTTCGCACCATGGTTGTTCCTTTGATGGCTAATGTTTGAAATCACCGACCTGCGCGGCTTGTCGCGCAGGTCGGTGGAATGAAATGTTAGGAGTCATACTTTTCGCAGCAAATCTAGAAAACACTCAGATAACTCCCAGCGAGAAATGAAGACGTCCTTAGACACCTGCCATGCAATGCCATGGTCTCGTTTGAGACTTGGGTAAGCAACCGTTGAATCTGTGTCGCGATACCGGTGAGCCGCCTCAAACTTCGCTAGTGGCACCCGGACCCGCTCGAAGAAATGCTTTGCATCACGTAAGGGTGCGGTATTACCGGCCAAGGAGTTATCCGTACGGCACCTCTGATCCATGGCTCGGATGATCTCATATGCGCCAAGAACCCATAGATATGAATCTGTAAAACGGTCGGTCAGTTCTAGAGAAACATCAATTTCCTCTCGCTGCTTATCCGAGAGGCTTAGATATGCTGCATCCTGTGCCATGAGCTTTGCATCCAATTTCCCGAGCCCTTGCACAGCGACAACCATGAACGCCTCAAAACGCGCTGTCCGATGCGAAAGGCGAACCCATTCGGCGTAGCGCGGCTGATCGATCATCATGACTCCCAAATTGTAATAGGCGGACCTACCGGTCCGCCTATGCAGGATTAGTAAATCCTGATTCTGGTCGACATTTCCCTGTTCCCTTCGGTGGTTAGAGCAAGGATGTCTTGTTCTGCTTCCCTGCAAGTACGGACCCGCGCTTGTTTTGTGGGTGTATTCTGCGCCAGGGCCCCCGATTTCAACAAGGAGCAACCTTATGGGTCTGGTATCCCGGTTTCCCTGCGCCCACCCCGCCTGCTGGAACAAGTCCGTCTTGCTTGCCAGCTTCAGCACTTCGGTCCGCGTACCGCCGACGCCTTTGTGTACAGGGCGTTGGACTACATACTCTTCCATCACAAACACCATCCACGGGAGCTGGGCGCCAAGGATCTTGAGGCCTATCTGAATCACTTGGTTACCGGACGTCGGGTATCGGCCAGTACCCAGTCACAAGCTTTGAATGCCATCGTGTTCCTCTACCGTAACGTGCTGGAACTCGATCTCGGTTGGATGGAGAAACTGGAACGCGCCAGGCGCAGCGCCACCACGTCTGGCAGGAAAATTCCACGTGGGAAGTCCTCTCCACCCGACAGCTGACATTCATGAGAGAATGTTCTGTGCACCTGTATGGGTCAACTGTTGGACTGCATAGGAGAGATATGGGGGACGCGCTTCGAAGGCTTAGGCACAGGAAAGAGATACTGAACCGGCTCCGAGAGCTTGACGATCATCACGATTCTGTGCTCGTCATTCATTACTCGTGTGAGAGCTTTTACGACCGCCCGGACGAATCAACACCTCGCATCACATCAATCGCTGTGCGCAATCTTGGTACGTGGCAGACCGAATCATTCTCGATTCACAAGGTAGGCGAGCCCTCAAACCACACCACCCCGTCGGGCAGCCCTATTCGGGGAAATTGGGTAAATGCTCATGGTAGCTACCCAATCATGTCGATCTGTTCGCATCTTCACTCTTGCTTGTACTTCCCAACTAGAGCCGCATGCAGATCCCGCAGCGCATCGATTTCTGGACGGTCGGCAAGCGACTCGACATCAAAGCACAAGCAAATCTCGATGTCTTTCTGCGAGAGGTAGTTGCCGTGGATCAGCACTTCGCGGATCTGATCGGTAGCATCGGGATACTCGCGCTCGTCGGGGTCGTGGTTCTCGAGCAGGAACTCGCGGTAGCAGTGCTCAATGACAGGCTTCGAGTGGGTTTGAATTTCCGCTACCACTCGCAGGACTTCGGTGATCTTGATGTCGATCGCCGCCTCGGTGTTGTAGAAAATATTGCCGTTGGGGTGGGCGGAATCGTTACGGTCGTCCACTAGCTTGGCGTAGGTGCCGATCTTGCCGTTGTCGCAGGCGATGAGCTTGAGAAGGCGCAGGATGCTACGCTCGTTCACGGTGCTGAACACGAAGGGCGAAGTGGCTTCGAGCAATGCCTTCTCGTCTCGCGCAAACCCGATGAGCCCCTTCTCGAAGTCAGCGGGACACGTTTTCTTGATCTGCCAGATGTTGAAATAGACGAAGCTCATCGTGAGCATGTGGTAGGCGAGGAACGAGAACTGGTATTTGCCGTGCGTGTGGTTCGTCTCGAAAGCGTCCCACAGGAACCCGATATATTCCTGCTCCTTCGGGGTCTTGAAGGAGAGCGGCAAATAGTCGGCAAGTTCGGCGGCTTCTTCCATGGTCGGTTCATCGCTCTTGGCTACGCCACCGCTTCACTATGGCGTCTACATCCAGGTCTGTTGGGCCGTCAATCCACTTTGCGTAGAAATCGACGTCATCACTGTTCGGCGACGGATTTGGTTTGTCGAACTGAAGCCGCGTTGGAAGTGGGACAGCCTCCCCGAGGACCAGCGCTTCCCCACGCCCCAAGCCGGCAAGGACGCTAACCAAGTCTCCCTCGCTCTCGGGAACGAGGCTACGCACGTAGGCTTGATCATTGGGATTCGTGATCCGAAGACAGATGAACGTTCCGCATTGGGCAAGGACCGTTTCGGAAACTTCGTGGGGCCGCTGGCTGACCACCGCCAAGCCAACGCCGTACTTGCGGCCCTCTTTCGCGATGCGCTCCATCGACTTCCGCGCGCCCGCGAACTGGCTTTCGCTCGCACGAGGAATATAGGCATGCGCCTCCTCGCACATCAGGAGAATCGGGAACTCGCGGTACCTAGGGTTCCAGTAGTTGAATTCAAACGCTAAGCGGCCAATCTGTGCGGCGACGGTGGGTCGAACGTCGAATGGGACCGGTGAAAGATCAATCACTGTGACCGCAGCCTTCTGCGTACCAAGCCCAACGAAATCGCGCAACATCGATGACAGTGACACCGAACTGTTGCGCTTGGTCGGCTTCAGAAGGAAATCGTACCTCGTATCATTGAGCTTGCTTTCAATCCGCATCAGAAAGCGGTCGAAGTCACCGAACATCGGCCCTTGCCGATTGCCAACGCGCTCGATATTTTTCGCTCGCACTTTGGTCACAAGGTCATCCAAGGAGAAGTAAATAGGCGTGTCAACCGTCACCCTCGGCAGCCCTAGCGCGGAGGTTGGCGAGCTATTCTCCGTCTGTCGTCCCTCAAGGAGGCAATCCCGGAAGAATGCAGTTTGGTTGGTCGCCTCCCGCTCGCCGTGCTCAATCAACAGATCACAGAGCTCGGCGTAGGTCATGAGCCAATACGGAATCTCAAGTTCGCGGGCGTCAACATGTCGAACAATCGCGTCCGCAAAGGCATAGTGCCGGCTTCCATCCTCCCGTTTCCAGCAGTACTCCCCGTGCAAGTCCAAGACAATGATGTGGGCACGTGGCATGACAGCGACTGTACGCTGCACCAAAGAAGCAACCGTCCAGGACTTGCCCGATCCAGTCTGCCCGAGAATCGCGAAGTGCCGCCCAAATAGGCTAGATGGATCGAGACAAACCTTGAGCAATGGATGCGTCGCCACCGTTCCCACAGAAAACCCCTTCGACCGAAAGCGCTCGAACATCTTGGCGATATCGGTGGTCCCAACTGCATGAACTTCGGCTCCAGTTGTCGGATAAAGACCGACCCCGCGGTCAAATTGACCATCGGCGCTAATCGAGCCGATCGGTGTTAGCCGCGCGATCCGCTTAGCGAATGGCAATCTCGCGGTGTCTTCGCCTGGAGTCTCGATCGTCGGCGCAGCGAGCGCTTCCTGTTCCGTCATACGGGTAACGATGGCGACGATGTTCACATCGTTCTGTCGGATGGCGACGTAGGATCCGATCTGTCCTACAAGAATGTCCTCATCACCAATCGTGACAGTTGGCGTGCGCCCCTGATCGTCTTCAATGAGAGAGGTCATAAGTACATTCGCCTGAACATCGACGACATACCCGATCACTGTGCTAGCGGGGTTCGGCATTGGTCATACCTCCTTGGCAAGACGTTCGAAGCTCCAAAGGTCGGCATGCCCCGGCCCAGTTGCGCCCTTCACGGAGCACTGTGTCTCGGTCACCACGATCACATTGGTCTTCGCGCTCCAGCGAGACCATGCGGCTGCGCCAAGTTCCTTGGTAAAAATCAGTACTGTAATGTCCGTTCTGGCAAGCGCATTTTCAATGACAGCATTTACGTGCTCATCGGCGAACCCGTACCCAATGCACACGAGTCGGTTGATTGGCGTGTCGTCGTGTGCCAAGCAACCACGAAACGCCGACCAAAGCGCTGAGTACGGAGGAATCATCGTGTCCGCTGCCTTCCTTCGTTGCGGCGGAACCATGAGTCTTTTCGTCCCGACTGGAGGTTCCGCGCCGAAGTCGCACCTGCGAACACCGTTGCTCGGGCACGCGTACCAACCGAGCGATCCGTGGAGCTTCAGGAGGTGAATGGGCTTCACTGTTTCGTCGAACTGCTTACCCTTGTGAGTCCCTCGAATTCGGCCAATTCGCTCCGAAAATACTGCGGGGTCGAAGTACGAGTGTTCCGCGCCGAGGTAGCCGTCGACCACCCGTACCCGAACATGTGCCGCCGCCCGCTCAACGAGAGGGTCGTAATTGAGGCTGAACACCTTGACGCTCGGGTCCGCGTGTTGCGCTATGCGGCGGACGAACTCGCCGTGGATATCGAGCGGCGGGGTCTTGCCCATGAACAGCTTTGCCAGCGCGCTCGTCACTAAGTGTCGGTACGGCGTATCGGTTGCGCCGCCGTCATCCAAGAGGTCCAACGCATGCTCAATTCCATTTGCCCCTCCGTCAAGCTTGGCCTGAATGTCATCACGCTTCTCGGCATCCATGAGCGAGCCCTTGATGAGGTCCCAGAGTTGAAACGCGAGTGGGTAGCCATTCCCGTTGAGGTACGAGGAACCGGCCCCTAGTAGATAGCCGACCCGCTGTGACCTGAGTTGCTGGGCGACCTTCGCCTCAAGGTCTTTTGTGAAGTCGGATGCTGAAACCATGCGTCACGCCTCCGCGGAAACCGGTTCGTCTTCGCCCCAAATGCGGGCGAGGGTGCTTCGGATTTTATTCTCGAAGCGTGCGATCAGTTCGCGGTTGGCGGCGACCAGCGCCTGCTCGGCTTGGATCTCGGCGACGATGGCTTGCTGCGTGGCGAGGGGGGGAAGGGGGATCGTTATTGAAAGCAACTGCGGCTTCGCAATGTTCTTCATGCTGCCGCTGGTTCCACCACAAATTGCGCTGATGCGGCTTCGACACGAATCGGAGGCAAGCACGGTTTGTATGTAGCGCACTTCGATATCCGGGCGGGTTATTACGGTTTGCCAAAGGCGGTCAGGCAGGAAGAGGTGCGGATAGTCTTTGTCGACGTAGGCGTTCGCTCCCACCAATGCCTCCGTATTCATCCGGCTGATGATTATGGTGTTCCCTCTTACAGGGCATCGCACTCTCGTCAGCTCGTCAGGAACGACAGTCTTGTGCTCTTCGGGCTGGAAGGTGCCAGTGGTCACGCAGCTAGTCTTCAGGATTCCAATCTCACTCTTGTTCGACGGTATGCTGGTGGAATTGACGCTCACACCAGACTCAAGCTCATCGATAATTTCCCGCAACTCAACCATCGGCCAGTCAGGATGGATGGGGATGTGGGGGCGGTAGTGGTCCAGGACGGCGCGCGCGCCATTGATGACTTTCTGGTAGCCCTTGATCTCCGCCACGATCTCCTTCTGCACCTCCAGCGGTGGCAGGGGGATTTGGATGCTCCGTAGTTTCTCTTGGTTGAGCTTTGGCACGGTGACACCTGTAATGAATGGCATCAAGTCAGCTTCGTTCAGGATCTCGATAAGGAAGCGATCCAACAGCCGGTCGCGCTTTGGCCGAAGGACGTGTGCGTGATTGTTAACCCAAACTTTGCCTTCGACAAGAAATGCGCTGTTTTCGCCTGCCCCCCACTTTGCACCGTCTTCGCCGACTAACACCAGGGGCTCGTCGAAAAGGAATCCTTCAACATAATCGAGGACGCCTGTAGCTCCGTAGTATGGATATGGCCCCGGCTTTCTGTCGCTCTTGGTTATTGGCCGCCTTAGGGAATCGAGAATATCCACGACTTCTCCAAGTTCGACATGCGGATACTCAGACGACCTTTGATTGCCTTCCCGATACCGCTCCCCGCTGAGGTTGTAGTCGCCATTCGCGACGATCTTTTCCTTCGGCACGATCTGGGCGGTGGACGTGCGGGAGAGGAGCGACTCCGTGGGAGCTTTAGCACGCAGTGCCTGGAGGTAAGCAGCAAGTTCGGTTTGCACTTGCGGTAGGTCGTTCTTCTCGATGGCGCGGCGCTGGGCGCCGAGGCCGAAGCCGTCGTTCTCCACTTTGAAGAAGGCGATGGTGTCGGCGGCCTTAGCGATTGGTTTGTCGAGGATCAGGATGCTGGTCTTTACCCCAGAGTAGGGATTGAAGCAGCCCGCCGGCAGCGACACCACGGCGACGAGGGAATTCTCGACGAGCGTTTTCCGCAGCTCTTTGTAGGCAGTCTGGCTCTGGAAGATGATGCCTTCGGGGACGATGATGGCGGCGCGGCCCTGTGGTGTAAGGTGCTCGGCCATGTAGTCTACGAAGAGGACTTCGCTGCGCTTGGCCTGGATGGAGAAACGCTTGTGGGGCTTGATGCCGCCCTTCGGAGACATGAAGGGCGGATTGGCGAGGATGACATCGGCGAATTCGTTCCAGCGCTCCTCGGAGGTGAGGGTGTCGTACTCAAAAATGTGAGGGTCGGTGAAGCCGTGCAGATAGAGGTTCACCAGCGAGAGGCGCACCATGTCAGGCGAGATGTCGTAACCCTTGAAGTTCTTGGCAAGGCGGCCCTTGTCGTCGGGCGTGAGCGTGCTGTGACCCTTGGCGTCGGTATTGGCGCGCAGGATGTGCTTATAGGCGGAAATGAGAAATCCGGCAGTGCCGCAGGCCGGGTCGAGAATAGTCTCGTTTTTCTGGGGGGCGAGGACCTCGACCATGAAGTCGATGATGTGGCGCGGGGTGCGGAACTGGCCGGCATCGCCCTGACTGCCCAAAACGCTAAGCAGATACTCGAAGGCGTCGCCTAGGCGCTCACTGTGGTCGTAGCTGAACTCATCGAGGATCTTGAGAAAGGCCTTGAGCGTTTCGGGGTCGCGGTATGGTAGGTAGGCGTTTTTGAAGATGTCGCGGAAGAGCGCGGGGATGCCAGGATTCTCGGGCATCTTGGCAATGCCTTCTCCGTAGAGGCCGAGCATCTCGTGCCCCCCGAGCGAGGGCGCCATGAGCTTGGCCCAGCCGTAGCGGGCGTAGTCGCCGGTGAAGAACTTGCGCTTGCCGCCGAGTTCCTCGGACTCCGCGTCCATGTCGTCCATGAACTTGTAAATCAGGGCGATAGTAATCTGCTCGACCTGGGACTTCGGGTCAGGGACTTTGCCGACGAGGATGTCGCGGGCGGTATCAATGCGGCGTTTGGTATCGGTATCGAGCACTAAAGAATTCCTTTATGCGGCAAACTGATTCAAGGAGACGTAGTCCTTGATGTATTCGGGGACGAGCGTGCGATACGGCTGAGGCACGGCTCTGAAATCGTGGGTGGTGAAGTATGGGTTGGTCGCCAGATCAGTGAATTGCTTGCTCTCGATGATGTCGCGCACCCGGTTGCTGGTGACGTAGGCCTTGAAGTAGGTCTTGATGGCTGGGATGGCCGAGGGCGGTTCGGGCACGCGGTCGGCGACGAACTTGGAGAACTCTTCCTCCAGCAACTCATCCTTGGACTTGAAGCGCGGGATAAGGCCGAAGACCTTCTCCAGGATTTCGCGCAGGGTCAGGCGGCGGTCCACGGCGGCGGCTTTGCGCAGTTTGTCGAGGGTGTAGTAGTCCTCGGGCTTGTCGAAGACCTCACGGTTGACGTAGTCGATGACGCGGTCCCACTGCCCCGCTTCGACGGCGGAGGCGACGGTGCCATTGGCGCGGATCACCTCTTCAAACCTCTCGAAGAACATGCGGTCGATCTTCATGCCCTCGGCGGTGATCTGCTCGACACGCATCGAAGCCAGGATGTCGGCACCGAGGTGCTCGTAGGTACCGCCCACGACCACGGGGCCTTGGCCGCCCCCGTCGTCGCTGCCCTTGCCCTTGCCCTTGGGCGGCGGCAGCTTCAGTACTTCGTCGTAGTTGAATTCTTCCTCGAAGTACTCGCAGTTGGCGAAGAAGTCGAACAGCTTGAAGGCGGTTTTGGCAGGCTGTTGCACGCCTTCCTTGAGGGTGTCGTCGAAAAGCACCTCGCGGAAGTCGTGCTTGCGGGTGCCGCGACCCTTGATCTGGATGAAGTCGGTGGGCGAGAAGATCGGACGGAAGAGACCGATGTTGAGGATGTCGGTGCAGTCGTAGCCGGTGGTCATCATGCCGACTGTAACGCAAATGCGTGCCTTGCTGGTTCTGTAGGTAGGGATGAAGTTGCCGGAGCCGAGCAGGTTGTTGTTGGCGAAGTTGATGGTGAACTGCTGGGCGTCAGGTATCTGGGAGGTGACCTGCACCGCGAAGTCGGACTGGTACTTGGCCGGAAACATGCGGTCGGCCATTTTATTGAGGATTTGCGCCAGCTTGGCGGCGTGGTTCTGGCTGACGGCAAAAATGATCGACTTGCCGATTTCGCCGCTGACCGGGTCACGCATGGCGTTTTCCAGAAACGTCTTGCACAGGAGCTGGTTGGTGGTGTCGGCGAAGAAACGCTTCTCGAACTCGCGCTGCTTGAAGGCCTGCTGCTGGTCCTCGCCGGTGTCATCGGTGAACGAGACGACGAAGCCCTCTTCGGAGAGCAGCGTGGTGGTGACCTCGGTGCGGGCGTCCACCACGGTTGGGTTGATCAAGAAGCCTTCCTTCACGCCATCGAGCAAAGAGTAGCGGAAGGTTGGCTGGCTGTTCTCGCAGCCGAAGGTACGGTAGGTGTCGAGCAGCAGGCGACGTTCAGCCTCGCGCGGGTCACGGGTGCCCGGGTCGGCGCTGTTGAACCGGCGCAGGTAGTCGCGCGGCGTGGCGGTGAGGCCCAGCTTGTAGCCAATGAAGTAGTCGAACACGGCACGGGCGTTGCCGCCGATCGAGCGGTGCGCTTCGTCGGAGATGACGAGATCGAAGTCGGTCGGCGAGAACAGCTTCTGGTATTTATTGTTGAACAGCAGGGATTGCACGGTGGTGACGACAACCTCGGCGCGTCGCCAGTCATCCCGGCTTTCCTTGTAGATCACGGTCTGATAGTCGGCCGACAGCACTGCAGCGAAGGACTTCTTGGCTTGGTCTTCCAGTTCAAGGCGATCCACCAGGAACAAGACGCGCCGCACGTTGCCGGAACGGAGAAACAGCTTGATGACGGCGGCGGCGGTGAGGGTCTTGCCCGTGCCGGTCGCCATCTCGAACAGGAAACGGTCCTTGCCGTCGCCGACTGCAGCCTGAAGGCTGTGGATGGCCTTGAGCTGGTAAGGCCGGAGAAAGCGCAGCTTGTTGACCTGGATGTAGCCGGGGCGCTCCGCTTCGTTTTGCCAGGCGGCTTCGGATGCGTAGTTCGGGCGCTGGGTGCGAACGATGTAGTCCTCGCCGACCCGCTCTTCGATCAGCCGCTGCGGATTGGGCGAGACCTTTTGGTAGCCGGTGACCGAGTCCGGCGTCGGAAACGAGGTGATGACGTAGGGACTGCCGCGATCGAGGTCCCAGAAATAGTGCAGGTTGCCATTGGAAAGAATGACGAAGCGGCAGTTCTGGGACTTGGCGTATTTGCGCGCCTGCTCTTTGCCGACGAGCGGATTTTTGTCCTCGGATTTTGCTTCTAGGACGATGAGTGGGAAACCCTTGGCGTCGAGCAGAAGGAAGTCGACGAAACCTCTTTTGGCCTTCTCGAAGTCCTCGCCAAGCGCGTCCAGGTCCGCAGACTTGATCTTGACGCTCGGCTCCAGCTGAATGTTTGCAGGCGCGTTGCCTTCGGGAAAGAAACGCCAGCCAGCCGCTTCGAGCAGCTTGTTGATCTTGATGCGGGCTGTCGCTTCCTTCGTTAGCATTGCTCGGCAGCCATTCGATTAGGCCGTCCCGGCCTGATTTCTGCGCGGCTCGGATTTCTCGCCTTCCCGCAGTCGCGGCAGCGGCCGGATCGTCGCACCCGCTTCCGCCAACCGCAGATCGTACTGTTTCTGCAGGTTCAGGCAGACCTCAGGAGTGGTGCCAAAAAAATGCGCCAGCCGCAGGGCGCTGCCACCAGTGACCGTGCGCTGGCCGTTCAGGATTCCGGTTGGTCGGCACCTTGACGCGCCGGCGGCGCTCATGCCGAGTTCCTTGTGCTGGCTCGCGTCCATCCCGCCGCGCAGTTCGTCGCAGCTCGACCAGAGGGGGCTGTAGAGTTCGGATTTCTTCGGGGCCATAGTTTATGCCGCATGATTGCGCAGGGTATCGGTGGAGACCCGAAGTTTGGCCTCAATACCGATGGTGGCGCCATTATTATTATGGTGCTTCTGCGCTGTCCCCTTGCCGCGCGCCATGCGTCCTCCCCCTTTTATATTCATCGTACTGCGTATCCTGGGGGATTATAAACCGGGTCCGGTTCCGACGCATGAGCGGGGCCCCGAGACCCCTGATCAGCGGGTAGATGGCCTCCGGCCGGTCCTGGAGGGTTCGGCCTACCATCCATACTCGCCGACCCAAGCGCCCTGCACCCGGTCGATCCGCACCCAGCGGGGCACAAACTCGCGCAGCGCCGGGTTTCGAACCGTCCCCGATAGAGCGTCTGGCGTGCACGCGTCCGGAACGCTCGTCACGATCTGCAGCGCGAGTGTTTCCGTGACCGG
>VFSW01011243.1_pt1 | contig 12602 bp, 11 predicted proteins | sample 5358111 | NCBI WGS metagenome assembly VFSW01 (sample SAMN11554181, study PRJNA540505) | mine drainage metagenome | isolation source: sediment from site ElyBrook_90M | place: USA: Ely Copper Mine, Vershire, VT | collected 2017
GGACAAGGAACGGGACTTTACACTGGGGTATGTATGTTTAGCCGAAAAACGGGATTGATCGTTTGTGTTTTGGTGGCTTCGCCGCAATTCACTCAAATGCTCGCGGCGGAGTTCAGCGGGGCGTCGGCGCTGGAGTTTACCCGCAAGGTGACTGCTTTCGGAGTGCGGCCGTCGGGGTCGGCGGCGATCCGGCGGGAGCAAGCTTACATCGAGGCGGAGGCGAAGAAAGATGGATGGCAGGTGAGCGAGGACGCGTTTACCGGGCAAACTCCGAACGGGCCGGTGGCGATGAAGAACATCGTTGCGCGTCTGCCGGGGCATGGGAACCGCGTGGTCGTTTTTACGGGACATTACGACACCAAGATACTGCCGGGATTCGTGGGGGCGAACGATGGAGGATCGTCGGCGGGGTTTCTGCTGGAGATGGCGCGGGTGCTGCCTACGCGGGTGCGGAACGGCGAGGTGGATCTGGTGTGGTTCGACGGCGAGGAGGCGGTGAAGCAGTGGACGGACAACGATAGTTTGTACGGGAGCCGGCACTTGGCGGCGAAGTGGGCGGCCGATGGGACGCTGGCGCGGGTGAAGGCGTTGATCAACGTGGACATGATCGGGGATAAGGATCTGGGGATCGCGTATGAGACGAAGTCCGACGCGGCGCTGCGGGGCTTGGTTTGGCGGACGGCGGAGAGTCTTGGATACGGCAAATATTTTCAGACCGAGGGCGGCGAGATCGAGGACGATCACGTGCCGTTCGTGAATGCGGGCGCGCCGGCGATCGATCTGATCGACTTCGATTACGGACCGGGGAATTCGTATTGGCACACGGACAAGGACACGGTGGACAAGCTGAGCGCGCATAGCTTCGAGGTGCTGGGGAATGTGTTGATGGCGGTGTGGCGGAAGCTGGACGAATAGGCGATGCGGACGATCGTGGTGATTTGTACGGGCGGAACGATCGAGAAGGTTTACTCCGAGCAGAGCGGGCGGGTGGAGAACCTGGACGGCAAGATCGACGGGTATTTAAGAATGCTGCGGCTGCCGGAGACGCGCGTCGTGACGGTTCGGTTGATGAATAAGGACAGTCTGGAGATGACGGACGCGGACCGCGAGACGGTGCTGGAGACGGTGCGGGAACATGCGGCCGGTGGCACGCCGATGGTGATCACGCATGGGACGGACACGATGACCGAGACGGGGCTGTATCTGCGGGACCGGCTGGAGGGTTTGCGCGCGCCGGTGGTGTTGACGGGTGCGATGACACCGCTGGGATTCGAGCGCAGCGACGGGCTGCAGAATTTGACCGAGAGCCTGCTGGCGGCGAAGATTCTGGCGCCGGGGGTGTGGTTGGCGATGCATAACGAGGTGTTCCCGATCGATAAGGTGAGGAAGGATCGGGAGTTGGCGCGGTTTGTTTGGAAGTGAGGGGGGCTAAGGAAAGGACGACCGGCCTTGCGGGAAAGTCAACATTGCGCTGGTCCAACAGCTCGTTGGATTGCCCAAAATCAGGATCGCTGGCGCTCGACGACGCTAGGCTCGGCAAACAGCCGGCGCAACCGTGGCCTCGGCTGGACCGGGCGATCTAACGCCGCCACGAACGCGCTCCACTGGCCGGCGTCCAACGAGAAGCGCCGCTGGTCGGCAAGCGTCTGTTCCGCCTCCGCGCAGGCGCTACGGATGATGAAATCGGTAAGATTCTCGCCCCGTTCCTGAGCGGCGCGGCGCATCAGTTCTTCCTGTTGCGACGAAGTCCTAAGATTCAAGCGTCGTGTTCGAGGTGCTTTCAGCGTCGAAGGCATAGTTTCGTCTCTGTACATACATTGTACGCCAGCCGGGATTATTTTGGAAGCTAATCTTCTACGTGGCTGTTCTGATCTCATCCTTCATGTCAGCATGTTGTAGGATGAATTCATCCGATCAATCCGTGTAAGCTGTTTATTTTAAAGTTATTCTGTTCGATCATCTCTAACTGTATTTACTGCCTTAACTATTAACTGTATTGAATGGTATTAACTGACTCTCGTATTCATCGAACGGCGCAATCGGTCGAGACGCTTGCAACTGATTGAAACCATTGGTGTACATAACCTTCGTCTCCTCCCACATCGTCCAGCCGTCCCGATCTCGCCAGAACTACAGGCAACTGCTTCGTGGTATACTGAAGCAAAGCAGCGAAAAAAGCACCAAATTCACCGGGAAGGCGAAACGACAAATGGCTGGCATCGTCGAAAACAAGAAGACTCCCAAGGATCTGCGCTACAGGCGACAGTTCTTTCCAGATGCCGATGGGCTGGTCTTCGACGTCGCGGAGAAGGGGTTCGTGCCAGTGCCGATCATCCTGCGAAAGCTGATCCGGCATCTCTCTGCGCCGGAGTTGCGAGTTCTTATGTACCTTCAGTTGCGTGCCAGCCGGTATGGCATCTGCTTCCCGACATACGACGAAATTTCGCATGAACTCGGGCTGACGGGGCGAAAGAACCTGCTACCACACTTGAGAAGCCTTCAGCAGAAGCGATTCATCGCGACCCACACGGCAGCCGGCAGAACATTCTTTCTGATCTATGACCCCCGGGTGGCCATCACGCACCTCATGGGAACTGGCGAATTAACCGAGCAAGAGTTGTTCGAAATCAATGAGTTGTATGCCGACTTAAGCCAAAAGCCGGTTGCGCTTTCTCCGCTCAAGTCCGTGCCTGCCGCTGAAGCCGATCCGTACCTGGAGCAGCCTCATGTCTGAGCCAGTGGAAGCTATCGGGGCTCTCGCGGCTCCCTTGAACATCGAGAACCTGAACGGCAACCACCAGGTGAAGGCGTTTAAATCCGGCAAGCATCCGCTCGATCTATTTCTCCGGCGGCACGCTTTGAAGAATCAGGAGGCGGATTCTTCCCAAACGTACGTCGCGCATCGGGAGGTGAATGTCGTGGGCTACTACTCACTGACGGTAGGCTCGGTGGATCGGAAAGACTGCCCGCCGGAAATTGCCGCGGGGATGCCGGACTACCCGATTCCCGTGATTCTGCTGGCGCGTCTGGCGGTTCACCGGACGGAGCAAGGGTGCGGTCTCGGCAGTGCCCTTCTAAAGAACGCCTTTTATCGCATTGCAGCCGCCGCTGGCATCGTAGGGGCGCGAGCTGTCTTGGTTCACGCCATCGATTCGGAGGCGAGGGCGTTCTACGAACATTTTAATTTCGACGAGTTCCCCGCTGGCTCCCTGCATATGATGCTTTCGCTCAAGGAGGTTCGAGCGGCAATCGCCGGGGACGTGTAGATGGCGGAAGATGTCTGCGAGCAGGCTTCCGCGAAGAGACCCGGGGCACGTATTGGCGCCGGGCAACTTGGGCTCGCGACTCTCGGAGATGTTGAAGTGAGCCTCGCATGAGGCAGCGCGGATCGCGATCTGCGAAGTATTCGGGGGGATTCGCGCGCACGGGACGGCTACGGCAAGCGCGCAAACGGGTTCACGACGCGGACCGTCCCGTAAAGCCGATCGTGCTGAAGATCCTCGGTGAGGATTTCGGGGAGGCCGTAGTGTTCCGCGTAGGCCCACAGGTGCGCATCGAACCAGCTCAACTGGTAAGCCGCGCACCCGCGAACGGCATGGCGCAGGATCGATTCATTCGGGTAGAGAACGGGGAACTGATGCAGAAATTCTTCCGCCTCTCGGAGAGCGTCCGCCGGTCTGAGGATCGTGTAGCCGCGGATTGGGCGCGTTACGGCTGCGACGAACTCGACGATCGTCTGGTGTGGGAGGCGCACGGAGTCCTCTATGATTCCACGCCGGAGAAGCTCGACGGCGATCTTCTGCTTCTTGGGAAACCGGCCATCGAACCGGTAGACCAGGATATTGGTATCAACGAGAGCGGCCACGCAGGTAGAGATCCTCTCGTTTCCATCCCCGGCCGCGAGGGCGCTCCGCCGCGGGCGCCGATCGGCGCTTTCTTTGGCGTTCGGTCGCTTGATCGAACCAACGGAGCCGCGACTCTCGACTATCGGGAGGCGCCTCCTTGCCGGCAGGGATTACGCGAATCGCTTCCCCCGCGGGAACCCAGGCAATGTCGTCGCCGGGACGGATGTGGTACTCATCCGCGATCTTCCTCGGCACGGTGACTTGGTATTTGGATGTGACTTTGGCCATGAGATTCCGATGCCCCGATCCTTACCTTAGCAAGGATTAGATCCTTGCCGCTCCCGGCTCGGGCGGGGCAGACCCGGCTGCAATCGCTCCGCGCTTTCGGCCGGGTTCGGAACCTCGTTCCCGGCGGCGCGGATGGCGGAATCCAGGCCGTAGTCGCCACGAAAACGACGAGCAGCCGGTAAGGTCCCCTTCCCTCGGATGGTTATCGGAATGTGACGATTCTCTCCGTTCCAAAACTGCCCGGCGAGAATTCCGGGGCTGGGCACACTACCTCAAGAGTGACCGGAAGTGACTGCGCTACTGCCGTATTTGGACGCCTGGATCGCCGCCTGCCTGGGGCCGTTGGCGGTAGTGATCGTTATTAGCGGCCTCGACGACCTATTTTTAGTGGGGGTGTGGGCGGTTTCGGCGCTGCGGCGGCGGCTGGCCGGGCCAATCGCAAAAGACAATCCGCGGACGGGGACGGCGAAGCGGATCGCGATATTCGTTCCGTTATGGCACGAGCATGAGGTGATCGGGGGTATGCTCGATCACAACATTCACGCCATACGGCACCCGAATTTCGATTTCTTCGTCGGCGCCTATCCGAACGACGACAAAACGATCGCGGCGATCCGGGCGGCGGAGATGCGGCACGGGCGCGTTCACTTGGCTTTGTGCCCGCACGACGGGCCGACTTCGAAGGCCGATTGCCTCAACTGGATCTACCAGCGGATGACGCTGTTTGAAGACGAGCACGGAGTGCGTTTCGACATCGTGATGACCCACGATGCCGAGGATCTGGTGCATCCGGAATCCCTGCGCGTGGTCGAGCGGGAGTGCGAGCGTCACGCCATGGTGCAGATCCCGGTGCTGCCGCTGCCAACGCCCTGGCTCGACCTGGTGCATGGGGTTTATTGCGACGAGTTCGCCGAATATCAAATGCGGGATATGCCGGCGCGGGAAGCGTTGGGCGGGTTCGTGCCATCGAACGGCGTAGGAACGGGGTTCCGCCGCGACGCGCTGGAGGAGCTGGCGGGAAAATCGGCGAACCGGATCTTCGAGCCGGCGTGCCTGACCGAGGATTACGAAAACGGGCTGCGGCTGCGGCTCCTCGGCTATAGCCAACGTTTTTATCCGCTGACGCGGAAGGACGGAAGCGTGATCGCGACGCGGGAATATTTTCCGCGGGCGTGGAGCGCGGCGGTGCGGCAGCGGACGCGGTGGGTGACCGGCATCGCCCTGCAGGGCTGGGAGCGGAACGGTTGGAAGGGCGGCTGGCGGATCGCCTACTGGTTCTGGCGCGACCGCAAGGGGCTGATCGGAAATCCGGTGAGCCTGGTGACGAATTTCATCCTTGTATATGGCGTGGCGACGTGGTGCGCGGCGAAGATGCATGGGACGCCGTGGGGATTGGCGATTTACGCGCCGCACTTCTGGCTGATGCCGGCGACGCTGGCGCTGCCGGTGGTGCATCTGGCGTTCCGCATCGGCTGCGTGCAGCGGATTTACGGATGGCGATTCGCGTTGGGCGCGCCGCTGCGGCTGCCGGTGGCGAACGCGATGAGCACCGTGGCCGTGATGACGGCGATGTGGAATTACGCCTCGGCGCGGATACGGGGAGTGCCGCTGCGCTGGGTAAAAACGGAGCACGCCTATCCGACGCGGGAGGCGCTGCGAGAGCATAAGCGGAAGCTGGGCGAGATTCTGGTGACGTCGTTGTGGATCTCGGAAGAGGAGATGGACGAAGCGCTGCGGACGCAGCCGGAGGGCGTGCGGCTGGGCGAGCATTTGATCGCGCTGGGCAAGCTGACCGAAGAAGACGTTTACGACGCACTGAGCCTGCAGCAGGGTCTGCCCGCGGGGCGATTGGAGCCGGACGAGGTGAGCCGACGGGCGTCGCGGGCGCTGCCGCGGAGGCTGGCCGAGCAGTGGCAGGTGCTGCCATTCAAGATCGACGACGGGGCGATGTTTCTGGCCAGCCCCGAGGTGCCGACGCAGGAGATGACCGACGAACTGGGCGGCTTCACGCGGCTCTCGCTGCGCTTCCAACTGGTGACGCCCGCCAACTTCGAGGAACTGCGCGAGGCGGCGCGATAATCAGCGCTTGCGGCGCGCGGCGGGGGGCTTCTCGCCGGAGGCGGCGACCAGAGCCTCGACGCCGGGGACGATCGAGACCATCATTTCGGCGTGGGGCTTTTTCATTTTGTCGAGCGTGGCGGTGTTGGTTTTCACCCAGGCCGCGGGCCGCTGGCGGCGGCGTTCGATCGCCGTGAGCGCTTCGAGGCCGGCGGTCGCGGCGGTGGCGAGGTCCTTCGACAAAGCCGCGTCGTCGCTTACCAGGAACGAGGCGGCGATCAGCGGCTGCAGCGCGGCGTCGTTGTCGCGCCACAGAGTGAGCAGGCGGCGCGCTTCGGCGATGTCCTTCGGATCGCGATTCGCGGCGACGTTTTTGGCCAGCTTGCCGAACTCGTAGCCCAACATGCTCTCGGGGCGCGAGGCGTCCACCAGCCGGTTGAGGGGCGTCTGCTGGAGATACGGCGGGCCGAAGTCGCGAGAGTAGCCTTTGGTTGGCTCGGTTGCATCCGCGAGCACACGCAGAGGCTCGACGGGATTTTCGCCGGCCATGCGGCGGAGCATTTTCGGATAACTGGACAAGTGCGTCAGGCCGGTAGACTCCAGGCGGCGGCTGGCCACGGCGAGGCGGGCGTACATGGAATCGACGTCCGTCACCGAGCCGGGCGACCAGAAGCGCTCGGCGATGGCGGCCATGCGCGGCCACGTGCGCGAATCGAACGTCTCGGCGGAAACGAACTCCGTCCACAGCGCCGCTTCTCCGCCCAGGATGCGCGACTTCTGTTCTGGAGTGAGGCCGGCGGTTTCGTTTTCGAGCGGATCGACGGCGTAGTGCGTGGCGGCGGTTTCCTCTAAGTCAAGATAATATCCGTGCGACAGCAAGCCCTGGAAACCGAGGCGTGCCGCGTCGGCGAGCGATTTCTGGCCGCGCCAGGATTGAATGACGATGTTGCGCGGCAGGTCGGGATTGAGAATCTCGTCCCAGCCCTCCATGTGCTTGCCGTACTTGGCCAGCGTCTTCTCGATGCGCTTGTTGAAGTACGCTTGAAGTCCCTGGCTGTCGTGGAGGGAATTGGCGCGGATGAAATCCTGGATCTTCGGATTCGCCTTCCAATCGTGATCGTTCACCTCGTCGCCACCGATGTGGAAGAACTCGTCGGGGAACAGGCCGGCCATCTCGCCGAGGAAGGCGTCGAGGAATTGGTACGTCGATTCCTTGGTGGGATCCATCAGGGCGGTAAATTCGCCGAAGTGGCGGCCGATCTGGAAGGGTCCGGCGCTGGCGGCGAGATCGGGGTATCCGACGAGCCAGGAGCCGGAGTGGCCGGGCATGTCGAACTCCGGGATGACGCGAATGCCGCGATCGCGGGCGTAGGCGATGACGGCGCGGATCTGGTCCTGCGTGTAGAAGAGACCGTCGGAGCCCATGCCCTGGAGGCGCGGGAAGATTTTACTCTCGGCGCGGAAGCCTTGTTCGTCGGACAGATGCCAGTGGAAGACGTTGAGCTTCACTTGCGACATGCCGTCGAGGTTGCGGTAGACGACGTCGAGCGGCATGAAATGGCGGCAGGCATCCATCATGAACCCTCGCCAGGGGAAGCGCGGCTGGTCGTCGATGGTGACGGCGGCGATGGCGAAGCCCTTCGCGTCCGGCGCGACCAATTGCAAGAATGTCTCGATGCCGCGCAGGACGCCGAGCGGATTGCGGGCTTTCAGGCGCGCCTGGGAGGCGGAGACGGTGAGCGTATAGCTTTCGTCCTCGCCCAGGGCCTGGACGGGGAGGCCGTCTTCGGACCATTCGATCACGAGCGTGGCCTTGGAGGTGTCGGAGGAGAGCGTGGGGTCGAGGGGCATGCCGGTGGCCGCGGCGAGGCGCGAGATGAGGCGCAGGGCGGCGCCGCGAGCGCGGGCCTCGTCGCCGCGGCCGGCGAGAGCGACACGGAAAGTCTGGTCGATGGCGAGCCTTCCCTGCCCCGGCGAAATGTGTGCGGGCAGTGGCATGAGCGATGGACTGGCGAAGGCCGGAGCGGCGAGTAGCAGGAGGGCGAAGCGTAGGGTCATGGATATTTGGGCGGCGCAAAGAAATCGACGGGCGAAAGGGCGACGATCCGCCACTTCTTTTTCTGTTTTTCGAGACGGCATTTGACGATTTCGCGGCGGCGCACAAGCGGGCCGGCCGGATTCACGTTGCGAAGTTCGAGAAACCAGTCTATCTCCACGGAGCGCTTTTGGCTATCGCCCTCGTCTTTGAGAAATTCGAGCGAAGATGCGGCGTCGCCTTGCGCGACGAGAGCGGGAATGTAGGAGGCGAGTTTGGCGTAATCGGGCGACGCTTTGTCGATGCCTTTTAGGAAGAGTTGGGCGTTGGCCTCGCTTAGGGCGGAGGTCATGGAGCCGAACAGGTCGAGTACGTCTTCGTGATCGCCGGCCTGCGCGGAAACGGCGAGGAGGGCGAGGGCGAAGAGAGCGGCCGGCTTAGGTGCGATAGCTGGCATTGATTTCGATGTACTTTTCGGTGAGGTCGCAGGTCCAGAAGCGGGCTTCGCCTTTGCCGCCACCGCGGATACTGAAGCGGATGCGGCATTCGGGTTCGTCGAGTTTTTTCTTTATCTCCTCTTCGGAGAATTCGGCGGCGAGGCCGGCGCGGCACACGGGAACGCGCTGGAGTTGAATATCGACTTTGCGCGGATCGAAGCGGGCACCGCTCGCTCCGGCGGCGGAGAGGATGCGGCCCCAGTTGGGGTCCGAGCCGGCGATGGCGGTTTTCACCAGCGGCGAATTGGCGATGGCGCGGGCGATGCGCACGGCGCCGCCGTCCGACGATGCGCCTTCCACTTTAATGTGGATCAGCTTGCGGGCGCCTTCGCCGTCGCGGGCGATCTGCACCGCGAGATCCTCCAGGACGGCGGCGATCATCCCGGCCAGCACCTGGCGCTCTTTTTTCGCGGGCGTGAAACCGGACGCGCCGTTGGCCATCAGCACGACGGTGTCGTTGGTGGACATGTCGCCATCGACGGAGAGACGGTTGTAGCTGGATTCGACGGCGTCGCCGAGCATCGCGCGCAGGTGTTTGGGCTCGAGCGTCGCGTCGATGAGTACGAAGCCGAGCGTGGTGGCCATGTTGGGATGGATCATGCCGGAGCCTTTGGTCATGCCCGCGACGTGGACGGCGCGGCCGTTCCAATCGACATAGCGGCTGGAGGTTTTCACGGCGGTGTCGGTGGTCATCATTGCGCGCGCGACGTCCTCGAAGCGGTCCGGCGAAAGGCCTTCGACAAGCTTGGGGATGGCGGCCGGGATGAGCGCGGCGTCGAGCTCAACGCCGATGACGCCGGTGGAGGCGGGAAGAACTTGCGACGCGGGGATTTTGAGGGCTTTGGCCAGCGCTTTTGTGGAAGCGAGGGCGACGGCATCGCCGGTGCGCGTGGCGCAATTGGCGTTGCCGGCGTTGACGAGAATCGCGCGCGCGGCGCCGCCGGTGTGCTCCAGATTTTTGCGGGCCAGATGAACCGGCGCGGCCTGGACGAGGTTGCGGGTGAAGACGGCGGCGGCGTGAGCGGGTGAGTCCGATACGATCAGGCCGAGGTCGTCGTTCGGGGTCTTGCGGATTCCGGCGTAGATCGAAGAATATCGATATCCAAGCGGCAGGTTCAAAGCGTCAGGCTCCCAAAGTTTCATTGTCGGCCAGACGGTAGCCATTAGCAAAAGCGGCGGCGGGCATGCGTTTGCGTCCTTCCAATTGCACTTCGGCCAGTTCGAGCGCGGTGTGGCCGCCACAAGCGGCGAGCAGGCGTTTGTCGTTAAAGAAGAGGCGGCCGGGCGGGAGGCCGGCTTCGAGAGCGGCGGGGAAGGCTCGGGTAAGGTAAAACAATTGGCCGCGAAATGTTGTGAACGCGCCGGGCCAGGGTTGAAAGCCGCGCAAGCGGTTGGCGATTTTCGCAGCGGGCCAGTTCCAATCGATGCGGCCGTCCTCTTTGGTGAGAATCGGTGCGAGAGTGGCTTGCTCGGAATCCTGGGGCACGGGCGCGATGGTTCCGTTTTCGATGGCGGCGAGCGTCTCGATCAGCAGCGCGGCGCCCAATGGGGCGAGGCGCGCGGAGAGTTCGACGGCGGTTTCCTCCGGGCCGATGGGCGTTTCGCGCTTGAGCAGTATGGCTCCGGTATCGAGGCCGGCGTCGATGCGCATCGTCGTGACGCCGGTGACGCGTTCTCCGTTGGCGATGGCCCACTGGATGGGAGCGGCGCCGCGATACTTGGGCAGCAGCGAGGCGTGGACGTTGACGATGCCGTGGCGCGGAAGATCGAGGATCGCTTGAGGAATGATTTGGCCGTAGCCGACGACGACCATGATTTCGGCTTCGAGCGCGGCAAGGTCGGCGACCACTTCGGGGCGGCGAACGCGGAGGGGTTGGCGCACTTCGAGGCCGAGGCGCAGCGCGGCCTCTTTCACTGGCGAAGCGGCGACCTGCCCGCCGCGGCCCTTGGGGCGGTCCGGTTGGGTATAGACGGCGGCGGTTTCGTGACCGGCTGCGACGAGCGCTTCGAGCGACGGTACGGCGAACGCCGGCGTGCCTAGAAAAACGAGGCGCATGGTCAGGCGCGGCGGTCTACCACTCGCCGGCTTTTTGCAGCTTGCGCACCTTGCGGCGGATGAGGTCGCGCTTCAGTGCGCTGACGTGCGTGATGTAGAGGCGGCCGTTGAGGTGGTCGGTTTCGTGGAGGAACGCGCGGGCGAGCAGGTCGTCGCCGGTCATCTCGAAGACCTCGCCTTTGGCGTTGTGGGCGCGGACGGTAACTTTCACCGCGCGGGCGACGGGTTCGCGGAAACCGGGGATGCTGAGGCAGCCCTCCTCGCTGGTCTGCCGGCCTTCGGTGGCGACGATCTCGGGGTTAATAAGGACCAGCTTTTTCGATGCGTCCTCGCCGGCGGAGGTGTCGATGACGGCGATGCGGCGCGAGATGCCGATCTGCGGCGCGGCGAGGCCGACGCCTCGCGCGGCCCACATCGATTCGAACATGTCTTCGAGCAGTTGGTTCAACTCCGGGGTATCGAATTCGGTGACCGCGGCGGCGCTGGTTTCAAGCACCGGATCACCCAGTTTCACGATTGGATACGTCATTTTCGTCAAAAGTTTCTCACCTGTTCCTGGTATCCGCAAAAGTTGCGGCGGGTTTCGCCGAGAGAATCGCCTCCGAATTTTTCAAGAAAAGCTTGGGCCAGGACGAGGGCGACCATGGCCTCGCCGATGACGCCGGCGGCGGGGACGACGCAGATGTCGCTGCGTTCGTAGGCGGCCTTGGCCGGCTCGCGCGTGGCGAGGTCGACCGATTCGAGCGGCCGGCGCAGCGTGGAGATGGGTTTCAGCATGCCGCGGACCAGGACGTCCTCGCCGTTGGTCATGCCGCCTTCGAGGCCGCCGGCGCGATTGGCGCCGCGGGTGAAGCGGCGGGCGTCCTTGTCGTAATGAATCGTGTCCTGCACCTTCGATCCGTAGGCGGCCGCGCCCTCCGCCGCGAAGCCGATCTCCACGCCTTTGACGGCCTGCATGGAGACGATAGCCTGCGCGAGACGGCCGTCCAGACGCGAATCCCAGGTGATGTGCGAACCGAGGCCCGCCGGAAGATTGTGCGCCACCACTTCGAAGACGCCGCCGACGGTGTCGCCGGTGCGATAAGCCACGTCAACCACCTCCTTCATGCGCGTTTCGGCGCAGGCGTCGACGCAGCCGAGCAGCACCTCGTCCTTCTGGCTGAGCGCGACGAGTTCCTCCCAGGAAGCGGAACGGCCGAGCTTCTCCGTGCCGACTTGAATGACGTGGCTCAAAATTCCAACGCCGAATTCGGCGAGAAACGATTTGGCAATGGCCCCGACGGCGACGCGCGCGGCGGTTTCGCGGGCGCTGGCGCGTTCCAGAATGTAGCGGGCGTCGTCGAAGTTGTATTTAATGGCTCCGGCGAGGTCGGCGTGGCCGGGGCGCGGGCGCGTGACGGGTTTCTTCTTATCCTCGCCACCGTCGGCGTCCTCCACCGGCAGCGCTTCCGTCCAGTTTTTCCAGTCCTTGTTTTCGACGATCAGCGCGATGGGCGAACCGATCGTTTTCGAATGCCGCACGCCGGAAACGATGCGCGCGCGGTCGGTTTCGATCTTCATGCGTCCGCCACGCCCATAGCCCTGCTGGCGGCGCCACAACTCCCGGTCGATGAAAGCCGTGGAGATGGGTACGCCCGCCGGCAGTCCGGTGAGCGTGGCGACAAGGCATTCGCCGTGAGACTCTCCGGCGGTTTCAAAACGTAGCATGTGGAGGAAAACTTTTATGGTAGCGAAAAACGGCGGAGGGAGAGGAATGAGGAAGGCTGGAGGGTGCGAGCAATGGAAATGAGCATTTGAGAGGTTCTCTTTTTTTCGGACCAAGT
>VFSW01011244.1_pt1 | contig 12600 bp, 16 predicted proteins | sample 5358111 | NCBI WGS metagenome assembly VFSW01 (sample SAMN11554181, study PRJNA540505) | mine drainage metagenome | isolation source: sediment from site ElyBrook_90M | place: USA: Ely Copper Mine, Vershire, VT | collected 2017
TCGGGTCGCTACCACCCCAAGGTAGAAGCCTACCAAGCTAGCAGACGGCCCCCATGCATCATTTGTCATTTTGTCATAAACCTTAAATTATAGCCTCATTTCCTTCCGAACTTTATTATCTCGTCTATCAGCTCTACGTGGCCGATGAACATGCGCCTGCAGCAGTAGCGCTTCACTCCGAGTTCGTCGAGCACCTTGCCCGGGTCCTCGTGCTCCTGGTTGACCCTGCGGTCATACTCCTCCCACTTGTCCGCGACTACCGAGCCGCACGTGAAGCACCTTACCGGGATCATCATGTTATCATGCCATTTTGTTTTGTATTGAATGCAAATTATGCCGGCGTCATCTGTACGAAGTCTGGAACCTGGCTCTTGCCTTCGGGCCCTTGTACTTCTTCGGCTCGACCCTCCTGTAGTCGTTCGTCAGGAGGTACTTGTTGTGCGCTGCATAGAGCTTCCTTATCGAGTCGCTGCCCGTGTACTCTATGATGCCTTTCGCGATCGCATTCCTCGCGGCCTGCATCTGCGCGCTGAATCCGCCTCCGCTGACCTTGACGCTTATATCCATCTTGGCAGCGAGCTCCGCCGTTATGTCCGACATCCTTATCGGCTCCATGACGAGGGATACCATCTCCTTCTGCTGCATCGTGCTTATGTCGAACCCGTTGATGCGTATAGAGCCGTGGCCCTCGCTTATGGCGGCCCTGGCGACTGCCTCCTTCCTCTTCGCATGGACCAGGATTGCGCGGACCTTCTGCTTCTTCCTTGATGCGGCTGTGCCTGCGCCTGCTACCGCAGGGGACGTACGCTTCGCGCGAGGAGCCATCTTTACCGCTGCTTTCTTGACTGGTGCCGTAGCTGGCGCAGCCGTCTCCTGTTCCTTCTGAGCCTGTACTGGCGCCGCTTCCTTCACCGCTTCAATAGATTCTTCAGCCATGATCATGCACTGCTTGATTTTATTTCTCGAACTTCCTGTAGCCCAGGGCCTTAGAAAGGTCTGCTATCCTTGTGTACCTGACGTACAGCTTCGCGGGCTCCTTGCTCGCGTACTCTGTCGGCTTCGTGCCCTTCAGCTCGTCCGGCATGCCCATGAACACCCTGAGCAGCCTGTATGCGGTCTTGCCCTTCGGCCTGTGGTACGGCAGCATTCCCCTTATCACGCGCTTGACCAGCATGTCCGGCCTCCTCGGCCAGTACGGCGAGTGCTCCGGATTGGCCTTGTCCTGGAGGTCGAGCCTAGTCTTGTACTTCGCTGCGAGCACCTTCGGATCTCCTGTCATTATGGCCTCTTCCGCGTTGATAACCGCAACCTTCTTGCCTGCGAGGAGCTGCTTCGCGACGCCTGTCGCTAGCCTTCCCAGTATCTTCTCCTTCGCGTCGAAAACAACGTACTCGTCCGCCTTTATCTTCATGCCCATGCTGACCATCAGATTATGATTTTTGCATTCTTCGCCTTTATCGCTTCGCCGAGAGGCACGATGTTGCAGTTCGCCCTCTTCAGTTCCTTCAGCGCCGAATCGGAGAACTCCATCGCAGCTATGCTGACCTTGTGGTCCATCGAGCCTATCGAAAGGACCTTGCCAGGCACTATGACCGCATCGCTCTCGTTTGTGTTGCTGTTTATCTTGTATATGTTGACGCTGGGCCTCTGCCTTGAAGGCTTGCTCGCGAACCTGTACAGCCTCTTCGAAAGGCCTTCGCGCGTTCCCGCTCCGCGCATCGCGGTAAGCTCCGCAAGCCATTTGACTATGACATCCTTCTCTGGTTGCTTCTTCATTCGCTGCACCTTGTTTGCGGAGGGTGAGATTTGAACTCACGCAGTCACTAAAGACACTGACCCCTCAAGCCAGCGCATTTGGCCGGGCTCTGCCACCTCCGCGTGAATCTCAGAGCTTCTTGACACCCTTCTCGACATCCTTGAGCTCTTGTTTTATTACCTCCAAAGCCTTATTAACTATTTCCTTGGACGGCATCTGGCCAAATGTCTCAACGTAAAACTCATATGTGCTCTCGTCCTTCATCTCGTACGTGACGATGCCCGGCTGGAACTTCGCATGGCCCATTCCCGTTCCCATGACGGCCTTGCCTTCGAGCCTTAGCTTCTGCTCGTCGTCCAGCTTCATTATCGGTATGTTGCCATTGGCGACCTTGACGACCTTGTCCGACGTTACGAGGTCTCTCGAGTAGATTGTCCCCTTGCCCCACTTGTCCAGCGTGAAAAGTATCTCGTCGGTGTCGCTGTAGCCCTTCGAGGGCGTCAGTATTGGCACCAGCCCTATCCTGTGGGCTATGTACTCGTCGAACATCGCCGTGGAGTTCTCGTGTATCGTGACCTTGTCGATTGCGAACGTCTTGACGCTGTTCATGGCAATCCTTCGCAGTGCGTTGGCTGCCGCATGGTCAGCGCCGCTCAGCCTGAACCTGAACGCCTTATCATTGTCTTCGAGGATTTCGATCTTCATCACGTCACTCTTCCGTAGATAGGTAACCCGCACGCCATGCTCTTGGAGCGCAGGATATTAAGCAAGAATCGGCAAGCATTGATATAAGTAGCCATGCCTATTGCGAATACTATTTATGTTGCGAAGGTTTATATAGATTTATCCGTTTGCGAGAGGGTGTTCGGTTGGGATTTGAGGGCATCGTGGCGAAGGAGGCATTGCAGAAGGAGTTCGGCTCGGCGCGGTACGTGAGGCAGTACAGGGAGCGCTGGCACATATCGGTCAGCAAGGTTGATGAGTTCGGCTCCTCGGCATATGTAAATACCGACGGAAGCGCAGAGGCCAGGTACTCCGAGTCAAAAGGGCCTGTGTACCTTGCGGCCAGGGGCGTCTCGTACGATTGGATAGTCACGCTCTACGATATAAACAGCCGAACCGGAGGCATTTGGCGCCCCTACAAGGCCGACTGCGTCAAGGGCATGGAAAAGTTTGCGAGGGAGCTGCCGAAGGGCGCAGACGTCGAGGCAAGGATGATCGGCCTGCAGAACGGCCAGGACGCCGCAGTAGTCAAGGGTGCACTCTCCTTCATTGGAAAGAGGGGCATACCTCTAATGGAGGTCGACCTCTTCGGCGACGAGATAAGGCATATCGCGTTCGACCTGAAGAGAGGGGTGACGTTCGACATGCTTCTCGAGAACAGGATATACAGGCCGGGCGAGCTTAAGAACGGCGGCACAGCGGACCAGTTCGAGGCGCAGCTCAAGGCGCCGACGCCCTGAGCGTCAGAAGGTCTGTGTACTCGGGCCCTTCGGGCTTCAACACGCTCTTCTTCAGTTTTATTTCGGCGCACTCGAACACGCCGAAATCATGCCCGCTGTGCTCGCTTATGCCTTCCAGTACTTCCTTCGAATGCCCCTCGCCTTTTACGCGTGCAATCGTCACGTGGGGTTCGAATTTTCTCTCTTCTATCGCTATGCCGGCATCTTTGGCCATGGAACCAAGCCTTGCGGCCAGCGCCTCCAGCTCCTCGCGGCCTTCGGCTATGTCTGCGAATATAACCTTCGGCCTCTTCGAGAACGCGCTTATGCCCTTCACGTGAACCTTGAACCTGCCGAACCTGAAATTGGACAGCGCCTCCTCAAGCTTGCTTATCTTATGCTCTTGTGCGCTTCCCATGAAGAGAAGTGTCAGGTGCCTCTGGTCCGGACGAGTGCATTTGAGGTAACCCACTGCGAGCCATGCCATTCCGGAAATATCCAGCACTTCCGCCGGCACTTCCACGGCCAGGAACGCCCTGATACTTCCGCCTACCATTCATACACCGAACGTGTGCTAGCGCACGAACATTTCCGCATACGAGCTGATGACTTCTACAGCATACCCCACGGCGGGCACTCCGCGCGTTATGCGCCTTATGCCCTTGAGGTCCTCCCTTCCCGCGCCTCCGAGCGACACTAGTATGATAGGATAGACGAGCATCTGCTCCACGAACGCCGCAGCGAGCAGCACCATGTAGTTGCTTATGACGAGAAGCAATGGTACAATCAGCGCCGCGCTCACCATGCCGGCTAGCACCACCCTGTACGTCTTGCCGAAAGATATCCTCACGCCGAGATGCTTCCTTATGCCGTAGAGGTAGAGCGCGTCTGCCAGTATCGGGCCCACGATATACAGGACAAGGGCCGCGCCGATCCCGCCTGAATAGTATATCAGGAACGGCATGGACAGCAATTGCAGCGCGCTCACTATCGTGTTGTACAGGAAGAGCCTCTTCGTCCTCTCGCTGCTTATGAACATCATCGACGCGTAGGAACCCACTATGCTTACCAGTATGCCTATCGCCATTATTAGTATGTATGTCGGCGCGATAGCGTACCTGCCACTGAACGCGACATACGAGAAGGGTTTCGCGAGAATGGCTATGAAGAGCAGCATGGGCACGAGGAATATCATCGCGTAGTGCACCGCGTTGTTGTAGAACGCGCTGACCCTTCCGGCTCCGCCCTTCGAGCTCGCCGCCGAAGAGAATGCCGATATGAGAGACAGGCTTATGGAGCCTGCGACTATGTCCACCATCGATCCCATCTTTGACGCCACGCCGAAGTTGCCGACTATCACGCTCGTGGCCAGGAGGCCGAGCACCACCAGCGTCAGGCTCGACACCATGGACGCGATGACGTTGGAGCCTGCTATCGGCAGGGAGAAGTGGAGTATGCGCGCCATCCCCCTGCGGCTGGGCATGGTCAGGCGCGCCATGCCTCTCGCATATATATAGTATAAAGACACGGCAGAGCCGGCGGCCATTCCCGCTATCAGCCCTATTATGGGGCCGAGGGCGCCGAAGCCCGCGAGCACGAGCCACACACTTATCCCGGCCTGGAATGCGGCCTGCGCTATCAACGAGACCCCGACGCGGCGCCCTTTGCCGTATCCCACGAGCGCTGAATACGAGACGTTAAATACCATCGTGAGCAGCACGATCAGTGACGCGATTTCCACAAGATACCCGTAGGCGGTGCTGTGCATCGCCAGCGCGGCCACCGGGCCCCCGGCAACGAATGCGATTATCGTCAGCGCGATGCCAGCGGCCAGCACTATGTATAGGCTGTTGGAGACTAAGGGGCCGATCCTTTCACGCTCTCCCTTGGTGACGTATTCCGACACGAACTTGTTCGCTGCGCTGTCCACTCCGAAAGATCCGAACGCGCTGAATATCCCCACTATGGCGAGCGCAAGGGTGTACAGCCCATAGTCCGCGGGACCGAGCACTCTCGCCACGATAACGAACGCGAGCGCCAGCATTATGAACGAGGCGAACTTGCCGAGAAGCAGGTAGCTCGCCATCTTGGCAGTCCTTGCACCGAGGCTCTCAGCCTGCTCTTCCGAAGTGTATTCCATTCCAAAACCGCCTACCTGAACGTTGAGTTGAGCACCCTGACTATGTGCCTGAGCTTCAGCTTAGACCTGCCGCGCTTCCTGTCCCTGAATGTGGAGTAGCCGATCTCCTTTATCCTGACGCCTCTGTCGAGCAGGCGCAGCGTGTCGAGCAGCACCTTATAGCCGTCGTACACGAACCTCTCGCGGTTCTCCTTTATCACCTTCTGGAAGAGGCGCGTGCGTATGCCGAAGAAGCCGGACATCATGTCGCTGCACGTCGGCCTGCCGCGCAACTTGAACACCGTGTACGATATGGCGTTTATGCCCTTCGAGAGTATCCTTCTGTGCAGCCCCCATTCCTTAACGCTCGTTCTTATTCCGACCGCAAGGTCGTTCAACGCCAGCGCGGCGTGTATGTCCTTGACCTTCCCTATCGGATGCTGCAAATCTGCATCCATGACTATTATCTTGCCAGTCCTTACGTGCATCGCGGCGTCTATCACGCAAACGGTCAGCCCGTGGCGGCGCTCCCTGCTCCGGTCAAGGAACATGACTGCATTGTCGGTGCCTTTTATCGCGTTCTCTGCCTCCTGCTTCGTGCCGTCGGTGGAGCCGTCGTCGGATATTATCACGTGCACTCCGGCATACTCCTTGGTCAGCTCCCGTATTATCCTCGAGATGTTTCCTGCCTCGTTCAGCGAGGGCAGTATAATAGTAAGATCCGAATATTCAGCCATTGGACCGCCAGCAGAGCCGGTGCACATCTTCCTGTCTTTTATTGTTTGTGTTGTTATTACTATATTGATTTGGATTTGCGGGCGCTCCCGCCACTTATGTTATAAGGAGCGGTCAATTTAAATTAGTGCTAATGTCATGCAAGATCCGCTGTTGATTCGATGGGCGTTTCGGTAATAGTTCCCGCGTACAACGAAGGCAAGAGGATAGCGGATACCCTGGAGGATTACGGAAAGTTGACAGACAGGATGAAGGGCCTGCAGGTAATAGTTGTATCGGAGAGCAGCGACGACACCGACAGGATAGTGGGCGACTATTCCAAAAGGCACCCCGGGATATTGCTATTGCACAGTAACGGCAGAAGGGGCAAGGGCGCAGCTGTCATGATCGGTTTCGAGAAGGCACTGCAGCATGCCAAGGGGAACGATGCCGTCGGCTTTGTCGATGCGGACGATTCGGTGACCTCTGAACAGTTCCTCAGGCTTCTTGACTCGATGGACGGATATGACTGCATAATAGGGTCGAGGTACGTTGAGGGCAGCGCGATAATCGGCAGGCTCGGCTCGCGCAGGATCATAGCCAGCAGGGCGTATAACCTTCTTGTAAAGGCGCTGTTCGGCATGCGCTATGAAGACACGCAGTGCGGCGCCAAGATCTTCCGCGCGGCGGCGCTGCGCGGGATAAGGCGGCGCGTAAGCGTCAACGGGCTGGGCTTCGACGTCAATATGCTCTACGAGCTCGAGCTCGATGGAAAAAGGATAAAAGAGTGCCCGATAAAATACATCGTGAAGAACAGGGGCACGAGCGTCACAGCGTCGCAGGCGGCCGGGATGTTCTTCAGCGCCTTAAGGTACAGGATTGCAAGGGGCGGCGCGCGAAGGAAGAGCACGCGAATGTGATGGCTTGGCAGCGTTTTTGAAGAGATATATGGCGCACGCATGCGGGTTCGTTGCATGCCTCGCAGCAGCGCTGCATATGTTCGCATCCGATTCAAACATGACCTGCAGCAACAATGTCGTGCTCTTCAAGAACATAACGTTCAGCAGGTCATGACTGGCGGCCGTCCTGGCATTTGTCCTTGGACTTTGGGAAGGTGTGCGAATGGACCTCAGAATCATAGTTGACCAGCGCGAGAGGAACGCCGAGCTCCTGAAGAGACTCGAGGAGATAGGCGTATCAGTAGATGTAAGGACGCTGCCGGTCGCCGACTACATAATATCAGACAAGATAGCCATAGAGAGGAAGTCACTGCATGATTTCGAGGGTTCGATCATAAACGGGAGGCTCTTCGAACAGCTCGCGAGGATGAAGGAGCACTACGCCTCGCCGATGGTCATAATCGAGGGCGACCCGAGCGAATTCAGGCTGAAGAGCAACGTGATATTCAGCACCATAGCGCACGTGTACGTCGAGTACGGAATCGGCGTCCTCGTATCGTACGGCCCGGAGAACACTGCTGACATTATAAAAAGCGTGGCCAAGTACGAGCAGCATGGAACGCCCAGGGAACCATCGATAAAGGGCGGCGCAAGGGCATACACGGATGCGCAGTTCCAGGAATACATAGTGGGCAACCTGCCAGGAGTGGGGCTGAAGCTGGCGAGGGCGCTGCTCAGGCACTTCGGAAGCGTGAGAGGCATAGCCGGAGCGAGCGTAAGCGACCTGATGAAGGTCGAGAAGATAGGCAAGATAAAGGCGGAGAGGATACATGGCGTCCTGAACTCGGGATACGCGCATGAGGAATAATCATACCTGCTTTGAGGGATCGAGAAGCGAATCCAGCTCCTTCGCGCCGAGCACCTTGCGCTCTAGGCACACCTGCCTTATCGTCTTGTCCTTGAGGTACGCCTCCCTTGCTATCTCTGCGGCCTTCTCGTACCCTATTCTCGGGCTGAGCGCGGTGACGATCGAGAGGTTCTTAGCGAGCTGCGCGGATATGCGGCGCTCGTTAGGCCTTATGCCTTTGATGCACTTGTCGGCGAACGCCCTGAGCGCGTTGGAGAAGTAGCTTATCATGAACATCAGGTTGTACGCTATAATCGGCATGAAGACGTTGAGCTCCAGCTGCCCTGAGTTCGCCGCCTCTGCTATCGCTGCGGCATTGCCGAACGCCTGGAAGCACGCCATGTTCATCATCTCCGCCATGCTCGGATTTATCTTCCCGGGCATTATGGATGAGCCGGGCTGCACCTCCGGCAGCCTTATGTCGCCGAGGCCGTTCATGGGACCGGAGCCAAGGAGGCGCATGTCGTTAGCTATCTTGTTCACGATGACCGCGAGAGACCTTATCGAATCTGCGACACGGAGCTCCGCCATCTGGTTCTGCATGTACGCGAACTCGCTTTTAGGGCGCATGAAGCGGACCTTCGTCGATTCATACAGGTACTTCAGGGCGTTTTCCACGTAGCCTTTTGGTATGTTGAGCCCGGTTCCAACGGCCGTGCCTCCCAATGGCACGGTCCTGAGCTCGTCCGCAGCCCTCTTCAGCCCCTTTACCGCGAAGGCGACCGCGCCCTCGTATCCCGAGAATTCCTCGCCTAGGGTTATGGGCACTGCGTCCTGGAGGTGGGTCCTGCCCACCTTGACCACCTTCGAGAACTCCCTGCTCTTGCCGGCAAGCGCCTTCTCGAGATGCTCCGCGGCGGGAATGAGATTGTCCTTCATCTCCATGTATGCCGCTATGTGCATGGCCGTGTGAAAGCCGTCGTTGGTCGATTGCGACATGTTGGCGTGGTCGTTCGGATGCACTATCTTGTAATCGCCCTTCTTTCCGCCGAGGATCTCGATTGCGCGGTTGGCTATAACCTCGTTAAGGTTCATGTTCGTGCTAGTGCCCGCGCCAGCCTGAAATATGTCGATCCTGAACTGGCTGTCGAACTTCCCCTTTATTATCTCGTCGCACGCCCTCTTTATCGCGTTGCCGCGCCTTGGATCGAGCTTTCCAGAAAGCATGTTAGCTTCGGCCGCGGAGCGCTTGAGCACTGCATACCAGTGCATGAAAACCGCAGGAAGGCTTATGCCGGATACCGGAAAATTGTCCAGGGCGCGCTGGGTCTCCGAGCCATAATACGCCTCTGCGGGTATTTCCACGTATCCGAGGACGTCCTTCTCTTTCCTGTATCTCATTTCTCCACCACAAACGCTTTTGTCTGAACACTAATTTAATCATATCACATTCATAACGCGATCATAACGCAATCGACACCACGAACAGTATGAAACCCACAGCCGCAACCGCAAACGAATCCCCCAGCGTGAAGGAAGGCGCGTACTTGCTTGCGAACGCCGCGGATATCATCACCATAACGCCTACGAAGAACAGCGGATACCTCAATGCCGGCGGTATTATCCTTCTCATGCAATCACAAATTACAAATCACAGTCATAGCCTCATTATGTGGAACAGTACGTAGTCTATGCGTATTCCGGACGACAGCGCTCTTAGGTACAGGTCGGTGAACACTATGAATATCAGGCTCGCCCATGCGATCTGCTCGTGATGGGAGTTGAAGGCAGACTGCACGTCGTACAACCTCTTCCTTCCCGTGGCGCCGGCCATGCAGCTGAAGCAGTCTTTCCTCCCTCCTATCAGGCTTCTCAGGGAGTGGCACGAGAACACGTACAGCGTTATCAGCACGGCGTTTATCGCGAGGATTATGCTGCCCAGCCTCAGTATCAGGCCGCCAGAATATGTGAGCGAGAGGGCGAGGTCGTAGTAGAAGAACGGTAGTATCGCTATCGCCCCATACAAGAAGTACCTGTGCAGGTTCTCGACCTTGAATACTGTGGAGGTCTCCCCGCTATACTTCCTCCTGCTGCTGTCCATCCTCTCGTAGACAGGGCAGGCGACTGGGTGCTTGAACACGTGCCTGTTGTAGTCCTTCCTGTATGCGTAGCACGTCAGCCTGTACAGGCCGACGAGCGGGAGCACCAGCAGCGTCGGCGAATAGAATGGGTCTATGTACCCGTTGAGCTCTTTGACCGGAAATAGGTAGAACGCCAATGATGCAACCACAAGAAGGAATATGAAAGAGTAGAGGCGCAGATTCGGCTCAAGAAACTCCGATGGTATGAGCCTGGAAATGGTCCGCGTTGCCTGTCCGTCTGCCATGATATTACCTCTTGCCATCGCCGTTGCCGTTGCCACGGGCGGCGCCGCTCCCGGACACCTTCCTGAACAGGCGCACCAGCGGATCGTAGAAGTTGTCCGCCGCCCTTTCCTTCTCCGGTATTATCGCGTTGTCGGTTATCTTTATGTGCTCTGGGCACACTTCCTGACAGCACTTCGTGACGTTGCAGTAACCGAGGCCGTCGTCTTCCGTGAGCAGTTTCGACCTGTCGAGCGTGTCGAGAGGGTGCATGTCCAGCGATGCGGCCTTGACGACGTGCCTGGGCCCCACGTAATTTGTGTTATGGTCCCTGATGACGTGGCAGACGTCCTGGCAAAGGAAGCATTCTATGCATTTCCTGAACTCCTGCGAGCGCGTGACATCCATCTCGCTCATCTTCCACGGGACGGCCAGGCCTTCCTTCGGCGTGAATTCCGGCATCAGTTTCTCGGTTTCGTAGTTGGATGAGACGTCCGCGACAAGATCCTTCACAAGAGGGAATGCCCTCATCGGCCCTACGGTTATCGTGCCATCTATCGTGTCTACCCTTGTCTTGCACATGAGCTTCGGCACGCCGTTTATCTCCGCGGCGCAGGAACCGCACCTTGCAGCCTTGCAGTTCCAGCGCACCGCAAGTGTGGGGTCGACGCGCTGCGATATGTATGTTATGGCGTCGAGCACAACCATCCCGATCTCGACTTCTACGTCGAACTCCTGGTATTCGCCGCCCTTGCCGTCAGACGGGTTCTCCCTGTATACCCTGAACTTTCGCGTGTTGCCCTTGCCCTCGCTCTTGACAGGCGCATGCGCCTTTGCGTCATTGCTGCCAGCGTTTGTTGCGTTCATTCATACACTTCCGGTTTTATCAGCGAGCTCAGTTCTTCAGGCATCTCAGGAACAGGTTCCGTGGACAAATCCACCGACCCGCCGGACCTCGTGCATATTATGTTGACCTTCCATTCCTTGAGCTTCTTTGGAAAGTCGCTGCGCGTGTGAGCGCCCCTGCTCTCCTTCCTGTAGAGCGCGCTCCTTACCACGCACTCTGCCACAGTCAGCATCTTTTCCATCTCTATGCAGCCTAGCAGGCCCTGGTTGAAGCGGACGGGCCCCTTTACCGATACGCCCTTTGACTTCTGCTTAAGTTCGCCTATCACGCGGAGCGCTTCCCCGAGGTCGCGCTCGTTCCTTATGATGCCGACCTTCTCGCTCATGACATCCCTGAGCGAATCTATTATCTCATAGGGATTTGCGGCTGGCGCGGCGCTGCCACTGATGAACGAGTTTACCCTTGATATCTCCGCCTCGACCTCGGCACTGTCCGGCTTGATTGTATTAGTTGCAGCCGCATACTTCGCTGCGCTGATCCCCGCTCTCATTCCGAAAACTAGCAGGTCCGCAAGCGAGTTGCCGCCTAGCCTGTTGGCTCCGTGAAGGCCGGAAGCGGCCTCGCCCACGGCAAAAAGCCCGTCCACGTTGGCACCGGCAGTTTCCGGATCGACCTTTATGCCGCCCATGAAGTAGTGCACTGTGGGTGCCACCTCCATCTTCTCCTTGGTTATGTCGACCCCGGCGAATTCCTTGAACTGGTCGTACATTCCAGGAAGCTTCTTCCTTATGAAGGCCGCACCCTTGTGCGTTATGTCAAGATAGACGCCGCCGTGCTCCGTTCCATTGCCGTTCTGTATCTCGTGGTATATGGCCCTGGCGACCACGTCCCTTGCGTCGAGCTCCTTCTTTTCCGGCGAATACCTGAGCATGAAGCGCTCGCCCTTCGTATTGAACAGCAGGCCGCCCTCACCCCTGACGCCCTCGGTGACTAGCAGGCCCTTCACTCCCGGCGGATACACCATGCCTGTCGGATGGAACTGCACCATCTCCATGTCGCGCAGCTCGGCGCCGGCCTCGAACGCCATGGCTATCCCGTCGCCGGTCGTCTCGTGGGAGTTCGATGTCACCTTGTATATCCTGCCGAGGCCGCCCGTCGCTATTATGACAGCCTTGTACTCAAATGTAATGCCCCTGCCGGGCCTGAGCGAGATCCCGACGGCCGCACACATCCTTTTATTGCGCTTGAGCAGCTTCGTTATGACGGTCTCGTCCAGCAGCCTTGAGTTGCCGGTATGGAGTATATTGTCCTCCAATGTACGTATCATTTCCAGGCCGGTCTTGTCGCCCACGTGGCACAGCCTCCTGTAGGTGTGACCGCCGAATGCCCTCTGCATTATCTTGCCTTCCTGGGTCCTGTCGAACAGCGCGCCGTAGCGCTCCAGCTCGTAGACCCTTTCGGGCGCCTCCTTGGCGAGTATTTCCGCCATGCGGTAGTCGCCTATGTATACGCCCTCCGCGACTGTATCGGAGAAATGCACGTGCCAGTTGTCCTTCGAATCCACATTCGCCACTGATGCGGCTATTCCTCCCTCGGCCATGACTGTATGGGCC
>VFSW01011245.1_pt1 | contig 12599 bp, 15 predicted proteins | sample 5358111 | NCBI WGS metagenome assembly VFSW01 (sample SAMN11554181, study PRJNA540505) | mine drainage metagenome | isolation source: sediment from site ElyBrook_90M | place: USA: Ely Copper Mine, Vershire, VT | collected 2017
GGATGAGCCAGGGGAGGAGCCAGGGGATGAGCCGGGGGATGAGCCGGGGTATGACGGGCGGGCATGAGGGGCGCTTTGCGCCGGAGGTGCGCCCATGAAAACCGGTACCGAGTCGAAGATCGCCCAGTACCTTGAATCGGCTCTGGGTCAGGCTGCGGCCAGTTTAACGGGCAAGGCCTTCGCCATAGCGGCAGTGGACCGGTCTCCGGGCCCGGTCGACGATCCGATCGTATGGCAGCAGTCCTTTTCCGCCGTCGACGGGCCTTCCCTCTGGATCGTGGCAGGCAAGGATCTTTGGGAGTTTCTGGGCCGGGTAACGCTGGAAGCGGCGGGGATCGACTCTGTCACGGACGAGGATTGCCGCTCGACCTGGCAGGAAATCGTCAGTCAGACGGTGGCCGGTGTCGCGTCGGGATTGACCGCGGATCTCGGCCGGGAGGTCACGGCGTCGAAGGGTCATGAGATCGACCCGGAACCCCCGGATCTGAGCTGGACCACATTTTCCGTTGCCGAAGGCGGCAACAAAGCGATCTTGTTCAAGGCAGCCTGGAGCAGGGAACTGGCAGCTTTGGGAGAGCCCCGGACGGAAGAGGTCCGCGTCCCCGGCGCCCGGGACAGCACCGTTTCCAAGACGTTCGACCTTTTGCTCGAAGTGGCGCTGCCGGTGAGCGTCTCGTTTGGCAAGACCAGCCTGCAAGTCCGGGAAGTGCTGAAGCTCAACACGGGTTCGATCGTGGAACTGGACCGGTTTGTCACCGATCCCGTCGAGGTGATCGTCAACGACTGCGTCATTGCCCGCGGAGAAGTCGTGGTGGTGGACGGCAACTACGGCGTGCGCATCAATCAGCTGGCCAGCCGTGAGGACAGGCTCCGGTCCGGTCTGGGCGAAACCACGCACAAACCGGGGGGACGGGTATGAGCCTGTTCGGTCTTTCGCTCATTCCCGGCGTTTTCGGGATTCTGACGGGCATTGTCTGTCTGCTCCGGTTGCGCAGCTATAGCCTGTCCGGCGACCGGAAGCGGGATGAACTGGTGTCAATGCTGCGGCAACACCGGGACGAGTGTTCGGAGCAGTTCGCGCAACTCGGCCGCAGCATCGGGGTCATGGAACTGAGCGCGCGGAGCATGGAAGAAGCCGGCAGGGGGCTCACCCGGTCGCGGCGTTCGCAGGCGCTGCAACTCCTGCGATCCGGGATGTCGCCGGAAAGCGCCGCATCGTCGCTCGGCATCGCCAAACGCGAGATGCGCCTGATCGCCAGGGTCTCGCGAATTCTGCCCATTCAATAATTTTGTTTTGACCCTACAGGTGAGCCCGTCAGTGGCCGATCTAGTTCATGACGCTATGACGGGACTTGAAGTTCAACTGGCGCAGCGAATCGAAGATGCGCTGCGGATTCAATCGTTTGACGGATCTCATCCGGATGTGCCTGAAGCTCTGCGACAATTGTCCGCGCTGGCGAACGATTACCTCGCGCAGACCATCCAGCCCCACATCAGGCCGGCGGTGGCCGAGATCGCGGCTATTGGCGCCGCGAGGGGTCTGAACGCAAAAAAGGAAGCTCGATTCCGCACGGCGCTGCAGAATCTCCGCAACGCGCTGGAGGAGCAGAAGCAAATCGAGTCGACTACGAGCCAGTTCGCGGACGATCCGGAACTGGTCCAGGAGTTTCTCGTGGAGGCGCGGGAGCATCTTGCGAGCGTGGAAGCGGGAGTGCTGGCGCTCGAACGGCAGCCGGACGACGGGGAGGCCCTGAACGCCGTTTTCCGTTCGTTTCACACGATTAAGGGCCTCGCAGCGTTCCTCGGAGCCTCGGCGATTCAGGAACTGGCACACGAAACCGAAAACGTGCTGGACCTGGCGCGATCCGGCCACCTGGTGCTTTCATCGGAAATCATCGATCTCATTCTGCTCTCCGCCGACGAACTGACCAAATGTCTGAAGCTGGCGGAAACCTGCGGGATGAACGAAATCCCCCGCTGCAATCCGGAGCTGCTGGCCAGCCTGGCTGCAATCGCGCATGAAGAGGCGCCCGTCGGCGCAGCTGAAGAAGCAGTTGAAGAATCGGTGCAGACCGTGCAGGGGCCGGTCGCCGGGAAGGCATCGGCCGGGGCATCGGGGCAAGGCGCGGCGCAGGGCAATGTGCTTCGCGTGGATGCGCTGAAGCTGGAATACCTCATCGACATGGTCGGCGAACTGGTCATCGCCGAATCGGTGGTGCGGCACGATCCCGCGATTGCTCAGTCCCAGGATCCTTTGTTATCGCGCAATCTGACGCAACTCGCCCGCGTGGTGGAGGAGGTCCAGAAGACCTCGATGTCGATGCGCATGGTTGCGGTGGGCACGATGTTCCGCAAGATGAGCCGGCTGATCCGGGATCTGAGCCGGAAATCGGGGAAAATCGTCGAGCTGACCACGGTCGGCGACGACGTGGAGCTGGATCGCAGTATCGTGGACGATCTCGCGGATCCCATGGTTCACATGATTCGCAACTCGGTGGACCACGGTCTGGAGATGCCCGAAGAACGGCTGAAGGCGGGCAAGTCCGAAAAAGGCACCGTCCGTCTCAAGGCCATGCACGACGCCGGCGACATCGTTATCGAACTGGCCGACGACGGACGCGGGCTCGACGCGGCGAAGATTCTGGCGAAGGCGAAGCGCCTCGGCCTTGTCGGCGAACAGGACCAGCCGGACGAGGATGCCATCTTCAAGCTGATTTTCGAGCCTGGCTTCTCGACTGCGGACAAGGTGACCGACCTGTCGGGACGGGGCGTTGGGATGGATGTTGTGAAGAAACAGATCCAGAAGCTGCGGGGGAGGATCGCGATCAAATCCGTGGCGGGCAAGGGATGCACCTTTGTTCTCCGCCTGCCGCTGACACTGGCTATCATCGACGGGCTGGTCGTCGGCGTGGGAGCGCAGCGCTATATTCTTCCGATGTTTGCGGTTCGGGAAATGTTCTCTCCGGGGCCGGATACTCTCGTGATGCTGGAGAACCGCGCCGAAGCGGCGTTGTTCCGCGACAAGCTTCTGCCGGTAATCCGTTTGTCGCGGCTTCTTGAGGCGCGCTCGGAGGACCGGACCGGCGGTGTGCTGATTGTGGCGGAAGGGCGGGACCAGCTTTATTGTATTGCGGTTGACCAGCTGATCGGCAAGCAGGAGGTCGTCATCAAATCGCTGGGCAAAACGTATCGCGACGTGCCCGCGATCTCCGGCGGCTCGATCCTCGGAGACGGCCGCGTGGGCCTGATTATCGACGTAAACGCGTTGCGTTATCAGAATTGATCGATCATGACTCTTTCACGGAACGTCGCTCCATTGAACGACCAGGACTTCGACCGAGTGCGGGAAATGGCGCACAGCGCCTGTGGCCTCAATCTCCATCAGGGCAAGCGCGCGCTGGTTGCATCCAGGCTCGAAAGGCTGGTGCGCCGGCATGGATTTGCATCCTTCGGCAACTACCTGACATTTCTTTCGCAAAGGAGGAGCGGCGAGGAGTTTATCGAGTTCATCGACACGTTGACGACGAATCACAGCGGCTTCTGGCGGGAACCGGAACACTTCCAGTTTTTGCAGAAGAACATCCTGCCGAACCATCGAACCAGACTGCGGATATGGTCGGCGGCCTGTGCGACCGGCGAGGAACCTTACACGATCGGAATGTGCGCCCTCGACGCGGGAGTCGCCAATTGTCACATCGCCGCATCCGACATCTCCCGCGGCGCGCTGAACGCGGCGGCTCGGGGCGTCTACGAAGTATCGAAATTGTCCGGACTACCGCAGGGCTGGGCGAACCGCTACTTCCAGATGAGCGTGAGCGGCGACTCGACGTGCAGACTGGCCGAACCCGTGCGGGCGCTCGTCAATTTCGCTCCGCTGAACCTGCTTCAGCCCTTCTCCCATATGGGAATATTCGACGTCATCTTTTGCCGGAATGTGATGATCTACTTCGACCAGCCGACCAGAGACAGCCTCGTTGAGCATCTGGCCGCGCAACTGGCCCCCGGCGGACATCTTTTCACCGGGCATTCGGAAACGCTGCTGAGGTTGCCGGCTAGTCTCCAATACGTTCAGCCCGCCACTTACAGGAGATCCTGATGGCGCTCAGCGTAAAGGAGGGCGTAATCGTGGTCGGTATCGGCGATTGCCGTATTGGCCGCTCCCCCGCATCATCCATCGCGACATACGCCCTTGGCTCGTGTGTCGCGGTGATGGCATGGGACTGGAAACTGAAACTGGGCGGGCTGCTGCACGTGATGCTCCCGGACTCTTCCATCGATCCGGTCAAGGCGTCCGTTAATCCACATGTTTTCGTCGACACCGGCGTTCCCGCCCTTCTTCGCGACCTGACTGAAAAGGGCTGCGCGAAGAAGCAGCTGCGGTGGTGTATCGCCGGCGGGGCGATGATGATGGCGGACTCATCGCATTTCGAAATCCGAAAGCGCAATCACCTCGCGTTGGAGAAGGTTCTCTGGCGCCTTGGAGTGTTTAGTGACAAGGAAGACATCGGGGGCACGGAATCCAGATCGGTCAGGCTCGATCTGGAGACCGGGCAGGTCGATCTGCGCAAAGGGATGAGCCAGGAACAGATTTTGATGCCCGGGGCGATGAATCTTGCGAGAAGGAACTCATAATGATGCAAATACTAGTCGTTGACGACTCCCATCTGATGCGCCGCTATATCGCGCGAACTCTCGATATGACGGGGATACAGCTGCGCGTACACGAAGCCGCGAATGGCCGCGAAGCGATGGACAAGGCGCGCGACACCCATCCCGACCTGATCATTACGGACTTGAATATGCCCGAGATGAACGGCGCGGAACTGGTTGCGCACGTGGCCCGCGATCCCGAACTTGGCGGGACGCCAATCCTGGTTCTCTCGGCCGATCACTCGGCCGGCAGATCCGAAGAGCTGATTCACGTGGGAGCCCTCGCTTATCTGACAAAGCCCGTGACGCCGGAGGACCTGAGAACCCGGCTGCTGCAAATCATGGAGGACAAAGCATGAACGTTCCACGGGAAGCGATCTGCGCCGCGATGGCGCAGATCATGGAAAAGATGTATTTCAGCGAAGCCACCTGGGTGGGTCCCGGAAGCCTGGACTCCTCCGTCATTGGCGCGCGGGTGACTGTCTCGGGCTCCCTGAGCGGCCAGTTCAGCGTGATTGCAACCACCAGCCTCGCCGTCCAGCTGGCCGCCGACTTTCTCGGGGCGGAGGCGGGCGAGATGACTGTCGCGCAGGCGGCGGCGATCGTGCACGAGCTTGCGAATGTCGCTTGTGGGGCCACGCTGGGCGAGTGGCTGCCCGATGCGCACTTCAATATTTCGGTCCCCTTCGGTCTGAGCGGGGCGGACGTGCAGGAACAGTGGGATCATCGCTTTTGCATCGCGGGTCCCAATGCGGATCTGGCCGTCGATCTTGCTCTCGCTCCGTAGCGCGAGACGGGCTCAGGCGACCAGTCGAGGCAGCCGCGAATCGAGCACGCGCATACGGGCCGAGAGCGTCGTCCGTTTCAAACGAAGAAGATCCGCCGCGGCTGTCTTGTTGCCTCGAGTGCGCGCGAGTGCCTGGGACAGCAGTTCGTGCTCGAAAGACTCCAGCGCCTGCTGGTAATCGAGCCCTCCGGATGGCAATGAGACTCTCGAAAGCTGCTGCGCCTGGGATGCCCTGGATGCAGGCAAAGGCGCGGGCGAACACGAGGAGGATAAAGACGCGGGCGCGCCGATCCGGATGTCGGAAGAAAAGATGCTGGAGCGCATCCCACTCAGAATTACCGCCGTTTCCATCGCGTTTTCCAGTTCCCGAACGTTGCCCGGCCAGGTATGGTTGAGGAGCTGGTCGAGTGCCGAAGAGTCCAGAGTCTTCGTTCTGAGACCTTCGCTTGCGCAGATCTTCGATATGAAGTGATGGGCGAGAGCGGGAATATCGCCGGCCCGCTCCCGCAGGGGCGGCAGTGCGATCTGAAAGACGTTCAGCCGATAGTAGAGATCCTCGCGGAAGAGCCCGTCCCTCACCCTTTCCCTGAGATTCACGTTGGTGGCCGCTATTACCCGGACATCGAGGCGGACGCGCTCGTTGCCGCCCAATCGCTCGACCTCCTTTTCCTGCAGCACACGCAACAGTTTCGCCTGAATCGCAAACGGCATGTCGCCAATCTCGTCGAGGAAGATCGTCCCGTGGTTGGCTGCCTCAAACTTGCCCGCGCGCGCCTGCACGGCTCCCGTAAAGGCTCCTCTGACGTGCCCGAACAGTTCGGCTTCGAGCAGAGCGTCCGGAATGGCGCCGCAGTTCACGGCGACCAGGGGGCCGCGGGAGCGGTTTCCGGACCGGTGAATCTCCTGCGTAACAACCTCTTTACCCGTGCCCGTCTCTCCTTCGATCAGGACGTTGCAGCGGCGGTTTGCGACCAGGCCGATACTCGACGACACCGCCTGGATCGACCGGCTGGCGCCGATCAGCGCCCTGTGGGCGGGAACCGCCCGCACAGAAGCCTCACGCACGGAAATCATCGCCCGTTCGACTTCCCCGGTGTGCGTCATCACGTGAGAAGCGCCGGCTTTCATGAACGACACCGTGGATTCAACCGCCGCCGTCCGTTCATAAATCCAGACCGGACACTCCCCTCGCACCTCATCGATCACTGCCATTGCGCGCCGGGTATCGCTCGCATCCCGCACTTCGACGACAATCGCGGCGCAGCCGCGGTGGGCGGCTATGGCCGCAGGGTATTCTCCGGAGTCGACGGCAATGACGTCTTTTCGCTCCAGGGGAAGATCCGGCGCTTCTCCGGAACGGGATTTCAGCCAGATGAATTTCATGTCCTGAGTCTTCTATCGGCTCAAACCCGAAAAGCTTTAGCGAATATTTTGAGTCCTGCAAATATGAAGTTCGGCCTAAACCCTCGCGCGCCTGATGCCGATAGAGAATCTAAGCGGCTGCGAAATCCTTCGATTATCCTGGCCGTCGCCCTGAAAGGAAAACTCGTGATAGATCAAGATGTCCTGCTGCAAAGCGTAATTGAAGCGACGACGGAAGTATTTTCGACGATGCTGGGGGTGGAGATTCAGTATACCGGGGTTGCGGGCGACGCCAAAGCTCCGGAACTGGGGCTCATCTCGCTGGTGGGAATTACCGGCGATTGGGGAGGTTCGGGCGTATTCTGCTGCACTCCCGTGCTTGCGAGCATCATTTGCGCGCGCATGCTCGGGACGGATCTGAACCCGGGCAGCCCATCCATTGACGAGGAGGTTCTCGACGTGGTGGCCGAGATCACGAATATGATGATCGGCAACATCAAGAACGGGCTCGAATCCATCACGGGGCCTCTTGCGATCAGCGTCCCGACCGTGATTCACGGACGAAATTTTCAGTTCCGGAACGGCTCCGGGCTGCGCGGCGTCGCTTTGGCTTTCGTGGCGGAAGGAGAGGTTTTTGAAGTCAGGATCGCTCTGGCTCCGACAGCGGAACAGTCCGCGGTGCGTTCGAGAATCCCGGTACTCGGTCTCGCGCATCTCTAAATTCCTTTCGGGTGAGAACTTTTCGGCCGCGCGCCACTGCTTCCGTACCGATGGCAGAAATATCCACAGGCGGCGCGCAAGGGACAAACAGCAGTCCTGCGCGCTTTGCCGGCGGCGAACCCGCGCCGCCGGATCCGAGCGAGGACATGAGCAGGCTCGTGCGGGCTCTTGCGGGCAGAGTGCTTGCGAGGCTTCCCAGGGGTTCGGGCATTGAGATGTCGGATTTGATTCAGGCGGGCAATCTCGGTCTTCTGCAGGCGGTGCGAACGTTCCGCCCCCAGAGCGGCGCGCCTCTTGCCGGATACGCGAAGTTCCGCATACGCGGCGAAATGCTGGATACCGTCCGGCGCAACTCGCGACCGGGGCTCGCGAACCTGGGCGTGCCATGCGCGGCGGACGGCGAGGAGATCGATCTGGAAAGCACGGTCTCCTCGCCCCCGGAGCATTCTCCGCACAGTTTGCTCGCCAAACGTCAGCGGGACGCGATCCTCGGGCAGGAGGTCCAGCGACTCCCATCAAGGTATCGAGCCGTGGTCCGGTTGCGCTACTCCGGCGAATACAGTCTGCGCGAGATCGGCGCGGCGTTGAGCGTGCATGAAAGCCGTGCCTGTCAAATTCATCGGGTTGCTCTCGGGCGCCTGCGGCGCGCATTGTCGAAGCGGGGCGTGCGCGGCCTGTCGAACCTGATGTGATGGCGGGCCACAGGCGGACAATGGAAGCCGGGTTATGAGACTACAGCTGGATTCATCGGTAACCAGATCGGGCGAAACCGGCCAGGCGGCGGCGACCGGAGCTGCCGGTTCGGACTCCCGCCGTGTCGGATCCGGTGCTTCCGGCGGGCAGGACAGCATCCAAATCTCCGGGGCTTCGAGTGCGCTGAATCGTTTGTCCACCGATCGCGCGGCGCGGATACAACAGCTAAGCGCCGCGGTGCAGGGCGGCGCCTATCAGGTCTCCGCTTCTTCGGTGAGCCAGGCCATTGTGGGTCAGGCCATTGTGGACAATGCCGTTTCATAAGGTCCCGGTCACTGAATCATGAGCGGCCTTTTCTCTGCCCTGCAAACCGCATCCACCGCGCTTGAGGTCTTCAGCAAGGCGCTCGGGGTAGATCAATCCAACGTTGCGAACATCTCCACACCCGGATATGCCGCGCAAAAAGCGAACATCCGGCCGATCGATCTTACCGGCAACGGGACGAGCAACGGCGACTTCATCACGGTAAGTTCGAGCGGCAATGCGCTCGCGGACGCCACCGTACAGGCCGCTTCATCGCAAGCTTCCGCAAGCCAGGCGCAGGCGTCGCAGTTGTCCCCCGTGAATCAGCTTTTCGATATCACGGGCTCTACCGGGATCCTTGCCGCGTTCCAGCAATTCAGCACCGCTTTCTCGAATCTGAGCGCCAGCCCGAACGATCCCACGCTCGGTGCGCTGGCTCTGACCGCGGCGGGCAATGTCGCGTCGGCGTTTCAAACCGTCACCGCCGGCCTTGACAGCCAGAGTACGCAGCTGGCGTCGAGCATTCAGAGCACCACGGCGCAGATCAATACGCTGTCCGCGAAGATCGCTCAGCTCAACATCCAGACCGCCGCTTCAAGCCAGGTGGATCCGGCGACCGACGCGAACCTGCGCTCAAGCCTCGACCAGCTGTCCTCGCTGGTGGACATTACGGTGACAACGGCGCCCAATGGCAGCGTGTCCGTATTGGCGGGCGGACAGTTGCCGCTCGTCATCGGCGCGCAGTCTTATGCGCTGTCCGCGAATCCGGCCAAAGCGCCGGGCTCTCAAGTCTCGTCGTCGGCCGGCGGCAGCTCGCCCACTTCGTTCTCGGGCCAGCTGGGTGGGCTTCTCCAGACGCAAAACGGCACGATTGCGCAATTGTTCGGTCCCAATGGCCAACCGGGCAGTTTGAACACGCTGGCCGCGGGCTTTGCCTCTCAGGTCAATACCCTGCTTTCCTCGGGGGTAACCGCCGCCGGCGCTCCCGGCGTGCCAATCTTCACCTATGACGCGACGCCCGGCGCCACGGACGTTGCCCGGACGCTCGCGCTCGACCCCACGGTAACGGCCAGCCAGCTCGGCCTGGCCACGACCGGCGCAACGCCCCAGGCTAATGGCGTGGCCAACCAGCTGGCGGCGCTCCCGGGCTCGACCGCCGCCCCGATCCTCGGGCTTTCGGCGGAAGGATTTTTCGGTTCGATCGCGGCGTCCGTCGGACAGCAGTTATCCGATGCCAATACCGCCTCGACGGCCCATCAGGCGACGCTCACCACCGCCCAGACGAATCGTCAGCAGCAGACCGGCGTGTCTCTCGATCAGGAGGCCGCCACCATCACCGCTTATGAGCGCTCCTATCAGGCGAACGCTCAGATCGTCACCATTCTCAACCAGCTTACCCAGGATGCCGTAAATCTCATCAAATGACACCTCTCGGCTCCCAAACAACCGGCACGGCATGGTTTCTGAACGGCCTCGCCACCCTGAAACAGCAGGAGGCGCAGACCCAGCGGCAATTATCCACGGGCTACCGGATCAACGACGCCTCGGACTCCCCGTCGCAGACACCCGAGTTGATCCAGCTGGGCTCCACTCTGGCCGGCGTTCAGGCATACCAGAGCACTCTGAGCAACGTCCAGACGGAAGCGAATACCGCGGATCAGGCCATCGGGTCGAGCATTTCGCTGCTCCAGAACGCGGTGACTCTTGCCGCTCAGGGGGCAAATACTTCCGCGACCGCGGCTACGGACCAGATCCTCGCCACGCAGGTTCAGGGCATACAGCAGCAGATCGTGTCGATCGCCAATACCACCGTCGCGGGGAGAGCCATCTTCGGCGGCAATCAGGATCAATCGCCGCCGTACCAATACGACGCCACCAACCTCGTCACCGGCGTCGACACCCTGACCACGTCAACCGCCAGCCGCGTGATCGTCAATACCCAGGGGCAACCCGTTTATCAGGCGCTGACGGCGCAGCAGATCTTCGATCCGGTGGACGGCGCCGGGGTGCCCACCGCGAACAATACCTTTGCCGCGCTGCAGTCTCTGCAGACGGCGCTCCAGGCGAACGACCAGCCGGGAATCGCGACGGCGCTGACTTCCCTCCAGACCGCCTCGACATATGTCAGCCAGCAACAAGCGTATTACGGCGCCGCGGAGCAGCGGCTCACCAGTGAGCAGAACATGGCCGCCAACCAGGCCACGGCGCTCGAAGCCCAGATCGGCGCCATCCGCGATACGAACGTTGCCCAGGCGGCGACCGATCTCGCCACGGAGTCGACGAATCAGGCGGCCGCCATGGGCGCGGAAGCGCAAATGTCCCGGAAGAGCCTGTTCGATTACCTGGGGTGACGCAGAAATGCCCATAAGGGAATAAGGAATGGCCAGCAGACAACTAAGCCAGCAGGAGATCGATGCGGTCTTCCAGAAGACCCAGGGCCGGGAAGCCGACCGCGCCGGCTCCAAGCGAGCCACGCTGTTCGACTTCCGGCGTCCCGATCGCATCGCCAAGTCGCAGCTTCGGGCCATTCACCAGTTGCACGACAACTTCGTGCGCAATCTGGTGTCGAGCCTGTCGGCCTATCTGAGATCCTATCTGATCATCAATCTGGTGAGCGTGGAGCAGTTGTCGTACTCCGAGTTTCTCGAATGCCTGCCTTCGCCGACATGCATCGCGTCGCTTGGGCTGAAACCGTACGACGGCAATGCGGTCCTCGAACTCAACTCTTCGCTCATTTTCCCCATTCTGGAAATCCTGCTTGGCGGAGACGGCAAACTGCAGTTCAGCGCCCAGAGAGAGATCACCGAAATTGAGCAAGTCCTGCTCGATGGACTGCTCCGGCTGATTCTGCGGGATCTGCATGAAGCATGGACTTTCGTCACGCCCATTGACTTCACCATCGAAAACATCGAAACCGAGCCCCAGTTCCTGCAGATTCTGGCCCCGACCGAGGCGGTCGTCGCGGTCGCGATCGAGATCAGGATAGGCGATTCGATCGGCATGATGAATATCGCCATGCCGTCCATCATCATCAAGATGATGCGCCAGAAGTTCGACCAGCAGTGGACTTTGCGCAAGAGCGCGTCGACGGATCAGGAGCAGGCGCGCGTTCTCAATCTGATCCGGTCTTCGGAACTGCCTTCGGAGGTGCTGCTCACGGGTCCCCAGGTTCTTCTGCGGGACCTCATGAATCTCGAAGAGGGCGACGTTCTCAGCTTTCAGTTCCCGACTTCGCGGCCGCTGGATCTGGTGCTCAACGGGCAGACCAAGTACACGGGGGAAATCGTGAATTCCGGCCGCCGGACCGCATTCAGAGTCGCCGAACGCATCAGGGAGTACGCCTGATGACTGTGTCACCGGAGATACCCGCGGCCGGCGCCGGCGATGTTGCAGGGCACTGCGCCGCGATCGCTCCCGGGGCAGGCAACTGCGTCATACGGTCGCCATGGCTCGGCGAGATCGAATTCGGCCCGCAGTCGGAATTATTCTTCCCTTGCGGGTTGCCGGGATTTGAAGACGAGCACCGGATGCTTCCCGTCGAAATTCCGGCGCAGGCGCCGCTGGTCTACCTGCAGAGCCTGGCAAACGCGGGCATTTGTTTTCTGGCGCTGCCGGTCTTCGTCGTCGATTCCGGTTTCCGGCTCAGTTTGTCCGAAGACGAGCGTTCCGCGCTGCAGTTTCCCGACGACTGCGATCCGGCGATCGGGGTGGATGTGCTCTGTCTCGCCATCCTTCTGCCGTCCGGCGATTCGGTCCGGGTCAATCTGAACGCGCCGGTCGTCATCAACCTGCACAACTCCCGCGGCGTTCAGTGCGTTTCCACGGGCAACCCGACCGGTTGTTTCCGGCTGGAAGAAAACGGGCGATGGGAGCGGGGGTGTTAGTTTTGCGGCGGCGGGCGGGAGAAGCGATCGCGATCGGCGGCGACATCGAAGTCGAAGTGATCGAGATTTCACGGACGCGGGTCAAACTCGGCGTCCGCGCGCCCCCCGCGGGTTTAGTATCCCGCAGAGAAAAGATTAAGGTTGCGGCGGGAAACCGCCACGCCGCGGAGTTGATGAGGTGTATTATTCAACAATGCGCG
>VFSW01011246.1_pt1 | contig 12599 bp, 9 predicted proteins | sample 5358111 | NCBI WGS metagenome assembly VFSW01 (sample SAMN11554181, study PRJNA540505) | mine drainage metagenome | isolation source: sediment from site ElyBrook_90M | place: USA: Ely Copper Mine, Vershire, VT | collected 2017
CCATAGTATGTGGGAATCGAACACCCAGCCGTATTCAAAGCCGGCGGCCTCGGCCTGGCGCGTGAGCGCAACGATGCGATCTACCGGCATGTCGGGCTTGATTGTGAAACCGAATTTCACCTTGCCTCCTTACTCGTTGGTTGTCGTTCATTATTCGTCGTTCATTGCCGAATCAACACCCGCGGAAACAACACCGGAGGTGGGGCAGTTTAGCATAAAATGCCTTCTCTACCGCCGGGAGGATAACTGTCATGGGTTTCGACACCATCATCGCGAACGGGCGTGTGGTCACCGCGACCGACACCTATACCGGCGATATTGCCATCACGCACGGCAAGATTGACGCTGTCGGGAAAAGCCTGCCGAGCGAAAATGCAGGCAAGATCATCGACGCGGGCGGGAGGTACGTCTTTCCCGGCGGCATCGACGTGCACACCCACCTCGATATGCCGTTCGGCGGCACGACCAGCGCGGATGATTTCGAAACTGGAACGCGGGCAGCGGCGTTCGGGGGCACAACTTGTCTGATCGATTTTGCCATCCAATACAAAGGCCAGACGCTGCGGACGGCTTTCGATACCTGGATGCAAAAAGCTTCTGCCCGGGCAGTCAGCGATTATTCCTTCCACTGCATCATCACCGACCTCGCCGATGCGCAACTCGAAGAGATGAACGCTCTGGTGCGCGAGGGTGTGACCAGCTTCAAGCTGTTTATGGCCTATCCCGGCGTCTTCATGCTCGACGATGGCAGTATCTTCAAGGCATTTCAGGCCACCGCCAAGAATGGCGGACTGGTCTGCATGCATGCTGAGAACGGCAACGCCATCGATGTAATCGTGCAACAGGCGTTGGCGGCAGGGAAGAAGTCGCCGAAGTACCACGCGCTCACCCGGCCGACAACTGCGGAGGCAGAGGCTACATCGCGAGCCATCGCGCTCGCCGAAATGGCGGGAGCGCCCGTTTACATTGTGCATTTGAGCTGTAATGATGCTCTTGAGAAAGTCCGCGAGGCGCGCGATCGTGGCCTTCCCGTGTACGCCGAAACCTGCCCGCAGTATTTATATTTGTCGCTGGATAATTTCGATGTGCCCGGTTTCGAAGGAGCGAAATATGTATTCACTCCTCCGCTCCGCGAGAAATGGCATCAGGAAAAACTGTGGCAGGGTTTGACGCGCGATCATCTGCAAGTGGTTTCCACAGATCACTGTCCGTTTTGCTACAAAGAACAAAAAGAAATGGGGATAGGCGACTTCACGAAGATTCCCAATGGCGGCCCCGGAGTCGAGCATAGGATGAGCCTGATTTATTCTGGCGGCGTTGCCGGTGGCCGGTTCAGTGTCAACCGTTTTGTGGAGTTGGTTTCCACCACGCCGGCGAAGCTCTTTGGACTGTACCCGCGCAAGGGTACGATCGCGGTTGGCAGTGACGCTGATCTCGTGATCTTTGACCCCAATCGCAAGCACACGATCAGCGCCAAGTCGCATCACATGCGCGTTGACTATTCCATGTTTGAAGGGATCGAGGTTACGGGGATGCCTGATGTGGTGCTTTCACACGGCCGCGTGATCGTTGAGGCTGAAAAGTTTCTTGGCCGCCCCGGCGCGGGCGAGTTTCTTAAGAGATCGACTTACACGCAACCTTAGACCGGGAGATCATAGCGCCAGTTCCAATCCAATGTTTTTCGCTTCGCGCTCCAGTTTCTGAATGCGAAAGCTGCGAACCTGACCGGATTGAAGCGCTTCTGGCTTCGATTTTGTGCCGCTCTCTCCGCTCTTCCAGCGATTCTGCAGCATGGAACTGAGTGCCGAGAGATCCGTCTTGGCTGCGGATGATTTCTCCTCTTTCGCAGACGCTGGCGTGGGAATTCGACACGTGCCCTGAATTCCTTCGCCCAACTCTACGCGTGCTTGTCCGCCTACAACATCAATCACCCGTCCCGAGACCACATCGTTTTCCTTGTGCTCGGCGATGTACTCCTCAATGCTGGTTGGGACGAGTTGTTTGATTCCCAGCCGCAACCGCCGTTTCCCGGTGTCGATCTCGAGCACCTGCGCCTTCACCGCTTGCCCAACCTTCAGCATGTCCTGGGGATGTTGAATGCGTTTCTCGGCGCTCAAGTCGCTGATGTGAATCATGCCCTCGACACCTTCGGTAAGCTGAACAAAGGCGCCAAACGTCGTCAGGCTGACGACTGGCCCTTCAATCGCCGATCCAACGGCGAAGCGCTCAGCCACCGTGGCCCAGGGATCGCCCAGCGCCTGCTTGAGTCCCAACGAAATGCGGCGTTCTCCTATACTCACGGCCAGAACCACGGCCTCCACGGTCTCGCCCGGCTTCACCACGTCCGCGACATTCCTCACCTTTTTGGTCCACGACATCTCCGAAATATGGATGAGGCCTTCGATCCCCGGCTCCAATTCCACAAACGCTCCGAAGTCAGCGATGCGAGTGACGGTGCCGTGCACGCGCTCTCCCGCTTTGTACTTTCCAGCTCCCGCATCCCACGGATGTGGCTGAAGCTGCTTCATGCCGATAGAAATGCGCTTCTTGTTGGGATCAATCTTGAGCACGATGGCGTCGATCTCCTGTCCGACGGAGAGAACATCGCCCGGTTTGTTCACCCGCTGCCAAGAGATGTCAGAGACGTGCAGCAAGGCGTCGACTGCTCCTATGTCAACGAACGCGCCGTAGTCCATGAGGTTGCGGACCGTGCCATGCACCAAGTCGCCTTCTTTCATTGCCGAATAGCGTCGCTCCTTGGTAGCGCGCTCTTCGTCTTCGGCGATGCCGCGATGATCTACGACCACATCTTCGTCGGTAACATCCAGCTCGGTGATGCGACAACGGATCTCCTGCCCGACTAACTTCTCCATTTGCGCGGCATCACGGGCCCCGCTGCGCGAGGCGGGCAGGAATGCCCGTACGCCCACGTCAACGCTTAATCCACCCTTGACTACGCCGATGACCGTGCCCACGATCGGCGATTTTTCAGCGAACGCTTTTTCCAGCGAAGCCCAGTCGGTTGGCCGCTCCACCTTGCCGCGGGAAAGCTCGTAGTAGCCTTCCGGGTCACGGCCCTTGACAGTGACCAGAAACTTATCGCCCGGCTTCACCGTTTCGCCTGCACTTTGGAATACCGCGAGCGGCAGGATGCCCTCGCTCTTGAACCCGATATCAAGGAGAACCGAATCGGCAGTTACCGCCACCACTGTGCCTTCCCGGCCCTTGCCGGCCTCGCTGCCCTTGCGGGAATGGCTCTGCTCGTACTGTGAAAATATGGCGCCGAATGACTCGTCGGCCTCGGAGCTGTGGGGGACTTCTGGAGCGCTTGATTTGGGCATCAGAGTGCGGCGGCCTCGTTCTCGTGAGAACTCAAATAAGAATAACATCGCCGCGATTCCCAGCGTGGGCGGCGGCAGCCTGTTTAACGACCACCATTGGTCGCACCGTTCGCTTGGCTCTTAAACTGCTCCACACTTCCGACAAAAAACTCTTCATATTTTCGCTTTCCCGAAGCCCCAGATTGTTCCCCGTTGATTTTGCCCCAAATCAGTCCGGTCGCTTCGGAATCTGTTAGGGGGCGCATTCCCTGGGCAGAATAGTAGTAGTACTGATCCCGGGCCCATCCGTACTGCTCAGGTGAAGACGTTCGGAGGGCGCCGTCTGGCGGAATCTTGAAAACGTAGTGGTTTTCTTCCATCAGCAAAGGCGGTGCGCCCTGCACCTCAAACTCGACGCGTATCCAGCCCGTGTATCCCTCAGGAATCAGAAAGCGCGCTGTGCGGTGAGTCGCGTGAGTCGAATTCCGGGCGCTCAAACCCAACCACAACGCAACGCCGCTCACCAATGCAAGGGTAAGGACGCCAACGACAATGCGCGCGGACCGGCCCGCGGTCTGCGGGAAAATCCAACTTCGCCTGGCGGCCTCCGGTTGCCTGAAGCTGACAAACAAGGAATATACGGTGGCTAGCACTAAAAGAGCAGTCGATACATATGGCAATATCATTTGAGATCAGAATAGAGATCAGAATAGAGCCTTGTAGCGTGAGCCGGGCTACGCGTCGGGATAAACCCTGGGGCCCTTTCCACTGTAAGCGTCATCGTAAGCAGGGCACCCAGATTTTCAGGGCGCTTGAACAGTGCCCCGGCGGAGGACACGGAACGCGGTTTGCCGAATTTCGTCCGGATGGACTGGGAGATCGCTGGGCCGTAGAAACACCAGATCACCATGGAAGCGAGCAGCGCGAGTCGTGCCGCCGCATACGGCTTGAACAAACTGATATAGGCGGCAATCACAAGGCCCAAAGACCCCAGTAAAGAGACGATTTCCAATGGATTGATGGGAGTCCCGTACACAACCAACGACATCAACGTGTAGACATGGAACCCAGTGATCACGCCGGCGGCGAAATAGAGGAAAAAGGGAAGCATTTCGAAATAATACCTACACCCCATCCCGACCGGGCTTAGGGTTGCACTCCAATCTCGAAGTTCAGATTTGAGAGAGACAGCCGATACTGGTACTGAGAGTTAACATAGCCGATGGCGGCATCGGTCTGCTGCAACTGTGCCTGGCTAAGCTCGACGATTGAGCCCAAGCCAAGCTGATAACGGCCCTGGGCGAGACTCAACCCCAGGTCGGCTTCCTTGGCGAGTTCCGCCTCTACGCCCACGCGCTGAAATGCCGTGTTCGCGGACAGCCATGCCGTGCGAACATCGCGCACGACCCGGTCGCGCAGATCCCGAGTATTCTCCGCCGCGGCTTTTGCCCGGTAATTCGCTTCCGAAGCCTGCGCGGTGAAAAGAAAGCCATTAAAGATTGGGACACTCATATTCACCCCGACGGCACCGTACCAGGGAGAAATGAAATAGTTGGAAAAGCAGCCGCCAAAGCAGTCAGGACGTACCGGAGACCCTCCGGCCATACCGAGGGCGCTGATGGTAGGGAAGAGCTGATCGCGCTGGGCGCGACGGAATTTTTCCGCTGCCTGTTGACCATAGGTGAGCGCCTGCAGATCGGGACGCTGCTGCAAGGCAGTATTGATGAGTACGTCCACATCCTGCGGCGGTGAAGGCGGTTGCGCATCCTCCTCGGTCAGTTCGTAGCGAACCTCTTTGTCGAAACCCAGCACCGCAGAGAGCGCGGCGACAGTGGAATCAACATTGTTCTGCGCATCGAGTAGCAGCAACTTGGCTTGTGAAAGATTCACCTCGGCAAAGGCCAGATCCAAGGTTGACTTCAGTTTGCTCTTCGTCAGTTCGTCAATTTGATGTTCTACCGACTGGCGGGTGGTCACGGTTTGTTGCGCGACTTTGAGCAGAGCCTCGGCCTGCAGCGCGTTGTAAAAGGCCTGGTCCGCAGCCAGAACGATATCTTCGGTGGTGGCCAGCGCATTGGCGTTTTGGGCTTTCTCCAGGAGCTTTGAAGAGGACACCAGGTTGACGGTGCGCCCGAAGTCGGTGACGAGCTGGCTGAGGGTCACCCCCGCACCCGCATGTTCAAGGAGTCGAGATGCCGTGAGGGCGCCCGCGCCGATGCGACTGCCTTCATTGGCCTCGACTGCCGTTATGGCGCCATTAAAATTGGGGAGTTCTGCCGCCCGGGTCTCGCGAGAGATCTGATGTTGTGCCAATGCAAGCAGACGTCCCACACTGATCTGAGGATTGTTTTTTAGGGCCAATTGTTCCGCTTGCGTGCGGGTTAAGCGCACGGGGCCGCCTGGCGCTTGACCCGCCGGCGCCGTCTGTGGGGCAACGGAGGAAGCCGTCTGCGACCCGGCCCCGCGAAGAAAGCTGGCGGCCAGCGCCACTTGAGCCTCTGGAGGTGCCACCATACGAGCCGGGGGTTGCTTGAATTGCGGCTGCGGGGCGGATGGTAAGTTTTCGGCGAGCCCCGATTTGTCCGGAGTCTGCGCTAAGCCAGGCCGGGGCAGAATCGCCCCGAAAGATAGCAGTAGGGTGCAGAGTATGAAAGTATTGGCCCTTGTCATCGGGTTGCCTCTTGATCTCCTTCATGAAGTGGCCAGTCCATCTCTGGGCGATTCCAGGAAGCGGGATGCTTCTGCTTCATTCCGCCGGCTCCGTCGGCAGACCTGCCGCGCTTTGTCTATCGCGCTTGTCATACACCAGCAGGTAGGCCGCTGGCACGATGAAGATAGTCAACACCACCGAAGAGGTCAAACCTCCGATGATGGCCTTTGCCATTGGGGCATACTGTTCGGCACCAGTTCCCAGTTTCAGGGCCATCGGGATCATCCCGATAATCGTTGCCAGGGAGGTCATCAAAATGGGCCGCAGTCGAACGCGGCACGCGGTGATGACCGCATCCGCCGGCGTCAGACCCTGCCTTTCCAGATTGTGCGCAAAATCGACGATGAGAATGCTGTTCGAGTCCGCGATACCGACCAGCATCAGAACTCCCATGAGCGACATTACGTTCAAAGTACTGCCGGTTAACGGAAGAATAATCAGCACACCCACAAACCCCATCGGAATGGCCAGCATGATCAGGAAAGGATCGATGAACGACTTGAACTGAGCGGTCAGGATCAGAAACAGTAAGAGAAAGGAAATCAGAAACCCGAAGGCGAAGCTCTTAAATGACGCTTCCATCCCCTGCACCATCCCGCGCAGATTCACGCGCACGTTGGAAGGAATCTTGTGCTCCGTATTCTCCTGCGCGAGAATTTCGCGAATCGCACTAGTCACGCGCTGCAGGTCTTCCCCCTTGGGAGTAACGAAGATATCGACCGCACGCTGAATCTGATAGTGGTCCACCTCCGTCGGCGTCAGAACCTGTTTCACGTCGACGACATTCTTGAGGACCGTAGTCGGCCTGCCTTGTCCCGCGCATGCCCACGAAGAGCGGGTGTTTCCAGGCCGCGGTGGGGGTGGGCCAGCGGGGCCGCAACTCATATCAGATCCGCTGCCTGGATCGCGCAGTGGAATCTGTCCCAGATCGGCCATGTTGTGAATGGCGGCCCCGCCCTTTTCAAAGTACTGGACGGTGAGGTAGTAGTCGTTCCCGCTCTTGCGATCTACCCAATAATTGGGGGCGATCATGTAGTTGGAATTGAGTGCCGTGATTACGTTATCCACCACGTTCTTTTGCGTCAGGCCTAACTCGCCCGCGTGTACGCGATCTACATCTAGCCGCAGAGCTGGATAGTTCATATCTTGCGGAATATAGACTTGGCCGACGCCATGCAGTTCGCGAAAGCGCGTGGCCAGATCTTGCGCGATGCCATAGATCTGGTGCAGATCAGGGCTGCTGACCTGCACGTCGATGGGAGCCGGCGCGCCCGAATTCAAAATGGCGTCGACCATCGAACCGCTGGAAAAGAACGTGCGAATATCCGGATACTGGGTTTCCATTGCCTTCTGCACCCGGTCCATATATTCGAAACTACTGAGCCGGTGCGGTTCGTTTAGCGCCACTTGCACGGTCGCGGTATAAGGACCAGAGTTAGTGGTATAGAGCGAAGAGAAGTCCGGGACCACGCCGATATTGGAAACCACCAGCTTGAGATCCTTGGGGTCCACCGTATGCCGAATCAGGTCTTCCACCTTCGCGACGTATTGATCCGATATCTCAATGCGGGTCCCGGTGGGTACTTTGAGATTGATGGTGAATTGGCCGGCATCCGTCTTAGGGAAAAACGCCAGCCCCAGCAGCGGATAAATCGCCAAGCTCGCCAGGAACACGCCGCTCAAAATTGCAACGGTAAGCCCTGGACGCACCACCGCCCGCCTTACCCAGTATTCGTAATAATCCAGTACCTTGTTAAACATCCGGTTGAACCCGGCATTGAACCGCTCCATCCACGAATGACCGTCTGCCGCGGTGGGTTCGATCTCGTACTCACTTTCCGTACCCTCGTGTTTTGCGGCGTGCGGCACAGCTTTCAGGAAGCGCGAGCAAAACAACGGAATCACGGTCATCGCCACTACAAACGAAGCCAGCAGCGACAAGCAAAAAGCCAGCGCCAATGCTGAAAAGAGAAACTTGGCAACACCATAAAGAAAAACGACCGGAAAGAAATCGACCACATCCACCAGGGTTGCGGCTAACACGGCCAGGTTTACTTCCGCCCCGCCAACCTCGGCTGCAATTATGGGCGCGGCTCCCATTTCCAGATGGCGATAGATGTTCTCGAGCGAAATCACGGAATTGTCGATTACGCGCGAGAAGGCCAGTGCCATGCCGCCCAGAATCATGGTGTTCACGGTTCCGCCCATCATAGCCAGCACCACAAACGCGGCCAGCGCAGACAAAGGAATGGAGAGGAGCACAGCCGTTGTGGCGCGAAAGCTTCCCAGAAAGACCAGGATCATCACACTGGTCAGAATCAGCCCCAGAAAGCCCTCGTGTAGTACGGTGTCGATCGCCTCCCTCACGTACACGGACTGATCAAAGACGACGCCGGTCTTCATCTGCTGAGGAATGTCGTAGAGATGCTTGATGAGGTTGCTGACACCATCCACCACCGCGATGGTGTTGGTGTCGCCGCCTTGCTTCATGATGGGAATGTAAGCGGATTTCTGGCCATCAATTCTTACGATGTTGTACTGAATCTGGTGAGCATCTTCCGCTTTTCCTATATCGTTAACCGTTACCCAGGAGTTTCCTTTGACTTTGATAGGAACCTTGCCTAGTTCCTCCATGCTGTCAACTAAGCTGTTGGAGTAAACGAAGTAATCGTACGGTCCCATCTTGACGTCGCCCGCGGGCAGAATCAGGTTCGAATCGTTCACCGCGCCGACCACGTCCATCAGACTCATTTGACGGGATTGCAATTTGTAGGGATCGACGTAGACCATGATCTGGCGATAGATCCCGCCGAACACGCCGGGAATTTCGGCGCCCGGCACCACCGCAATCTGGTTGCGAATCTGGAACTGGGGGTAATCATGGAGCTGAGTTTCGGTGAGTCCCTCGCCTTTCACCGTCCACAGGGCCACGGGCAAACTGGAGGCGTCGAACTTGAGAACCACGGGAGGCAGCGTTCCCGGCGGCAAACGCTTCAAGTCGGCGAGCGCCAAGTTGGATAGCTGGCTGACGTCCGCGTCGGCGCTGGTTCCCGGCTGGAAGTACACGCGGATGATGCTGACGCCTAGCATGGACCGTGATTCCATATGATCCACGCCGGAAGCCAGAGTAAAGAATCGCTCCAGAGGATCTGTGATATCGGTTTCAATGTCCTCCGGAGGCATGCCGGAGTAAAACGTAGCCACCACAACCTCGGGCAGGTTAATCGGCGGGAATAAATCGATCGGCATCCGCCACAGACTGGTCACACCGATGACCAACAGCGTCAGACAGATCACTATAATGAAGTAGGGATTACGAATTGAGAACCCTGGCATAAAATTTGTCCCGTTGCATTCGTAGCTGCCTCAGGCATCCACGATGTGTACTCTTTACTGCTTACTGCGCGTTTTCCTCGTGGTAATGCATCACGTCTACAGACTGCGCATGAACCTTTTGGCCCGCCTTCAGCGCGCTGCGATCGCTTACCACCACCTGCTCCCCTTCGTTCAGTCCAGCGGTGATTTCGGCATCGCTGGCGGTCTGCAGTCCCACCTGTACGCTGCGATCTTCCAGGTCTCCGCTCCCGTTCACCACGAAAACGGTGATTTTTTCGCCTTCGTGATGCAAGGCCTGGATAGGCACGGTCGGAACATCGTCTTTTCGGTCGAGCACCAGCACTGCGTCCGCATACAGGCCCGGCAGCAGGACTCGTTGTGGATTGAGAACGTCCACTTCCGTGTGCATGGTCCGTGTGTCTTCCCTCACATCCACGGAAAAGCGCGCCACCTTCCCCGGGAAAGTTCGGTTGAGCGACGGGACGCGAACGTCCACGTGATCACCCACACGGATGTAGCGTACATACGACTCCGGGACTGGAATGACCAAACGGAAAAGGTCATCCTGGGATAGCTTGACGATCGGCATGGCTTGCGTGCTCGAACCTGTGCCCGCCTGCACCAGGGTGCCGAGGTTCGCGTAGCGCTCGGTCACTACTCCGGAAAACGGAGCCGTGATCTTCGAATAGTCGAACAGACTCTGATCGCGAACCAGTTTCGCTTTGGCCACCGACATCTGACTCTGGGCCGCCTCGAGGGCCGCCTGGCCGGCATCTACCTGGGCGGCTCCCGCCAGATCCTTCCCTTGGGCATCATCCACTTCCTGCTGCGCGACAATTCCGGGCTGGCTCTCAAAGACTCCATTCAGGCGCGTGTATTCCAGGTGAAGAGCCTTGTACTGCGCCTGATAGCGGTACAACTCATGCCCTGCCCGGTCCACTTGATTCATCGCATTCTTGATTTCCGCCTGGTCTTCTTGAAGCTGTGCTTCCAACTCCGGAATCTCCAGGACCGCCATCACCTGGCCCTTCTTTACGTGTGTCCCGTAATCCACGTCCAGCTTCTTCACGTAGCCCGATTCTTTCGCATAAACGTCAATTTCCTGGAAAGGCACCAGTTCGGAGGATAAAGTGATTTCCCGGCCGAGTGACTTCTTCACCACCTTCGTCACACCGACGGTGATCGTCGGCCCCTTCGCTTGCACCCGTACGTCGTCATTCCCCGAACAGGACGACAAAGTCATGGCCATTGCGACCACAACCGCTCCGAGAGCAAAGCAGAGCAAACTCGATCGTCGGGCTCGCCGCTTGCAGGATCTATTGCAAAGTTGAGTCATCGTTTTCCTTGACCAGCCATTTGGCTGCTCGCTACCTCTTCATAATCTCGCGCAGCTTCGCCACCGAGAAATCCCGCGACCGGCAAAAATCAATGATCTTTTGCTCCATCTGCTGTAATTTCTCGGCAGTGCCGGGAACCTGGGCCGCAATGGCTGGTGGAACTGTCAGGACGCCATGACGATCCCCGTGCAACAAGTCTCCAGGGCGAACTTCCATTCCACCCACGTTGATCACGGCTCCAACGTCAAAGATGTGGGCATAGGCGTGGGAGACCGCTACGCTTCCCGCGAACAACTGAATACCCATCGTACGCACGGAGGGCAACTCACGCACAGCACCATTGGTCAGGTAGCCGACGCAGCCCAGAGCTTTCAGGATCGCGGCATGCATGTCCCCAACGAAAGCCCCACGTCCGGGCGCGTCATCCATGTCCTGCAATACGAGAATGCGGGGCGCGGGAATTTCGAGGATGCTGTTCCAGAACTCTGCGCGGTCACTGTACTTGGCGCCGACCACCGGTGGTTCTCCGCTGCGCAGGCGGGCCGTGGCGGCATAGCCCACCATGGGGGGCGCGTCCGGGAACATGCAGCGAACGCTGGCATCGGCAAATCCGGTGTTACATAGCCGGACCTGAAACGCGTCGATCGCGTTCGCGATCATGCAGGTCTCGAACTGGCGAAGCGCGGCGAGATCCTCTTCCGTCAACGAAGGTGCAACCCGCATGCCTGTTTCCTCTCTTGAATATAGTATTGCCGGCTCAATCCGCTTTATGCCAGCTGGCATCGCGATCATACCGCTTTAAGGCTTTCGCGATCTCCGCAGTTCTTGGACCAAGATCCCTCTCATAGACAATTCCGTCCTGATTTACGATAAACGTCATCACTCCCGAAGACCGGTACTCCGCCGGATACGCCACGAACGCGAATCCCCGGGTCATCTTTCCATCCACCAGATAACTCTCCGAACCTCCAGGCGCCTTCGCTCCCTGACCCTTCAGACTCTGAAAGTAATAGGCTTGAAACGGTTGGGGCTTTTGATCCGCAGCTTCCGTATAGCCCTCGTCGGCGGCCGACGCCACCAGCGCGCCAATCGGACTCACGGCTTCATCGGAGGATGCTTTCCAATAAAGCCCGTTGTGCCTGCCGGGATCGCTGAAGAAGCGTTGCGCGTACTGCCGGCCCGAGTCGCCGTCATGCGGTTGCGCGTAATACTCTTTTTCCGCGTCTACCAACTCCCGGCACACCTGGATTGCGGTGAGCTCGTTTTCTCCGATTCTTCGATAAAGGATTTCCCGTTTCCCGGCTTCGGTATCGAAATACCACGCATTGCCGTTGTGTACAAGCGGAATTGGCGTCGGCCAGTTTTCCGCTCCGATGTACAGCGTGGTAGTGCCATCCGGCTCGGTTACCAGGCGATGCATTTGCTGATACTTGTGCACAAACTGATCTCTGTCGTTGGCATCTTCAGTTTCATCGCCAGAGGAGACCACATCCTTGGCGTCCCTGCCCAAAACCTTCACGATCGCCTGCGGATCGCCAGTCTGAAGCGCGGTAACCAATGCGTGACTCGCTTGCTCCGCGGACGGGAACGTCGGCTGTCCAGCCTGTGGCCCTGTGGACTTCAAGGGCTTCGATTCTCGTCCGGCGGCCGCCGGTGGTTGCTTCGCTGACTGGCCCGCACCGAGGTTTGAAAAAAGTCCAAGAGCCGCGACAACGGCGAGGGCAGCCACCCCGCCGACACCACGCCGACGGCTTGCCTTAACGCTGCTTCTTGCCAACGCCATAACGCAAAGTGTCCTTTCCGGCGAATGCCAATTCTCGGCCAGGCCGTGGTGATTCGGCGCGCCCATTACCGCCTCCCTCCACCGCCGTGCATGCCTCCGCCGCCTCCTCCGTG
>VFSW01011247.1_pt1 | contig 12598 bp, 10 predicted proteins | sample 5358111 | NCBI WGS metagenome assembly VFSW01 (sample SAMN11554181, study PRJNA540505) | mine drainage metagenome | isolation source: sediment from site ElyBrook_90M | place: USA: Ely Copper Mine, Vershire, VT | collected 2017
TTCCCGTCCAGGGACAGGGGGAGGGGGGGGAGGGGGAGTAACTAAATCGGCAACATCCACGACAGGCGCTGCAACCAGACTCCCTGACCGCTGCATTATTCGGCCTGAAGGCTCACGGTCGATCCGTTGTACACAACCGTCTTGTCGATCTGTAGCTCCGTGCCGCCGCCAGTCCCGTGCCCCGCGCCCACCCACACCACATGGAAGGTCATCGTCTGGGGCATTCCCGCGTAGCTTCCACGACGCGGACCGAGGGTCAGCGTCTTCGTCGCCTCCGACCACGCAATCGGGATCACCGCGTGCTTCCCCTTCTCGTAGTTGTACCCGTCGCCCTCATCCTGATAGAGGTCGAAGTGCCCGTCCGCACCGTGTCCGTCTCGTGCGCTGTAGACGCGCAGTTCGATCGGCCCGTCGACCTTTTCGCCTGCGTACTGTTCGTCCGGCCCCAACGGAAGGACCGACCCCGCGCGCACATACAGCGGAATCCGCCCAAGCGGTGCCGAAGCCTGCACATGCACGCCGCCCTCGGTCGTCTTCCCCGTCCAGAAGTCGTACCACTGAGCGCCCTTCGGCAGATAGACCCGCCGTTGCGTCGCACCCGCCTCCAGAACGGGGCTGACCATCAGCGCAGGCCCAAACATGAACTGGTCGCCGATGTTCCACGTCTCTGGGTCGGCGCGCCAGTCCATCACCAACGGCCGCTGCATCGTCGAGTCGCCATCCGAGACCTGCCACGCCAACGAGTAGATATACGGCATCATGCGGTACCGCAGCCTGTCGTACTCGATCAGCGACGACTCAACCTTGGGATAGCTCCATATCTCGTTGTCCGGCCTGTGCCCGTGCGTGCGGAAGATCGGACAGAAGACCCCGAACTGGTACCAGCGCAGGTAAAGCTCCTGGTACGCCGGGTCCTCGAACTCTCCGCCATAGGCCAGGTGATAGCCGCCAACGTCGGTCGTCCAGTAGGGCAGACCGGAGAGCGCAAAGTTCAGCCCCGCCGCCACCTGTCGCTTCAGCGCCCAGAAGCTGCTGTAGACATCGCCCGACCAGACCGTCGCGCCGACGCGCTGCTGGCCGAGAAACGCAGAACGCGTCAGCAGAAAAACGCGCTTGTCCGCGTTCCCTGCCCGCCAGTGCTGCTGGACCCCCTCATTGTGCAGCAGGGGAAAGATGTTGGTATACATCGCTCCATCGCCGATCGCAATCTTCTTGTCGCGCAGGATGGCGTCGCCGACGTGCGGCCAATACTCCTCCGGCTCGGCGCTGTCCAGCCAGAAGGAATCCCACCCTTCGGCAAACAGAGGCTGGATCAGGCTCTGCCAGTACAGGTCTCGCGCCCGCGCGCTGGTTGCGTCGTAGACATGCGCGTTGGGGATCAGCAGACCGTCGGCGTCCATTTTTTTATACGTCTCCGACGCAGGGTCCAGCAGCCCCCAGGTCGAGATCATCGTATGCACATGCTCGTCGTGCAGTTTCTTCAGGTCGCCCGCCACGTTGTGGTAGTTCTCGTTGAAGACCGGGTCGCCCTCGGTCTTCCACCAGAACCAGTCCTGCACGATCGCATCCAGCGGAATCCGCTCGCTGCGATAGCGGTCTGCAACAGCCTGAATCTCATCCAGCGACCGGTAGCGGTCCTTCGACTGAATGAAACCATAGCTCCATCGCGGCAACATTGGCGCATGTCCCGTCAGGTTGCGGTACTGGTGGATCACCCCATCCATCTCCGGCCCGTAGACAAAGAAGTAGTCCACGCCGTCGCCCGCCATCGACTCGAAGGAAAGCTCCAGCGGAAAGCGGTTGTCTACATAAGTAAATGCCGCCGTATTCCAGACGATTCCATATCCTTTGCTCGAAACCAGGAATGGCACGGCGACGTCGGTGTTATTCTGCCCCAGTTCGACGGTCGATCCGCGATAGTTGAACATCCCGCTCTGGTGTTGCCCCAGACCGTAGAACGCCTCGGTCTGGTCCGGCGAGAAGCGGTCCTCAATATGCGTCATCGGATCGCCGTTCTCGGTCGCCGCCACATAAGTCCGCGGCACGGAGTCCCCCTCGCGCAACAGCGTCTTGCCATCGGACGTGCTGAATGTCAGATTGCCATGTGCCAGTGAGATTGACACGGTAATCGCCGCCGTCTTCACCGTCGCGCTCTTCGCGTCCTGCGCAAACTGGAACGGCGCGCCTTTGCACGACTCGTCCGCGGGAAGCAGCCACGGCTGCGGATGCTCCACCGCACCGCCATCGGGCCGTGTCACCACATGAACTGCCGCGTCCGAGCACAGCACGACGCGCAGCGTCTCTTTGCCGACCGTCGCATCGAACCCGCGCGCGCTCTCTGTCACCGTAGCCGCAGGCTGCGCAGAGAGCGACTGACCGGGAACCTGCGCCTGCACAAATCCAGCCGTCAACCACGCCGACGCAACCAACACACAACGAGCAGTCACTCCGCAACGGTCCATAATCCTCCCACAATCTTTTCCGCAATCCAGCAAAAAAAAATGGCGCACCCAGACTAATCCCTCCGTCTGCGGTGCGCCAATCTCAATGCATCGTCTTACTGAATACCGATCTCCAGCACCTCGACCGAGTACCCCGGAACCGTGCGCGTGAACTTCTTGCCAACGCCGGTCACCATGCTCTCCACTGGAACAACCCGCTTCGGATCGTTGATCGAGTTGGTCGCCGCGGTCGAGCCTGCGCTCAGCCGAACCAGCTTTGCCGTGCTCTTCACCGCCTTCACGCCATTCAGCGAAACCTTCAACTCCTGCGCCGCGGAAGATGCATTCACCAGCTTCAGGAAGACCACGCCCTTGACCTTGTCCTCCGTCACCGAGTAGAAGAACCGGTTGCCCGCGCCTTGCAGGTCCGACGCCACAACCTCCGTCCCCAAGTACTTCGCAAACATCGCCTGCGCGTAGTAGCTTGGACTCCCGTAACTGCTCAGCGCGTCGTACCCGATCAGGTCCGACTGCCACTGCATCCCCTGTGGATTTACATTGACGAACAACGGAGCGTAGCTCGCAATCAGGATCAGGTCGCTGTTCCGCTCCATCCCTGTCATCCACGCCGCATCGCCCAACGCCGCGCCCATGTTGGTCGTCGGCGTTCCCTCGCGCGTCGCCCACTCGCCGACGAAGATCTTCGGCCCATTGCGGCTGACCGCGTCGTAGTGGTGTACGTCGTCGAAGAACTGCTCTGCCCGCCGGTAGTAGTGGTCGTCGATCAGGTCCGGCGTAACGCTCGTAACCTTGTTGCCCCGCTCGTTTGCCGTCGAAATCAACTGGAGCGCGGGATACTTCGCCTTGATCGCCTTGTAGAACTGCGTGTAGCGCGCGTCGTAGCTGTGCGACTTGTCAAACCAGTCCTCGTTTCCGATCTCCACATACGTCAGCGGGAACGCCGCCGGATGCCCGTCCTTCGCCCGCTCCGCGCCCCACTTGGTTGTAACGTCGCCGTTGACATACTCAATCTCGTCCAGCGCGTCCTGCACATACGGCTCCAGATCGGCCCCCGGCTTCACGTGCTCGCCCCTCAACGAGTAGCCCGCGTAGACGGCCAGTACTGGCTGCATCTTCAGGTCCTCGCACCACTCCAGAAACTCCAGCAATCCCATCCCGTCGGTCGAGTGGTATCGCCACGGGCTGGCGTGTCCGGGCCGATCCACCAGCGGCCCAATCGTCTTCTTCCAGTTGAAGCGCTCCGCAATAGTATCGCCCTCCAGATAGTTTCCGCCGGGAAAGCGCAGGAACGCCGGGTGCATCTCCGCCATCATCTTCATCAGGTCTGGGCGGTTTCCGTTGATGCGGTTCTTGTACGTTGGCGGGAAGACCGAAAGCTGCTGCAACCATACCGTCCCCGGGCGTTCCACGCTCACCAGAATCGAGTTCTCCGCAGTCACCTTCGCAATCGCGCCCGTCTTCATCGTGTAGTCGTACTGCTTCCATTCGCCAGTCAACGCTGGCAGCACTGCACTGGCCAGCACCTTGCCCGAATCGTTGGCAACCAGGCTCAGTCGCACCGCCGCGCCCGCTGTCGCCGCTGCATCGCCCTTCGCCCACACCGACCCCGTATACGTCGTTTGCCCCCGCACCGGCACGCCCCACCATCCGCCGTTGCGCAGCCCGTATGCGTCCTTCACGTCGGCATGCTCCACGGTGAGCTTCTCGCTCCACGTCAGTGCCGCGCTCGGCCCAGTCGTCCTGTCCTGTGCCACAGAGCCGCGCGCCGTTCCCTGCTCCACCGGAACCCAGTTCGACGGATCGCTCTGACTGCTCAGAAAGGTGCGGTCCTGCACCAGCTCGCCATACAGCCCGCCTTCGTACGAGTAGTTGATCTCCTCGGTCATCAGGCCATACAGCGTCGGGCTGACCTTCGCCACATCCTTCGCCGCATCAATGGTCAACGTCGCTGCGGACTGCGCCGCGGACTGTGCAGGCGCACCGGCCTTCGGCCCAACCGCAGCCGACTGCGCCTGCCCTGCCATCGCACCCATCCACGCCGCCACGCCCAACACTGCCGCAAACTTCACCGTTCGAATCATTGGTAATTTTTCCTCGTAGCAACAATACCGCAACCGGCCAAGTCGCGTCACTTCGAGGTCCGTTCGCTCTTCCCTTCCCGTGGCGGAGCGCTCTGCGCGAATCGGAGCACCCGCCGCATTCATCCCACTGCGGGGTGCGCTTCAATTCTTCGTGGGCATCTTCTCCATGTGGTCCACCACCAGTTGCTCAACATTTGCCCTGCGCTTCTCCAACTTCAGGCCGAGTTTGCCCAGCGCCTCTGCAACGGTCGCGCCGCCCCCTGGATCGCTGGCCTCCGCGCTGGGCGGTCCGCTCCTTGGACGCGTCGGTAAGTCGATGCCTTGGTCGCGCAGGCTCGACACAATATCCGCAAGTGAAAAATCCACCGCAGCTTGATAGTTCCCCTTGATCCCCGTCAAGTCCACCACTCGCCGTCCGTCTCCGCCGCCCAACGAGTTCAGCATCATGGCAAACCCGTTCATCGTGATCGAACTGGCCTCCATCTCCAACGTCCCATTCTGTCCGTCGACTTTAATCGTAAAGTTCCCTCGCGTTCCCATGTTGTAGGTCGTCGTTCCATCCGCATTGCGCATCAGTCGCTCGGGCCCGTCGATGGAATCGACCTGCGTCTCGCCCGGCTTCAGCGGTGCGTTCGGGTCGATCGCTTCGGGGGTCTCGGTCGACTCCTTCAACTTCGGCCCGCCCTTCGCAACCACCAGCCCTAGCACCGTCTGCTCGCGCGTCGCCAGATGGGCGGTCAGCATAAACCGCTCTTTCAGCAGCGCCTGCAACATCGCGGGCACGTCGTCGCTCGTAGCTCCGTCCGGCATCCTCGCCGCAATGTCGAACCGGTCCGTGGCCAGCCACTCCGGCCCGCTGACCTCATACCGCGGCAGCTTGTACGCATAGGCAATCAGTTCATTCAGCGACATGTACAGGAACGTCGCCCGCGTACCCGCCACGCTCACCGACTCCGGCTTCCTGCCCGATCGAAGTATTGCCACCAATGCCGCCGTGTCGATCTGTGCCGCTGGCCGCACCGACGCCACATCGAACATCAGGTTGCTCGCAGCCATTGCCGTAGCCGGAGTTGCCTGAGCAGCGGGTGCCGTCTGTGTCGCGGGCACCGTCTGCCCAAATGCCGCGCCCGCCGCAATCGTCACTCCGGCAATCAACGTCCCGAGAATTCGATCTCGCATCTTCTCTCTCCGCTTCATGCGTACCCTCGTTTTGCTTAAGGGCACGGGTTCACCCGTGCCGTAAAAGCATGTATTTGTACTTCGGCTTTAGCCGCTGAGGTCATAGCCCGGGTCTGCTCATCTGTTCTCATAAAATCCGTGCGGCCTGTCCGAACTGTTCGGTTCACAACGCCCCACCCAGCAATTGCTTCAACGCCACCACATACTTCGCCAGTGCCTTGCGCCCCGCTGGCGTCATGCGGTAGAGCGTCTGTGGCTTGCGTCCGGCGAACCGCTTCTGCATCGCCACATACCCCGCCTCCTCCAGCTTCAACATCTGCGCGCCCAGGTTGCCATCGGTCGATCCGGTCTTGTCGCGCAACCAGGTGAAGTCGGCCTCCTCCACGCCCACCAGAAGCGACAGCACCGCCAACCGCAGCTTTCCGTGCACCACGGGATCGAGTTCCGGCAGCTCAGGCATGATGCTGCCCCTCTGCCGCCGCGCCCTGCCGTTCCAGCCACATTGCGTACAGCCCGAAGCAGATCATGCCGAAGAACGACGCCACGAGGAAGATGATCATCGACTGTAGCGACGTGACGAAGAACGTGGCAACGCCACCCGCCCACCAGATGGCCGCCGCTACGCCCTGCACTCCCCAGCGCAGAATCATGGCGCTGATGGCATGTGCGAGACCAATGAAGAACAAGATACCGGCGACATACGCCGGACCTGAGGCTTGGTGGGTGGCGACCGCCGCGGCAACGTACAAGACGATAGCGCTGCCCATTCCCCTCCAGACCGCCTCAATGCTGCGTGAGCGCTGGTCCCTGCTGCCGCCGCCCGCGCGTCTCCGCCGCGACTTGACCACTCTGCTGACGAGAATACCAACCGCCAGGCACACGGGCCATGCCCAGTTTTTGAACGGAAGATAGACGATCCACGCGACTGCGCCGAAGTACATCAACCCCAACATCACAAAGAGCCATCCAAAGCGCGCGGTGGTCTGCCGACCTTCCGCGATCATCGCCTCCATCAGCGCCACGCGCTGCACCAGATTGTCCCGCGTCGTCCCGTCTTCCCTCTCCATATCTGCCATTGTCTCTTCCCTCCACATAAACTCTGCATTATAGAGTTCTCTATGTCAAGAAGTATTCCAGAAAATTTTACGTCAGACTGGCCTGAGCGAGTCCAATCCCCTACAGTAGTAGGCAGAAGAGGTCTTGCCCTTGAATCTGAAATCTGATCGGAAGCGAGTGCAGTCGGCGATCCTGCTTTATCTCCTGGTCTTCGTTGCGCTGAATCTATTTACCTTGATCTGGTTCACGGTGCGCTGGTTTGCTCTGCACCTGCACGGCCCCGACCATTTTCCTCTGGGCAATTTGGCAGAGCGCTTCGGCGATCTGCTGCGCTTCTCCGGCAAGTACCAGATCGGCAAAGACCCCCGCATCGCCGATACCAATCATCTGATTGGTACATTGTTTCCCAAAAACTATCCCCCCTTCGCGGTCGTAATCTACCTGTTTCTGCTTCAGGGTTGCGCTCCCTATGCGTTGTTTGTAATGCTGACGGCGGTGCTCGGCACGGTCGGCGTGGCCTGCACTCTCCTCTGGAGAAGGGTGCGGCGATTCGAGAGCTACCGTTGGTATATGGGTGCCGCAATCTTCGCCACTGGATTCTTCGGCTGGGGAACACTACAGGTCATTATGCGAGGCAACATCGAGGGCCTGATGTGGATCGCGGTCTGCCTCGGTGCAACCTTATACGCACGGCGGAAGTATCGGGGCGCGGCCATGGCGTTTGGTGTCGCCGCCTGTATCAAGCCGTATCCCTTGCTCTGGCTTGCCCTGATGGCGCGCCACCGAAGATACCGCGAGGTCGCACTGGGTCTCGTCTCCACCGTCGCCGTCACCCTGGCCTCGCTGCTTGCCATCGACCGCAACCCCCTGCGCGCATATCGCCACATCACCGCCAAGGACACCTTCTTTCAGGACTACGTTGTCGCCTTTCGCTCTTTCGACGAGATGAAGGGAGACCACTCGCTCTTCCAGTCCATGAAGACCGTCGCCCGCATTATGCAAAATCATGGATTCAACTTTCCGCCAATCGAGACCACGGTGCAGTCGAACAATCCCCTCGCATGGGCACTCTACAAGGTCTATCTGCCGCTCTCGTTGCTCATCGGCCTGGCTGTGCTCTGGAGGGGATGGAACAAGCCGGTGTTGAACCAGATATTCGCCCTGGCCTGCGTCACCATGCTTCTTCCCTTGGTTGCTGGCGACTATACCTTGATTCTGCTTCTGGTCCCCATGGGCTTCTTTCTGATCTTCCTGTTACAGGATGTTGCCCAGCGAAGGACCCCCATCTCTCTGGCCCAGATGCTCTGCTTCCTATTGCCTTGCGCCTGGATCGTGGGCACCGAACCCCTGATGATCCTGCACGCTGTCTTCAAGTGCATTGCGCTTCTGGTATTGCTTGCAGCCAGTATCGCCATTCCACTACCCAGCACCCTCTTCGGCGAGCGGACCGCTTAGCCATGTACCCTATCGGGTCCGAATCAGAATCCAGTGGTCGTCCCACTTCCGGCTGTTTCCATAGTCGCTCGTATACACCGCCCGCCAACTCCCGTCGGCCAGCTTCCGCTCGATCAGCTCATCCAGGTTCCGCTGCTCCAGCGGCTCTCCATGGTTGAATATCAGCTCATGCAACCGCAGCGTGGCCATCTGCCTCTGATAAAAGATCCACTGCGGCGGCGAGGTTTCCAGTTTCTGCATCAATCCCTGGATCGTCTCCTTGCTCGATGTGTCGAAGAATGTCTGCACATAGTCGTGCCACGGAGGAATGGAGCAGAAATAGTTCGCATAGGAAAACGGCAGTGACAGCAGTTCGTGCCCCGCTCCGCCCTCGCCAACCTGCGCGCACACCGGCTCGATCATCTGTAGCAGATCGCGGTCGATCACCATCGGGCCGTACTCCGGATGCCGGTATATCACACGACCGGTGAACAGGGGCTTCTCCCGGTATGTATGCCAGAGATATGGGTTGTTATACTTGTAGTCGACAGCCGAGCACAGCAGTAGAGTGGCAACCGCAATCAGTGTGGCGCGCGGCCACTCCGCCCCGAACCGTATCGGCGAGCAGATTGCCAGCACCACGATCATCAACCCCACCGGCCCGTAAAGCCCCTGGTGGCTCCCGCCCGACGACATCGAGCCGGAGGCAAGCTGCCCCAGCGGAACCAGCAGCAGGATCTCGCGGCGGTCCCAGGAATACGCTCCTTCCGAAGACAAAATCCAGCGCAGCATTCGATACAGCACCAGCAGACCCAACCCGCAGGCAACCAGCACCTCGACCGCCAGCGTGATGCCCAGATACGCACTGTATATATGTGGCAGAAGAAGAAAAACCGGGAGCATTCCAGCCGCCGCCATCGCAAGCCCGCGCCATCCCGGCCTGCGCGCCAGTGGACGCAGCAGTAACGTCCAAGCCAGCGTCGCGGCAAACATAAGCGCAATCACCCATTTGTACTGCTGGTCCTTCAGCCAGCGGAGGGTGTTGATAGGCAGGTGCAGCGGGTACGTCAGCACGCTTCCGATCCCGCCTTTACTTCCCGCCGCATGGAAGATTGAGTGCGTCGCATACTCGCGCAGCGAATCGCCGGTCAGGTGCACGACGACAACAACCGTCAGCGCCACCACAAGACTGAACAGCGCAACCGAAACCAATCTCTTCACCGGAGCCAGACACGCGATGGCGATACCCACGCCCACAAAAAGCGCCGCGCCATCGTTCACCCGCGTCGTCAGCGACAGGCCAGAGAGGATTCCAAGCACCGTAGCCAGAAGAAGGCCACGCCGCGCACCGACCGCCCTATGAAGTGCGAGCAGCAGAACCAGAGAATACAACAGAAAGCAGTCCGCCAGCACATGGTAGTCGTCGAAACGGTAGGCCTCAAAGCAGATGGGGATGAAGAACCCGCACCCCAGAACGATTGTCTTCTCGCCGTCTGTGAGATGGCAACGTCTCACCAGCAGCAGCAGCGCCACGCAATACGCCACTACATGCAGCACTGCTGGGATCTTCGAGACCATCCATCCTTTGCCCAGTAGAGCCAGGATGGATGCCGTCTCCAGCACATACAGCGGCTGCAACGCCAGATGTAGGCCGGAGTACAGGTGCTTGCCGCCGCGAAACACCATGGCATACCAGTACCACCCGCCATCTCCGGCGGCCTGCGTGTTGGCGATCATCGCCAGCCCGAACAGCACACAGAAAACAAACATCAGGTTCTGTAGACGCGTCGTCCCACCTCTACTGTCATCGAGGCGGCCGCATTCCCGGTCTCGCGTCTCCGCCGTCACGTCGTCTTCTTCTCCACCGGCCCAGGTGCCCACGGAACACGCATGCCCTGCGCCGCCGCCATCACAGCCAGCCCCACCAGCGCGCTCGCCGCAGCAGCTACCTGCGCGTTGCTCATCGAGTGGTGAAAATACAGCTTCGGGTTGATGCGCACAAACTCCACCAGAAACCGCCCTGCCCCACTTAGCGCCAGGTATATCCCCGTCAGCCAGCCCACTGGATTCGCCCGCTCGCCCAGCTTCCACAGAAGCCAGAAGACCGCCAGCGAGAAGAGCAGCTCGTAGATCGGCGTCGGCTGCACCAGCGCGGTCGCGGGAATCGGCGGCACCAGAGCGCGGTGGTATTGATCGGGGCCGTTCATCATGTGGACTCCCCAGGGCAGTGTGGTGTTGATGCCATAGTCGCCATCGCCCGCCAGCAGACATCCGATCCGTCCCACGCCATAGCCGATTGCAGCCGCCGGGGCCGCCAGATCCAGCATCCGTACCGCTCCCAGACGTGCGCCCTGCACCGTTCCGGGGTCGTCGATGGACTTCCAGTCGGGACCTTTGAAGCGCGCGCCGTGGCCCTGAAGCATCAGCACCGCAATGGACACCGCCATTCCGCCAAACCACGCAAACCCGTCGCGGAACCAGCTCAGAAAACTCAGCGCAACATCCATCGGATGGTGCCATCCCGGCGCGACGATCCCGCGCAGCGCGTAGTGCAGCTCATGCACATTCTGTAGCTCATGCCATGCCTTCGCGCCGATCACGCCCGCCACCACCACCAGCGCCACTATGTTCAGAGCATCCGCGTCCACGCCCTTGCGCGTGAAGTTCCGGTGCAGCACAACCGTCGCCGCCACCGCCGCCAGCCACAACAGCAGCCCAAACATTCCAAGATGCACAGGCCCAAAATTCAGATAGGGATACATAATCCTCGCTTCCTCCCAAAGTATATCTGGCAGAGCGATTTATCCCGAATTGTCTGGTCCTCCGCACACGCCCCCCAGGGCAGTTGCAGGAATTGTTCCTCCGACAGCCTTTGTTGCTCAATCTCTTGGTACCCCCCCCCACCCCCTGTCCCTGGGCGGGAATTTGGCTGTGAGCGGTTCATTCCATTGCTGTTAGCTGTAAAGTATTCATGCTGAATACTTTATCTATAAGTCAATTTGATTCTTCAACTTACAGGCAAATTTTGCCTAAAGTATTCATAATCAGCAAGATGCCATAAATCACTCATAATGCTTGAGTTGCTGGGTAAAAGCAGCCTCAAGAAAGAAGATGAGGCGAAGGCTTCCGGTGCAAAAAAATGCAAAATCGGCCCAGCCCCTGGTCGATTCGTGGGCTGTGTATCCGGGCAGAGGAAAGGAGGGAAGGCGCACTTCTCTCTTTCTCTACTGCTTCTATTTTATCAGGTGGAGGATAACTACTCTGCCAACTATTTTTATTGGGAAGTGGTTGGTGGGGTTGGGGTTATAGGGATTTTTGGGGACTGCAGGGCTTGACACGCGATTTTGCTGGTGAAGTGAACCCCTGGACACTGTCTCAAATTTGGGGTTCACTCCATGCGGAGTTTGCCCGAAAGATGGGGAAGGATCGTTTCGATTCCTGCGGTTGCCCTGCACGCCCCCGTTGCCCTGCACGCCCCCCTCGACCTTGCACCCCGCATACGCTACCCTGTCTTTATGCCGACCTGCGTGCCTGCCGCCTTCCCGCCCGCCTCCGAGATGGACGTTCTCTTCTCCACCGCCCAGATCGCCGAGCGCGTCGCCCAGATGGGCCGCCAGATTACAGCCGACTACCAGGGCCACGCGACCAGTCAACCCATTGTCCTCATCGGCGTGCTCAAGGGAGCGGCCATCTTCCTCGCCGACCTCGCCCGCGCCATCTCCATCGACAACACATTCGACTTCGTCGCCGTCTCCAGCTACGGTCGCGCCCGCGTCTCCTCCGGTGCCGTCAAGCTCATCAAGGACATCGACGCTCCCATCGAGGGCCGCCACGTCATTCTGGTCGAGGACATCCTCGACACCGGACTCACCCTCAGCTATCTGCGAGGGCTGATGCTGCAACACAAGCCCGCCTCGCTCAAGATCGCCACCTGCCTCGACAAGCCCAGCCGCCGCCTCGTCCCCATCGAGGCCGATTACGTCGGTTTCCAGGTTCCCAACCAGTTCGTCATCGGCTACGGAATGGACTTCTCCGAGGTCTACCGCAACGTCCCCGACATCCGCCTCTTCCCCACCGACCCCACCCGCTGAAGCCGCGCAATCTAGGGAACGTGGCGACGGAAGTCGCCGTATGTGAAGTAGCGTGACATCTCGTCCCTCAAAAGAACAACTCTGGCGAGACGTGAAACCGCTCGCTCAGCCGCCGGATCTGCTGCTTGTTCAGCTCCCGCTTGCCGTTCAGCACCTCCGACACAATGCTCTTCGTCCCGAAGACATCCACCATGTCCTTCTGCTTCAGTCCGTGCTGGTCCATCAGGAACGCGCTCACCTCCAGCGGCGACGCCTTCGGCAACTGGTAATTGTTCTCCTCGAAGTCTTCGTTCAG